>Ga0209164_1002290_pt1 | contig 20843 bp, 11 predicted proteins | sample MTBNYHSulfiMetaG_FD_187458 | JGI IMG/M metagenome (GOLD analysis project Ga0209164, IMG submission 187458) | Enrichment culture microbial communities from rom New York Harbor, USA that are MTBE-degrading - MTBE-NYH (New York Harbor Sulfidogenic)... | ecosystem: Environmental > Aquatic > Marine >... | reverse complement strand
GGGATGACCCCGTCCACAAGCAGCCATTCCTCGCACAGCTTGTACAGGTCTGGAATATCAACGACGCCGCTCATATCGACATCCGCCACCGGCAGATGCTGCCACCAGAGCTTCGGGTAATCGGATGTTGGCATATACCAGATATCGATCTGGCCGTTGGCCGTTTCCATCACAAAATCCCATCCGGCATCGATAAAGGTACTCAGCGTCTGCATCTGGACCGTCGTTCTGCCCAATACCCCACTGGGATCAGGATTGATGCTGCCAACACCATCGCTCGTGCCACTGCTGTTGACATCCCAGAAACAGGCGTCCATTGGCGTTGAACTGCCAGAATGAAGCCCGCATAATCCGCCTGCGTAATGAGCCCCAGACACGGTGCCTCTGGCATAGCAGCTGCTTATCGTGCCGGAATCATATTCTCCACATAGACCGCCGAGAGCACCATAGCCAGACACAGAACTGCTTGAGTGACAGTTGCTTATTGTGCCACCTGCACTGTATCCGCACAGGCCGCCAAGACAATATGAGATGCCTCCGCCCGTAACAGAGCCGCTTGAGAAGCTTCTACTGATTTTGCCGCCCACATTGTATCCGCACAGGCCACCTAGACAATACGAATTAGCGCCAACGACAGAGCTGCTTGAATAGCAGTTGCTGATTGCGCTGGAGTAATTGCTTCCGCACAGGCCGCCAAGACGATCTGAACCGTTGCTGCAAGCAACAGAACCACTTGAGTGAGAGTCGCTGATCGGCCCAGCATTCAATCCACACAGGCCACCGAAATGATCTGAAATATCGCCGCCAGAAACCTCAGCTGTGGCATGGCAGCCGCTTATCGCTCCGTCATTCCTTCCGCATAGGCCGCCGAGATAATACGAGTTATAGCCACCAGACACAGAGCCGCTTGAGTGGGAGTCACCGACCGGCCCGGCATTCAGTCCGCACAGGCCACCTAGATAGTCATCCCCGAACACAGAACTGGTCGCATAGCAGTCGCTAATCACGCAGTAATGATTGTATCCGCACAGGCCACCGAGATAGTTACCCTCGGACACAGAACCGCTTGTGTGGCAGTTACTAATTGTTCCCGAATAACTGTAGCCGCATAGCCCGCCGAGATAGATTGAACCATCCCCACCTGTGACCAAGGTATTCTCAACGCCCAGGTCCGTTACCCCCGCCCCAGAACTACTGATCCGGCCGAAGAGTCCTAGGTAATCATTGCCAGACCCTGTCGTATCGATGGTAAGGTTCACAATCTTCCTGCCACATCCGTCAAAGCTGCCGGTAAATGCTGTCCCCTGAAAACCATAGGATGAGCTTGTATCCGGTGCTATTACGGCGGTCGTATAAGTCCTTCCGGTCAAGTCGATATCGACCTCCAGCCGGATATGGTCATCCCAGTAATTCGGATCCCCCGCAAACTCATCGAAATCTGCAGGTGACTGTATCAGGTAAGGCTCTTCCGCCGTGCCCGATCCAGTGAGAGCGAATGCGGAATGTGCCAGTATAATGGTGAGAAAGAGAATTGCTGCACACCTCATGTTCCCTGACTCCTTACGCACAGACCCTCGACATTCCTGCCTTCCCGAAGAGCCAACAGCACCAAGCACATCTATCTCTCGTGTCACTGCATTTGTCGCAGGCATTACGCCGGACGTTGGAGTTGGCTGTTGGCTTGTTCCCCCAACGTCCTCAAGCTGAGTCACAATTATACAGCCTAAACTGGACAAATGCAAGCCAAAAATAGACAACGGGTAGCAGGTGACCAAAACGCCTCAGGAGGACGCGGTCAGGACACAGGTGATACTCGAACTTCAGTCAGGTCTGCCGCCACGGATATCCACGCCAGGATTCAGGCGATTCCGAATACCCTCCAATCGTCCAGCACCAGCCTCTGCTTCCCGTAAGTGGCTTATGGCTTACGACTTACGGCTGGGCTCCGCCACGACATTCCTTCGCGGAAAAAAAGGGCAGGCCATCTGGCCTGCCCTCTCGCTGTTCCGCGTCCCGTCGCTATTGGCTCAAAGGCTCATTCACGTCGTCAACTTCCTCAATGGCCAGATCGCCATACACAACCTTCATCTTCCCCTCCCCGCTCTTCCACCGCATCAGCACTTTGTCCGCATCCGCAGCCGTCACATCTTTACCGAAATACTCCGGATTCTTCTTCTCAGTGACCAGCTTAATATAGAAGCCGCCTGCCTGGCTGATATCCATGGCCTTCTGCTGCATCTCACTTTTATCGATGTCACCTTGCAGTTGCGCGCTCGCCATGAGTTTTCCCAGTTCTGCCGAAATATCCGCTATGCTCAGGCCTGCAGGATATGTCCCACCGGAAAGTTCCGCGAATACCTTCAGACCCTGCAACATCGTTTCCTCGCTGGGCATCGCAACCGTCATCGTCGAACCCTGCTGCTTGTAGTCTTCAGGTATTACCGGAGCATACCAACTCGGTTCAAGGACCTTATCCCATTCGAAACCATACATCGCGAGTTCCATCTCGCCCATACCTAGCGCAAGCCTGCCCTTTATCTCCATCCTGACCGGCCATTGAGTCACCGGATCAACCCAGAGTTGCCCATCGGCCTGTTCGAACATTCCACCGCCAACGTTCGCACTCCTGGCCTCTATGCCTTCTACCTCAATCCCATCAACAACGCTTCGCCCAAGGCTTGTATATTCGGCAGACGTAAACCACTTCACAAAGTCCCTGGGGTCCTGCTGCCTTTTTTGCCACTGTGCCATGTACTCAGGCGTCATCTTCATCCTGATGTATTGCTTCGCATCTGGCATCACCGTCACCATCTCGCCCTTGTCCGCAGCCATATACACCATCATCTGCAGCCGCCCGGCCTGGTACATGTCCATTCTTATACCGTGCTGCGCCGATTGATAAGCATACATTTCCATATTTATCGTTTGTCCGCTCATGGTCGCTTTCGTGCTCACCTTGAAGACGAAATCCCGCACGGAACCCACCCGCTGGCCAAGTTCTGCCCACGCCACGCTGGTCGTGCCCTTTTCGACGAAGTGCAATCCAGCCAGCACGACGAATACCAGCACTGCCGCGACACCGACCTGTAATACTCTGTTTCTCATGATACTTCTCCAGACTGATGTGCCCCGTTTCTGTTCCGGACCTTCGATGTCAGGTCCACTTGTTTCAAACTCGCGCACATCATCTCCATGCTCTTTCTTCCATCTCTCGAAATCGAACTGCAGCCCGCTTCTGCCGATCGCACGTCCGGCAAGTTCATCGAGTTTTCTGTTTTTGCTGTTCATATTTCTATCTCGCCAAAGCCATAACGCCCCAGTATTCTCGCCAGTCTCTCCTGAGCCTTCTTAAGACGCCTGTTCGCCGCCGACCTGGATATACCAAGCACCTCGCCCATCTTCTCCTGTGAAAGCTCGTTGTAGTATCTCAGCAATATGGTCTCCCTGTCTTCGTCGCCAAGCTCCCATATCGCCTTCCTGATTTCAGAGGCGCCCACATCTTCGGTGCTCTCGGCCGGCAACAGGTCCTCGGCTTTCAGTTCGACGGTTCGTTTTCTGGCATCGCGCATGTCCTTTGAGACATTCCTGCATATCGCAGCCAGCCAGGCCCCGAACTTTTGGCTGCCATCCAGCTTTCGGATATTCCTGATCGCTCGGGCAAATGTCTCCTGGGCCGCATCCTCGGCAAGCTGGCGGTCACGAAGCAGGGAGTAACCGACTGCAGCCATCGCATTATAGTAGCGGCTGCAAAGCTCACCGAAGCTCTCCAGGCATCCGCCCTTGGCAGCCTCGACCATCTGCATTTCGGTCCTGTCATCCACCTGCATAAGCACGCTCAATCTACCTGCTTTCTACTCCCGTTCTACCGTCCATCTCCCACTCATCTCACCATTACTGTCTCCCCGAGAGTGTCCATTGTCCGAAAAATCTGCGGCTATGCCACGTTTTTCCTGCACGATACGCGGTTCCCCACACGTCTCGAGGCCATTCGCAGACCTTCTTCTGCCCATAGACTTGAGGCAGAAAGGGTTTCTGGGTATAATTCATCGTGTTGGAGAATTGAAGGATTTTGAAGTCGCCTTTCCGGCGCGTGGTGTGCTGACCGCGAGGCATCCCTCCTCTGTGTTGTATGTGCCAACTCGGGTCCATTACCAAAGTGAAACGAGAATCTTCGGGGTTTGACTGTGAAAGATGACAACACTAAGTTGGGTATATGGCTGCTAAGTGCAGCGGTGTGGTTTGTTCTCGGCATGTCGGCAGAAAAGGCTATCGGGGCGGGATTGCTCGATGCCAGTGACTATGCCCCTTACGTTCAGTATTTCAACGCGATGGAACCCGAGGAAAACCCTACATTCGCGATCATCCGGAACGCGCAGTCCTGGGATTGGATGAAAGTAAATATCCCACTGTTCGATTGTCCTGATGACTGGTTCCAGCAGATCTACTACTATCGCTGGTGGAGCTATCGCAAACACATCAAATATCCGACCAACTACAGCTACCCCGGATTTGGCATCACGGAGTGGATCTATTACGCCAATCCGAACAGCAGCCCCTTCTGCCATCACATCGCTGAGGGCAGGTGGCTGCACAATCAGACATACCTTGACCAGTACGTTCACTACTATTACCGGGGTAATGGTGGAGGGCGGGTTTCGAATTTGCACAATTACAGTCAATGGGCACATGATGCACTGTACCAACGCTACCTCGTAACGATGGACAGTGCTTTCCTGGCTGACCTGCTCCCCGATCTTGTCGCAGATTATGCGGCATGGGAGAGCGAACAAATGCGGCCGGATGGTTTGTTCTGGTCATACGATGTGCGTGACTCGATGGAGATGGGCATCGGCGGCGATTATAAGCCCACGACTGAGAGACCGGACCCCAATCAGAACATACGTCCTACGCTCAACAGCTACATGGCAGCCAATGCCCGTGCGCTGGCACGAATAGCACTTCTCGCGAATCAGCCCACTATCGCGGCCACTTACCAGGCGAAGTACGATACCCTTCGGCCCCAAATGATCGCCGCGTTGTGGGATGACACGGACAAATTCTTCAAGGTGCAGTACATGGCAGGCGGGCTTTGCACTGCGCGGGAAGCCATCGGCTTTATCCCCTTCAAGTTCGACCTGCCCGGTCCCGAACACGCAGAGGCCTGGAGCCAGCTCGCTGACCCCAATGGTTTCTGGGCACCTGCGGGACTGACCACCGCGGAACGGCGGGACCCACGGTTCCGCAGCCACGGGACCGGCGGCTGCGAGTGGGATGGCCCGGTCTGGCCGTTCGCAACCAGCCAGACGCTCGACGGCCTGGCAAACATCCTTAGCGGACCGGGGCAGTACTACGCGACGAAGCAGAATTATTTCGACGCGATGATGACCTACGCCCAATCGCATCAGTTCCCCCAGGTTATGCCCGGCAGACCTTACCTGGGCGAGTACCTGGACGAAATCACTAATTACTGGCTTAAGGGCACCACCTCAGAACGCAGCCGCTATTACAATCACTCTACTTTCGCCGACCTGGTGATAACCGGGCTGGTCGGTCTGAGGCCTCGCGAGGACAACGTCGTCGATGTCAATCCGCTTGTACCGGCGGATTCGTGGGACTGGTTCTGCCTGGACCGGGTGCAATATCATGGGCACATGCTGACGATTCTGTGGGATGGAGATGGCTCGCACTACAACCGTGGAGCGGGGCTGAGCGTCTATTGTGACGACCAGCTTATCGCGCATTCGGCAACACTGGAACGCGTTACTGGCGAGCTGCCGTCCGTTCCCGGCGATGTGCAGGCCCCGACGCCATCCACGATGACATGGGCGGTCGCGCCGCATGCCGCGAATCGCAATTCCATCTCGATGACGGCAACCACAGCGACTGACGCCAGCGGGGTCGAGTATTACTTCACCTGCACGGCGGGCGGCGGACACGACTCCGGATGGCAAGCCGATCCGACATATCTGGACATCGGCCTGCTTCGGAATACGGCGTACACGTACACCGTCAAGGCACGGGACGTAAGCGCCAGCCGCAATGAGGTCGCACCTTCTGTTGCTGTATCCGCGACCATCAGCTCCGGGGATACGATATACATCAACTTCCAGAAGTCCGACACCGGAGTGTCATGGACGCCGGCGGGTTATGAGATGGATTGTGGTTACTTCTACACCAACCGCGGCAACGGGCTTGCCTACGGCTGGAATAAGGATCATTGGAGCAGTAATCCGCTGACACGCACCAACAATTCAGACCAGCGGCTCAATACAGTAATGCCAATCCACTCAGGCGGCGTGTGGGAGATAGCGGCGCCTAACGGGACGTACACGGTCGAAGTAACTGTTGGCGACCCGGGCAGCGCCACTACCAACACTATCAATGTGGAAGGCGTGAACTACTGGAATGCACAATACCTGAGTGCCAATACGTTCCGGACGCTCAGCAAGACCATTACGGTCTCCGATGGCAAGATCACGATTAACAATGGCAGCGCCGCGGATAAAGTCACGCGTATCTGCTATCTCATAATCACGCCTCCTGTGCTGCCGGACGTTACGCCGCCGCTTCCCAATCCTATGACCTGGTCTTCCGCGCCTCAGGCAGAAAGTGGTTCATCCATCACCATGACCGCTACCACCGCGTCAGACACCAGCGGAGTTGAGTATTATTTCATCTGCACGGCAGGCGGCGGGCACAGCTCGACATGGCAGGATTCACCGACATACACCGATGCCGGCCTCGCCCCGAACACGGCGTACACCTATACTGTCACGGCCCGCGACAAGAGCAGCAATCACAATGCGACTCTGCCGTCGACGGAAGCGACGGCTACGACGCTGCGTTATGACTGTTCCGCCTCTTTGGCGTCAGACTACGACGGCAACTGCCAGGTGGACTTCATGGACTTTGCAGCCACGGCCTGTACCTGGGCAGGTGACACAGCCGCCTGGCTGGCCATCCAGCAGCTTGCCGGCGAGTGGCTCATCTGCAACCGCGACCCATCTTCCGAATGCTGGCAGTAGGATATCTGACCCGGATACGGTATAATGCGCATTGGGGCCGCTCAGATATACAGGAGTACTAGCATGGCAGAGTCTGCCAGATTCATTATTCTGATACTCGTGCTAGCTACACTCGCGCAAGCACAGGTACCGGCCTTCCCCGGTGCAGAAGGTTTTGGCGCGGTTGCTGTCGGCGGCCGTGGCGGTGAAGTATATCATGTCACCAACTTGAACGACTCCGGGCCGGGCAGCTTCAGAGAGGCGCTGCTCGCCAGTGGCCCCCGTACGGTGGTCTTTGATGTTTCTGGAGTCATCTGGCTTACAGAGGACCAGCCAATCTATCTGCAAAACCCGTATATCACCATTGCGGGGCAGACAGCTCCCGGCAATGGTATCCTTATCGCGGGAGCAACGATAGAAATGACAGGTGGAGTCTCGGAAGTCATATGCCGCTACATAAGGGTCCGCCGCGGCTTCGATGCAGTGAAGGGTCAGTGCATGGTGGGCATGAGTGCCACCAGAAACCTCATAATGGACCATATGTCGGTAAGCTGGGGCACTGATGAGAACTTCTCCATGTACCGCCGGAACATTGATGGCAAACTGGTGCCCACGAAAAACATTACTGTTCAGTGGTGTATAAATGCCGAGGCGCTGGATCCGTTTAATCATGCTTTTGCATGCACATGGGGTGGGCAGGGCTTCAACGCCCATCACAACCTGTTGGCCTGTTGCACGGGCCGTAACCCCAGCCTTTCATTTTCCCACTTCGTTGATTATCGCAACAACGTGATCTTCAACTGGCGTGACCGCACCATGGATGGCGCAGGCATAGAAGCCCATGTGAACGTGATCAACAACTACTACAAACCCGGTCCTGCAACGGGTTACAACTGGGACTGGAGCTTGCCTTTCCCGGAGTTGTTCGTCCGAATCGTTAAGCCGGAAATCCGCGTTTGGGCGAACGCAGTAGCTCTTGGTTTGGATCCAAAGGCACGATACGCCGGCCCCGGTGTTATTGGATGGTGGTATGTGAATGGCAACATCGTGGAGGGGTATCCGGAGGTAAGCAGCGATAACTGGTATGGGCAATCCCTGGTAAGTGGCAGTTACTACAGAGGTGTGCAATGGGATGCTATTGTCCAGCCTTACCCGGGCGTCGGACCTGAAATCGGTGAAGCACACCCCGAATGGGCAGGCGACTACATGACCGATCACCCGGAATGGGTCAGGTCGGATTCGATCATTACCCATGCAGAGTGGCCTGAAAACCCTTATGACCCTGAAGATGGAAACGATGGTGAAATATTCGTGATGCCCGATCTGCCTTTGATCGCGACTCAGAGTGCCCAGGACGCGTACTACACCGTGCTGACAAGAGCAGGCGCCAATCTGCCCCAATTGGACGCTGTTGACCAGCGCGTTATTCAGATGGTCAGTACCGGCCAGGCAACAGGCGGCCCGCGCGGCAACGGCATTATTATCCGCCCTGACGAGGTGGGCGGTTTTCCTGTAATACCTGAGGTACACCGTCCCGGCAACTGGGATACCGACCTTGACGGCATGCCCGGCGAATGGGAATCTGCCCGTGGCCTGGATCCTAATGACCCGGCCGACCGCGACGGCGACTACGACAACGACGGTTACACCAATCTTGAAGAATACCTGAACGATATAGGTGCTTTCCCGGCTGTACAGGCCATTGTCTGGGACGGTGAAGTTAGTAACCGCTACGCACGGATAGAGAACTGGGACATTGCCTTTCAGCCGTCACGGTTTGATACGGCAATTATCAGCGGTGCCACCGTGGATGTTGACGTCATCGACCAACACGCAGGCATTCTTCAGTTGACTGACGGTGCAACACTGAACATCACAGACGGATGGCTGGATGTGGCAACACGCCTTGAAACAGATGAGGGCACCTTAACTGATGTGGGCAACGACGGTACCATGATCGTTGCTGATATCCTCAACAATGGCCTGTTCCGGTTGACAGGTGATGCTAGCCTGACAGTCAGCGGCACGTTCACCAACAATGGCATCATTGACATTTCAGAATGGAACGGGACACTGCCTCCTAATCTTGTGAACCTGGGTACGATCGTGCGATACAGCTGTGCTATGTCGATCGTCTCGGACCTGAACGATGACTGCCAGGTGGATTTTGTGGACTATGCCCGGATGGCTGAGGCCTGGGCCGGTGACGTGGCCGGCTGGCTCGCCCTGCAGCAATTCGCACAGGATTGGCTCATCTGCAACCGCGACCCGGCCTCCGAATGCTGGCAGTAGGATATCTGCCCCGGATATGATGTAATGCGTTTTCTGGCCTTTTGGATGTATAGGAGTGCCGGTATGGCAGAGTATGCCAGGTCCATAGTTCTGATACTCGCTGTATCCATGTCCGCACGAGCGCAGGTGCCGGCGTTCCCTGGCGCCGAGGGCGCTGGCAAGTACACGACCGGTGGGCGAGGCGGCACCGTCATAGAGGTTACTGGCCTTGCCGATAGCGGGCCGGGCACATTCAGGGCGGCATGCGAAGCTTCCGGCACTCGTACTGTTGTGTTTCGCGTCGGCGGGATAATCCAGCTTACCAGTGCGATCAATATAGCGAATCCAAATATCACAATTGCCGGCCAGACAGCACCCGGCGACGGCGTGTGCATCCGCGGCGCGACCGTGAACATCAACACATCCAACGTTATCATCCGCTACATGCGTTTCCGTCGCGGCGACACGACCCTGTCCAATGACGACTCGCTTGGTGGCTATCCTGTCTCGGACATAATCGTGGATCACTGCTCGGCAAGCTGGGGCCTTGACGAGAGCTTGTCACTGTACAGGTATATCGATGCCCTGGGAAAGAAGCAGCCCACGCAGAACATCACCATCCAGTGGTGCATCATCAGCGAGACACTGAACAAGAACAACCACGCCTTTGGCGGGACATGGGGCGGCGACATGGCGTCGTTCCACCACAATATCTTTGCATGCTGTACCGACCGCAACGCCAGCATCGGCATCACCGGAGAGTACTGGGACTGGCGCAACAATGTCCTGTTCAACTGGGTCAACAGAAATCTCGAAGGCGGTGACGGCAGCTCCAAGATTAACGTCGTTAACAACTACTACAGGTACGGCCCCGCCACACCGTCGACACTCGAGAGCATGATCTGTATGATCAATTGGCGCGGCGACAACTACGCGTATCCCGGGCCTGAGAAATTCTACCTTTCGGGTAACTATGTCTATGGTTATCCGGATGTAACAGCGGACAACTGGGACGGCGGAGTCCGATTGACCTTTCAGGGCACTGGCTTTCCCAGCCCCCTGCCAACACTCGAGGAGGCCATCGCCATATCAAGGGTGGATACGCCTTTCCCGGCAGCCTACGTAACGACTTATGACTCCCTCACAGCTTTCAACCTTGTCACGGCTGGTGCCGGAGCAGCTATCCCGACGCGCGACGCCGTGGACCAGCGCGTCATAAACTCAATAGTCACGGGTGTTACCCCATACGGAGTCAATGGTATCATCTATGTTGAATCCGACGTAGGAGGCTATCCAACATACAACAGCGCGACCCCGCCTGCGGATTCCGACCACGACGGCATGCCCGACTGGTGGGAATCGCAGAATGGTCTTAATCCCAGCAACGCAAGCGACCGCAACGGCGACTTCAATGGCGACGGCTATACCAATCTTGAGAAGTATCTCAACGCCGTTGTCAGCGGGCCATATTCTCCCGATGGCTATGCCCCAAATCCAAATCCGATGACCTGGGACACCGAGCCCAACGCCGTAAGTGCCGACACCATCTCCATGGCAGCCACTGTGGCTGCCGATCTTTCGGGCGTTGAGTACTACTTTGAGAATCTGACCGACCACAGTCACGATTCCGGCTGGCAGACGTCGCCTGTCTACACGGATACCGGCCTTCTGAACAACACGACCTACTCCTATAAGGTCAGGGCGCGGGATGCCAGCACCAGCCACAACACGACAAGCCCAAGCCTTGAGGTTGCCGCCACGACCCCGCTTTTCTCATGCAACTCCGCCGCGGCTGGCGATCTGGACGACGACTGCCAGGTCGATTTCGCGGACTATGCAGCCCTGGCCAGCGCCTTTGCCAATGGGACGATGGACATACTCGATCTTGCCCAGTTTGCCTCCGACTGGCTGAGTTGCGGGCGTACCCCACCTTCGGAATGCTGGTAGGAAGGTCTCAATAACACACGTCGGGCCACGGGCATATCCGGCAAAACCTCCAGCCGGACCGCGCTTTTTTGTTTGCCTTCCTGTACCCGAGCGGTAGAATCATAGTCGCTCTACGCTTTGGAGGTACTGAGAATGGGAATTTTCAATAGCCTTACCGGCCTCGAGAAGTTGTTTGCTGTCTGCGCCGTTATCGGCGGTACCCTCTTTGTCATCCGCCTGGTGCTCCAGTTCATGGGCCTGCACGACCACGACATGGGCGCCGATGTCGATGGGGCCGGCATTGACGCGGCTGACGCAGGCCACGACGTGGGAATGGGTGACAGCGACATAAGCTTCAAACTGCTATCTTTACAGGGTGTCACGGCATTTCTCCTTATGTTCGGGCTTGTCGGCCTTGCGATGAGCAAGCAGACAAACGCGGGCCCAGCCTGGTCCGTAATCGTCGGAGCTGTCGCTGCCCTTGTCACTGTATGGCTCATGGCCCGATTCTTCTCGTCCATGACAAGGCTGCAATCCAGCGGCAACATCAACCTCAGCCGGGCCGTCGGTCTCGAAGGAATCGTCTACCTCAACATACCCGCCGAAGGCACCGGCCAGGTCGAGCTTGTTATCCAGGACCGCATGAGAATATACGATGCATCAAGCGCGGACAAGACGCCGCTCAAGACCGGAGAACGCATAAGGGTCAAGTCCGTGATCGCCGGCAACACTCTTGTAGTCGAGAAACTCTGAACTCTTGCAAAGGGACTGCTATGCCTCCGAACTACACACTCTGGGTACTTGCGTTCGTAGTATTTGTCTTCCTGTTCATCTCGCTGACGATGTTCCTGGCCTCGCGCTACAAACGCTGCCCATCGGACCGCATATTGGTCATCTACGGTAAGGTCGGCAAGGACCAATCATCGCGCTGCATCCACGGCGGCGGCACGTTCGTCTGGCCGTTGATTCAGGATTGCGCGTTCCTGAGGCTTACGCCTATGACCATAGGCATCCCATTGCAGAACGCCCTTTCACTTCAGAATATCCGCATCAATGTCCCCAGCACGTTCACCGTCGGTATAAGTACCGAGCCGGGCATAATGAACAACGCTGCCGAGCGTCTGCTCAATCTCGCTGCGCAGGAAATAGAGGCGATGGCCCGCGAGATAATCTTCGGCCAGCTCCGCCTGACAGTCGCCTCGCTCACCATCGAGCAGATCAACCAGGACCGCGAGAGCTTCCTCGCTGCGATACGCAAGAACGTCGAGCCCGAGCTCAATAAGATCGGTCTCTATCTCATCAACGTGAACATCACCGATATCACCGATAGCTCCGAGTACATCGAGTCCATAGGTAAGAAGGCAGCCTCAGAGGCTGTCAACCGCGCACGTGTTGATGTGGCCGAGCAGGAAAAGCTTGGCGCCATCGGTCAGGCCGAGGCCAACAAGACCAAGGAGATCAGGGTCGCCGAGAACGTCGCAGCTGCCGAAAAGGGCAAGAAGGCAGCTGAGGCCGATAGACGTGTATACGTGCAACAGCAGGAGGCTCAGGCTGTTATCGGCGAGAACATCGCCTACAAGGAGAAGGAAATAAAGGTCGCGGAAAACGTCGCGGCCGCCGAGAAAGGCAAGAAGGCTGCCGAGGCCGACCGCCGCGTTTATGTCGAGCAGCAGGAAGCGCAGGCAATTATCGGGGAGAATATCGCCAAGGCTGATATCGCTGCCGCCGATGCCGAGCTTGCGATGAAGCAGGCCGCAGCCATGCAGAAGGGCGAGGTCGCCAAGCGCGAGGCGATGGTCCAGATACAGAAGGCGCAGTACAAGGCCGAGCAGGAACGCCTCAACGCCGAAGAAGTCGTCAAGAAGGAGGTTGAGAAGACCAAGATCGAGATAGCCGCCGCCGCCGAGGCCGAGAAGCTGCGCCGCGAGGCTGGCGGCCAGGCCGATGCGATACTGCTGAAATACCAGGCCGAGGCAAAAGGTATCAAGCAGGTGCTCGAGAGCAAGGCTGCCGGTTATGAGTCGCTGGTCAAGAGCTGCAACGGCGATGCAAAGAGCGCCGCGACGCTGCTGCTCATCGAGAAGATCGACGACATCGTGGCCCGCCAGGTCGAGGCCATCAAGAACCTCAAGATAGACAAGATAACCGTCTGGGACTCGGGAACAGGCGGCAAGGATGGCTCATCGACGAGCAACTTCGTTTCAAGCCTCATCAAGAGCATCCCGCCGCTGCATGATATTGCGGGAATGGCCGGCGTCGAGCTGCCGCAGTATCTGGGCAAGACGGTCGATGAGAAGCAGCCGAAATCCACCGGCGAAAAGCCAAAGCCGGAAAAGGCATAAGAAGCATGTAACACGGGCGGGCACGGATGTCCGCCTTTTTTCTGCGCTGATAGCTGGGAAAATGTTGCAGTGACGCAGGAAGAGTGGCCAAAGCGGCCGCAAATTTGCCGGTCTCTAATGCGCAAGTCCTTGTCAGACAAGCAGTTATATTACAATAGACCAGTCTGCTGGACAATTCATGGCTTTGCCAGCGCTTCGGCTAGCTTTGTCGCAAGGGCTTCAGCCCTGAGACCATTGGCTATGGCCCGGCCCTCCCTGTCGATGAGCACAAACCTCGGCGTAAGCATGATTCCGAAGCTGGCCAGGAGCTGCTGACGCTGCCTGCCGGCAAAGCCTTGAGTCCATTTGAATGGATTCTCACGAGCCATTGCTCTCGCTAACGGATCTTCCTTGGACTCGAGGAATACCCCAACCATCGCCAGCCGGTCGTTATCCTGGAACGGCTCAATCGCCTTCCTAAGTTCAGCCCACTTTGGATGATCGTTGTCATCGTGCGTAGAGTGGATGACAAGCAGGACAACCTTGCCGCGGTAATCAGTGATACGTACCCTTGCCTCGCCAACGCCATCGGCCACCATCCAGGAAAGGTCGTCGCCCTCACTGACACACTTGGTAGCGGGGAGTCTACCAATGTCCAGAGGCACATCTAAGTCTTCCGACCTCACAGCAGGCACTTCAAACTCGGCTGTTACTGTCGCTAGTATCGCATCGTCCGCATAGCTCAGCTGGCTCTTCTGTTCTGCTTTGCGACCTATCAGCCCCCGAATGACATATCTGCCCTGGTCAAGATCTTCGATTGTCACCCTGCCGGCCTCTGCCCTTACAGACCACGTGCGTCTCGACTGGTATTCGGCCTGCTTCTGTCTGCCCCATTCTTTTCCCTCCGGCGTCTCACGCCACAGCTTGAGCCATTCGCGAATCTGGGGTTCTGTCATGGCTTCGATATCCGGCGGCAGCGGAAGGCCCTCGTACCACCTCCACCACTCATAGCCGCTGTCTATCCAGAACTCCATCGCCAACTCGCCAGCCATATCCTGAAGCTGGGCAGGCATTTCCAGCTCCGCTGTCACGGTCCTGCCTCTGCCGCCTACTGTGACATGCGTGGTCTGCCCGGGAGCCACCTCAACAGGCACCCATTCCACCCGCATCCTGCCGGGCAGGACTTTGTCGATGACGAACTTCCCGTCGGCGTCGGTCAGCTTCGTGTGCCTGGCGATTATATATCCCATTCCCTCGCGCGAACCTTCGGGCTCGACCTTCACCTGTCTCCTGCCTGCAGGCTTCGTGCCGACAAGATACTGGCCTTCTATCTTTCCCCATGCCCGAAGGTCTATGCGGCCCGTCTCTCGGAAGCCCTCTGCCGAAAGCCCCCATGCTCCTTTGGTTCCCACAGCAATCACCGTATAGGGGACATTCGGCTCGGTCAGCGCAAATCTGCCGTTGGGGTCGGTCTTCGCCGTCAGATAGGATCCGCCATTATCGAGTCTCATATAATCGATCTGGAGTTCGCCGTTCTCTATAGCGATCCCGTACTGGTCAGCAATAACCACCGTGATTCCAGGGCCTGGTTTTCCGTCGGGACCAAGCACAACGCCCTTTACCATACCTGTCCTGACCAGAGCGATGTCACAGACGGCATCCGTCTCATCGGCTCCAACAAGCCGTGATTCAGCATTGGCATATCCATCTGCCTCTATCTTCACGGCGTATCCCGCTCCAGCTCGTTCGAATGTGTAATCGTAGTGGCCATTCCGATATGACCTGATCCAGCCAACCATGTTCTGCCATATTACCGGCTCATCGGCCTCCCATTGCACTCCCGGAATGAGCCTGAAATCTGCTATCGGCCGGCCTGTCTCGGCATCAGTGACGTTTCCCCTCACCCGTACGGCACCGGCGAACACAAATACATTTTCCTTTCCATCGGCCACAACGGCAGGAATCCGCTTCTCCGTCAAGCCCTTCTTGGTAAGGCTGACCTCCATCTCGTCTGACGGCAGTCCTGTCAACTCGAAGCGGCCGTTCACATCGGTGGTAGCCCGTTGGGTAAGCATCCTGCAATCGCGCCACTTGCCTATGCTCACTGTCGCATCTCTGACAGGCACTCCCGCTCTATCAACGACCCTGCCCTTCAACGTTCTGGCAGGCCCCAACACAAAGTCAATATCAATGCCGTCCTGCGCGACCATCACAGTCTGCGATTCCGGGCCATAACCCTCCGCCAGCACCGTGACTATCTCTTTGCCTTCTCTTGCATTCTGGAATCTGAACAGGCCCTGTTCATCCGTCGTCGTCTTGCAGTACTCCTCGCCGCAATCCTGCTCACCGCGAAGGATGCTCGCGCCCTTAACCGGGATACCATCATCTCGCCGGACAATACCACGTATCTCCAGGCCCCGCTGGAGCACTGTCACCAGGCTGCCTGCCTCCAGTGCGGCCGCCTGTTCGGCCTCTCGTGCATCGGCTCCTCTTTCCTGGTACTGCGGATGGTGGAACCCGATCGATAGGTTGTCCATGTCTCTGGGCACGCCTGGACACTTCCATGTCCCCTCGCTGTCAGTGAGCAGCCATTCAAACAGATACGGCACAGCCTTTTCGTTGATGTTCTCCAGATCTCCCCCGAACCTCCATACCCGCACGTTCACATCCTCTATCGGCTCGCCTGCGGCATCTTTCACAATGCCGCCAATCGTTATTCCCTTCTCAAGCTCGAATAAGTACTCCTTCGGCAGGTTTCGCGCCATCTCGCCCCTGAGCCAGCGGTGCTGACCGACGTACCCCGTGCAGGTGACCTGCAGCCGCAGGGCCTTGCCGGATTGCTTCATCTTGATGCGCGATGTCCCATCCTTGCCTGTCATCCCATCGACTTCCTTTTCCCCTCGTGTCGCTTTGATCTTTGCGCCCACGAGCGGCTTGCCGGTGGCTTTGTCCACCACCTTCACGAGCATCGTCTGCATGTTCGGGTCGGCTGGCGGGGTTTCTACCTTACCGGTCGGAGGGGGCGGAGCAGTCCTGCTCGGGGTCGGGCTGTTTGCATCAGCGGCCTCCACAGCCTTTGCCCGCAGCTTTATTGCTTCAGCAGCTCTCGTGAATGGATTGGTTGCCGCGGTCCCCTTCCACAGCACGCTCGCCTTCTCAAGCGGCGCGACCGCATTCGCATCGCCAATCAGCGCCAGGTAATTCGCGGCCTCCACCTTCGCCTCGTATCCGGCGACCTGCAGCACGGCCGTCAGTGCCGCCGCATTCTTCATCTCATAGAGCTTCTGCACGATGGCAATCTCGGCTGCCGCCCTTTGCTCAGGCGCCTTCTGCTCAGTCATGATGATGGCCTCGGCTTTGGGCGGCGATTCCTGCGGCTCTTCCAGCAACATCACGATCGCCACCACCATCATCACAGCTGCCAGCCCGAGCCCCACCTGCACCCACCGGCTTCGCATCATCGCCACAAGCACATCCCGCCTTCTCGGCCACCTCTCGCGGTGCCAGGTCTCGCGGCCTTGCCTGTATGCGGCATCGGCCAGCTCGAGCGTCTGCTTATCCGCCGCCTCGCTCGTATCGACGGCCAGCCGCTCAACGATCTTTTCCATTTCTTCGGGCGTCCTCATGCTCCCACCTTCCCTTCCATCAGCTGCCGCAGCCGCTCCAGCCCGCGGCTGTATCTCGTTCTTGCGGTATTGGCGTTCGAGTCCTGCATCGCCGCTATCTCGTCAAACTTCATCTGCCCGTGTATCCGAAGTGTCACGACCTCCCTCTGCTCCTCGGGCAGACGTACCATGGCCATCCGCACCCGCTCGATATCTTCCTGCGCGATCACCCGCTCCACGACGCCAAGGCCCTGCGCAGGCAGCTCCATGCCCTCAGCAAGATGCCGCTCATGGCTGCTCTTCTTCCGGGCCCGGCAGCGGATGCCGTTGACGACGCATGTCATCAGGTATGCCTTGAGATTCCTCCTGACCGCCCCGGCGGCTGCCTTCTCAGCGAAGGCGACAAACGCCTCCTGAGTGACATCCTCCGCCGTCGCCATCTGGCCCGTCATACTCATCGCGACCGATACCATAGCCCCCTTGTATTTCTCGTAAACTCGGCGCAGAGCCTCCCCGTCGCCGTGTCGGAGCCTGTACAGAAGCAGACTGTCCTCAAGGATGCCCACTCAACCGTCTCCTGCCGCCAGCCCGGCTACCCGGGCGCTTACTCTGCCTAGCTGCCTATATGATGCGCCTCAGCCCCCCGCGTTTCCACCACAAAAAAGATTTTGGCATCCAGAGTAGGACAGGCTTCAACGTCCTGAGCTCGCCGAAGGGCCAGCCTGTCAGAATCCTCTCTGTCAGGCAGGGATGCCAGACCTACTTTGCCTCTTCTGCCAGCAACCGCTCTATCTCATTGGCATCGGGCAGCCTGTGCTCCGGCCCCCACGCCAGCCGGCCCTGCTTATCTATCATGAAGTAGCTCGGCACGTCTTCCAGCGCGAAGTTCTCCCACGTCTCATATTCAGGTATAGCCGCAGGGAATGTACAACGGTTCCTCCTCAGAAACTGTGATGCGTCTCCGCCGCTCCCTGCCAGGGCCAGGACGACAAGGCCCTTGGGGCCGTACTCCTCATATATCGCCTGCAACTGCGGCATGTCTTCCTCACACTGCTTGCAGCCCAGATACCAGAAATCAAGAAGCACGACCTTCCCCTTCATGTCGCTGGCAGTGACCCGTTGCCCGAACCAGCGTTCAAACTTGAGCCTGGGAGCCTTCTCCAGCTTGCCGCCATGTCTGGCCCTGGGCTGCCTTATCGCTTTTGACAGCCTGGCGTACGCAACGTCTATGTGCGCATCGCTCTTTCCCCAGGCTTCTCTGGGGCCCTGCAATTCCTTGTGCGTATCCGCATCAATCACCTGGTCACCCGGCTCGATTTGAATTACAAAAAGGTCATCCGGCACTTCGGGATTGATGCGAATGGTGTCAGGCAGGATACTGACCTCTATTATGAGTGGCTCGTTTCCATGAAAGCGGCTGTTATATGTATATGCAACAGGGACAAATAGGTCACTGCCATTGACATCTAGCTTCACGATCTCTGCCTTGGTCGACTGATGGATATCCACTCCCTGACTCGGTGGGGAGACAAAATCACACTCGGACCTAACGGGCAAGTATCCCTGTGAAACCGAATGGAATATCTTGACAGGAAAAGTCACAGGCGAGCCGTCCGCACCTTTACCCCGGTTATGAATCGTGACCTCAATCAGCTTGCGGCCGTCAATTTCGACCTCTCGAACGCTTGATACCTGTCTGGAGTTTGGATCCAGCCTGTCGATTCGTCTGGCAGTACCGTCATCCATCATGGATAAGGGGTCGGGCATCGGCGGTCTGAGGTTGCCGGCGTCAGTACTGCCAATCGAAGCCAGGCCCGGCTGACCCCGCGATTTGCGTCTTGACCAGTCCATATTCGCATTCCGGACAAATGTGCTTTCCTCTCCTGTGCTCCATGCTTCCCAGACGTATGCCTTGTCGCCCTTCATTACCCATCTGCCCTTCACTTTCCTCTCCGAGGGCTCCGAACCGTCAGAAGGTCCGCTGATTCTGCGGGTATACTCGCACTCGAAAGACTTCACCTTCTCATAATTCGCCCTGTTCATGGCTGCGATCTTATGCAGAAGGGCGCTCTCGTCCTCACTGAGCTGTTCCGTTGAGGCTCCAGCAGCCAGTAGAAATGCAATCTGCAGAATCGTGAAAGGAATGTTTGTCATATGCAGCTCTCCCGCCAGCCCGGCTGCCCGGGCGATTACTCTGCCTAGCTGCCCATATGATGCGCCTCAGCTCCCCGCGTTTCCACCACAAAAAAGATTTTGGTATCCAGAGTAGGACAGGCTTCCAGCCTGTCAAAGTCTTCTGTGTCAGGCAAGGATGCCTGACCTACCGTGGCTCTTCTGCCAGCAGCCTCTCAAGCACCTCGTCATTGTAGCCGGGATAGTAGTGATCGCCGACCACCCTGCCCTGCCGGTCTATCAGCACCATGGTCGGGAAGGCGCTTATGCCATAGGCAGCCGTGGTCGCGCCGCTCGCCGTCCGGTACGTACCCTCGACTTTGCATCTGCCGCCGCCATCAAGAGCGATGGCAAAGGGTATTCTTCGTCCATCCCAGTACTTCCCGCTTAGTTCGCCGAGCTTTTGCTTCAGCGCCCGCACAGACCGGTGTGAATCATCATGCACAGCGATTATTACGAGGCCACGGTCACTATACTTCTCATGCAGGTCGATCAGCTTGGGAATCGCTTGTACGCATGGCCCGCACCATGTGCCCCAGAAATCGAGCAGAACGACTTGGCCGCGAAGATCGCTCAATTTGACTCCGCGCCACGAATTCACCCAGCCTTTTATCTGGCTTAAGGGCGGAGCTTCCTTTCCTATAAGGTGCGCCAGCCGGTCGGCTGGCAGGTTAACATCAATCTTCAATTCCCGCTGTCCCTTTACTTCTATCTTCTGTGTCTTCCCATAGAGCCTCTGTCCATAGGCATTGAGCCCATACTCGCCGTCCGGAAGAAGGAAGGAGAACTGTCCGGTCTTGCTCGAATACATCAGTGGCCGCTCCTGGCCGCGATACACATAGACGTTGGTCCAGGTTACTTTCTGCCCAAGGCCGGTCAGCTCATCGCTTTGTATGGCCCCGTAGACATGGCAGGCAGGAGTAAGTCGTATCGTTTTCTCGCTGCCGATGTCACTCCTGTTCACATCGCCAAAAGCCCCTAACTCGTCACCGTAGACCGCATAGAGCACTGACCGCCCTTCATGGGCGTACCTGAACACCCTCCGCGCAGTGAGACTTGTTGCGCCATTGCTGTCACAAACATATGGCTCACCGGCCGGCTGGTCTTCCAAAACGGCGTAGTACTGGTAGACCTCCGCCCAGCCGAGCGGACTGCCATTGGGGTCGACCACTCTGATGGAAATCTGCGGCGTGTTGGCATCATCTGTCTCCTCCGCGCGGGCAGCTGGCTTTGTGCGCGGCTTGTCCGTTGACTCCGGATTCTCTTTGCGGAACAGGCGCATCGCCATTGCCGCAAGCAACACAATCGTTACCAGCCCGACCCAGAGTACCGCTTTTCCCGCGACCCTCATATCAGCCTCCGATCTGTAATCCAGCTTATATCATCCTACCCCGTATGATTCCCAAGATGCGCTGACGTTTCATCCACCACATTACAGGAGTACAAACTACTGTAACCCGTCAAGCTCGAAAAAATGTCCTAAAGGAGGGCTTGGCCATACCCAAGTGCTTATATGGAAGGAGCTTACAGCATGTCCTACCCTC
>Ga0209164_1002288_pt1 | contig 20861 bp, 18 predicted proteins | sample MTBNYHSulfiMetaG_FD_187458 | JGI IMG/M metagenome (GOLD analysis project Ga0209164, IMG submission 187458) | Enrichment culture microbial communities from rom New York Harbor, USA that are MTBE-degrading - MTBE-NYH (New York Harbor Sulfidogenic)... | ecosystem: Environmental > Aquatic > Marine >... | reverse complement strand
AGGAGAAAAGTATGCCTCGCGGAAAACAATCAAAAGGTCAGTGTACCCATTGCGGGCTTGAGGTGGCTAAGAACGGAGTCGCCCGGCATCTGAAGTCCTGCGCTCCATGGCAGGAACTTGTGAGAAAGGCGGAAAACAAAAAGGGCGGCAACGAAAAGCTCTATCGTCTCCGGGTTCAGGCGGCGGGCTTGCCGGAATTCTGGCTGGACCTGGAGATGCGCGGGCGGGGGGCCTTGAAGGACCTGGACAGGTATCTCCGTGCGATTTGGCTGGAGTGCTGCGGCCACATGAGCCAGTTTTCTTTTGGAGGATGGCGGGGCGATGAGCTCCCTATGGGGCGACGCATCCAGGATGTCTTGGAACCGGGGGCCGAATTGACCCACATCTATGACTTTGGCACGTCATCGGAAACTCTGATAAAGGCAGTGGATGTGCGCGAAGGCAGGCCTGTGAGTTCCCATCCGATTACACTCCAGGTTCGCAACGTGATGCCGGAATCGGAGTGCATCGAATGCGGGCAGCCCGCGGCATGGCTGTGTATGGAGTGTTTACAGGAAAACATATGGGGAGCCCTGTGTGACAAGCACGCAAAGGCACATCCCCACGATGAGTATGGTGAACCTATCCCGTTGGTGAATTCACCCCGATTGGGTATGTGCGGTTACACGGGGCCGGCGGAGCCGCCATATTGAATGACTGAATAGTTTTAGTAAGACGGGTTGGTTCCTCAATAACGGTAAACACCGGCGCATCCCGCAACGTTTTCTCCGTCTCGGGCTCTGAGGAATGGACAAAAGTACCCACGCTTTGCCGAGTTCTTCGCCCACCGACCAATATGGTTGTCGGGCATGGTCAGGGTGAAGGGATTGATCTTTTCCAATTCTGCAGCTCGATGATGTTCCCTTCGGGGTCTTTTTTGGGTCGTGGAGGTGAAGATTTGGGTTCGTGGATCGATTTCTCGGTTTCGCCGGCCTATAAAACCAAGTATCCGGGCGTGGCTTTCGGATTGACGCTTGTTTCAGGCTGCACGCCTGTGACCGATCAGCAGGCCTATGACCAGTACAAGAGAAAGCTTCTGCGCAAAATGCGGAAACGAGAGACTCTTGCCGAGATCACCAAGCGCATTGAAACGTATGAGCGGTTTTTTCAGAGCTTCGGTTTCGAGTGCCCCTTGCCCAAGCACTTGAAGAGAACCGTGAACAGCGGGTTTCCCCAGTACAACCTCCAGGTGGATGCCCATTTCATGGCCGAGATGTGCGCGGGAATCCTGGTGGCTGTTACGGATTATGATCGAATCCAGGGCAAGGTGTTGCTGGATGTTGCAAAGGAAGGAGAAACGTGCGACGGCATGGGAGAGCGTCTTTTCACCACAAAGGAAGGGGAGATCGTATTCCGGGACGAAAAAGATATCATCTGCGTCCTTTGCCAGGGCGCCGATGAAAAGACCCGGGTGAAAGACGACTCCCGGAACATTCTGTTTTACGCCTATGCTGTGCCCGGCATTGATGCCATTTATATCCGGGAAGGGTTGAGCGTTGCGGCAGAAACCATGGAGCGCTTCGGCGGGGGGACGGTTAAAGGGTTGGAGGTTTTTGAGGGAGGGGAAGAAAAAAATGCTTGACAGGGCCAAACAAAGGCTTTAGGCTTTTCGCTTACGGTTTAGGAAAAGGCAGTTTCACCATCATGATGCATCTTTGGAACAACATTATCGTCATTATCGGCGCAGTAGGGGTTGTCCTTTCCCTACTGCTCCTTCTTGTTGGGGTCATTGACCTCCGACGACCGGGCCTGGTAATGACGTAGAAGCAATAAGATCCGCAAAAAACCGTTATCAGGCTGAACCTGATAACGGTTTTTTTTTGACGGCTTCGTAAAAAGTCCATCTGCGGCGTTGCGCTTCATCTTTCGTCACTGCGGCGTACATAGCAAGAAGGGACACGGCTCACGGCGCACGGGTCACGGAAAATCATTTTTGTTATGTTCTGTTCGTGCACCTTGCACCTTGTGCCTTGCGCCGTCTATGCGCCTTGCATCTGGAGCTTTTTACTGTGCCGTCTTGAACGGCGACTCTCGGGAGATCGTTTTCTTTGAACAGGGAGACAACCCATGGCAAAACAAATCTTCCTCTATGACACCACCCTCAGGGACGGGACCCAGGGCGAAGAGGTGAGCTTTTCAGCGGAGGACAAACTCCGCATTGCGAGGAAGCTCGACGAGTTCGGGGTCCACTATGTGGAAGGAGGATGGCCAGGCTCAAACCCGAGGGATGCGCGATTCTTCGAGATGGCCGGAAAAACGACATTCACGAACACCCGCCTCACCGCCTTCGGGAGCACCCGCCGACCCCGGCTCCGGCCGGAAGAGGACGGAAACATCCAGGCCCTTCTGCGAACCGAAACAGAGACGATTACCCTTTTTGGGAAGAGCTGGGACCTCCATGTCACGGAGATCCTGGGCATTGACATGGATGAAAACCTGGCCATGATCGAGGAGAGCGTTTTTTTCCTGAAAAAACGCGACCGCCGGGTGATTTACGATGCGGAGCATTTTTTCGACGGATTCAAGAAGAACCCCGATTATGCCATGAGGACGGTGGAGGCCGCCGTGAAAGGGGGTGCGGATTTTGTTGTCCTTTGCGATACCAACGGCGGCACCCTGCCCCACGAGATCCGGACGATCATCCATAAAGTCTCACCCCGCATCCCACCGGGCCTGGGAATTCATGCCCACAACGATTGCGGCCTGGCTCTAGCCAACTCCCTGGAGGCGGTCCGGGGCGGCGCCGTCATGGTGCAGGGAACGATCAACGGGTACGGGGAGCGATGCGGCAACACGGACCTGACCGGCGTTATCGGCGCGCTTCAGGTGAAGATGGGCTACGGGTGCATCCCTGAAGAAAAGCTCGGAAAACTGACCGAACTGTCCCGCTTTGTGAGCGAGGTGGCCAACATGCCGCCCATCAACCAGCGGCCTTTCGTGGGCAAGAGCGCCTTTGCGCACAAGGGAGGGGTTCATGTGAGCGCCATCCTCAAGAATCCCGCCGCTTATGAGCACATCGAACCGGAAAAGGTGGGCAACCGCAGGCGGGTCCTGGTCTCGGACCTTTCGGGCAAGAGCAACATCGAGTACAAAGCCAAAGAACTGGGTGTCAAGGTGGGAGGCAACGGCTGGGGCAGCGAGAAGATCGTTCAGGAGATCAAAAGACTGGAAGACCAGGGATACCAGTTCGACGCGGCGGAAGGCTCTCTGGAACTGCTCATGAAGAAAGTGACCGGCCAGTTCAAAGAGCCCTTCAACCTTGAATCCTTGCGGATCACCATTGAAAAAAACCGCTCGGGCCCGAGTTCTTCTCAGGCCACCATCAAGATCTCGGTGGCGGACGACTATGAGATCACCGCGGCTGAAGGAGACGGTCCTGTCAATGCCCTGGACAATGCCCTTCGAAAGGCGCTTCACAAGTTTTTCCCCCAGGTGGATGAAATGAAACTGGTGGACTTCAAGGTCCGTGTCATTGACGGAAGCGACGGAACGGCTGCCAAGGTGAGGGTGCAAATCGAGTCCAGGGATGCGCGCGAGATCTGGTCTACCATCGGGGTTTCCGAGAATGTGATTGAAGCGAGCTGGCAAGCCCTGGTGGACAGTGTGCAGTACAAACTTTCGAGAATTCTGAATGGTCACTAGAATGAAGGAAAAATTGATCATGACGGACATGGAGAATGATGCCGCAGATTCCCCTTCGAGGGGATGTCTGCGGAGGGTCCTTATGGGATAGCCTCACGAAATCCCGGGTCCGAACCCGGAATTTCGATGAATGTCAAAGGAAGAAATGACCAATGCCAAAGGTCGAGAATGAACCGATAAAAAAGGAGGCATCCTTTCGTTACAAGGATGCCGGCAAGTGAAACAAGGAGGTTATCCCATGACAGAGAATGTTGTGATTTTTGATACGACCCTGAGGGACGGCGAGCAGTCGCCCGGGGCCAGCATGAACACGGCTGAAAAAATGCGCCTGGCGATTCAGCTTGAAAAACTCGGGATTGACGTGATCGAAGCGGGGTTTCCGGCGGCATCGCCGGGCGATTTCGAGGCTGTCAAGGCGATTGCCGGCAGGATCCGGAACAGCCAGATCGCCGCCCTGGCCAGGACGTCGAAAGAAGATATCGACAAGGCCTGGGGAGCCGTCAAGGAGGCGGCCCGCCCTCGAATTCACACCTTTATTGCCACCTCGGACATTCATTTGGAACACAAGCTCAAGATGAGCCGCGAGCAGGTTCTGAAGGCCGCCGTGGATGCGGTAAGATATGCCGGGAGCTTTACGGAGAATGTGGAGTTTTCAGCCGAAGACGGCTCCCGGAGTGATCCTGAATTTCTGTGCAAGATCTTTGGGGCGGTTATCGAAGCAGGGGCCACCACGGTGAATCTGCCGGACACGGTGGGCTACGCCATGCCCGATGAGTTCGGGCGGCTTGTCGCCTATGTGCGGGAGAACACCCCGGGCATGGATCAGGTGATCTTGAGCGTCCACTGCCACAATGATCTGGGGCTGGCCACGGCCAACACCCTTGCCGGGCTGAAAGGCGGGGCGCGCCAGGTGGAAGTCACCATCAACGGCATCGGCGAAAGGGCGGGCAATACCTCTCTCGAGGAAGTGGTCATGGGGCTTTACACGCGAAAGGAACATCTGCGACTGACCACCCACATCAACACCCGTGAAATCCACCCGGCCAGCAGGCTGGTGAGCATGATCACCGGGATCGTGGTTCAACCCAACAAGGCGATCGTGGGCGCCAATGCGTTTGCCCATGAGGCGGGGATCCACCAGGACGGTGTTCTCAAGAACAGGATGACCTATGAAATCATGGAGCCGGAGATCGTGGGGCTCTCTACGAACCGTCTGGTCTTGGGGAAACACTCGGGAAGGCATGCCTTCAGGCAGAAACTGGCAACCCTCGGATATGATCTTTCCGAAAAAGACCTGGATCGTGTCTTTGCCCGTTTCAAGGAGCTGGCGGACAAAAGAAAAGAGATTTTGGATGAAGACATTGAAGTGCTGGTGGCCGAAGAAATCCTTCGTGTGCCGGACAGGTATCAGCTTGATTACCTGAATGTGGTATGCGGGACCGTCGCCGTGCCTACCGCTACGGTTAAACTCAAGATTGAAGGCCGGGACTCCCAGGGAGCGGGATTCGGTGTGGGACCCATCGACGCCACCTTCAACACCATCGCGAAGATGACGGGCACAAGATCCAGGCTTGTGCGCTTCTCCATCAACGCCATCAGCGGCGGCACGGACGCCCAGGGCGAGGTGACGGTGCGTCTGCAGGAAAACGGATATGTGGCCCTTGGAAAAGGCGCGGACCCGGATATCTTCATCGCAAGCGCCAAGGCTTACATCAATGGGCTGAACCGGCTGGAATATCTGAAAAACAACCCATCCCTGTCCGCGGAGGAAAGAGGGATGTGAAGAAAGAAGAATACAGGAGACAGAAGAACAGAATAGAAGAATGGAACGATGGGAACCAGTAACCAGTAATCAGTGTTCAGTGAAGAAGTTCATGAGTTCGTGAGTTCATGAGCAACGTAAAGAACACAGCAAGGGCAAAGACCAAGTTTAAAATCCCAATGTTGACAGCTTCGTAAAAAGTCAAAAAAACGCAGAAAGTGCCCTTTTCTGTCATTCCGGCGAAGGCCGGAATCCAGGCAAAACAAGGACTTCTGGACCCCGGCCTTCGCCGGGGTGACGGCGCGGGAGACTTTTTACGAAGTCGTCAATGTTAAATGAATGTCAAAATCCAAAATCCCAAAAATACCGATAGAGGTCGGAGAGCCGAGCCCCGAGAGGGCGTTATACGAAAGCCGCTTTGTCTGATTTCATTGGATATTGGGGTTTAGGATTTAATTTGGCATTTGACCCCTGATCGCCTCGCACCGTCGCCAAAGCGGCTATGGCGCGTCGGAGACTGGCGCCGCCGAAGGCGGGTATACTTTGGCATTGGGATTTATGCGAACACAGATTTGACGCTATCAGTCCAATCTAGATCTCTTTTGTGAGGAACATTTCTCATGTCTCATCCTATGACGATTACGGAAAAGATCCTGGCCCTTCATGCAGGGCTGGAGGCTGTAAGGCCGGGCGACCTGATCAAGGCAAGGGTGGATTTGGCCCTGGCCAACGACATTACCGCGCCCCTGGCCGTTCGTGTGTTCGAGGAGATCGGTCGAAAGACGGTGTTTGATCCGGAGAAAATCGCGCTTGTGGCGGACCATTTCGTACCCAACAAGGACATCGCGTCCGCCCGGCAGGTAAAGCTCATGAGGGATTTTGCGCTGAAGCACAAGATTACCCATTTCTATGAGCTGGGGGATGGAGGCATCGAGCACGTGATCCTCCCTGAAAAAGGGTTGGTCGGGCCCGGAGATCTCGTGATCGGCGCGGACAGCCATACCTGCACCTATGGGGCACTGGGCGCTTTTTCCACGGGGGTCGGGAGCACGGACCTCGGGGCGGTGATGGCCACGGGCATGGTTTGGCTCAAGGTGCCTGCCGGCATTCGGGTCGAGTACGAAGGAAAGCTCCGGCCCTGGGTGGGAGGAAAGGACCTGATTCTTTTTACCCTGGGGCGGATCGGCGTGGAAGGGGCCAATTACAAATCGCTTGAGTTTTGCGGGGAAACGATCCGAAATCTTCCCATGGACCACAGGTTCACCATGGCCAACATGGCGGTGGAAGGGGGGGCCAAGAACGGCATCGTGGAGCCCGACGACATCACGGCGAACTATGTCTCCGCGACAAGGGGCGGAGAACCTTTGATGTTTAAGAGCGACGAGGGCGCGGCCTACGAAAGAGTCCTCCCGATCCGGGTGGATGAGATCGAACTTCAGGTCGCGTTCCCCCACTCTCCGGATAACGTGCGACCCGTGTCGGAGGCGGGGCTTGTGCCCCTCGATCAGGTGGTGATCGGATCGTGCACGAACGGCCGCCTCGATGACCTGCGGGTCGCAGCGGCCATCCTGAAGGGGAAAAGGGCAGCCAAAGGAACCCGGTTGATCGTGCTTCCCGGTTCTCAGCAGATCTACAAAAGGGCGATCCAGGAAGGCGTGGTGGAGACGCTCCTGGATGCAGGCGCGGTGATAGGGCCGCCCTCGTGCGGTCCATGCCTTGGCGGGCACCTGGGGATTTTGGCGGAAGGCGAAAAGGCGCTTTCCACGACGAACCGGAATTTTATCGGCCGCATGGGGCATCCAAAGAGCGAGGTGTACTTGACCGGCCCGGCTGTTGCCGCGGCGTCGGCGGTGCTGGGACGGATCGGGTCTCCCGAAGAGTTCGCAGGTTGCTGAAAAACATCCATCTACGGCGTTGCCATCACCCCTCGTCGTTGCGACGTACTGCCATGTACGTCTCATTCCTCGGGGTTTCGGCGCCTTGTACCTGGGTGTTTTTGAGCAACCTGCTGTCGGAGCTGTTGAGAAAGTACTGCTCCTGACAGCGACGCTTCGGCTCAAACCGAGAGGTCTTTCGCCAGGGACGGCTATTCCCCTCAAGGCGATATCTATAGGCTTCCGGGGAGGCCAGCTTAGGTGCGGGTGGCAAACTGGATCTTGTCAGGGAATTTGTGGGACATGAGGCCATAGGGAGGGAGAAATGAAGATCCGGGGAAGGGTTTGGAAGTTTGGTGATAATATCGACACGGATGGGATCATCCCTGCAAGATTTCTCAACGTGTCGGACAAGGGCGAATTGGCAAAACAATGTTTTGCGGATCTTCGTCCTGATTTTGCGAGGGAGGTTCGAAAGGGAGACGTCATTGTGGCCGGAAAGAACTTCGGGTGCGGTTCTTCCAGGGAACATGCGCCGCTTGCCATCAAGGCGGCCGGCATCAGCCTCGTGGCGGCTAGGAGCTTTGCCAGGATTTTTTACCGCAACGCCTTTAACATCGGTTTGCCGATCCTGGAAAGCGAAGAAGCTTTTGAAATCTGCGCCGAGGGCGAGACGGTCGCGGCGGATCTTGAAACAGGTGAAATCAGGAATGCGGGCAAGGGGCTTCGGGTTTCTGCAAGGCCCATTCCCGCGTTTATGCGTGAGATTATTCAGGCGGGCGGACTTGTGCCTTATATCAAGGCAAAAGGATCATTGTGAGGGGGTAGTGAAAGACGTGACGGCCATGAAAAGCAAGGGAGCGAAAATCATTATCGACGTTTTACAGGAAGAGGGCGTGGACACCCTTTTCGGGTATCCGGGCGGTGCGGTCATCGACATTTACGACGAGCTGGCCAAATCCAATCTCCGCCACATCATGACGCGCCATGAACAGGCGGCCGTTCATGCAGCCGACGGGTATGCCCGGGCATCGGGCAAGGTGGGCGTCTGCCTGGTCACTTCCGGACCCGGCGCCACCAACACCGTCTCCGGCATTGCCTCGGCCTACATGGATTCCATCCCCGTGGTGATCCTCACAGGCCAGGTCCCCACCCAGTTGATCGGCAACGACGCCTTCCAGGAGGTGGACATTGTGGGGATCACAAGGCCTTGCACCAAGCACAATTACCTGGTGAAGAGCGTCGAAGACCTGGGCAGGATGCTGAAAGAAGCGTTCTACATCGCCCGTTCCGGCCGGCCCGGTCCGGTGCTTGTGGACATTCCCAAGGATGTGATGCAGGCCGCAACCCTCTATGCCCCCATGAAAGAGGTGCAGCTCAAGTCCTACAACCCTACCTACGAACCCAACGTGAAGCAGTTGCCGAAAGTGGTCAAGCTCATCAAAGAGGCGCATAAACCGGTGGTCTTTGCAGGGGGCGGCGTGATCCTGTCGAAAGCTTCCAGGGAACTCACGGCCATGGCCAGGAGGATCCAGGCGCCCGTGACCTCGACCCTGATGGGCCTGGGGGCATTTCCTGCCGGCGATCCGCTCTGGCTCGGCATGATCGGGATGCACGGCACGTACCGGGCCAACATGGCTTCGTCCGAATGTGATTTGATGATTGCCGTGGGTGTCCGCTTCGACGACCGGGTCACGGGAAAGGTGGACGCCTTTGCGCCCCACGCACAGATCATTCATATCGATATCGACCCCACGTCGATTCGGAAAAACATCCCTGTTTCCGTCCCCATTGTGGGCGACTGCAGGATCACCCTTGAGAAGCTCAACAGCCTCATGGCCAAGGAAAACTTCGGCGATTTGCGCGGGACCCGGGAGCCCTGGTTGGACCGAATCCAACAATGGAAGGAGACAAAGCCTCTTGCCTACGAGCAGAAGGAAAGGATCAAACCCCAGTTTGTGGTGGAGAAGCTCTGGGAAATGACCCGGGGGCAGGCGATCATCACCACGGAGGTAGGGCAAAACCAGATGTGGACCGCCCAGTACTATCACTTTGATGAGCCCAACCACTTCATCACCTCCGGGGGTTTGGGATGCATGGGGTTCGGCTTGCCGGCCGCGATCGGCGCCCAGATTGCCTGCCCGGACAAGCTCGTGGTGGATGTGGCCGGTGACGGCAGCATCCAGATGAACATCCAGGAAATGGGCACCTTGATGCAGTATCAACTTCCCGTCAAGGTCGTCATCCTCAACAACGGCTATCTCGGCATGGTTCGGCAGTGGCAGCAGCTCTTCTACGACTGCTGCTACTCGTGCACGCAAATGATCGAGGCGCCCGACTTTGTCCGGCTTGCCGAGGCTTACGGCGCCGTTGGGTTGAGAGCGACAAAACCCGAGGAGGTGGAAACGACGCTCAAAGAGGGGCTTTCGAGTCCCGGGGCGGTCATCATGGATTTTGTGGTGGAAAGCGAGGAGTGCGTGTATCCCATGGTGCCCTCCGGAAAGCCCATTACCGAGATGTTGCTCGTGTGAGAACCGGCGCACGGCCCAAGCTCCAAGGCCGAAGGCACTTCTTGTCTGAATCGAGTTTTCCGTGAGCCTTGCACCGTGCGCCGTGTACCTCTCCAAAGCGGGTTCGCGAGCCACGGTTCAACCGCCTGCTCAATTATGTATTACCATTGCTCGATAAAAGGAAACATCCATGAACAACAACCATTGTGACGAGTCAAGGCGGCATATTCTTTCCATGCTGGTGGACAATCAACCCGGGGTGCTCTCCAGGGTGGCCGGGTTTTTCAGCGGCCGCGGGTTTAACATCGACAGCCTCTGCGTCTCTGAAACCACCGACCCTGTGGTTTCCAGGATCACCCTCGTTGCCGAAGGCGACATGACCATCCTGGAGCAGATCAAGAAGCAACTCAACAAGTTGATCAACGTGATCAAGGTTATGGATTTTACGGACACGGACTATGTCCAGAGGGAAACCGCCCTGGTGAAGGTCCGGGCAAAGCCGGAGAACCGGGCCGAGATCCTGAGGATGGCGGATATTTTCCGGGCAAGAGTCGTGGATGTGGGGACGGAGTTTTACACCCTGGAGGTGACGGGAGACGAAGGGAAGATCAATGCCTTCCTGAAGTTGCTCAAACCCCTGGGCATCAAGGAAATTGCGAGAACAGGCGCCGTGGCGCTTGCAAGAGAACGAAAGTGAAAGAAAGGAGTTGAGATGGCAACAATCGATTTCGGCGGCGTGGTGGAAGAAGTGATGACCTCGGAGGAGTTCCCACTATCCAGGGCAAAAGAGGTCCTCAGGAATGACAGCATCGCGGTGCTGGGTTACGGGGTCCAGGGTCCGGGCCAGGCGCTCAACCTGAGGGACAATGGTTTTTCCGTGATCGTGGGCCAGCGGGAAGAGGAGCCCCGCTACTGGAACAAGGCTGTCGAGGACGGCTTTGTGCCCGGGAAAACCCTTTTTCCGATTGAGGAGGCGGCAAAAAGGGGAACCATGATTCTGTACCTTCTCTCGGATGCAGGACAGATGGCGGCCTGGCCTACGGTCAAGGCGTGCCTGAAGGAGGGAGACGCTCTTTATTTTTCCCACGGCTTTTCCATCGTGTACAAGGAGCAGACCCAGGTGATTCCTCCCAAGAACATTGATGTGATCCTGGTGGCGCCGAAGGGGTCGGGCCGCTCGTTGCGGGCCAATTTTCTGGACGGCAGCGGCATCAATTCGAGTTATGCCGTGTTCCAGGATTACACGGGAAGGGCCAGGGAGAGGACCCTTGCTCTGGGCATTGCAGTCGGCTCCGGCTACCTTTTCCCCACGACCTTTGAAAAAGAGGTGCACAGCGACCTGACGGGCGAAAGAGGTGTGCTCATGGGATGCCTTGCCGGGGTGATGGAAGCCCAGTATGATCTGCTGCGAAAGCACGGCCACAGCCCCAGTGAGGCTTTCAACGAAACCGTGGAAGAACTGACCCAGAGCCTGATCCGGCTGGTGGCTGAAAACGGCATGGACTGGATGTATGCCAACTGCAGCACCACGGCTCAGAGGGGCGCCCTTGACTGGAAAGGAAAGTTCAAGGAAGCGGTGGCTCCCGTATTTGACGAGCTTTACGAGAGCGTTGTGAAGGGGGAGGAAACCCGCATCGTGCTGGAAGCCAACAGCGCTTCGGATTACCGGGAAAAGCTGGAAAAGGAGCTGGCGGAAATGCGCCATTCGGAGATGTGGAGGGCCGGGGCCGCGGTCAGGGGCTTGAGACCGGAGAACAGGAAGAAATAAAAGACGGTGCAAGGGACACGGCGCACGGCCCACGGAAGCTTGCTGAAAGCGTGTACCGCCTGCCGCGGACCCTGTCTTGTCAATATTCCACTATTCCATCATTCCATTGGCATGAAAAGAGATAGGAATTGTACGAATTTCGAAAGAGGTATTCTCAGGAGAAACCCTACCCATGAAGACCTACAAGATCGGAGTGATTCCCGGAGACGGAACCGGGCCTGAAGTGGTGGCGGAAGGCCTCAAGGTGCTCAGGGCTTTGGCCGGGCGCTGCGGGCTCGCTTTTGAGTTCAAGGAATTTCCTCTCGGCGGAGAAGCCTACCTGAAGAAGGGCACCCTGTTGCCGCCGGAGGTGATCGAATCGCTGAGGGAAATGGATGCCATTTTTCTCGGCGCCATCGGGCATCCGGATGTGAAGCCGGGGATCCTGGAAAGAGAGGTGTTGCTGAAGCTCCGGTTTGAACTGGATCTGTACATCAACCTGAGACCCGTCGTTCTTTACCCCGGTGTTCAAACGCCGTTGAGGGGAAAAGGCCCGGAGCACATCGATTTTCTGGTGGTCCGGGAGAACACGGAAGGGCTGTATGCAGGAGGCGGCGCCTTCTTCAAGAAGGGCACGGCCGATGAGATCGCCATTCAGGAATCGGTCAGCACCAGGAAAGGGGTGGAGCGTTGCATCCGGTATGCTTTTGAGCTGTGCCGGCGCAGGAACAGGAGAAAGCACCTGACCCTGTGCGGCAAGACCAACGTGCTGGTCTACGAGTCGGATCTGTGGTATCGCGTGTTCCAGGAGGTGGGTTCGGAGTATCCGGATATTGAAACGGGCTACCAGCACGTGGACGCCCTTTGCATGTGGATGATCAAGAACCCGGAGTCTTTTGACGTGATCGTGACGAACAACATGTTCGGCGATATTATTACCGATGTGGGGGCCATCATCCAGGGCGGCCTCGGCATTGCAGCAGGCGGCAACATCAACCCTGAAGGAACCGCCATGTTCGAGCCCATCGGCGGATCTGCGCCGAAGTACACCGGGCTCAACAAGATCAATCCCATGGCCGCCATCGTGGCAGCCCAGATGATGGTGGACCATGTGGGCGAGAAACAAGCCTCGGCGATTTTGATCGAAGCGATCAAGGAGGTTCTCAAGAACGACCTCAAGAGCCTCGATGCAGGAAAAATGGGCTTTACCACCGGAGAGGTCGGGGACCTGGTGGTCAGGCATATCAAGGAGTGAGCGTTGGGAGACGAAAAAAGCCCTGCAGAGGCCTGGACCCCTGACAGAAGGTGGACGGCGATGCTCGCCGAATATCTCGGGAGGCATGAAATTGAGCTTCCTGAGAACCCGAGGGTCTTGAACATCGGCTGCGGCAACAATGTGAAGTGGAACTATCTCGGGGTCACCGGTTTCCTTTTGGGCCGGGGTTTGGGTCTGCCGCATTACGTCGCCGTGGACTTGCGGGAGGAAGCCTTTGGTCAGGCTAAAGAGGCCCTGGCCGGCCTGGTTCATTTCATTGCCGCAGATGGGCGGCAACTGAGCCGTTATCTGGAAGGTCCATTCCACCTCATCTTTGTTGAACACCCGAATCTTACGACCTCGCCCGAGGGGCCCAAGATCTGGCGGCAAGTATTCGAGGAGGCGGCGGGCCTGCTCGCTCAAGAAGGCGCCCTGATTCTCACAAGCTTCTGGCTGAACGATCACATACCCGCCCAGGTGGCCCTTGAAAGGTCCGGGTACCGGCTTGTTTTCAGCGGCACCAACCGCTATCCGGGAAAATCCTTTGATACCCTCGAGACCGGAGAAACCCTGGAGATGGAGAAGTACATCCTGATCGCGAGAAAAAAAAGAGCCGTTGTAACACTTTAGCCTTTTGAAAACTGCTGAGCTTTAGGCATGGGGGTCTCTCTCAAAACCGAAAAACAAAGGCGCCACACCTCCCTCTTTAGCTTTGGGCAATCGGCGAGGCGGGCGGAGGACGTCCGGGGCATGACCATGCACGCTCAATCCTCGAAGTGCCTGTGAAGCCTCGCCGCCCGCTTTTGCTACCCGATTCTTGGAGAGTCTCCCCGCATGCCCTTCGTTTTGCGGTTTTGAGAGAGACCCCCATGCCCAGTGCTGGAATCTTGGATTTCAAAAGGCTAAAGTGTTACGATCCGTTGAATATTGGGCAAAACCAGGTTGGAGCGGCACCATGAAGGACGTAAGGGTCGGGGCGGTGTGCATGCGCTCGGAAACGGGCGAGATTCGCGAGAACCTCGCAAAAACCTCCTTTTATGTTTCAAAAGCATCGGAGGCCGGCGCCGGGATTGTCTGTTTTGCCGAGCTTTCAATCACGGGCTACAGTCTCCGGGCGACAAGCCGCGGGTGCGAAGGTCTCGGGCAGCGGGCGGTCATGGAAAGCATCCTCCGCATGGCCCGGGAAAACAACGTGATCATCCTTGCCGGGCTTGTTGAGACGTCGCTTAAACCCAAACCCTGCATCAGCCAAATCGCAGCCGGGCCTCAGGGCCTGCTGGGGGTTTATAGAAAAACCCACCTCTCCCCTCCCGAATCGGCTGTGTACGAAGCAGGGCAGGACCTCACTGTTTTTTCAAGTGAACAGGCCGTCTTCGGCATCCAGCTTTGCTACGAAACCCACTTTCCTGAGATCAGCACGGTGATGGCCCTCAAGGGCGTGGAGGTGCTCTTCCTTCCCCATGCTTCGCCCCGGGGCGAGCCTGCGGAAAAGATGGAGAGCTGGCTGAGACACCTTCCGAGCCGGGCTTTTGACAACGGGGTTTTTGTGATCGCCTGCAACCAGGCGGGAACGAACAAGGAGGGGCTTTCCTTTCCGGCCGTGGCCTTGGCGCTCGGCCCTGACGGCCGGATCATGGAAAGCTACACGGGAAAGGACGAGGGGCTCATGCTCGTGGATCTCAAGGCCTCTTTCCTTGATGGGGTCAGAAAACACCGGATGAGATATTTTCTTTCCCGTCGAAGACCGGAGCTTTACACTGAGCTCTGCTCTGAACCTTTCCGGCAATAGAAAAAGGCACCCAGGGACTATGAAACGCTCCCGGTGCCTTTTGTTTTTTGACGCTGGGGTATTGTTAGACACAGCCCGTGGGCTTGGGCAAACCGGCCATCTTGCAAGCGCCTTTGCCCGGTCCCGATGGAAACAGCTCGTAGATATATTTCAGCTTGAAACCGGTGACTTTGGAAAGAATTCTCACCATGGGAGCGATGCCGTTTTTCTTGTAGTAATCCTGAAGCACATTGACGACCTTCCAGTGCTCGTCCGTCATCTCTTCAATGCCCTCGGTCTGCTTCACATGCTGCACCCACGACTCGTTCCAATTGTTGAAATCATCGATGAAGCCGTCTTCATCCACGTTAAAGGTTTTTCCTTCAAACTCTACTGTTGGCATAGATTCCACCCTCCTTTTATTAGTGATCGTGACAGGTTAACCATTTAATTCACAGGGATTTTTTTGTATAGCCCAAATTTCCGGCCCTGTCAATCCTTCTTTTTCATGTCTTTTGAGATTTTGTTGTTCTTGAACAAAGCGGCCTGGGTGAAAAGGGTTCGAGCCCACAGAGGGTTTCCTCCGGCATGGACATGGGTGTACAAGCCCAGGAGGTTTTTTCGGCAAAGCCCGTCTCTTTCGCCGTCGAGCCCCGAGCCCCGCAAAACCTTGAACACGGCTTTGCGTTTTTCCGAATCTTCCAACACCGCTTTGGAATAATGAAACTCGTGGCCTTTGAGGGTCTCGCCCACTTCGAAATAAGGGTTTTCCCGGAGTGTTTCAAGGACCGTATAGCCATGACCCTGCGGCCTTTTATCCAACACGAAAGTGACGGGCAGGGCGCCCACCATGGGAAAATGATTTCCGTCCACGATCAGAGCGTCGCCAAGATACATCAATCCGCCGCACTCGGCATAAACAGGAAGTCCTGCTTCAATCCGCCGCTTCAGGGCCTGCTTGAAGCTCTTGTTGTCTGCAAGGGACCGGGCCTGGATCTCGGGAAACCCTCCGCCGATGTAAATTGCATCGAGGTCCGGGATTTCCCGGTCCCTGATGGAATCAAGCTCGACCAGCGTGGCTCCCAGGTTATTGAGCTGTTCCAGGTTTTCGGGATAATAGAACCAGAAAGAATGGTCCCGAATGACCCCGATCCGAGGGGACAAAGGTGCCTGAGCTAAAGGCTTTTGTGTTTGCCCGAGTTGGACAGAGGCCCCCAGCGGGTTTGCATCCCGGGCCAGTTTTAAGAGGGTGTCCTGGTCCAGATATTTTTCCACCACCGTCGTGGCCCAGTCAACGGCTTTTGCCGCAAATTGCCTTTCCTGTTGGGGGATGAGTCCCATGTGCCTTTCAGGGAAAACGTCTCCCTTGAGCTTCGGAACGGCGCCGACCACCGGGATGCCGCAGTATTGCTCGACGCAAGCTCTCACAAGGGATTCCTGGCGTCCGCCCGCGACCCTGTTCAGGATGATCCCTGCGATTTTCAGGTCGGGGTCAAATTGCCTGCACCCCAGGATAAGCGCCGCCACTGTGCGGGTCACCATCGTCACGTCCACAATGATGACCACCGGGCTCTCAAGCATCCTGGCCAGTTCCGCCGTGCTGCAGCAACCCTCAAGGTCCAGGCCGTCAAAAAGCCCGCGGTTCCCCTCGATCAGGGAAATGTCGGCATCCGCCGAATGAACCAGGAAGGAGTCCATGATTTGCTCCCCGGTCATGAGAAAAGGGTCCAGATTGTAACAGGGCCTGCGGGAGGCGAAGGACAGCCATCCGGAGTCGATGAAATCCGGCCCTTTTTTGAAAGGCGCCACGGTGAGCCCATTTCTGAGCCAGGAGGCGGCCAGGCCGATGGAAAGTATCGTTTTGCCTGAGCCTCCTTTCAGGGCGGCCAGGGAGATGCGGGGTCGGTCATTGAGCATATGATTTGCGCTATAAATCCCTGCACAGGGATTGTCAATAAAATCATCGGATCGGGATATGGGCAAATGGCGCCTCGGAGGGGGAGGCGTCATCGCATGTTTTCAACCGTTTTTTTATTGACAAGGAGGAAACATTATTACTATAAGCACTTGTCTATTCATACATAGGGCACAGAAAGAGATTTCTGCCGACGCTTCCGCAGAATTCCATCACTGCTTTACTTTGGCCGTCAGCTCATGTAATTCCCATATCCTTATTTGGGATTTTCCGGGATCTCTCGATGGAAGGGCCCAGCATTTTGAAAATTGTTTGAATCATGCTCGGGCAAAAATTCGTGTCTATGCGGCGAAAAGCCGTGAGTTTTGAGCATGAGAAAGTGAAAGTTCTTGGGAGGAGGTGAAGAAAGGGAGGATAGATGTTTTTGATGTTGCTCCTTTTTTTGTGCGGATCAACCCTTTTTAATTTCTAAGAGGAGGCTTGGATAATGTTTCAATCAAAACGAGATGAAAAACCGATCCAGTATGCAGAGACCAGGATTTACTCCGACGCGGAGCTGCATAACTACACCGAGGAAGAGCTGAAGAAATTCAAGACCAAGCACGAGACTCCCATGTGCGATGATCTGGAAAAAGGTCCGTGGCCGAGCTTTGTGGCGGACGCCAAGAGGGCGGCTCTGCACCGGAAAAAACTGGGCCAGGACAAGCTCATGATCGGCCAGGACGTGGTGGACGATCTCCTCGGCCAGTTGGAGCTTTCCTTTGAAAACGGTGAAACACACTGGAAACACGGCGGCATCGTGGGCGTTTTCGGATACGGCGGCGGCGTGATCGGGAGATACTCCGACCAGCAGGAGCGTTTTCCCTCGATCGCCCACTTTCACACCATGCGCGTGAACCAGCCTGCCAGCAAATTTTACCGTTCAGACTACCTGAAGACCCTCTGCGACCTCTGGGAGTACCGGGGAAGCGGCATGATGAACCTCCACGGTTCCACAGGGGACATCATTTTCCTCGGCACCACCACCGAACAACTGGAGCCCATCTTTTTCGAATTGGGCCACGTGGTCGAGCAGGACCTCGGCGGGTCCGGTTCCAACCTGCGAACCCCCTCCTGCTGCGTCGGAAAGGCCCGCTGCGAATGGGCCTGCTACGATACCCAGGAAATGTGTTATGAAATGACCACCCACTACCAGGACGAACTGCACCGCCCGGCTTTTCCCTATAAATTCAAGTTTAAATTCGACGGCTGCCCCAACTGTTGTGTGGCCTCCATCGCCCGGGCCGACATGTCCTTTATCGGGACGTGGAGAGATGAGATCCGAGTCGATCAAAAAGCGGTCCAGGCCTACATCGGAGGCGAAATCAAACCCAACGGCGGCGCCCACGCGGGGAGAGACTGGGGTAAGTTTGATATTCAGAAAGAAGTGATCGATCTGTGCCCGACCCGGTGCATGTGGATGGAAGGGGATAAACTCATGATCGACAACGCGGAATGCACCCGCTGCATGCACTGTATCAATGTCATGCCTCAAGCGTTGTGGCCCGGAAAGGATACGGGGGTTTCCATCCTTTTGGGCGCCAAGGCCCCGATTCTCGAAGGTGCGCAAATGGGCCTGCTGACCATTCCGTTCATCAAAGCGGAACCTCCCTATGACAACATCAAGGAAAAGGTTATCGAGCCGGTTTGGGAGTGGTGGATGGAAGAAGGCAAGAACAGGGAGCGTCTGGGTGAATTGATCCAGCGTCAGGGCGTCAAGAAACTGATTGAAGTCCTCAACATCCCGCCCATGCCGCAGATGGTCAAGGAGCCCCGGTCCAACCCCTACATCTTCTGGAAAGAGGAGGACGTTCCGGGAGGTTGGAGCCGAGACATCAAAGACTACCGCGCCAGACACAAACGATAGCCCGAGAGAGGAGGGAATATATTATGCAATTATCAAAAGAAAGACTTGGACGATTCAATCCGGCAAAACCCATGGAAAACAGGCTCACCGATCTTGGGCCGAGACACTACTGGGAGAACTTTCCTCCCATTATCCAGAACAATTACGGAAAGTGGAAACACCATGAAATCCTGGAGCCCGGGATCCTGGTTCATGTTTCCGAGACCGGGGACAAGGTCTTCACGCTGAGGGCGGGCGGCTGCCGGTTCATGACCGTGGAACACGTTCGCGAGATATGCGAAATTGCGGAAAAATACTGTGGCGGGTTCGTGCGATTCACGACCCGAAACAACATCGAGTTTCTGGTGGACAGCCTGGACAAGATGGAGGCCCTGAAAAAGGACCTCATGAGCCGCAAGCACGTTTCGGGGAGCTATAAATTCCCCCTCGGCGGGACAGGCGCCGGGCTGACCAATATCGTGCACACCCAGGGCTATCTTCACTGCCATACCCCTGCCACCGACGCTTCGTCCATGGTCAAGGCCGTCATGGACGACCTTTTCGAGCATTTCCAGAGCATGACGTTTCCGGCCCAGGTTCGAATTTCCATGGCCTGCTGCTTGAACATGTGCGGCGCCGTGCATTGCTCGGACATCGCGCTTCTGGGCTATCACAGGAAGCCGCCTATCGTGGACAGCGAAGTGCTCGAGAGCGTGTGTGAAATCCCTCTCGTCATTGCGGCATGTCCCACGGCCGCTATTTCTCCGACCAAGACGGAAGAGGGCAAGAAATCGGTGAAGATCAAAGATGAACGCTGCATGTTTTGCGGCAACTGTTACACCATGTGCATGGCGTTGCCTCTTTCCGACAAAGAAGGAGACTGCGTGACCATCATGGCCGGAGGCAAGGTCTCCAACCGGATTCATCCGCCCAAGTTCTCCAAGGTGGTGGTTCCGGCGGTGCCCAACAACTTCCCTCGCTTCCAGGAAGTCTGTGAATCGGTGAAGAAAATCGTTGAAGCCTATGCCAAGGATGCCAAGAAGTACGAGCGAATCGGAGACTGGGCCGAGCGAATCGGCTGGGAGCGGTTCTTTGAAAAATGCAACCTTCCCTTCTCGGATCACCTGATCGACGATTATCGCCTGGCCTACGATACGTACAGGACGTCCACGCTTTTCAAATACACCGACGCGTCCTGGGGGGTGACCAATGCTGTTGGAGGCCTCGAATAATACCGGGGTATAAAGGAGTTCAACCATGGAAGACCTGAAACAAGCAATTCTGGACTTTGCCCAGAACAACAAGAAAACCAAGTTTTACTTCAATGACATGGAAAAGGGTGTCAGGGCGACAATGCCGGACGCGAAAAGCAGGGACATTAAGAAAGCGGCCACCGCCCTGGTCAACGAAGAGAAGCTCATTTACTTCTCTACGGGCAGCAGCACCATGTACGGCTTGAAAGGAAGAGGGCAGACCGAGGATCATTAGACTTCGAGAGCCCTGCACAAAAGCAATCCTGGAGGTCGTTGTCCGGACCGGGCGGCGACCTCTATGCTTTCACGGGGAACATCCATGAAAGAACCGCAGGATTCCGAAGATTTTATTCAACAACAGAAAGCCATCCTGGCCGAGAACCCGGAATGTGCCACGTCGGCCTACAATGTGGGTGTGAAGCTGCTCGAACAGGGCAAGCTCGAAGAGGCGATCCCTTTTTTCGACGAGGCCATTGCCAACAGCGGCCGGATGTTCGAGGCCTGGGTCAATCTGGGGTACATCTACTTCAAAAAGGGCGATCTGGAAAAGGTGGTGGAAGCCAACCAAAGAGCGACCCAGATCGAGCCCCGTTATGCCCGGGGATACGCCAACCTGGGTTTTGCCTATCTTCAAATGGCAAGAACCACGGAAGCGATCGAAGCCCTTGAAAAAGCCATTGAACTGAATCCGGATATCGTCCAAGCGTGGACCAACCTGGCCAACGCCTATCTGCAGCAGGGGGACCCGGCCAGAGCGATCGAAACCAATCAGAGGCTCGTGGAATTGGCGCCCGATTTCGGGCTCGGACACAACAACCTGGCTGTCGCCTATTACCAGAACGGGGAATACGATCAAGCGATTCTTCATGCAGAAAAGGCTGGGGCATGCGGATTTCAGGTCCATCCCGAATTCCTGAAGCAGTTGGAACCCCACCGCAAGCCATGAAAACCGAATCCCTTTTCCGCAGTTACGAGCTCCTGGTCGACAAAGCCGATCAAGCCTTTCAAAAAACCAAAGCGCTCCACGCTCCCAGCGTGGCCTGCGAGCTTCACTGCTCGGATTGCTGCCATGCCGTGTTCGGCCTGTTTCTGATCGAAGCTGCAAACCTCAAACACCATTTCGACGAACTGGACAGGGAAAAGAAGAAAGCAGTCCTTCTCAGGTGCAATGAAACGGAAAGGGGCCTCAAGCGGCTGGAAAAAAAACTGGA
>Ga0209164_1002284_pt1 | contig 20911 bp, 17 predicted proteins | sample MTBNYHSulfiMetaG_FD_187458 | JGI IMG/M metagenome (GOLD analysis project Ga0209164, IMG submission 187458) | Enrichment culture microbial communities from rom New York Harbor, USA that are MTBE-degrading - MTBE-NYH (New York Harbor Sulfidogenic)... | ecosystem: Environmental > Aquatic > Marine >... | reverse complement strand
GGACGGGCCGCCGCGGGAATATCACTCCGGTTCGCCCCTTGCCGCGACGGCGGGAGACGCAAAGCAGACGCCCAATCGGGCAATCGCCGCGTTGCCGCGCTCGGTCAGATCCGTTATGAAGGCGAACTGCTGATCCGGGTCCATCGGGTAAGCGCGGATCCGATAGCGGGTTCCCCAAGGCGTCGCTTCGCTCACGACTTTCGGTTCGTGGGCCAGCTGAACGTAGGGGCTGGTGAGGGCCACGTCTCGCAGCCGGCTGCGCAATCTGGCCCCATCGTGGTCCGGTGTCACGTAGAAATCCGCCACGCACTGGAGCTTGCTGCTGCCGTTGTTGGCATTATGAATCACCGTGTCCCAGAGCTTCTTGTGGGGGATGATCACCAGAGTGTCGTCGGGCGTGACGATGTGCACCGCCCGGAACTCCAGGCTCTTGACCTCCCCGTACACTCCTTCGACCCGGATCCAGTCTCCCGGCCTGTAGGGCGTCTCGTAGAGGGCTACGGTCCCGGCGACGATGCTGGCGACGTAGTCCTTGACCGCGAAACCCAGACCTACACCCAGGAAGCCGAAGAGGGCCACCATGTTCTGAACGGAGGGCTTGATCAGCCGGAGGAGCACCAGCACTGCGGCGGCGACGATGATCGTCAGCCTGATGAGCGGTACCAGCGCAAGCACATGAAATCGCAGTTTCCCCGGGAGCTTGCGCGCCAGTCGCGGCAGGAGGCGCTGGTCGATGACCAGCAATACCGTTGCGGCGGCAATGATCAGGGCAATCCGTACTACGTTGATCTCGCCGAACTCTCGAAATACGCGCAGGATCTCTTCAGCCGGTTCCACTGTTTCTCCGTTCCCTCCGTCTCAGAACGAGTCGCTCAGGTAATCGTCCGAGCACAGAGCGGTGCGCACCGCGGGATACCCCCAGGGGGTTACCCGCCACCGGCCCCCTCGTGCTTCGACCAGCTGCGCCTCTGCAAGACACCCTAGTGCCTGGCCTATAGCCGACGAGTGGGCAGGAAGGACCGAGGCAAGGCGCTCCGAGTCCAGCCCTCCGTGGAGCAGCAGGGCGTGCAGAACGAAACGTGCGGTTTCGCCGGCCTCTGCAGGCACGGCGGATCGTTCCAGGTCATCCCAGGAGGTGACCCAAATCGTATCGGTCCCTGGTCGCCGCGTCTCAGCTCCATCCTCTCCGAAGTCGCGTTCGGGCACGGTGCGCAGCGCCCGCCGCCAGTAAGCCGCCGCGACCCCGATGTTGCCGCGGGAACACTCGGCAAGCCGCCGCCAGTAAGCCATCGCCTCTCCCGGCTGCGCTTCGTCCTCATCCTCCACTGCGCGCAACAGGTACGCCCCGTTGTCCGCCTGCCTGAACGTCGGAATCGTTCCTCCGTGGCCGCGGATACCGCGGGCGAAGAGCAGCCTCATTCGATCGGCATCGAAGGCCTGGGCGGTGACGGTGAACGAGGGGCGCCCGAGGCCTACATGTGTCAGGAAGCTCCACGCCCAGCTGTCACAGCCTACGACGGCCTGTCCCATTTTTCCCGAAAACAGCCGTCGGATGAGCTCCCGCACGAGGTCCAGGCCCTCGGTGCTGCGCAGGAAGCATCGCTCCAGTCTGGGCAGCAACCAGAGCCCTTCCCTTGGCCAGGAGTCGAGCCACCCGGCGTCGCCGCCCAGGATCTGCTCGTCCGTGGGCTCCTCGACGACCGCGACATCCCGCCCCGAGGCCCAGCGCAGCAGCAGCTCTTCACGCCCGCTGTCGGGGGGGGCTACGAAGAAGACCGCCGGTTTGTCAGGCGCCGGTGATTCGAGCCAGGGACGCAGCCACTCGTGCAGGGATTCCCCGGCACGTTTCCAGTCGGGTTTCGGAAGGGCAAGCTCGAGGCGTTCGTCCTGGAGGCGCAGGAGGCTCTGCTCGGGGTCCAAAGGGGAGCTCCCCTTGCCCCTCGCCCTCCCCCCGGCAAGGCTGCCCAAGACGCTCAGCAAGCCCTTTCTGACCCGGTCGACGCCGGTTTCGGGGACCGCGTACTCGTTTACCGGGACGAACTGCCAGAGTTCTCTTTGTTCCAACGGCTCACCATTCACACCGCCAGTATAGCGAAGGATTGCGACGATCTGTCAATCAGACGCGCCACCAGGGGTGCGTTCGGGGGCGGCCCGCGCCCGCAAGTTTCGCGGCGCCCGGAGAAGCGCCCCGCCGCGGCCCCTGGCGTTTTTCGGGCCGCAGGGTGTGCGCCTGCCGGATTACGATTTCCCGGTGTCTTCAGCCTTTTGCGAGATTTCGTCTCAGCACGACCAGCGAACGAGCCTCGGCCTCGAGCTCATCCCCGGCGCTGAGCCGCGGTGAGCTGCCTTCGGTCCACTTTTGGTCCGAGGAAACAACCCGGGACCACTGCTTTCCCCACTGAACGCCCGGCAGCCTGAAACGGACCGGTTCGTGGTGCGCGTTGAACAGCAGGTAGTAACTGTCGTCCTCTATTCGCTCTCCCCGCAGGTTGGCGCTGGCGATCCCCCCGCCGTTCAGGAACACGGCCAGGGCCTTGGCGAACCCCTCACCCCAGTGCTCCTCGGCCATCTCCGCCCCCTCGGGGGTGAACCAGCCGACGTCCTTGACATCGCCTCCGTGGATGGGCTTTCCGTGAAACCATCGTCTGCGACAGAACACCGGATGCTCCCGGCGGAACCGGATCAGCCGGCAGACGAACTCCAGCAGCTCCTGGTCCGCCTGCTCCCAGTCGTACCAGGAGATTTCGTTGTCCTGGCAATAGGCGTTGTTGTTGCCTCCCTGGGTGCGCCCGATCTCGTCCCCACCCAGAAGCATGGGCACGCCCTGGGACAGGAGCAGGGTCATCAGGAAGTTGCGCTTCTGGCGTTTCCTGAGCGCCATTACCTCCACGTTCTCGGTGGGGCCCTCCTCGCCGCAGTTCCAGGAACGGTTGTGGCTTTCCCCGTCGCGGCTCTCCTCCCCGTTGGCCTCGTTGTGCTTGTCGTTGTACGAAACCAGGTCGTGGAGGGTGAAGCCGTCGTGGGCAGTGACGAAGTTGATGCTCGCATAAGGCCTGCGGCCAGTATCCTCGTACAGGTCTGAGCTGCCGGTGAAGCGAAATGCGAACTCCCCGAGGGTCCGGTCCTGCCCGCGCCAGTAGTCCCGCACGCAGTCCCGGTACTTGCCGTTCCACTCAGACCACAGGGTGGGAAAGTTCCCCACCTGGTAGCCCCCCTCCCCAACGTCCCAGGGCTCAGCGATCAGCTTGACCTGGCTGATCACCGGGTCCTGCTGAATGATGTCGAAGAAGGCCGACAGCCTATCCACGTCGTGCAGCTCCCGGGCCAGCGTGGAAGCCAGGTCGAAGCGGAACCCATCGACGTGCATCTCCGTGATCCAGTAGCGCAGGGAATCCATGACGAGCTGCAGCACGTGGGGATGGCGCATGTTGAGGCTGTTGCCCGTTCCGGTGTAATCCATGTAGTAACGCGGGTCTTCCCCGGTCAGACGGTAGTAGGCCCGGTTGTCGATGCCCTTGAAGCAGAGCATCGGGCCCAGGTGGTTGCCCTCCGCGGTGTGGTTGTACACCACGTCGAGGATCATCTCGATTCCCGCTTCATGAAGGTCCTTCACCATCTGCTTGAACTCGCCCACCTGGGCGCCGGGCTGCTTGGCGGCGGCATACTGGTTGTGGGGAGCGAAGAAGCCTATGGAACTGTAGCCCCAGTAGTTGGACAGGCCCTTATCCACGAGATGCGCGTCGTGGACGAACTGATGCACCGGCATGAGCTCCACGGCCGTGATGCCGAGCTTCTTGAAATAATCGATCGAAGCGGGGTGGGCCACGGCCGCGTATGTGCCGCGAAGCTCCGTCGGTATCTGCGGATTGCGCACGCTGAAGCCCTTCACGTGCAGCTCATAGATGATCGACTCGTACAACGGGGTGTCGGGGGCGTGATCCTTGCCCCAGTCGAAGAAGGGGTTGACCACGACGGAGCGGGGGACGAAGGGTGCGCTGTCGGCGTCGTTGGGCTCGCCTTCCGGATCATCGAAGCGGTAGGGGAATACCGCTTCGTCCCAGCGGACCTGCCCTTCGATCGCCTTGGCGTAGGGGTCCAAGACGAGCTTGCGCGGATTGAACCGGCGGCCCTCCTGGGGTACCCAGGGCCCGTGCACGCGGAAACCGTAGCGCTGCCCCGGGGCCAGTGCGGGGAGGTATGCATGCCAGCAGAAGCCGGTCACCTCGAGAAGATCGACCCGCGTTTCCTCTCCTTCGTCGCCGAGAAGACACAACTCGACCTGCTCGGCTTCTTCGGAGAAGATCGAGAAGTTGGTGCCGCTGCCGTCGTAACTCGCCCCCAGGGGATAGGGCTTTCCCGGTAGAGTGCGCATGCATTCCTCCTCGCACCGACGGCCGGCAGGAGAGCTACTTCAAGATGTCGATCATCGTGTCCTGATCGCGCACGTCCTTGACTTTTTCCGCCAGCTCGGGATCCAGACAATCCCGCAGCCAGGCGTACACATCGTTCTTCTGATCGTTAACGTGGTGATGGAACTCCGCCGGATCCATGCTCTCGAGCTGGGCTACCAGCTGCGTCTTGGTCTCGGCGGTCTGACCGTTGCGGAAGACGAAGGCCTCTCCCGGACGGACTTTTTTCCGTTTCCCCATCATCTGCCTCCCTCGCATCGTCGATTCGATTGCCACCACCATCAGGATAACCCCAAGTCCGTTCCTGCGCCATACTTCATTCCGTCTATGTGCGGATCGTTCTCACAGCACCGTCCCGTCCGGGATCACGGCGTTGCGGTGGATCACGAGGATCCCGTCCCGTACCGAGTAGCCCTCGTAGTCTCCGTCCGGCCGCCCCCGGGCGTCGACGTCGATGCGGCAGTCCCGGCCGATTCGGGCATTCTCGTCGACGATGACCCGGCGCAGGCGCGTCCCGGGCCCGATGCCCAGGGCCGGCCGCCCCGCACCGCCGCTTGCCGGGATGCCGGCGCTCCTGGGTTCTGCAGCGTTCCCGCCCTCGATGGTCGGATCCTCGCCGTCGCCGCTCTCGTAGCCGGTGTTGCCCAGGCAGACCACTCCCTCCAGACGGGCCCCCTCGCGAACCACGGTGCGCGCCCCGAGTACCGCATTTCTGACCTCGGCTCCCCGAATCAGGCACCCTTGGCCGGCCAGCAGGCGCTCCACTCGTGAGGACTCGATCCGGGTGGGGGGCAGGTAGTCGTCCGCGCAGTAGATTGGATGCTCCGGGTCGAAGAGCTCGACGGGAGGTCGGGGCGCGGTGAGCCTGAGGCTCGTTTGGAAGAAGCTGCGGATGGTGCCCACGTCCTCCCAGAATCCCGGGAACAGGTACGCGTGCATGCGAAAGCGCCGGCAGCAGGCAGGCAGGACGTCCCGGCCGAAGTCGCAGTAGCTGCGGTTCTCCAGCGAGCGCCCCAGAGCGGAGGCGTCGAAGAGGTAGATGCCCATCGACGCCAGATACTGCCGGGCCTGAGGGCGGGAGGGCCCCGAGCCGGCCGTCGCCGCCGTCAGGGATGCCGGTGGCTCATACTCCCGCAGATCCGCATCCTGTCCGGGTTTTTCCAGGAACCCCGTGATCCTCTGCGCCGCATCCACGCGCAGGAGCCCCAGAGCCGCGGCCTTGGCGCGGCGCACCGGGACGCAGGCCACGGTGATCTCCGCCCCGGAGCTCACATGGTGCCGGTAGAGATCCCGGAAGTCCATCCGGTAGACCTGGTCCGAAGCCAGGACCAGGTAGTGGGTGGCTTGGTGCTCCCGCAGGTGCCCTATGGACCAGCGCACCGCGTCGGCGGTGCCGCGACTCCAGTCCGTGTGACCGAAGCTCTGCTCAGCGGTCAGAAGGCGTACGAAGCGCTCGTCGAAACCGTCGAAGCGGTAGGCCTGCTGGAGATGGTGGTGGATCGAAGCGGAGAGGAACTGGGTCAGGACGTAGATGCGCCCGAAGGAGGCGTGCAGGCAGTTGGAGATGGGTATGTCGATCAGCCGGAAACGACCTCCGAAGGGCACCGCTCCCTTGGCCCGGTCCCGCGTGAGGGGCAGGAGCCGATCCCCCCGGCCGCCGGAGAGGATGAGTGAAACGACTCGGTCCATGGCCATTTCATTCTGACCTGCTTGACAGGCGTGTCGATAACCCGACGGGGTTAATCCGTGAGGGGGCTTCGGATTACCCTGGTCTCCCCGGCGAGAGGCCCGCCTGCTCCAGGGCCTCCGTGGCGGACTGCACCACCGCCTCCAGCTCCGGCTCGGCGGAGAGGTTGTGCACGAGCTCCTGACGCCGGGCCTGGAGAATCTCGATGGCCGGCAGGGTCTCCCTCTCGTAGACGTCCAGCCGGCGCTCGACCACCTCGGGACGGTCATCCCGGCCCCTCCGCCGGCCGGAGATGCGCTCGAGCGCGGTCTCCCGGGTCAGGTGCAGCACCAGCACGGCGGCAAGGCGCAGCCGGCCTCCCTCTTCCAGGCGCTCGAGGGACTCCACCTCTTCGGCGTTGCGGGGAAAGCCGTCGAACAGGGCGACCGGCGCGCTGCTGTCTTCCAGCACCCGGGCCACCACCTGCTCGACCAGCGCGGTGGGGGCCAGCTTCCCCCGCTCGAGGTAGGGACGGACCTGGCGCCCCAGCTCGCTGTCCCGCTCCGACTCCCGCCGCAGGAGGTCCCCGGTCTCCACGCCCCGCACTCCTGGGCCGTCGGCCGCGGACCCTTCCCTCAGGCCCTTGCGAAGCCGCTCCTCGAGGCGCTCCAGGAGCGTGCTCTTGCCGCTGCCCGGCGGGCCGGCAAGGACGACCACGGCGGTGCTCACGAAGGACCTCCCTTCTGGCAGTCGGGGCAGAAGTAGGCGCTGCGCCCCGACACCTGGGCTTTGCGGATCTTCCCGCTGCAGCGCGGGCAGGACTTCCCCTCTTCCCGGTGCGGCAGCAGCCAGGAGCGGGGCATCTCGTCCGGGTCCGCCCCGGCCTCGATGGCGGTCTCGAGTACATGGCGGAGCTTGCCGTGGAGCTTCCGGAGGGCGTCGCCGTCCAACCCCCGTACCTCCGCCTTGGGGTGCAGCCGGGCCTGGAACAGGATCTCGTCGGAGTAGATGTTGCCGATCCCGGCCAGGAGCTTCTGGTTCATGAGGGTGGACTTGACGCTGCCCCGGCCGCGGCCGAGTATGCCGGCTAACTCCTGGAAGCGGAGCTCCAGGGCATCGGGCCCCAGCTCCTTTTTTTCCAGGAAGCGATCCGGGTCGTCGACCAGGTGGACCGAGCCGAGCAGGCGCTGGCTCACGTAGGCCAGGTGATAGCCGTTGTCGAAGTGAAAGGCCAGGCGCTCGTGCCGCAGCTTCCGGGCGAGGTCGGGCCGGGTCTCCTCCGGCCCCTCAGGTTCGCTGCCCTCGTCCTCCGGGTCCTTGAAGTACTTCAGGTACCCCGTCATGCCGAAGTGGAGCACCAGCAGGGGGAGCTTGCTCTTTTCGGCAGGTGTTGCACGGTACACGAACAGGTACTTGCCGTGGCGCCGCGTGGAGTCCAGGAGCGTGCCCCGGAGCTCCTTCTCGAGCCTCCCGGCGGAGACTCCTTCCAGGACCTTGCTGCTCAAGACCTCCACCTCCTCGATCCTCTGGTGAAGGGCGGTCGCGTTCAGGTAGCGTCGGAACACCTCGACGTCCGGAAGCTCGGGCATCTGGCTATCCCTCGCCCCGCCTGAGCAGGCGCTCGAAGGCTTTTTCGTCCAGGATCTCGACGCCGCGCTCTTTGGCTTCGTCCAGCTTGCTTCCGGGATCTTCGCCCACCACCAGGTAGTCGGTGTTGCCGCTGACGCCGGAGGTGGCCCGCGCACCCATGCGCTCGACCGCGCTTTGGGCCTCTTCCCGGGTGTAGCCTTCCAGCCGGCCGGTGAACACGAAGGTCAGGCCCTCCAGGGGCTGTTCCTGGCGCCGCGTGAGCTCTCGAGGGCGCACCCCCGCCCTCTCGAGCCGCTGCAGGATCTCCCGGTTCTCCTTCTCCCGGAAGAAGGCGTGCACCGCTTCCGCGATCTCCGGGCCGATCTCATCGATTCCCTCCAGCTCTTCGCGGCCCGCCTCCTGTAGCCTCTCGAGACTGCCGAAGCTCCGGGCCAGGACCGCGGCCACGTGCTCGCCCACGTGCCGGATGCCCAGGGCGTAGAGGAAGCGGTCCAGGGGGGGCCTCTTGGACCCCTGGATGGCCTCGTGGAGCTTGCGGGCGGACTTCTCGGCGAAGCCTTCCAGGTCCTCCAGATCCTGGACGCTCAATTCGTAGAGGTCCGGCAGGGTCTCGACCAGGCCCTTCTCGGCCAGCTTGCGGACGTTTTTCTCCCCCAGGGTCTGGATGTCCATGGCGTCCCGGGAGGCGTAGTGGACGATGCGACCGACCTGCTGGGCCGGGCACGTCAGGCCCGCCGGGCAGCGCACGTAGGCCCCCTCCCGGATCACCTTGGCCCCGCAGGCCGGGCATTCCGAGGGCATAGAGAATTCTTTGCCCCTGTTGCCCCCGGCCTTCTCGACCCGCTCGGCGATCTCGGGAATCACGTCCCCGGCCCGCATGACCCGGACCTTGTCCCCGGGACGGACGCCCTTGCGCTCCACCTCTTCCTCGTTGTGCAGCGTGGCCCGGCTCACCGTCACTCCGCCGACCTCCACCGGGTCGAGGAGGGCGACGGGTGTCAGGATCCCGGTGCGGCCGACCTGGACCACGATCTCCTGGAGGGTCGTGACCTCCTTCTTGGGCGGGAACTTCCAGGCGAAGGCCCAGCGGGGGCTGCGCTGCCGGGTGCCGAGCTCCTCCCGCAGGCGCCGGTCGTCGAGCTTGATGACCACGCCGTCGATCTCGTACTCCAGCTCGTCCCGCTTCCCGGCGAGCTCTTCGCGGTACTCCTCGATCTCGTCGAGGGACGAGGCCTTGCGGTTCAGCGGGTTGGTGCGCAGGCCCCATTCCCCGAAGCGCTCGAGCATCTTCCAGTGCGAGGTCGGCTCCTGGCCTCCTTCCCGGTCCAGGATCTCGTAGAAGAAGATCTCCAGGGGCTTGCCCGCGACCTTGCGGGAGTCCAGCTGGCGCATCATCCCGGCCGCGGCGTTGCGGGGATTGGCAAAGGGCTCCTCGCCTCTCTCGACCCGATCGCGGTTCAGCCGCCGGAAGCCGTCCCGGGACATGAGCACCTCCCCCCGCACTGCCAGAAGCCGCGGCACCGCGCCTACGTCGGTGCCTTCGCCCTCCACGGACTGGAGCCGCAGGGGCAGGGTCCGGACCGTTTTCAGGTTCTCGGAGATGTCCTCGCCCGTCCGGCCGTCGCCGCGGGTGGAGCCTCGCCGGAACACGCCGTCCTCGTACACGATCTCCACGGAAAAGCCGTCGAGCTTGGGCTCCAGGACCCACTCCAACCTTTCCCCATCCGTGTTGTCCCGAACGAAGCGCACGAACTCCCGAACCTTGCCCTTCTCCTCCGCCGAGCTCAGGCTGAGCATGGTTCCGAGGTGCTCGACCTTCTCCAGGGAATCCACCGGCGGGGCTCCGACCCGGCGGGTCGGGGAGCTTGGGTCCTGGAGCTCCGGGTAGGCCTCCTCCAGCTCCTGCAGGCGAAGAAACAGGGCGTCGTAGGCCTTGTCCGAGATCTCGGGGGAGCTCCTGACGTAGTAGAGGGTGTTGTGGTGCTCCAGGGCCTCTCGCAGGGCCGCGGCCTGCTCGCGGGCCTCTTCCTTGCTCAGGGAGTCGGCCTTCCGGAAGCGGGTCTTGGGGTCGCGAAGAAAGGGATTCTCGTCAGCCACGTCTCGTCTCCTCGTCCGGCTCATCAGCCCTCAGGTCCTGCGCGGCCTGCCTCCGGCATCCTGCATCTGCGCCGGCCGCCCACCTACCGCCGCAGTAGCTTGGCGAGCTCCTTCCAGGGCAGGGTATTCAGCACGTCCCTTTTCGACAGCCAACCCCGGCGGGCCTGGGCCACGCCCAGGCGCATGTGGCCCAGGCTGGTGGCGGTGTGGGCGTCGGTCGATATCGGCACCTTGAGACCCATCTCCCGGGCCATCTTGGCGTGCACGTCGTCGAGATCCAGGCGGGCCGGGTCGGCATTGATCTCGAGGTAGCAGCCCCTGTCCAGGGCCGCCTTCATGATGCGCTCCAGGTCCAGGTCATATGGCTCCCGGGAGCCGAGGATGCGGCCGGTGGGATGGGCCAGGATGCTGAAGTAGGGGTTGTCCATGGCCCGGAGGACCCGCTCGGTCTGCTTCTCCCCGGCGAGGTTCGTGTTGTAGTGGACCGAGCCGATCACCAGGTCCAGCTCCTTCAGGATCGAGTCGGGCAGGTCCAGGGAGCCGTCCTTCAGGATGTCCACCTCGCAGGACTTGAGGATTCGGAAGCCTCCCCCGAGCTCCTCGTTTATGCCTTCAATCTCCTCGATCTGCTCGGCGAGACGGCGCTCGTCCAGCCCCTGGGCCATGGTGACGCGCTTGGAGTGGTCGGTGACGGCCATGTACTCGTAACCGAGCTTTTGGGCCGCGTCGGCCATCTCCCGGATCGTCATTTTGCCGTCGGTGGCTTTCGTGTGCAGCTGGAGGTCGCCCCTGACGTCGTCCAGCTGCACCAGCTCGGGCAGCCGGCCCTCCCGGGCCGCCTCGATCTCCCCGCGATCCTCCCGGAGCTCCGGCTCGATGTACGGGAGGCCCACCTGCTCGTACACCTCCTCCTCGGTCTTGCCCGCGACGCGGCGCCGTTCGCTGTCCTCCTTGCCGCCGCTGCTTTTTCCGCCGGCATCTTTGCCGTGGGTGCCGCGAAACACGCCGTACTCGTTGATCTTGAGCCCCTTGGCCACGGCGATGCGCCGGGTGGCCACGTTGTGGGCCTTGGAGCCGGTGAAGTAGTGCAAGGCGGCACCGTAGCTCTCCTCGCCCACTACCCGCAGGTCGACCTGGATGCCGGAGCGCAGCACCACCGACGAGCGGGTTTTGCCCCGGGACAGCACCCGCTCCACCTCCTCGTAGGAGACGAAGCGCTCCATCACCGGCCCGCTGTCCTCACAGGTGGCCAGGATGTCCAGATCGCCCACGGTCTCCTTGCGGCGCCGGTAGCTGCCCGCCGCCGCCAGCCGCCCGACCCCCTTGCCCTTCCTCAGGTGCTCCAGAAGGGGCTCCGCGTACTCCTCGATCTCGACCCACAGGAAGCGCCGTTCGCCGCCGCGCTCCTTGCGCCGCTCGAGGTCCCGGAGGATGTTGCTCTCGGTCTTCGCCCCGAAGCCGGCTACGCCGCGGAGCTTCTGCTCCCGGGCGGCCCGCTCCAGCTCCTCGAGGGACTCGACCCCGAGCTCCTCGTGGAGCTTCTGCACCCGCTTGGGCCCTAGGGAGCTTATTTGGGTCAGCTCCCGCAGCTGCGGGGTCGTCCTGCGCCTGAGCTCCTCGAGCTGGCCGAGGGCGCCGGTCCGGACGATCTCCTGGATCTTGCCGGCCAGGTCCTTGCCGATCCCGGGAAGGTCGGAGAGGTCCTCGCCCCGCTCGACCATGTCGGCGGCGTTTCCCGACAGGTCCGCGATGGTCCGGGCGGCGTTGCGGTAGGAGCGGACGCGGAAGGGGTTCGCGTCCTCGATCTCCAGCAAGTCGGCGATCTCGTTGAGGATCTCCGCCACGTCGCGATTGTGGACGGCCATGGTGGTGCGCCGCCGCCCCCGGGCGTCGCCGGAGGCGGTGTCTCTGTCAGGCCCTCAGCCGGACTTGACCGAGATGCTTCGGCGCCGGGCCGTTTCCTTGCCCTTGGGGAGGGTCACGATCAGCAGCCCGTTCTTGAAGGTGGCGTCGATCTTGGCCTCCTCCACGTCAGGCGGCAGGGCGAAGCTGCGCTTGAAGACCGTGCTGCGTCGTTCCCGGCGCAGGTAACCTTCCTTCTTCTCCTCGCTCTGCTCCTGGCGCTTGGAGGCGATGGTGAGGGTGTCGTCGTCCACGTCCACCTCGACGTCCTTCTCGGTCATGCCGGGAAGCTCTGCCTCCACGACGTACTGCTTGTCCTCTTCCCGCACGTCCATGGCGGGACTGCGGGCGGAGGTGCTCCAGGAGGGGAAGTCCTCGAAGAAGCTTCGCATGTTCTCCCGCATGTCATCGAAGAACGACAGGGGATTGTCGCGGTAGGTTTGAATGTCTCTCATGTCGATTCTCTCCTTTCTCGCGGCCGCAGCCGCGTATTTGGCGGCCCGGGCGCGCGCGACCGGGGGCCTCGCCCTTGGACGGCGCGGGCGCTCGAACCGCGGGCGCTCGAACCGCAGGTGCTCGAGCTGCAGGTGCTCGAACCGCAGGCTGGTCTATCCTTCGAGCTCGAAGTCCTCGATCCCGTGCTGGGTCGCCAGGTACTCCGTGACTTCCTCGAAGCTCGGGACGACGAGCATCTCGGGCCCGACCAGGATCTCGACGTCGCTGTCGATGGGCCTGGAGCCGGTCATCATCTGCCGCAGGAGCTCGTACCCTTCCCTGGCCATGTCTCCGACGGCCAGTCCGGCCTGGACCTTCCAGGCGTTGTTGGGATCCAGGAGCGCCCGCATGGCTTCCGGCGAGCCGCCCACGCTGGCCACGACCTCGGTTTCGGGGGTGCCCCGGCCCTGGCTGCGCAGGGCGTTCATGATGCCGGTGGTCCGGAAGTCGCTCATCCCCACGAAGACGTTGGCGTCGGGGTGGTCGATCAGGGCCAGCGCGGCGATCTCCTGGGCGTTCATCACAGAGCCCTGGTCGTCCCGCATGGGCAGGAACTCGACCCCGGCGATGACCTCCTGGAAGCCCACGATGAACCCCTCCTCGAGCTTGACGTTGCGCTCTATGGTACGGGTGTTGGCGATCAGCACGCGGGGAGTCTCCCCGGGAAAGCTCGCCTTGAAGTGGATGGCCGTCGCCTCGCCCAGCTTCTCTCCGGTGACGAAAGCGTCGGCGCCCACGTAGGGCATGGGCAGCTCCCGCCGATCCCGCACCCCGTGGAGAACCGCCGGAATGCCGTCCTCCTGGAAGTTTCGCACGAAGCGGTCGATGGCGACCGGCTGGGTCTGGCACACGATCGCCCCGGAGACCTCCGCGGCGGTGAGCTCGGCCACGGCGGTGGAGTACATTCCCGGATCGGCGCTCAGGTTGTACTCCCTCAGCCCGAACCCTCTCTCCCGGGCCAGCTCGATGAGCACCCGCTGGTAGGAGCGGTCGAAGCACTGGTAGCGGACCCCCTGGAAGAAGTACCCGGTGTCGAGGGTCGTGTAGACCGCCCCGATCGTGAAGTCCTTCTCGTCGGGCCTGACTTCCGGCTCAGGGGAAGCGGCCAAGGCGACTGCGCTCAGCAGGAAGACCAGCCCCATGAGGGCGGCAAGGGCTCCCTGCGTCCTGGCCTTGCGGTTCGAATTGGTAGCCATCGTTCTGCCTCCTTCTGTGTTTTTCTTCTTCGCAGCGTTCCGGGGCTGCCTCCTCGAGGCGCCCTCAGACGTAGGTGTCCACGGAACGGCCCTGCTCCTCGGCCAGGGGGGCAGAGTTGGCCGTCCCGCGGGCATCCTCGGCGCGCCTGTCTTCCGGCGGTCGCGCGTCTTCCGAGCTCCCGGCCGGCGGCGGCTCCTCCGGCGGGCGCACGAAGGCGTATGCCGGCGGCTGCGGCAGGGGGCCGTACGGATCGATGCCCATGACGGCCATGCTCAGCCTCCCTGCTCGGCGGCGGATGCCCCGGGGGGCTCGCCGCTCTCAATCGGGTAGCCCGCCTGCTCCCAGTCCTGCTTCCCGCCCCGGTACTCCGACACGTCACGGAATCCGGAGTGCTGGAGCTTCTCGGCCGCGATGGGGCTGGCCCGGCATTGCCGATCGGCGCAGTACACGACGATGGGCTGGTCCGGCGCGAAGCGGTCCCGGGCGCGGTGGGCGATCTCCTTGAAGGGGATGTTGATCGCTCCTTTGATGTGCGAGCGCCGGTACTCGCGCTCCGACAGCACCTCGATCAATACGAGGTCGTCGTCCTCCTGCAGCCTTCTCTTGAGCTCTTCCCGCTCGATGGTTTTTGCCATTCCGACTATCTCCTCACTGCGTCCCGGAGGGTCGGCACCCGCTTCACGTTGCCTTCCCGCCTTCCCGTGCCTCTTGGCCGCTTCGGGCACGTCCACTGCCCTGTCCGTTGTCGCTGGCCACCAGCTCCGCCACTTCCCGGCCTTCCAGGGCCTCCTTCTCCAGGAGCAGGGCGACCAGGGCGTCCAGCTGCCCCTCGTGCTCCTTCAAGGTGGAAGAGGCGCGCTCGAAGGCTTGGCTCAAGATGCGTGTCACCTCCTCGTCGATCTCTCGGGCCGTGGTCTCGCTGTACTCCCGGGGGCGCCCGATCTCCTCGCCCAGGAAGACGTGCTGCCGCGGTCCTCCGAGGGCCAGGTGCTGCAGGCGCTCGCTCATGCCCCAGTCCAGGACCATCTTCCGGGCCAGCTGGGTGGCCTGCTTGAGATCGTTCTCGGCCCCGCTGGTCAGGGTGTCGTGCTTGAGCTCTTCGGCGGCCCGGCCGCCCATCATCACGGCCAGGCGGTCGAGGAGGTAGTCCTTGCCGTAGATGTACCGGTCGCGCTCCGGCATCTGCTGGGTCACCCCCATGGAACGGGCCCTGGGGATGATCGTGACCTTGTGGATCGGGTCGGTGTGCGGCAGCAGGACCGCGAGCAGGGCGTGTCCGCTCTCGTGCACGGCGATCAACTGCTTGTCCTCTTCGGTCAGGGCCATGTTGCTGCGCTCCAGGCCGAGGAGGATCTTGTCGAAGGCCTCGTTCACGTCCTCCATCTCGACCCGGGACTTGCGTCGACGTGCGGCCACCAGGGCCGCCTCGTTGAGCAGGTTCTCCAGGTCCGCCCCGCTGAACCCAGGAGTGCTCCGGGCCACGGCCTCGAGATCCACGGACTCCGCCAGGGGTTTGCCCCGGGCGTGGATCTTCAGGATCTCCACCCGGTCCAGCATGGTGGGCAGGTCCACGGTCACCCGGCGGTCGAAACGCCCGGGGCGCAGCAGCGCGGGGTCCAGGATGTCCGGGCGGTTGGTGGCGGCCATCACGATCGTGCTTTCCTGGGGCTCGAAACCGTCCATCTCGGAGAGCAGCTGGTTGAGGGTCTGCTCCCGCTCGTCGTGCCCGCCCCCCAGGCCGGCCCCGCGGTGGCGCCCGATCGAGTCCAGCTCGTCGATGAAGATGATGCTGGGGGCGCTTTTCTTGGCCTCCTGGAACAGGTTCCGCACGCGGGAGGCCCCCACCCCGACGAACATCTCCATGAAGTCCGAGCCGGTGATGCTGAAGAAGGGCACTTCTGCCTCGCCCGCCACGGCCCGGGCCAGCAGGGTCTTGCCGGAGCCCGGGGGCCCCACGAGCAGAACCCCCTTGGGGCTCTTGGCGCCGATGGCGCGGAAGCGGTCGGGGTTCTTGAGGAACTCGACGATCTCCTTGAGCTCCTCCTTGGCCGAGCGGATGCCGGCCACGTCGCCGAAGGTGGTGGACTGCTTGGAGCGCTGGTAGAGGCGGGCCCGGCTCTTGCCCACGTTGAACAGCCCCTGCCCCTGGGATCGCATGTTGCGGCTGAAGGAGTAGAAGATCCAGATCAGGATGAGCAGGGGCAGGAACCCGAACAGGGTGCCCATCCAGTTGTTGCCCCGGCTGGGCCGGGTGACCAGCTCCACCTCCTGGGACTCGAGCAGGGACATCAGCTCCGGGTCCCCGAAGGAGGGCAGGTAGGTCACGAACGGCTGCGGGACCTGGCCGTCCTGGGCGGTCACCTCGGCGGCGTTGCGGAACGTTCCTATGATCTTCTCGCCGGATACCGTTACCTGTTCCACGTTGCCCTGCTCGAGCTGAGCTCGGAAGGCGCTGTAGCTGATCTGTTGCTGGCTCCCGCTGCCGGACAGCCAGGGGATCAGCCAGGGCACGACGAGCACGGCCAGGAACAGGAGGATGATGATCAGCCGCCGGTTGGGTTTGTTCCCGCCCAGGAGGTTGCCGGGCCCCCTTGGGGGCCGGCCTTCGGGCTGCTGTGGGCTTCGTCTGGGCTGTTTGTCCTGCATTGTGCTCCTCTACTCATGGTCAAGCACAAACCGTGCCAAAAGGAGGGAAGGTCCTTTCAACGGACTCCGCCCTGCCCCGTCGAGCGGCCCGAAGCACGGCGCCTCCCGCCTGCCCGCGCGGCCCCGCCCGCCCGCGCGGCCGCGTTCAGCGGAGACGGGGCCCGCTGCGGCGCCTGCCTCTCCCGGCGGCGCTCTTGCGGACCCAGGCGATCACGAAGCCGAAGCCCATGGCCGCAGCCACGAGATACCCCGCCAGCCCGATGACCGGGATCCCATGCCACTTCGGGGCGATTCCCGCCAGAACGATCAGCGAGGAGCTCACCAGGAGGGCGGCGAGGATCAGTCCGAACACGAGACGGTTGCTGACTGCGTCGAGGACGAAGCGGAGGCGGTCCAGGCCTGCGAAGTCGATGTTCACTCGAGTCTCCCCCGCGGCCAGCTGGGACAGTACCTCCCGTGTGCGCAGCGGTAGCTCGCTCACCAGGTCCTCGGTGTCCAGGGAGAAGAGGGACAGCCTTTCGAGCACCCGTCCCGGGGCGTAGCGGCGGAGGAAGAAGCCCGCCGCGTAGGGCTTGATCCGGTCGATCATCATGAACCCGGGGTGGAGCGTTCGGCCGATGCCTTCGAGGACCACCAGGGTCTTGATCATAAGATTGACGTTCTGGGGCAGCTGCAGGCGGAAGGAGACGACCAGGTCGATCAGGTCCGCGAAGATCCCGCTCAGGTCCAGGTGCTGCAGGGGCAGGTCCAGGTAGGTTTCCAGCAGCTCGTCGACCCGGATCTCCAACGCCCGGTCGTCGACGCTCTCCAGGGGGGTGGTGAGCTCCAGGAGGGTCCGAGACAGCAGCCGGGCGTTACGCCTGCTGATGCTGTACAGAAGGCGGTTGAGCAGCTCCCGCTGGCCGTCGCTCAGGAAGCCCACTATGCCGAAGTCCAGGTAGCAGATCCTGCCGTCCTCCAGAACCCGGATGTTCCCGGCGTGGGGATCGGCGTGAAAGAAGCCCAGGCCGAAGATCTGCTCCAGGGCCAGATCGGCGAGGCTGGTGGTAATGCTCTCCGGGTCTTCCACCGCCCCGGGATCGTCCAGAAGCTCCCCGAGGCGCCGCCCGCCGACGTACTCCATGACCAGCACCGCCTCGGAGCTGGTTTCGCCGTAGGTTCGCGGCACGTACAGATCCCCGCGCTCCTGCATCAGGGAGCGGAACTTCTCGATGTTCAAGAGCTCCACCGAGAGGTCCAGCTCCCGCCCGATCTGGCGCTTGAACTCCTGGACGACCCTCCTGGGATTGAACAGCCGGGTCGCCGGCAGGGTGCGCTCGGCCAGGTCGGCCACCCGTTCCAGGATCTGCACATCCACCTCGATCTGCTCTTCGATGCCCGGCCTGCGGACCTTGACCGCTACCTCCTGGCCGCCCTCCAGGCGCGCCCGGTGGACCTGGGCGATGGACGCGGAGGCCTCCGGCACCGGGTCGAGACCGGGAAAGGTCTCTTCGATGGGCCGGCCCGTTTCACGGCGGACGATTTCGAGGACCTGCTCGAAGTCGAAAGGCGGGACCTCATCCTGGAGCTTCTCCAGCTCCCGGATCAGCTCCCGGGGGAGGAGATCCCTGCGGCTGGAGAGAATCTGCCCGAGCTTGATGAAGGTGGGACCAAGCTCCTCGAGGGCCCGGCGAATTCGCTCCCAGCGGTCGAGCTTCCGTACGATCTCCCGGTTCGTCCGGGAGAGCAGACGCCCCATGAAGCGGAACCGGGGACTGCGCAGGAGCATGGCCGCCAGCTCCCCGAGACCGTACTTGAGCAGGATCCCGGCAATCTCCCGTACCCTCCGGATCTGGCGTACCGCTCCGACGCGGCGCCTGGCCGTGCCCAACAATCCTCCGGTTCCTTTCATCGTCCCTCCTCGGGAATACAGCCTGCTGTGTAAGCCTTACCGCCGCCCGCTGCGGGCCTGGGTAGTTCTTACACCCTCAGTCAACCACCCCGACCGCAGCTCCCGACGGCGCGCCCGGCCGGGCGCCCGGCGGGGCGCATGCTCCCCGCCCACGATCAAGCAAGTCACGGGCCAAAAGTCCCTCCGGCGCTCGGTGGGCGCCCCCCGCACCCTGCCCGTGCCCGGCCCGTGCCCGGCCGGGGTGCTCTGGCATGCAACTTGCTTCGCCTGTAGTTGGTACAGTGCCATGATCACCGTGAACACCGAAGCGCTTCAGCATCTCCTCGAAGGCCTGTCCTCGGGCTTCAGGCCGACGCCGAGGGATGTGCTGTTCTTCGCAGTCGCCCTGGCTGTCTTTGTCGGGCTGCTCGTGGTGTTGTACCTGTTCCAGCGCCGCCGGGTCGCCCGGCTGCGCCGTCGGCGCTCTCGCGAAACCTTCGTCGCCGTGGCCGCCAGGCAGGGACTGACGGAGTGGGAGATCGACACCCTTCTGGCGCTCGGCCGGGCTGCCGGCGAGGGAGAGCAGGAGCTGCACCGGCTGGTCACCGAGCCCTGGGTTTTCAACCGGTCCAGCCGGCAATACCTGGCGGGGAATCCGGCCGCGGAGGCCGACGTGGCTGCGCTGCGATTCAAGCTCGACTTCGGGCGCTTCGACGGAACCGGTCCGATTCACTCGACCGCCGAGCTCGAGGAGCCGGGCCTGCCGATGTACCTGCGGGAGGGCAGCCGGAGAAGCGGACACGCCCGGCTGGTGGCCGCCCGCCCTCGAGCGCTCGTTGTCAGGATGGATTCAGGCGAGGAAGTGCCGGGCCCGGGCGAGCCGGTGCAGCTGTTCTTCCCCCGCTCGGACGGCATCTATGCCTTTCCGAGCCGGGTGCGAGAGGTCCGTGGTCCGCTCGTCCAGCTGGACCACAGCGAGCGGGTCGCCCGGCTGCAGCGCCGGCGCTACGCCCGCTGCCGGGCCTCGTTTCCAGTGCGGGTGCGGCCCCTCGCCCCGTCCCGGCCGGCAGGGACCACCTACCTGATCGATCTGGGCGGAGGCGGGGCCACCCTGTTCAACCCCCACGGCAACCTGCGGGAACGGCAGCGTCTGCAGCTGGAGCTCCCCCTTCCGGGCCGCAACGGGAAAGGCGGTCCGACCGCTTCGCCGACAGGGAAGATCGCCGCGAACCGGCCCCTCAAGGTCGAGGGCAGAGTGGTGCGGACCAGCCGGCAAGGCAGCCGCATCCACGTCGAGTTCGAGTCTGTGAGTGACCCGGTGCGGGACAGGATCCTGGGCTACGTGCTCGCCCATGAGACCCCGGCGTAGGAGCGGGGCCTTGGCGGGGCGTGCGCTTTGACGGCGGCGCTGGCGGCTGCCGGCTGGCTCTACGCATCCTACAGGCGGGACATTGACGACGCATACCGGCAGCTCGAGCAGGTCGCCCGTGAGCGCCTGGATACCGCCCTCGGCCCTATCGAGTACGCGGTCCGGGGAGAAGGGCAGCCGGTGCTCGTGATCCACGGTAACGCCGGGGGCGCGGACCAGGCGCTGGAGCTGGCCAGGGACAATCTCGGGTCCGGCTTCAAGGCCGTTGTGCCGTCCCGCTTCGGGTATCTCGGCACTCCCATGCCGAGGGGCGCGTCTCCTTCAAATCAGGCGGACGTGTATGCCTCTCTTCTGGACGCGCTGGAGGTGGAGGCTGCGGCGGTCCTGGACTACTCCGCCGGGGGTCCGTCGGCCGTGCCGCTGGCGCTCCGACATCCGCAGAGGGTCGCGGCGCTCGCCCTCGTGTCGACGGCGATTTCCCCGGCGCCTGTCGCCCTTCCTCCCCGGCCGGTCATCAGGGTGATTTTCGGCTCTGACTTCCTCACCTGGCTGATCACCCATCCTTTGGGCGCGGTGACAAGGCGGATGTTCGTGTCCGGCAGCTACGAGCTGTCGGCGTCGGAGGAGCGGGAGCTCGCCCAGACCATGGACGATATCCTTCCGGCGCGCCCGCGGGCGGATGGTATCCTCTTCGACATGTACGTGACGAATACCGACCCGTCGCGAGAGAGCTCGTCCTATCCTCTCGAGGAGATCGAGACGCCGACGCTGATCGTCAATGCCCGGGACGACCCGGCGGCGGACTACGGTGCCGCCCGGAGGATGGCAGATCGGATTCCCCAGGCCTCCTTTGTGAGCGTCCCGGACGGCGGGCACCTGATGCTCGGAAGCGGGGATCGCGTGCGGAACCGTATCCGCCGTTTTCTGGCGGCGCACTGGAAATGAGGTGCCGGCCGGGGCTTCGGGCACCCACCGCCTACCGCGACCCAGATTCGATGGCTTCGAATCCCGAGATGATGTCCAGGAGCTCCATGGTGATGGCCGCCTGGCGCCGGCGATTGAACTCGTTGCCCAGTTCCTCGAGGCGGTCGTCGATGTTCTGCTCCGCGGCCCGCATGGCCGCGAGACGGCTCGCGTTCTCCGCCGCCAGGGACTCCACCAGCGCCCGGTACAGGGTCACGAACAGGACCTGGCGGGTCAGGGCCGACAGCAGGCTCCGCCAGTCGATGGTGTAGGTGGGCAGCCGCCGCGATGGCCACCGGCGTTCCCGGAGCTTCCGAAGCCAGCCCGGGTCCAGGGGAAAGAGGACGGTGAGGCCGGGGGCATGAGCGGCTCTGGACAGGGGAGCGTTGTGGAACAGCAGGATCCGATCCACCTCCTCCTGTTCCCGCCAGGCGTCGATGACCAGGAGGACTTCGTGCATGACCGAATCGACCTCGGCCAGGGAGCCTGCCATGGTAAGCACTGTGTCGACCCGCTCGCCGGATTCCTCCACCCGCGCTCGGACCCGCTCGCCCAACGCCAGCACCCTGCGATGCCCGTGTCGGATGTTCAGCTCGTCCAGGCGCTTGGCGGTGTAGCCGGCGACCTGCTGGTTGAATTGCCCGCACATACCGTGGTGCGAGCCGATCACGATGACCCCCTCTGCGGCGGAGTACTCGACCCTGCTT
>Ga0209164_1002283_pt1 | contig 20924 bp, 18 predicted proteins | sample MTBNYHSulfiMetaG_FD_187458 | JGI IMG/M metagenome (GOLD analysis project Ga0209164, IMG submission 187458) | Enrichment culture microbial communities from rom New York Harbor, USA that are MTBE-degrading - MTBE-NYH (New York Harbor Sulfidogenic)... | ecosystem: Environmental > Aquatic > Marine >... | reverse complement strand
TGTAAAGCCCTGCTGCCGTCCCCAGGAGCTGTATTCGGTTTTTGTCCCGCCTCTTGGGCGGGAAGCAGAGACCCCCACGGGCAAACTTCTTCGCACGTTGCAGAGAAGTTACAGACAAAGACTCTAAAGCCGCCTAACCGCCGCTACCAATCCCGCCAAATATAGGCGGGATTCACACAAAGCCAATAAGACACAAAGATTTCTTTGTCCAAAGGCTATTGCCGAATAACGGACTACCGCCCGCCAGGGCTTGGTCTGTTCTGATCCTGAATCTTTCTTCCAGGATCAGAACGAACCCATAAAGACTTCTTCGCGTCCTTCGCGCCTTGGCGGTTCACCAAAACTTCCCCCAAATTGTCCCGCAGGGCGGGATTGCAAACAAAGATTCTGATATAGAAGCCATAAAGAAGAATCTTCTGATGAAGGATCGGCAAAATGCCTGCTGCTGCTGCGCCCAATGTCCGGGACAAAGATACAAGTCAGCGGTTCCATTTGTCAAGCAACAACCGCGGGGCCGAGAACCGGCCCGCACGTGCAAGGTGGTTGACATTGTGAAACGATTGCTTCATGATGCGGCAAAGAACTATGACAGGATCTGATGTCGCGAGAGTGGCGGAACTGGTAGACGCGCTGGACTTAGGATCCAGTGGGGTAACCCGTGGGGGTTCGAGTCCCCCCTCTCGCACCACCCTCCCCGTCTGTTCAGAAGGCGCGGTCCCACCGCAAGGATTACTTTAGCGTGATTGCTCTTTCAGGACATATCTCCTGACAACAGAAACAGGTGATGCAGGTATCGGCGTCCACGCGGGGCAGGTCCCCTTCCATGGACAGGGCCGATACAGGGCACTGGTCAATACAGGTTCCGCAGGCGGTGCACAGGTCCGGATCGGCCTGGGGCCGCAACAGGGTGCGGCTGTGCATCATCTCCTGGATGGCCCTGTTTTGCGAAATCGCTTCACCGCCTGCGGGAGGCAGTTTGAAGTCCGGGAGCATCTTCAACTCACCGATGATTTCCATCTTGCTTACATCGTACGAACCTAACCCGAGTTCCTCGGCCTTCTGAAGGAAGCGGAGGCGTTCCGGTTCGAGTCCCATCATCGTGGCCATGACGGCGTCCACGGCCACTGCATTGTTGGAGGCCATGATGAGGCCGATCTCTCTGAGGTCGGACGAGGCCGGTCCGTTTCCCTCCATCCCCACCACCGCATCCACGATAAACAGATCCGGGACACGAAGCCGAAATACCTCCACCACGGCTTCGTGAAAGCGCTCGGGATTCCCTGCCGCCTTGTGCAGCCGGGCCTTTTGGGCCCCGGGAAGAATCCCATAGCTGTTTTTTATAGCGCCGGTCACGATGGTCAGCCCGTGTGTCTTGAATTTGGGGAGGCTGATGATGACGTCAGCGTCCAGCACGGCCCGTGAGACGCTCACCCAGGGCAGATAGTCGGTGTTAAATGGAACCTTTTGAGCATCGTTGCCGATATTCCGGTAATATTCCTTGGCCGCCTCCATCAGCCCGGTCTTTTCAAAGCAGTTTTCGTTATCGCCGTAGTTGAAGAGACCGGGGTTATCGCCGACGATCAGAGACGCGGGTCCCATCGCTTCCACCTTCTCCACCACCGCGCGCAAAAGGGCGGGATGGGTCACAATCCCTTCCTCAGCCCGGGAGGCCCTCAGGACGTTCGGCTTGATCAGGACCTTGCGGCCTGCCGCCTGCACGGGAAAGAGGTCAAAGGCCCTGTCCACGGCCTGGCGTACGTTCTTATAGGTTGCGGGGTGTATCATTACCTTGGACATAATTCTCCTCCTTCATTCGAATATGACCCAAAAAGGCGATGAAACCATTCGAATCTGCCGGAATGGCTTGATCTATGCGGATAAACGATCCATGGCGACAAGCTCTCTGGCCGCCTGAAGTATATGATCAAGAAGCCACGGGTCGGAATTCTTGTTTTTAATCAGACGCACAAAGGGACCTAAAGGCGCCCACTGTGCGGCATCGCTTCCTTTGAAAAGGGCCACCGTGGGGACGCAGCGCATGGCCGACAGATGGGTGACGCCGCTGTCATGGCCCAGAAACAGTACCGCCCCGTCGAGCGTCCGGATAAGGGTTTCCCTGTCTTCGCTGAGCACCGACCGGATAGCCCCTGCCTCGATTGCGTCCTTGAAATAAGGGTGAAGGGGTGCTTCCGCCGGTCCCAACAGGAGAACCGGCGCCAAATCGGCAAAACCGGCCTCACTGGAGAGCCGGATAAGGAGGTCCAGCCAGAAACCGGGGGGATGATTTTTCTTGAGCGAGCCCGATCCCGGGTGCAGTACGATGCTCTTTCCAGTTGCGGAAAACCCTGCCCGCTGACACAGGGCACCGTCTCTTACCCCCTGTACCACCTGCGCAGGATCGACAGGAAGGCCTGCCGACGCCAGACAACGGGCCAGGTACTCGGCCACATGGATAAGCTCTCCCTCCATAGGAAAGGAACGGAAGACATGCACGTCGGCATGGGGCAGGGAAGCTTGCAGATTGCGACGGATCACCCCATCCGGATCACTGAAAAATGCAGTGGCTATCTTTAGGTCCTTTTCTGGGACAGGGAGTCCTCCTCCGTCCGGTTGATCCACGAAGAGCCGGTGCCAGCCCGAGGCCTCCAGATCCATGGCCCGATCCACATGGGGCCGGATGAAGTCAAGACCGGGCCGCCTCCCCACAAAGGTGACAATGACCTTGTCTGCGAGATTGTTGAGAGCGGGAAGCAACATAATTGTATCCCCCAAGGCCCCCGGCCGTATGATCAGAACACGCCGCATTCCGTGCCTTTACCATGCAGGCGATGCAACCACCAAGACAACGCAATCCTCCTCGCCGTCATTCAGGAGGGCATGACTGGCGCCGGTGGGGATCCAGACGGCGTCCCCCGGGTTGACGGCCCGCGCCTCCCCGTCCACCTGCATTTCACCCGACCCGCTCAGAACAAAATAGATCTCCTCCATGGGGTCCACATGGGCCTCGATCTCCTTGCCCGGTTTGAGACTGGCAATGGCCAGGAAGCCGATCTCTTTCAGGGTTCGCCGGTCCAGGATCATCTGTGCAATGGCCCCGCCGTGGGCGCGATAGGTGGTCTCGATCACTTCCGTGTCATTCAGATTCCGTACAATCATGGTCCTGGCTCCTTGCTGGTTGCTGGTTACTCGTTCCTGGTTGCTGGTCGGAGCGAAGCGTAGATCCCGCAGAATGCGGGACTGGATACTGGATACTGGATACTGGACACTGGATACGGTTTGATTGAATCCCTAATCCCTCACTCTATTCAGTTCCCTGACGCCCTGTTCCCTGCTCCTCGCTCCCTGCGCCTCACGCCTAACGCCTTGGGCCTCACAAAGTTGGTTGACTTTTAGGCCCCATTCGGTAAAATCCCGTACACATGCCTTGGTGAACCGATGTTATAATCCAAATTGCAGGGGATGCCAAATGGAAAAAGGAAGACTGGACCCGCGGCTGAGGTTGATACAGCAGGGTGATCTGGAAGGTAAGGTCGTCCTCTTAAGGGTCGATCACAACGTGGTCAAGATGGGCCAAATCAAGGATCCCTACCGGATTGACGCCACCATCGGCACCCTTTATGCCATTGCCGCAGGCGGGGGAAAACCGATCCTGATGACCCATGTGGGAAGGCCCAAGGATAAGAAAACAGGCCGGATATCGTGCCGGGAGGACGAGTCCGTAACACCCATTGCGCGGTATCTGGAACAGAAACTGCCTGTACGGATTCATATCCCGGAATTCCCGGCAGATCCTGAAAAGGGGATTACGCGCCTGGACCCTTCCATTGGATCCGCCATTTCCGATCTGAGGCAGGGAAAGATCGGGATGATCTACCTCCCCAATACCCGCTGGTTTGAGGGCGAAGAGGCAAAAGGACCGGAGCGGGAGGCCCTGGCCGATGGGTTGGCGTCTTTAGCCGATCTCTACGTCAATGATGCATTCGGTTCGTGGCGGGCCCACGCCTCCACCTACGACGTGGCGAAGAAACTCCCCTCTTTTGCAGGCATCCTGCTTCAGAAGGAGCTGAGGAACCTCTACAGGGTGCTGGAGCCGCAGAGGCCTTTTGTGGGTGTGGTGGCCGGCGCCAAATACGATACCAAGATCGGTCCCCTCAAGGCCCTCTACGAGCGGGTGGATCACCTGATCTTAGGGGGGCTAATGTATAACACCTTTCTGGCCGCCAAGCATGGGGTACGAATTGCCGGGGTCACAGAGGAAGACAGGGCCCTCGCAGGGGAACTGGTGGAACTGGACAAAATTGGCAAGAAGATCGTGCAACTGTCCCGCCTGGTGGAATCAGAGACCATGGAAGCGAGGGTCGATGGGAAATATCAATCCATCGGGATGGAGGATCTGACATCCGGCCAGGATATCCGATATGTCGTGGATGTTGATCCCGGATCCTTTGAAGAGAAGGAGGTGGCGGATATCATCGCCTCTGCAAAGACGATTTTTGTCAATGCGGTCATGGGGTTCATGCCCCTCTTTTATGAGGGCTCCGAGGCCCTCTATCGTCTGATCGGGGATAACACCGATGCGTCCAGGCTCTTTGCAGGGGGGGACACCCTCCAGGAACTCCGGAATCTCTGCCCGGGCATTTACATGGCAGGACTGGACGACCCGAAGGCCTACTACTTCACCGGCGGAGGAAGCGTCCTGACGGCCCTGGAACAGGGGACCCCGTATCAGATGAAGCCGGTTGAGGCCCTCATGGAAGGCGGTCCTGAATGACCGCCACCCCTATTTTTGATCCTGGAGGCGCGGGCAGGCCGATGCGGGTGGCGGCCTTCATGTCGGGTTCCGGCACCAATATCATGCGGCTTCTGGCTTACGAACGGAATCTGAAGGCCCACGGAAACGGGTCCCCGTTCGAGACGGTCTTTATCTTCAGCGATCGATCGGACGGGCGCTGTGCCGGTGAACGGATCGCCCTTGAAAACGGCCTTCCTTATTTCAGCTATGACATTCGGGCGTTTCACCGGAAGCGGGGGCTCAGGCGGTCGGTTTTGACAGAGGAAGGTCTGGGTGCCAGGCGGGAATATGACCGGGTTGCCGGGAGGCTGGTCAAGGCATTTGAGATCGATGTCATCGCCCTGGGCGGATACATGAGTTACATCACCCTTAGGCGGTGCGTCAATGTCCACCCTGCGGACCTTTCCATATGTCTACCCGACGGCCGCAGAAGATATGTGGGCGACGATGCGGTGAAAGACGCCATTTTTCAAGGGGAGAAAAGCCTGCGGTCTTCCACCCTTTGGGCCGATGAAGGCGTGGACACAGGCCCCCTCCTGATGGTGTCGGATGCCCTCCCTGTGACGCTCCCTGAATCGCTCGATGCCCTTGTCAGAGACCCTGAAAGGCTTAGGCAGGTTGCGGAGGCCCACCAGGATCGGCTCAAGGAGGCCGGGGACTGGAAGATTTTTCCCAGGACCATCGAGATGATAGCGAGAGGCCGTTTCGCCCTTGATGAGGAAAACCGGGTGTATGTGGAGGGCCGGCCTGTGCCGGGCGGGTATCGGGAATGACTGGATATTTAATATTGAAGATTGAATACTGAATATTGATGCATTCGTAAAAAGTCAAGAAACCGAAATCCGTACCTAATGATTTCAATGGGTTATAGGTGGCGAAAAGGCCAAAATCGGACTTTTTACGAGACCATCAAGATTGAATACTGGATATGGATGTTCTCGTAAAAAGTCAAAAATGCTCTTTTTCCGTCATCCCGGCGAAGGCCGGAATCCAGTCTTCATAAGCACTTATGAAACCCCTGGCTCGGTTTTTCAACGGAGTGACGAGTTTTTACGAATGCATCCATATTGAACATCGAACATCCAACGTCGAACATCGAACTGTAAATATGGACATAAGGAGATCCTGTCATGACGGAACTGATCCCCTGGATACATGATGAGATAAGCAGGATGAAGAGGGACATGGATCATCTCCTCAACCGGTGCTGGCCCGACATAGGGGCGGACCTGTTGATGGGAGGGTTTTCCGGGGGGATTTCCCTGGAGATCATCCAGACCGATGAGGCCCTCACGATCAAAGCGGTGATCCCCGGGGTGGATCCCGAAGACCTGGAACTCTCCGTCACCGATGAGAAATTGACGATCAAAGGGTGTAAAAAGGAGACCTCTGTTGAAGAAGGCGGTTATTATCAACGCGTGGAAAGGAAGCTCCGCTCTTTTTGCCGTACCGTACCCCTTCCGCCCCGAGCGCGGATCGGAGAAATCAAGGCGACCCTCCACAACGGCATATTGAAGATCGTGGTGCCCAGATGGAAACCGAGAGAGACCCGCCGGATAAAGGTGGAAATCATCTGAGACTACTTTTTATTTTCATGCTTTGTCAAAGAATAAAAAAATAAGGAGATCGGCAATGCCCAAAAAAAGCGCTTATCCGGAAGTCCCTGTCGAACATCTCAGGTGGAGGCTCGATCCCGCCACCCTCCCATTTGAAACCACGGACGATCTGGAACCGCTTAAGGAGATCATCGGGCAGAACCGGGCGGTCGAGGCGTTCAAATTCGGCATGGGCATAGACAGACAGGGGTATAATGTCTTTGTCACGGGGATGCCGGGAAGCGGCAGGCTGTCCACCGTCAAAAAGCTGCTCGAGGAGATATCCAAGAAGGACAAGGTCCCGGATGACCTCTGTTATGTCAACAATTTCAAGAATCCAGAGGCCCCCATCCTGATCCGCCTCGATGGGGGCGCCGGCATCCATTTTAAAAAGGCCGTCAACAGCTTCATCGACACGCTTAAGAAGCAGATCCCCCAGCTCTTCGAGAGCCAGGAATACATCAACGTGAAAAAGGAGATCATGGAGGCGTATGAGGCAAAGGGGAAGGCCTTTTTCAAGAATCTGGATGAACGGGTGAAGGCGGAAGGATTTGCCCTTGTGGACGTCCAGATAGGGCAGATCAAGCGGCCGGAGGTGATGCCCCTGGTGGACGAAAAGCCGATGCACATTGACCAGGTGGAGGCCATGGTGGAAAAGGGGAGGTTCCCCAGGGATGAATTCGAGACCATGAAGGAAAAGCACACCCAGCTCCGGGAACAGATCGATCAGATTTTCCTGGCCCTCAGGGACCTTCAGAAAGAGGTCCAGGAAAAGGTGGAAGAAATGGACCGGGTGACCTTCATAAAGACGGCATCGGACCTGGTGGCCCCGATCACCAAGGCATTTCCGACCGAGTCCGTTAAGGAATACCTGGAAGAGATGCTGGAGGATATGGCCGACAACCTCCAGATCTTTAATCCCCAGCAGCAGGCACAGATCCCCGGCCTTCCCATGATGATGGTGCCGGAAGGAGACCGGTTCCAGCCTTATCAGGTCAACCTGATGGTGGATAACAGTGATCAGAAATCGCCGCCGATCATTGTGGAAGGCTATCCCACCTACCGAAACATCTTCGGGAGTATTGAGCGGATTGTGGACCGGGCCGGCATATGGCGCACCGATTTCAGCAAGATCAAGGCCGGGTCCCTGGTCAAGGCCATGGGCGGTTATCTGGTCATCAATCTCTTGGACGCCATTGTGGAACCCGGTGTATGGCAGGCCCTCAAAAGGGCGCTTAAGAGCGAGCAGCTTGAGATCCAGACCTATGATCCCTTTTATCTGTTCACCACGAGCGGACTGAAACCGGAGCCGATCGATCTGAACGTCAAGGTGGTGGTCATTTCCGACGCCTACCTCTACCACCTTCTCCTCATGTACGACCAAGACGTCAACAAGGTGTTCAAGGTCCGGGCCGATTTCGATACGTCCATGGATAATAACGAGACGTCTATCCAGCACATTGCACGATTCATCAAGATGAAGACAGAGGAAGAGCATCTCAGACCCCTTGACCGGGGCGCGGTGGCGACCCTGGTGGAACATGCCGTCCGGATGACGGGAAGACAGGAGAAGGTCTCCACCAGCTTTCCCGAGATCACCGATTTTATCCGGGAGTCCGATTACTTTGCAGGCCAGAAGAATCTGAAAAAGGTTGAACGGGAGCACGTGGAAGCGGCTATTTCCGCGAGGAGATACCGTTCCAACATGGTTGAGGAGCATATCCAGGAGATGATCGACCGGGGGACCCTGATGATCGATATCGACGGCGATGTCGTGGGCCAGGTCAACGGGCTCGCCGTTTATTCCTTAGGCGACTTTATGTTCGGGAAGCCTTCCCGCATTACGGCCTCCACGTCCATGGGGAGGGCCGGCATCATCAATATTGAACGGGAATCGGATATGTCGGGCAATACCCACAACAAGGGGGTCCTGATACTGGGCGGCTATCTGCGGAAGAAATACGCCCAGGACAAGCCGCTGTCCATGAGCGCCAGCCTCGCCTTTGAGCAGTCCTACGGGGGAGTGGACGGCGACAGCGCCTCCTCCACCGAGATCTACGCGCTCCTCTCGAGTCTGGCTGACGTCCCCATCCGGCAGTATATCGCCGTCACCGGGTCGGTCAACCAGAAGGGCGAGGTCCAGGCCATCGGCGGGGTCAACGAAAAGATCGAGGGATTCTTTGACTGCTGCCGCAAGATGGGGGCTGCCAACAACCAGGGCGTCATGATTCCAGCCAGCAACGTCAAGGACCTGATGCTTCGCAAAGACGTGGTGGAGGCGGTGAAAAAGGGCCGTTTTCACATCTATCCGGTGAAAACCATCGACCAGGGGATTGAGATCCTGACCGGTAAAAAGGCGGGGGAGAAGAATGCCAAAGGGGCCTATCCCAGCGGGAGCATCAATTATCTGGTGGACCGCAAGCTAAATAAACTGGCCGAGGGGCTCAGGGACTTCGGCAATGATAAACAGGAAAATGAAAAAAAGAAGGGGACCGGGGTAAAGAAAAAGAAGGGGAAATAAGGAGCAGGGGGCAGGGAGCAGGGAGCAGGGTATTCAGCTGTTGAGCTGATAAGCTCATAAGCCCTTGAGCTGTAAACGCGGGGGCAAATCGCACGAGGCGAAAGGATGAGCAGTGTGTCAGTCATGAGCCAGCATCCAGTCCCGCCTTCAACGGGATCTAAACTTCGCTCCAACCAGGAACCGAAAACCCGTAATCAAGTACCCGATATCCGATGATGCCCAATGTCCAGTCCCCCATATCCCTTTCGAGCCCCATCGAGGAGAAGATCGCGTGGGCCCGAAACGCTTATGAGAGATTGGGCGAGCCGCTCCTGAGAGACCCTGAGATCGCCGGTCTCTTAAACAATCTGAAAGAGGCTGTTACCGCCTCCCGCAGGGAGATGGCGGATACCGGCATTGTGGAGATATGCCGGCGGTGTGACCGGGACGAAGGCGGATCGTGCTGCGGGGCTGGCATAGAAAACAGGTACGATGTCTGGCTCCTTCTGATCAATCTCCTCCTTGGGGTGCATCTTCCGGGAGAGCGACACCGACCCGATGCCTGCTTCCTCTCAGATGAAACCGGGTGTCTCCTGGCGGCCCGCCATATCATCTGCATCAATTTTCTCTGCAAGAACGTAACGGATCAGATCGATCCATGCAGAATAACCGCACTTCGGGAAAAGGAGGGAATAGAAGTGAATGCCCTCTTTATCCTCCATGAGCGCATCAAGACCGTGTTGAAGAAATGGACCCGCGCATCCGGAACAGCCTCGCCAAAGTAGCCGAGTTTTATGACCAGAGAAAGGTGGGGGATTCGGGTCCGCTGGGCTTCAGGAGGTCTACCGACCTGACGACGCTCCTTGCGTGCATGGATCGGCTGATACAGGAACAGGTCATCGTCCCGGGTGAGACCGCATTTCTCGATTTGGGATGCGCTGATGGGAGGGTGAATCTTTTTTTAAGCTACCTGGTCAGGCTGTCGGTGGGCATTGAGCTGGATGAGTGGACCCTCGATGAATACGATTCGTTGCGTTCTCAGCTTGAGACGATGATGGAAAAGGAGGGTCTTCCGCCCCCCCCGGAAAATGTCTTTCTGTTTCACGGCGATTCCACTGACCCGCGGCTCCACGATTCGGTTGCCCGCAGGACAGGCCTGGACATTGAGTCCTTTCATCTCTTCTATACCTATCTGGTGATGCATGATGCGTTTGCAGAGATGCTGGCGGAAAAGGCCCGAAAAGATGCCATATTCATGGTCTATGGCCTCCACAAGATCCTGCCCCAATACCCCGGGTTTCGTCTCCTGCGGCATCTCAGCCCCATGGAGGGGATCCTGGCCATCTATCAGAAGGTATAGGGAGATTCCTTGTATAGCATCATTGCAACCTTGACGGATACAACCGTTGCATGGACGCTATGCGAGTCGCAACACCTCCCTTCTCGGCAAGGCCTCAGCTCAGTATAACATGATGATATTATAAGAATTAGCGGCTTAAGAGCCAGGCGACTGGCGCCGTGGCACAGTAATTGCGGTAGGAGGGCCACGGGAGGGTCCTTTTTCTTTCGGATAAGATCACCGGCGGGTGCGACCGTCCGGGAAGTTCCACTGCCCACACGTCGCAACGGCAACTGACGGTCCCCGATATTCCATGGCGGACCCGCATCTTTCGGAGAGAATCTGTTATGGGATCGTGGCTGACCGGTTCCGGATGGAATCGCGGGTTAGGTGGCAGATGATATCGGAATGATTAACATAGTTATCATTCCCTAATTTGGGTGCATAAGAATTTAAAAGAAAAACCGGAGGTTAATGATTCATGAAAATGGCAGGGAGTCAAAAGGAACAGCATCAGCAGCAGGATGTGGAGATAAAGGAACGGCTCGGACGGATAAAGAACAAGATATTGGTCATGAGCGGCAAAGGGGGCGTGGGTAAAAGCAGTGTTGCGGCTTATCTCTCGGTCGCCCTGGCCAAACGGGGATATCGGGTGGGCCTTATGGACGTGGATCTTCACGGCCCCAGCATCCCTCGCATGTTGGGACTCAAGGGAACCATCGGCCCTGCCACACGGGAGGGAAAGGCCCGTGCAGTACAGTATCTTCCCAATATGGAAGTCATCTCCATCGAGCCGCTGATGGGGGACAATAAGGACGCGGCCACCATCTGGAGGGGACCTCTCAAGATCGGCGTCATCCGGCAGTTCATATCAGACATCGAGTGGGACGACCTCGACTACATGGTCATCGACTCCCCCCCCGGAACCGGCGATGAACCCCTGACCGTGGCCCAGACCATACCGGATGCCAAGGCCCTCATCGTGACCACGCCCCAGGAGATCTCGTTGGCGGACGTGCGTAAGTCCATCAATTTCTGCCGCCAGGTCAACATGAAGATCCTGGGTCTTGTGGAAAACATGAGCGGGCTAGTATGCCCACACTGCGGAAAGACCATTGACATCTTCAAGACCCAGGGCGGGATGCTGACTGCCAAAAAGGAGGGATTGAGGCTGTTAGGGACCCTTCCCCTTGAACCGCAGGTCGTGATTAACGGGGATTTGGGCAAGATGGGGCTCCTGGACAACCCGGACCTTCCCATCACAAGGGAATTCAATAAGATCGTGGACGCGGTTATCGAGCTGTCGAAGACCGGGAAGGCCTCTGTCCCAGAGGCCCGAAAGGACGTTCCGGCCAGAAAGAAGTCCTCGCCGGATGCAAGAATGATTGTGGTTCCCGTGTCCGGGGGAAAACTGGCGGCCCATTTCGGTCACTGCGAGCAGTTTGCATTCATGGAGACCCAGGACAGCAAGATCATGGGGACGGAGATGCAGACCCCTCCGGCCCACGAACCGGGGGTGATCCCCCAATGGCTTCACGAGCAGGGGGCCGATGTGGTCATCGTCGGGGGAATGGGCGAAAGGGCCCAGGACCTTCTGCGGGAAAAGGGGATTGAGGTCGTCATCGGCGCTCCCATGGACGCACCCGAGTCCCTGGCCCACCAGTATCTTGCAAAGACCCTGGTATCGGGCCCCAATATCTGCGACCATTAGGCATTCAGCCGACAGTGAGGAGCAGGGGGCAGGGAGCGGGGAGCGGGGCGTGAGGCAGAAAAGTGTGAAGTGTGGCGTGTGGCGTTAAAAGTTGAAAGCGGAAGGCTTCCTCCTCAACTTTAGGCACGTTACACTCGTCACTTCAAACTCAGGAATGCCAGCAAAAAGTATCCAGTATCCATTGAGGAGTAAGGCATGATTATCAGTATCGCAAGTGGAAAGGGGGGGACGGGGAAGACCACGGTGGCCACCAACATGGCCGTCTCCGTGGGGTCCGATGTCCAGGTCCTGGACTGCGATGTGGAGGAACCCAACGCGCATCTCTTTCTCCACCCGATCATTGAAGAGATCCAGACCATTACCACCCCTGTCCCTGAGGTGGATGTGGAAAAGTGCAATCTGTGCGGGAAATGCGGCGAGATATGCCAGTTCAAGGCGATTGTGGTCATCGGCGAGACCGTGCTCCCGTTTCATGAAATGTGTCACAGTTGCGGCGGATGCATGGAGGTTTGCCCCACGAAGGCGATCACGGAGATCGGCCGGGAACTTGGTGTAATCGAGCGGGGGCACCGGAACGGAATAGAGTTCGTCCACGGCAGGCTGAGGATCGGGGAGGCCATGTCGCCCCCCCTGATTCGAAAGGTGCGCGAATACGCCCGGCCCGATGCAGTGACCATCATCGATGCCCCTCCCGGGACCTCATGCCCGGTGATTGCCTCGATGAAGGGGGCAAACTTTGTCCTCCTGGTTACGGAACCGACGCCCTTTGGTCTGCACGACCTGAAACTGGCCATTGGGGCGGTTCGCATCCTGGGCATCCCCTGCGGGCTGGTTATCAACCGGTCCGACATGGGAGATAACAAGGTGTGGTCCTATGCCCAAGAGGAGGGGGTCCCCATATTGATGGAAATCCCCTTTGACCGGCGGATGGCCGAAGCATATTCGAGGGGAGATATGATCGTAGAGGTGATGCCTGAATGGAAGGACAAATTTCTCGACCTGTATCATCGCATCGAAAACCTCGCTGCATGAAAAGGAGTGGTTTGAATGAAAGAAATCGTTATCATCAGCGGTAAGGGCGGTACCGGAAAGACGAGCGTCGTTTCGGCCTTTGCCTCATTTGCCGAAAACAATGTCCTCTGTGATGCGGACGTGGACGCGGCTGATCTCCATCTGATCATGAATCCAACAATCAGGGAACGGCATGATTTTCAATCCGGCTATACAGCCATCATTAACAAGGACAAGTGCACCGAGTGCGGTCTGTGCCGGGATCTGTGCCGGTGGCATGCCATCAGCGACGATTTTGTGGTGGATGCCGTTGAGTGTGAGGGTTGCGGCGTCTGCTATTATTTCTGCCCTGAAAAGGCCATCGACTTTCCCCTGAACACCTGCGGCGAGTGGTATCTCTCCGATACCCGTTTCGGCCCCATGGCCCATGCGCGTCTGGGGATTGCAGAGGAGAATTCCGGGAAGCTGGTCTCCCTGATCCGCCAGCAGGGGCAAAAGCTTGCGGAAGAGAGAAATCTGGACCTCCTACTCACCGATGGACCTCCGGGGATCGGTTGTCCGGTCATTGCATCCCTTGGAGGGGCTGCCGGAGTGCTCATCGTATCAGAGCCCACGGTCTCGGGCCGGCACGACATGGAGCGGGTGGCCGAATTGGCGGCCTTTTTCAGGATCCCCGCCATGGTCTGCGTCAACAAGTTCGATCTGAACCCCGAACAGGGGGAGGCCATTGAGGCCTTTGCCAGAGAGAGGAATGTGCGCGTGATGGGGAGGATCCCCTTTGATCCGAGCTTCACCAAGGCCATGGTCCAGGGTCAGACCATTGCCGAGTTTGACAGTGGTTCCGAGGGGTGTCAGGCGGTGCAAAAGATCTGGGAAAACATGGCAGGCGATCTCGGCATTTGACCTCCGCCGAGACAAATGTTCTGCCCCGAAGTAAAAATGACCGTCGCTCAGTACAGGGCATTTGACCGTAAGCGTTTGCCCGTTCCGCGCTCCGGGTTTCGGCTTCGCAAACGGGAGTCTACCCGTCAAGGGTATCTTGTAAGCGTTCAAAGGTTCCCGGTTTCCCGCTGTAGCGGGATTCAAGGTTGGAAAAAACAGCATTGGTGACCCGAAGACTTGGCAAAGCATGCTGTTTTTGATAAACAGCCCCGAATGGCCCACGGTTTTCGGGTTTAGAAACGAACCTCTGAACCCCTGAACCTTTGAACCCGTGAACGGTTATCTTTTACAGATGGCCGCCGACATATAAGCGCGATTTCCACCGCCCAGGGGGAGGCGGGGATGTCAACCCGAAACAACTCACGAAGCGCCGCAAGAAGTGCGGGGTGAAAGGAGGGAGCCATCATGCCAAGAGGAGATGGAACAGGACCCAAGGGTCAGGGGTCAGGGACAGGAAGAGGTATGGGTGGAGGCGGTCAAGGCCAGGGCGGCGGCCGGGGCCGGGGTGGCGGTTTTGCAGCCGGTCCGGGAGGCTATTGCGTCTGCCCCGACTGTGGCGAAAAAGCGGCCCATGAACTGGGAACCCCCTGCTATGATCAGAAATGCCCCAAGTGCGGCGCCGCCATGGCGCGGGAATAGGGCCGCCCTGTTGGATTATTTGAAGTGGGGGACGGGCCAGGGAAGACGATCGATTGCAGAAGAACCTGACAGATGAGGACCTATCTCGATTGCCTTCCGTGTTTTCTGTCCCAAGCCTTCAGGGCCGCGCGGATAGCGACCGATGATGAGGCCCCTTCCAGTGAGAGACGTCCCATCTTTTTTCTCCTAAAGGCAAAATGCCGGGTCATTACCGATGATATCGGCGTTCAAGAAGGCGATATTGTCTTGAAGATGATCTGATTTTGGCCTATAGTTCATTTTCTTTAGCCCAAGGCGGCCTAACGGCCGCCGCCACGAATATCTCACGCAAAGACGCAACGACACAAAGATTCGTTATCTTTTGCCAGGCGTTAACCAAAGGGGCCCATGACTTCTCCGCACGTTGCAGAGAAGCGGGAGCCATTGCGTCTATGGATGGCGACAGGAGTCAAGAACCTTGGCAACAGAGGATTATTATGGCGTACTCGGACTGAGGCGTGATGCGTCGGCCGAAGAAATCAAGAAGATTTATCGTGAACTGGCCGTCAAATATCATCCTGACAGAAACGGCGGCGATCGCGGGAGCGAAGAGCGCCTGAAGGAAATCAACCAAGCCTATCGTGTACTGGGAAATGAAGAAAGACGGAGGCACTATGACCTGATGTCCGGAGGACCTTTTGAAAACACGATGTTTCACCGGAACGGCCTGGATGACGGCCTCGTCAACCTCTTGTGGAGATTCTCTCGAATGGGCGCAGGCGCCGGGTGGGCCGGCGGGTGCAGGGGAAGGGGTTTCGGCAAAAGAGGGTGCGGCAGGTGGAAGGGATAAGGCTCGACCCGAACAGCCTGCGTTCTAACGTGTGAGCCCCATCCCATCAAGAGATCATGGAGGATTTCCATTGCAGGATAAAAACCATAGGACCATCAGCTATTTGCGCCTTTCCGTGACGGATCGCTGCAACCTGAGATGCATCTACTGCATGCCCGAAGAAGGCATCCGGTTCATGCCCCATTCCGACATTTTGACCTATGAGGAGATGCTCCGCCTCGTCAGGCTTTCCGTTCAACGAGGGATTAGAAAGGTGAGGGTCACCGGGGGCGAGCCCCTGGTGCGAAAGGGTTTCACCGGTTTCCTGGACGGTCTCTGCAGGATCCGGGGTCTGGAGGAGGTCGGTCTGACCACCAACGGGGTGCTGCTCAAGCGCTACGCCGCCGACATCAGAAGGTGTGGCATCTGCCGGATCAACATCAGCCTGGATTCTCTGAAACCGGAACGCTTTTTCCACATCACCGGAAGAGACTGTTTTGAACAGGTCTGGGAAGGGATCGAGGAGGCGGAACGCGTGGGGTTCAACCCCATCAAGATCAATGTGGTCGCCATGAAGGGCGTGAATGACGACGAGATCCTCGATTTTGCGGAACTGGCCGTGAATAATTCGTATCACATCCGCTTTATCGAACTGATGCCCGTGGGCGGGGGGAACGGGTGGAATCCTGATAAGTTTATGTCTACGGACGAGATTTATCAGCGGCTCCAGTCCATGGGAAATTTAGTCCCCGTAAAATCCAATCCCTATGACGGACCTGCGCAGAGATATAAGATTGAAGGGTCTCAAGGAGAGATCGGCCTGATAGGCGCCTTGAGCCATCATTTCTGCTCGGTCTGCAATCGATTGCGTCTGACCGCCGAGGGAAGCCTTCGGGGGTGCCTCTTCTCGGATGAGGAGACGGATCTGAAGACCCCGCTGAGGGAGGGCAAGGGGGACGAGGCGCTCCTGAGGCTCATCGAGTGGACCATTGAAAACAAACCCGAGGATCATGGGTTGCTGGCCCAGGGCCCTCGAAAATGCATCCGTCAGATGCACAGTATCGGGGGATGAGGGCTGAACACTGGATCCTGGATACTGGATGGTGGATCGTGAGATCTTTTTAATCCGGGATCAGGCGTCCGGGATTTGTCAGACAGGGCCTACACAAAGGCCTTGGCCCTGACGGATAGGCGCCAAGGCATTTTTTCAGAAACATGATAGGGACGAACCGTGAATGAGAAACAGAGCCAGGGTTCCATGAAGATTCTGGATGATCTGATTTCCCGATTGAATGTGGATGCCGAGGTTCAGGATATCCGCCAGGGGGTGTTTCACACCGCGGTCCTGAGCCGGTACTGCGGGCTGGCGGCAACCCTTCCCAAGGACGCCCTCCGCCAGTCCCTCCCAATGGTGAAAGAACCCGGCAGCCTGCTCCAAAAGAGCGTCCAGGAGCTGGTCCAGCTCGCCTATTCAGACAGCATCCTGGAGGCGGCCATGGGCATGGCCGTCATCAATTCCCTCCTCGATGTGGACGCGAATGCCTGCCGGGAGCTGAATGCAGCGGAATTGATCATGGAAAAGGGAAAGGGGAAACAGGTGGCGATCGTGGGGCATTTCCCTTTTATACCTAAGGTCCAGGAGGTTGCAGCACAACTCTGGGTTATCGAGAAGAATCCTCGAGGCGATGATCTGGAAGGGTCTGCCGCAGAGCGCGTGATTCCACAGGCCGACGTGGTGGCTATCACCGGAACGGCACTGACGAATCATACCCTGGACCGACTCCTCGGGTTATGCAGCCCTGCCGCCTTTGTAGTCCTCCTCGGGGACACTGCGCCCCTCTCCCCTCTGCTTTTTGACTACGGCGTGGATGCCGTTTCCGGGACCCGGGTGGTGGATCCCGGCCTTGTGCTGCGCTGTGTCAGCGAAGGGGCCAATTTTAGACAGATACGGGGGACACGACGATTGACGCTGATGAGATGATGGGAATTCAGGAATTTAGGAATTGAAGGATTCTGGAATTGAGGTATTGACGGACTGAGGCATCTTCAGCATCGGGTTTTTACCGGGTGTTGGGCGTTCGATGGTGGATGTTTGTCCCTTCAGAGGTTTTGGCCTGGTCTGATCCCGATCAAGAGCGGTAAGGTAGCTCTCATCGGATACCTAAGGAGGAAAGGATTATGAGATTTGTCATCATCGGCGGAGATGCAGCAGGCATGAGCGCCGCCAGTCGCGCCAAGAGAAACCGGCCCGATATGGAGGTAACGGTCCTGGAACAGACGGACGACGTCTCTTACAGCGCCTGCGGCATGCCCTACAATATTGCCGAACCGGATCGGGAAATGGATGATCTGGTGGTCAGACATGCGCTGGTGTTCAGAGAAAAACAGAGCATCGACCTGAGGACCGGGCACCGGGCCGAGGCCATCGACCCTCGGGCCAAGACCGTGAGCGGCCGGACAGTCAAGGGGGATGCGTTTGAGTTGCCTTACGACAACCTCCTGATCGCTACCGGTGCATCTCCCATCATCCCCCGTCTGCCCGGATTCGATCAGGAGGGGGTGCTGGGTCTCAAGAGCCTGGAGGACGGGAGAAAACTGAAGCAGTTTATCGTGGACCATCAGGTCAAAAAAGCCGTCATCATCGGGATGGGGTATATCGGCCTGGAGATGTGTGAGGCACTCCGTTCAAGGGAGATCGAGGTCGCGATGGTCAAGCCCCGGCCGGTTCTCCTTCCCTGGATGAACGAGACCCTGTCCGATATGGTCAGAGAAGAGATCGATCGCCACGGCGTACAGATGTATCCGGGCCACGAGGTGAAGGCCATTGAAAAAGCGGGAGGGCGTCTGAAGGTGGTATGTTCCGATCTGGAACTGGATGCCCAGATGGTCGTCGTGGCCATCGGGGTGACGCCCAACAGCAGAATGGCCGAAGCGGCGGGGATCGCGTTGGGTCTTGAGAAGTCCATCGCCGTTGACCGGACCCTGCGAACGTCCATGGAGGATATCTATTCTGCCGGCGACTGTGCGGATGCCTATCATGTGGTGACCGGAAAAAAGACATGGATTCCACTGGCCCTGCGGGCCAACAGGGGCGGCTGGGCCGTGGCCGATACCCTCACCGGCAAGGAGGTTTCCCTTCAGGGGGTGGCCGGGACGGCCGTCTTCAAGGTCTTCGATCTCCAGGTGGCTCGGACGGGCCTTTCCGTAAAGGAGGCCAGGGATGCGGGGTTTGACCCGGCAGAGGTTGCCATCCAGGCCCGAACCCGGGCCCACGCCCACCCGGGATCGTCCACCATCGGCGTGCAGATGGTCGGCGACAAACGATCCGGGCTCCTCTTGGGGGTCCAGATGGTGGGGAGAGAAGGCGCCGCCCACCGGATCGATGCCCCGGCCGTGGCCCTCCACGGGAGACTGACGGTCGAGGCTTTCAGCGAGTGCGATCTGGCCTATGCCCCGCCTTTCAGCCCGGTGTGGGACCCGATGCTCACGGCCGCAACCCAGCTTTTAAAAAGGATGGGATAGGCGGGACCCATCCCCCCGGCCATGAAGGTCCTTCTCATCCAGCCCCCGGTCAGGGATTTCTATCAGACCCGGATCAGGACCCAGCCCATCGGCCTGGCCTATCTGGCGGCCTCCCTGCGGTTGCAGGGCTTTGAGACAACGATCCTGGACTGTCAGACCGGTCGGCAACGGTCTATCCCGCTCCCTGCGCAGTTTGCCCATCTTCATGAAATCTACCCTTCTGACGACCGGAGTCCCTTCCGGCTTTACAGCAATTTCTATCATTTTGGCATGGGGTGGGAGGAAATCCGCCGGGAGATCGATGCCTGTGAGCCCGACGCCGTAGGGATCTCTTCCCTCTTCACGCCGTATCATGGCGAGGCCCTGGAGGTGGCTCGAATCGTCAAGCAGGGAGGGCCTTCCAGGATTGTGATCATGGGCGGCCCCCATGTGAGCGGAGATCCCCAAGGGGTTTTAAACAGCCCCCTGGTGGACTATGCGGTTGTGGGGGAAGGGGAGGTCCGGTTTCCGCGGCTTTTGAAGGCCATTCAAGAAAAGAGCCGTGTCAGTGATATGGAAGGGATCGGATATCGGAACAGGGGAAAGACCCGGATCAACCCTGTGGCGGAATTCATCGACCCTGTCGACACCCTCCCCTGGCCTGCCAGGGACCTGCTCGATCCTGACCGTTACCGCATCGGCAAGAGACGTTCCGCCATGCTCATCACCAGCCGGGGCTGCCCCCATCAATGCGCCTACTGCTCTGCCCGTCTGGTCATGGGGAATCGTTTCCGGCCCAGATCCCCCGAGGGCGTGGTGGAGGAAATGAGAGACTGCCACAGTCGCTACAACATCACCTCCTTTGATATCGAGGACGACAATTTCACCTTTGATCTGGTCAGGGCAAAGCACCTGATGAGCCTCATTATCGAGACCTTCGGGGAGCGGACCCTTTGCCTGTCGGCCATGAACGGGGTTTCCTTTGCGGCCCTGGACCCGGCACTTCTCAGGTTGATGAGAAGGGCGGGCTTTGGTTCTGTCAACCTCTCCTTTGTCAGCATGGACGCCCTGACCCGAAAGACCCTGAAAAGGCCCGGCGCAGGTCCTGTTTATTTTGATGAGGTCGTGGAATCGGCCGCTCAGGAGGGACTTTCGGTCACTGCCTACGCCATTTTCGGTCTGCCGGGCCAGACCCTTACCGAGATGGTGGATACCCTGGTTTACCTTATGGCACGCCGGGTCCTGATCGGCCCCAGCATCTACTACCCTTCCCCGGGAACCGCCCTCATGGAGCGTTGCAGGGAGGAAGGGGTGCTTCCGCCGGACATGAGCCAGTGGCGTTCCAGCGCCTTCCCGGTGGAGACCAAAGACTTCGACCGCCTCGATCTGGTCACCCTCTTTCGTGTCACCAGGCTTATCAATTTTCTTAAAGGGAAGATGCGTAATGGCGAGATGCCAGAAGGGTTGTCGTGGGCCGATCTGTATCTGTGGTCGAGGCGCGGGGGGCAAGAGGACCCTGGCTCCTGGCCCCGTCTCCTTCGGCTCCTCTTTGATGAACGCTCCTTTTTTGGCCTCTCCACCGGGCCGGACGGTCTCCTTTTTGTAAAAAAGATCCCCTCTTCACAAAGGGTCATAGATCTCTTCCTGGACAGGGCCCTCGATCAGATCATCCTGAGGGCATAATCCCTGAACGCCCCGGCCAAAGGCCGTCTGCCTCTTTTAGCCTGCATCCGGGCATGGATCGGGGATGTTTCTATTGACATGTCCAACATGACGGGCTATGAAAATCGAGACAAGATTCGTTATCCGGTGTCCTTTTTCAACCCCAGAGGGAAAGAGGAATGGAACTGGTCGCAATTCGCCTATGAACCTCGTTACTCCGAACAGACCGGGGCGGGGGTTTTTTGTTGTTCAGGCACCCGATGCAATAGCACTTTTTCAGGCAGACGCTGAATCTCATAATTAATCTCGTTAAACCACCAGCTCCGCTGGTGCGAACCTAATAGGCTTTGCCGGTCAGACGAGATATACCTCCTTCTTGAGGGTCCCTGCTTTTGGGGTAGTCTCAAGAAGGAGGTATTGATGG
>Ga0209164_1002282_pt1 | contig 20928 bp, 20 predicted proteins | sample MTBNYHSulfiMetaG_FD_187458 | JGI IMG/M metagenome (GOLD analysis project Ga0209164, IMG submission 187458) | Enrichment culture microbial communities from rom New York Harbor, USA that are MTBE-degrading - MTBE-NYH (New York Harbor Sulfidogenic)... | ecosystem: Environmental > Aquatic > Marine >... | reverse complement strand
CGCCAACATCTGCACCATCAGCCCGCTGGCCCACGACGAGCACGGGCTCGACTGCGCCCTGACCTACGCCGAGGCCGGGATCCCGGTGAGCTTCATGGCGATGACGACCATGGGCTCGACGGCGCCTGCCACGGTCGCCGGCGCCCTCGTCCAGGGCGACGCCGAGGTGGTCAGCGGCATGGTGCTCCTGCAACTCGCCTGCCCGGGTGCGCCCGTCATGCACTCGGTGCTGGTCTCGCTGATGGACCCGTCGACCGGCGGCTACCTGAGCGAGCTCGGCGCGCCGGTCGACTGGCTCTCGACCCAGCTCGGCCACGCCTGGGGCGTGCCCGTCCTCGCCGGCGGCAGCGTCAGCAGCGACGAAGCCGGTGTCGGCTGGACGGCGGGACGCCGCGCCGGCGCCGGCGCCATCCTCTCGAGCCTGTGCGGCAGCGAGCTCTGCGGCTACGTCGGGCTCGCCGGCGGCTCGATGGTCCAGTTCCCCGAGCAGCTGGTGCTCGACTGCGAGGCGATCCTCGAGGCGCGCGAGACGATGGCCGCCTTCGACTTCGACGAGGCCGACCTCGCCCTCGACGTCGTGCGCGAGGTCGGCCCCCGCGGTTACTTCCTCAAGGAGCGGCACACCCGGGAGCACCTCCGGGACTTCCGCCTGCCTCCGTGGCTGGCCCACGGGCGGATGTACGGCGAGGGCGCGGCTCGCCTCGAGGAGGCGAGCCGGAGCGCCGCCGCGGCCCTCGACGACCTCGCCACGGCGGCCTCCCACGGGCTGCACCCCGAGGCCGCCCGGCGGGCGGCGCTCGACGAGTACCTGCGCCTCGAGCGCGAGCACCGGCCGGAGCCACTGCCGGCCGACGTACACGCCGAACTCGACCGCATCGTCGCCGCCGCCGACCGGCACGCCCACCGGCTGGTCTGAGGCGCGCGCTGCGCGCTGCGGCCGGGTCGCGTGACCCTCGAGTGGGCGCGGTTCCGCGGCCGGATCGCGTGACCCTCGGGTGGGCGCGGGGCGGCCGGGCAGCGTGCGTCGCAGGCCGCGCAGGCGGCGGGAGTCGCAGGCCGCGGGGCCGGCGTGGACCGACCGCACCGCACGCACCGCGTCGGCGACGATCCTTCGCACGGGCGAGCACGCACGGCCACGCTTGCACAGCTTCTCGCGCCCGTTCACACTTCGTCTGAGGCACGAGCTGTCTCTGCAGGGGAATCGTCAGCCGCTGCGCTCGTGCGCGGAGGGGAGCAACGCGATCGCGCGGCGTAGTCGCGTGCCTCGCGTCGCCCGAGCGCCGCAGAGAGGGAGTCCATGGCTTCACGCAGTGCCAGGTCGCGATCGCCGAGGGCTCTCGCCCTCGGGGCCGTGCTCCTGGTAGCGACGGCGCTCGCCGGCGGCATCGGCCCCGCCCTCGCCGCCGACGACAGCCCGACACCGTCCGCGAGCGTCGAGAAGGTCGTCTTCAGGGTGGGCACGGTGGAGGCGGCCGACAGCCTCAATCCGTTCGTGGGCTACGGCACGATCGACTACGAGGCGTGGTGCCTCAACTACGACTTCGTCATCGGCTACGGCCCCGACGGCGCTCCGGCACCCGCGATCGCCGAGAGTTGGGAAGTGTCGGACGACGGTCTCGTGTGGACGCTCAAGATCCGCGAGGGCGCGGTGTGGAGCGACGGCGAGCCGGTGACCGCCGCGGACGTGGCCTTCAGCTACAACTACGTCATCGAGAACGACCTGTACGCCTACAGCTCGTACACCGAGCTCATCGACGAAGCGGTGGCGATCGACGACTCCACCTGCGAGGTGCGCTGCAGCGCGCCGAAGGCCGACATGGAACGGCTCTACATCTACTGCATCCCCGAGCACATCTGGTCCGGGATCGACGACCCCGAGAAGCACAAGGTCACCTACCCGTTCGTCGGCTCGGGGCCCTTCCAGATCCAGGAGTGGAAGCGGGGTAGCCACATCCTCCTGACCAGGAACCCCGACTACTGGGGCACCGAGCCCACCATCGACGAGATCTACTTCGAGTTCTACACCAACGCCGACACGATGACGCAGGACCTCGAGATCGGCACCATCGACGCGGCCTGCGGCGTGCCGCCTGCGCAGTACGAGCAGGTCGCGCAGCAGGACGGCTTCCAGGGGTTCGAGGGCAACGTGTTCACCTGGGACTACCTGTGCTTCAACTGCTACGGCGAGGACACGTCGCTGGGGCACCCGGTACTGAGGGACGTCCGCTTCCGCCAGGCGCTCGCCTGGGCGATCGACAAGAAGAAGCTGGCCGAGATCGGCTGGGGCGGGTATGCCCGTCCGGCGACCACGATCGTGCCGCCCGGGCAGTGGCCGGGCGACTTCGACGCCCACTACGCCCCATCCCGCGAGGAGACCTTCGGCTTCGACATGGCCAGGGCCAACCAGCTGCTCGACGAAGCCGGCTACCCCGACTCGAACGGCGACGGCATCCGCGAGTACGAGGGCAAGAGGATCAGGCTGCGTCTCCAGGCGCGCACCTCGTCGGTCGAGAGCCAGAGGATGGGCAAGCTGATCGCCGACTGGTTGACGGAGTGCGGCCTCGACATCAAATACAGCGTCATCGACGACGGCGCCCTCTCCGACGCCCTCTACAACTACGACGCCGGCTTCCACTACGCGCCCGACTACGACCTGTACCTGTGGAGCTACGCCGGCTACGCGGACCCCGGGGGCACGCTGGCGTCGTTCACCACCGCGCAGATCGAGGGGTGGAACGACCCCTGCTGGTCGAACACCGAGTACGACGAGCTGTGCGCGCTGCAGTTCAGCCAGATGGACAAGGCGGAGCGCCTCGAGACGATCCACCGCCTGCAACAGATCTTCTACGTCGAGTGCCCACAGATCGCCCTCACCTACCCGGACACCCTCGAGATCGGCAACACGGCCGAGTGGGAGGGCTACACGCCGTTCCTGGGCGGCCTCGCCCTTCTCAACGCCTTCAACGTGGACACCTACCTCGATCTCGAGCCCAAGAGCGCCGAGGGCGAGGACGGCAGCGGCCGGGAGACTCTCTGGCTCGTCGTCGCGGTGATCGCCGTCCTGGTCGTGCTGACCGTCGTCCTCGTGCTGCGCCGCGGCGGCGAGTCGCCGGCGACGGAGGAGTAAGGGGCACGTCGAGGCGCAGCGCCGCTTCGGCGGCGGTGTCGCGACGGGGAGCGAACGAGGGGGCGGCCCGCGGAGCCGCCCCGCGGGGCCGCCCCCCTCGTCTACGCTGAGCGACATGGACGTGCGCCGCTACACGCCCGCCGACGCCGACGCCGTGGTCGCGCTGCTGGAGGCCGCCGTTGGGGCCGGCTTCGCCGGCTCGACGGCGGCCGACCCGCGCCTGTCGTGGGTCGCGCTCGACGACGGCCTCTGCGGCGTCGCCCTGGCCGTCGTCGACGACGCCCCTCGCTTGCGGCGAACCTACGCCGAAGGCCCTGCCTTCGCCGCTTTCGAGCGCTTGCCGGCGCGGGGCCGCATCGTACGGATCCGCCAGCTCGCCGTCCGGGCCGACCGCCGCGGCCGCGGGGTCGCGAGCGACCTCGTCGCCCGCGTCGAGGCGGCCGCGACCGGCCTCGCCTTCCTCCACGGCCGCGACACCATCCACGTGCTCGCCAACGCGTGGCTGCCGAGCGACCCGGCCCTGCCGACGAGCGCCGGCCTCTTTCGCCGCGCCGGTTACGACGACCTCGGCGAGATCGCCGACTTCTTCGGCGAGTTCAGCCGCGCCGCAGGGGCGACGTGCCCCGCCTGCGGGCGGCCGCCCTGCCGCTGCAGCGTCCGCGTCATGTTGAAGTGCCTGCGGCCGGCCTGACACCGGCCGCGCCGACGGGCGGCCGGACGCCGCGGGCTTCACGTGCAGCCGCCGCGCCGCCTACCGCAGCACGACGAACGCGTCGGCGGTGAGCTCGTACTCCTCGTCCTCGTTGAGGTCGTGCACGCGGATGCGCTCGAGCTCGCCCTCGCCGTGCAGCGAGAGCGGCTGCGCTTCGGTCAGCACCTTCACGTCGGAGAGGCGCAACGCCGAGCGCGTCGCCGCACTGACTTCCGGGTCCTTGGCCGTCGTCATGAGCACGACGCGGGCGGTGTGGTCGGTGAGAGCGATCGCGGTCTGTGCGGCGGCGTCGCCGGTGTCGAGCACGACGACGCGCTGGTCGGCGAGCGTCGCCGGGTCGGCGACCACCGTGTACACGCCCTTGCCCTCGTAGTCCTCGAGGCCGGCGATCTCCACCGGCTCGGCGGCCCCGGTCGCAGCGCACGAGGTCGCGACGGGCTCGGTGCCGACATCCTCAGGGCGTACGCCGGCGCGCCAGTTCTTGATCGCCTCGTGCAGTGCGTCGGCCGCCAGGTTGGAGCAGTGCATCTTGATCGGCGGCAGGCCGTCGAGGGCGTCGGCGACGTCGCCGCGGCTGACCTTGAGCGCCTCGTCGAGAGTCATCCCCTTGACCAACTCCGTGGTCATGCTCGAGGTCGCGACCGCCGAGCCGCAGCCGAACGTCTGGAACTTCACGTCCTTGATGCGGTCGTCCTCGACCTCTATGTACATCTCCATGAGGTCGCCGCAGACGGGGTTGCCCACCCGGCCCATGGCGACGTTGGGCCCCTCGAGGGTGCCGACGTTGCGCGGGTCGCGGAAGTGCTCGAGCGTCTTCTCCGTGTACTGAGTCGATTTCATCGTCGTCCTTCTCCGTGGTGCGGTGAGCGGCCCGGGACTCCGTCCCTGGGGCTCAGACCTTGGTCCGGTAGAGCGGTGAGAGCGCCCGCAGGCGCTCGATGACCGGCGGCAGGGCCGCCATGATGCGCTCGACGTCGTCCTCGCGACTGAAGCGCCCGAAGGTGAACTCGAGCGACCCGTGCGCCTCCTCGTGCAAGAGGCCGCAGGAGATCAGCGTGTGCGAGGGCTCGAGCGTCTTCGAGCTGCAGGCCGAGCCCGTCGCCGCGGCGACGCCGGCGTCGCGCAGCGACAGGACCATGGCCTCGCCCTCGACGCCGTCGAAGCGGAAGTGGGCGTTGTTCGGCAGACGCTGCTCAGGGTGCCCGTTGAGGTGTGAGTCGGGGACCTCGGCGAGCACGCGCTCGACGAGGTGGTCCCTGATCGCCTTGATGCGCGCGACCTCGGCCGGCATCTCGGCGGTCATGATGTCGGCCGCCGCGGCCATGCCGGCGATGGCGGCGAGGTCCTCGCTGCCCGAGCGCAGGCCGCGCTCCTGCCCGCCGCCCACGAGCACCGGCGCGACCTGCACACCCTTGCGCACGTAGAGGGCGCCGAGCCCGCGCGGCCCGTAGATGTCGTTCGAGGACAGGGTCATGAGGCCGAGCGGCACGGCGCCGACGTCGATCGGCACGAGGCCCTCGGCCGCCACGGCGTCGGTGTGCAGGGTGACGCCGGTGCCGTCGAGCATCGCGGCGATCTCCTCGATGGGCTGCACGGTGCCGATCTCGTTGCTCGCCCAGCCGAGCGAGACGAGGATGGTCTCGTCGGTGATGCGCGCGCGCAGCTTCTGCGGAGACACGCGCCCGTAGAGGTCGAGCGGCACCCGGGTCACGCGGAAGCCGTCCTTCTCGAGGACCTTCGCGATGTTGAGGATCGAGATGTGCTCGGCCTCGCTGATCAGCACGTGGTCGCCCTTGCGCCGGTTGCGCCGGCAGTAGCCGATGAGCGCCAGGTTGTTGGCCTCCGTGGCGCCCGAGGTGAAGACGATCTCGTCGGGCTGTGCGCCGACGAAGCGGGCGACCCGGGCGCGGGCGTCGTCGAGGGCGGCCGTCGCCTCGTCGCCCACCCCGTGCAGCGACGAGGGGTTGCCGAAGTGTTCGGTCATGTAGGGGAGCATCGCCTCGACCACGCGCGGGTCGACGGGCTTCGCCGACTGGTAGTCGGCGTAGACGATGCCGCGCGAGGGGGCGGCCTGCTTGCTTGTGCCGCCCCCGGCCTGATCCTTGTTCACGTCCTGCCTCCCGAGCCCGCCGGCGTCAGAACCACATCGTCGCGCCGGCGTCGAGGGCGAGGTCGTTCAGCGTGCCCGCGCCGACGATCTTGACGCCGTCGATGAGCTCGACGCTCTCCCAGCCGAGCATCTGCTTGGAGGCCTCGCAGACGTAGACGGTGATGCCCATCTCGATCGTCTTGCGCAGCATGTCGCCGACGCTGGGGAAGGCGCCGAGCTGCATGGCGTCGGCGGCGCCCGGCTTCAGGACCTTCAGCCCCATCCCGAGGTAGTAGACGGCGGGCTCGAGGTCCATCGCCTTCGCGGTCTGCGCCAGCACCAGGGGCGAGTACTGTCGCTCGGGCTGGTCGCTGGTCTGTACGTAGAGGATGCTGTTCTCGTTCTTCATGGCCGGGTCCTTTCGAGCCTCGTGTCTGCCGGACGCCCCGCGGATGACGCCCGCTTGACGCACCGGGAGACGTCGCTTCGGCTGTACGGTGTCACTTCAGGCGGCGGATGAGCACGCGCAACTGCACGCCGTCGTTCTCGAGCTCGACGACCTCGTGCCCGGCGCGCTTCGCGAAGCGCGTGATGTCCTCCTCGGCGGCCGGGTCGTCGGCGAGCACCTCGAGCACCTCTCCGACCTCCAGCGCGTCGATGCTCTCGCGCGTCTGGAACAGCGGCTCCGGGCAGTACAGCCCGATGCAGTCGAGCGTGCGGGCTACGCGGGTCTCGTCGGACATGGTGCCTCCTGCAAGGTGATGAGGGTCGGCGACGTGCTCTCTACCGCTAGTCTCCCCTACGGCGAGGCGGCAAACCCCCGAGGCGACGACCGCGGGCCCTCCCGAGCCGCGGAGGACCGCGGAGAGCGTCTCACGCGCCGGCGGCGGCCGGCCGCCGCCCGCGGCCATGGCGAAGCCCGCGGTCGCGGCGCCGGGCGTCCGCGGGCGCGTGGCGGGTCGCGACGCCGGGGACTATGCTTTCAGGACGCGACCCTTGGGGAGGTGAAGTCCCGTGCCGCTGGGCGGCTACTGTACGGTCTGTGAGCGCTGGGTCTGGGTGCAGCCGCACGGCGAGTGCCAGTTCGGCCACCCGGCCTCGGCCGTGCGTGAGGTGCAGCAGCTCGCGCCGCAGAGGCCGTCGCGGCGCCGGGCCGTCGAGCACGCGCCGCCCACCGTCGTCACCCGTCGCGCCCAGTACCGCTGGTGGTGGCGGCACTCGCTCTGGGTCCTCTGGACGTTCACCCTCGGCTTCCTCAACTGGGTCTCCTTCTTCTACATCGGCGTGCGGGCGCGGAGCGCCGCGTGGATCGCCTCCGGTTTCGCCTACCTCATGCCCGTGCTCCTGACCCTCGGCGCCATCGGCACGCCGTGGCTGCGCTACGCCGTGCCGCTGCAGCTCCTGGTCTCCGCGGCCTCGGTCCTGCACGCGCTCGTCGCCCGCCCGCACTACCGGGCGATCATGTTCGGCGACGTGCCGCGGCCCCAGCTCGAGGCGCCGCCGCAGCCGCCGTCCCTGCCGGCGGCGGCGCGCCCCGAGCTGCCGCGCGGCATGGACGAGGAGACGGCGGCCATCATCCTCGCCGCGCAGGAGCGCATCGACGAGATGTCGGCGACGGCGTCGGGGCTCGGCGACCAGCGGGTGCGCGACAAGGTCGCGCACCTCTGCGAGACCGCCGAGAAGATCCTCGCCGAGCTCATCGCCGCGCCGGCGCAGATCGAGTTCGCCCGCGCCTTCCTCAGCTACTACCTCGAGGCCGCGCAGCGCATCGTCGGCGGGTACGCCGACCTCACGCAGCGCGGCGTGCGCGGGCCCGACGTCGAGGCAACGCTGACGCGCGCCGTGACCTCGCTCGACAGCATCCAGCAGGCCTTCGACAAGGAGCTCGCCGCCGTGCTGCAGCGCGACCTCATCGACCTCGACAGCGAGATCGCGCTGCTCGAGAAGACCGTACAGATGGACGGGGTGTTCGAGCCGCGGCCGCCGGCCGCCGGAAGCGGGGGGCAGTGATGACCGACGAGACGACACGGCAGGGCGCGAGCACGCCGGCGCCCGACGGCGCGGCCCAGGGGGGCGGCGCGGCGACGCCGGGCGAGGACACGGCGATGCCCGACCTCGGGGCGGCGCCGGGGCTCGCCGGCGATCTCGTGCCGGCGCCGGCCACCGGCCGCGCCGAGCTGACGCCGCAGGAGCGCGCCCAGGTCGAGCAGATCAAGCGCGCCGTCGACGTCGAGGACACGCAGACCGTCCTGCAGTACGGGCTGCCGGCGCAGAACAAGATCGCCACCTTCGCCGACACCCTCCTCGCCGACATCCGCACGCGCGAGGCCGGGCAGGCCGGCGAGAGCCTCGCCGAGCTGCTGGTCAAGGTGAAGGAGGTCGACGTCGACAGCCTGAGCGGCGGGTCGGGCCTCGCCAGGGTCCCCCTCGTCGGCCGCTTCGTCGACTCCTTCAACCGCTTCGCCACCCGCTACCAGAAGATCGGCGCGACCATCGAGAAGCTCACCCTGGCGCTCGAGAAGGCGCGCATGGGCCTCCTCAAGGACATCACCGTCCTCGACCGCATGTACGAGCTCAACCTCGAGTACCTCGGCCAGCTCGACCTCTACATCGCCGCCGGCGACGAGCTCCTCGAGGAGCTCCAGACCGAGCGCCTGCCCGTCCTCGAGGCCGAGGCGCAAGCCTCCCAGGACCCGCTCGACGCGCAGCGCGTCAACGACGTGCGCCAGGCGGTGCTGCGCTTCGAGCGCCGCCTGCACGACCTCAAGCTCACGCGCATGATCGCGATCCAGACCGCGCCCCAGGTCCGCCTCATCCAGAGCAACGACCAGAACCTCGTCGAGAAGATCCAGAGCTCGATCCTCACCACCGTCCCCCTGTGGAAGAACCAGATCGTCATCGCCCTCAGCCTCTACCGCCAGCAGAAGGCGCTCGAGCTGCAGCGCGAGGTCAGCGACACGACCAACGAGCTGCTGGCCAAGAACGCGGCCCTGCTCAAGGACGGCTCCGCCAAGGTGGCGCGCGAGGTCGAGCGCGGGGTCGTCGACATCGAGACCCTGCGCCAGGTCAACGCCGACCTCGTGGCGACGCTCGAGGAGACGATCAGCATCCAGGACGAGGGGCGCCGGAAGCGCCACGAGGCCGAGGGCGAGCTCGTGCGCCTGCAGGCCGACCTGCGCCAGAAGCTCATCGAGCTGCGCGGGACGCAGAGCGCCGAGCCGCCGCGGCTGACGCCGTAGACGAGCGGCCGAGGCGCACGGCACGGGCCCGCCGCGGCTCACGCCGCGGGCGCCTCGCGGGCCGGCCTCAGCCGCCGAGCACCGGCGCCAGCCGCGTGAGCGCCTCGTCCAGGGTCGCCCGCGGGCAGGCGAAGTTGAGCCGCAGGAAGCCCGGCGCGCCGAAATCGGCGCCGTCGGAGAGCGCGACCCCGGCCCGGCGGCAGACCGCGGCAGGGTCGTCGAGTCCCAGGTCGCGCACGTCGAGCCAGGCGAGGTAGGTCGCCTCGACGTGGGTCATCGTCACTCGCGGGAGCGACGTGCGCACGAAGCCTTCGAGCGCGTCGCGATTGCCGCGCAGGTACTCGAGCAGCCCCGCGAGCCACGGCGCGCCCTCGCGGTACGCCGCCTCGGCGGCGGCCAGGGCGAAGCAGCCGGGGAACGGCAGCAGACCGGCCGACGCCGCGGTGAAACGCGCCCGCAGACCCTCGTCGGGCACGATCGCGAAGGCGAAGTTCAGGCCCGGCAGGTTGTAGGTCTTGCTCGGTGACATGAGGGTCACGGTCAGCTCCGGCGCCGCAGGGTCGACCGTCGCCGAGGGAACGTGCGTGAGGTCGTCGAGCGCGAGGTCGCAGTGGATCTCGTCCGAGCAGAGCACGAGCCCGTGCCGGCGGCAGAACCCGACTGCCGCGGCCACCTCGTCACGCCGCCAGACGCGCCCCAGGGGGTTGTGCGGGTGACAGAAGAGCAGCACCCGGGTGCGCGGTGTAAGCGCCGCCTCCATCGCCTCGAGGGGGAGCTCCCAGCGGCCGCCGGCGTCGCGCACCGGCACCGTCAGCAGCCGGCGCTGCTGGTCGGACGGGGCTTCGAGGAACGGCGGGTACACCGGAGTCACAGTCATGACCTCGTCGCCGGGCCCTGCGAACGCCCGGCAGCAGAGGTTGAGCCCCGGCACGACGCTGGGCAGCCAGACGAGCCACTCGGGCTCGATGCGCCAGCCGTGACGGCGCTCGACGTCGGCGCGCAGCGCGTCGGTGAAGGACTCGCTCACCAACGTGTAGCCGTAGACCCCGTGCTCGGCGCGCTTCCGCAGCGCCTCGACGACCGGCGGCGGCGACAGGAAGTCCATGTCGGCGACCCACAGCGGCAGGACGTCCCGCCCGTAGAGCTCCCACTTGAAGCTCGCCGTGCCGCGACGCCCGACGACGCGATCGAAGTCCACGGGCGGTCCTTTCTCCGGGGTGCGGTGCCGGCGCGATACTATCGGAAGGCGCGCGGCCGGCGGCCCTCGGCCTCCTTCGCGCCCTCGCCCTCGTCCGTACCGTTGGCCTCCCGTCGCCGCGCCAGCTCCGCGTTCAGCTCGGCCCCGGCGAGGATGGCGATGTTGAAGATCCACAGCCAGAGCAGGAAGACGATGAGCCCGCCGAGAGCCCCGTACACGGCCCCGTAGTCGGCGAAGCGCGCCACGTAGTAGTCGAAGCCGGTGGTCGCCGCCAGCCAGATCGCCACGGCGAGCGCGCTGCCGATCGGCAGGCGACGGACGCCCCGCGCGCCGGCTGCCGGGGCCGCTGCGTACAGGAGGCTGATGAGCAGCATGGCCACAGCGACGAGCAGCGGCCAGCGCGCGAGGTCGTAGGCGCGCAAGACCCCCGCGCCGACCCCGAGCGCCTCGGCCAGCGTCGCGAGGACGGGGCCGCTCGCGACGAGGATGATGGCGAAGACGGCGAGCGCGACGAGGATCAGCAGGGCGAAGCCCAGCCGTCGTGCCAGGTTGAGCAGGAACGGACCGCCCGACCTCACGTCGTAGACGCGACGTGCCGTCCAGATGAAGGCTCCGACGTAGGCCGACGCCGACCAGAGGGCGACGACGAGGCCGACACCGAGCAGCGCGCCGGCCCCGGCGCGGTCGGCCACCAGACGCTCGACGGGATCCTCGAGCGCTCGTGCCGCCTCGGCCGGCAGGAGTTGCCCGAGGACGTCGACGAACACCCCGCCGGTCGCCTCGCGACCGACCAGCGTCAGGATGCCGACGATGACGATGAGCGCCGGGAAGAGCGAGAGCAGCGCGTAGTACGTGAGCGCTCCGGCCAGCGTCGGCACGTTGTCGTCGAGGGCATGACGGACGGTCGCCACGAGCACTTCGAGGACCCGCCGGTGCCACGGCGTCCGGGCGCCGCCCATCACGCGCCTCCGGCAGAGGTCGTCAGGGGCGCAGGCGACATCATCCGCCGAGGTTCTCGACCACGATCCGGATGCCGATCAGGATCAGGATCACGCCACCGATCGTCTCCATGCGCCGGCCGAAAGCCGCCCCGAGGCGGCACCCCACGTGGAGTCCGACCACCGTGAGGGCTCCGGCGACGATGCCGATGACGACCGCCGGCCACCAGATGTCGACGTCGAGCATGGCGAGGGACACCCCGACGGCGAGCGCGTCGATGCTGGTCGCCACGGAGAGTACGACCAGTGAGAGCCCTTTCGTCGGGTCGGCCACCCCCGCCCCCCGCTCCTCGTCGCCGCGGAAGGACTCCCAGACCATGCGCCCGCCGATCGCTGCCAGAAGGACGAACGCGATCCAGTAGGCGACGGCCTCGAAGTAGCCCGCGACGGTCAGGCCGGCGAGCCCCCCGAGAACCGGCATCAGCGCCTGGAAGAGGCCGAAGTGGAAACCGAGGCGGAAGGTCTGTCGCCAGTTGACCTGGCAGAGCTTGAGGCCGACGCCGATGGAGACCGCGAAGGCGTCCATGGCGAGGCCGACGGCGATTGCGAGGAGGGTGAGGAAACTCACCTAGCGCCCGTCCGCGGCGCGTAGGACGGCGAGGAAGTCGGCGGCGGCCAGCGGGCGCGGCACGGCGTACTCACCGATGGTCTCGGCACAGCGCGCGGCGATGCGCTCGTGGTCGGTCACGACGGCCCAGAACGTGACCTCGCTCCCGGTGCCGGCGGTCGCCGGCACGGCGACGAGCGGCGTGATCGGCCGTTCGATCGGCCGCGGCTCGTCGAGCGTGAAGTCGTACTCGACGACGTCGCCGCCGTTGGCCGGCACGAGGCCGACCGCGTTGACCGTGTCGATCACGCTGCCGCCGCCCACGGCGACGAGCACGTCGCAGCCCGCCGCGCGCGCGACATCGGCGCCGGCGCGCACCGAGGCGACGCGCGGGTTCGGATCGACGCGGTCGAACACGGTGACGGCGAGGCCGGCGCGGGTGGGCAGTACGAACTCGCTCGCCTCCGCGTACGCGACCATCTGCTCACCTCCGCTCGTTCTCTCGCCCCGACAGCGCGGGGAGCGTCTCACGACTCCGGCCGCCGGCGCAACGGCGCCCAGCGCCGCGACGCCCGACCGGCGGTCGCTCGGCGGCGGCCCACCGACCGCCAGCGCTTCGCGGACGACCGGTCGGCGTGCCGCAGACTCGTCGGAGCGCGCCCCACACCGAAAGGGAGCGCAGCAACGGTTTCCCCCGTGCCCGCCCGGGTCAAGCAGAGGTAAGGCACGCCCGCGGTCGGCGCAAGGCGACGCCGCGAGGCGTACCCAAGGTACGAAGGCGCGCCGCGCGGTGCGTGCGGGCGCCGGGAGGAGGGCGAGGACCATGCCGATCGGAGACAGCACACGACGCGTGACGAAGGCGGCCGGAGCGGCGACGGCCGCGGCCCCCTACGTACGGCGGGCCATCGGCGACGAGCAGGTGCGCGAGGACCTGCGCTCCGCCGCGACCGCGGTCAGGCACCTCGTCGACGAGTTCACGGGCGACGACCGGGTCCGCAGGCTGGTCACCGACACCGGCGTGCGTCGCGACGTCGACGAGATCCTCGAGGCGATGCAGGACGCCGGCCGCCGGGTGCTTCAGCCGCGCCGGCAACGTCGGTGGGGCTGGGTCTTCTTCTGGGGCAGCCTCGCGGGGGCGGTGACGGCAGTGTTGGCCGTGCCGCAGTCGCGGGCGGCGATCCTGCGCGGGTTCGACCGCCTGCGCGGGCGCAGCCCCGCGGAGACGGAGACGGCCGCAGGCGACACGGCGACCCCGCTCAGCGCCGCCGCCTGAGTCGGCGGCCCGCGTCGCGCCGGCCGACGCGATGGCATGACGGCGCGAGTCCCGCCGGCGCTAGGGGCGACACGAGAGCGCCGGTCCCGGAGGCGGAGCGGCCGGCCCGCTCAACGGGTCGGCCGCTCAGCCGTGCTCGTCGCCGCTCCGACCTTCAGCGCCGCGCAGTCAAGCGCCGCGTCATGACGACCGTGCAGCAGCCGTCGCAGCGCACCGTCAGGGAGTCCATCAGGCGGCGCATGAGGAGCAGCCCGCGGCCGTGCTCCGCCGCCGGGTCGCGCTCCCGCCGCTCCTCGATCGCCAGGTCGAACCCAGGCCCGGGGTCGCGGACCTCGACGCGGCACCCCCGATCGTCGCAGCGGAGCCGCACGACGACGACTCCACCGCGACCGTTGCACGAGGCGAGCCCGTTCTTCACCGCCTCCTGGACGGCGAGCACGACCTCTTCGCGCGTGTCTGCGGCAGCGCCGTGCCCGGCGACGAGCGCGCCGACCGTCGACCGCAGCTCGCGTAGCTCGGCGGCGCGCTCGACGCGCACCTCGACACGCTCGGGTCCCCGCGACGATCGCTGCGACTGACTCACCCTGATCCGCACACCCTGCTGCACTCGACCGGCAACGTCACCGTACGGTTCGCTGCACAGGCGCCGTCTCCTCGCCCGACGCCGCCTTGCCCGCCGTCTGCGCAGCCGCCGTCGCCTCGTCCTCCGTCTGCGCAACCTCAGTCGCCGCGGCGGCGCGGCGAACGACGAGGACCTGCAGGTCGTCCTCCAGCGTCCCCGCGTGCGCCTGGGCGACGTCGCGCACCGCGGCTGCGATCCGCGTCACCGGGGCGCCGCGATACCGGTCCACGGTCTCGACCAGGCGCGCCTCACCGAAGAGGTCGCCCCCGCGGCGCGCCTCGATCACCCCGTCCGTGCACAACACGAGAGTCTCCCCGGGGCCCAGCGTCACCGTGTCCAGCTCGTAGCGCCAGTCGAAGGCGCCGAGCGGGGGGCCGTGTCGCAGGGTCAGCAGGCGGCACGTGCCCGCACCGCAGTGCACGGGGGGAGGGTGCCCGGCGACCGCCAGCTCGAGCCGCCCGTCGGCGAGGCCGAGCCGTCCGAGGAGGACGCTCACGTGCTGCTCCTCGTCCTCCTGGAGCAGCAGGCGGCCGGCCTTGGTCAGGACCTCCGCCGGGTCCGACGCATCAAGCCAGAGCGCGCGCACCATGGTCCGGACACGCTCGGTGAGGCCGGCGGCGCGCACGCCCTTGCCCTCGACGTCGCCGATCAGCAGCGATAGAGAGCCGTCGGGCAGCTCCACCACATCGTAGAAGTCGCCGCCCACCAGCTCCGGCTGGGCGGCGGACTGCATCACCGCGGCGAGCTCAAGGCCGTCGATGCGCGGCAGGGCGTGGATCATCTGCTCCTGCAGGGTCGTCGCGATGCGTAACTGGGCCTCGTACAGCCCGACGTTCTGCAGCGCGGCCGCGAGGTCCGTGCTCACCTTCTGCACGAAGGCGGTCTCACCGCCGGTCCAGACCCGGTGACGGGCGCGCATGAGCACAGCCAGCGCACCCACCACGCGATCCTCGCGCACGAGCGGCGCGACGAGCCCCGCCAGCGCGCCCAGCTCGTCGAGCTCGCCACTGCGCACACCGTGCTCACCGGCGGCACAGACGCCCACGGGTGCCCGGCTGGCTGCGATCGCCGCGGCGAGACCCTCCGGGTCGACCGGCAGGGTGCGACCCACCAGGTCGTCGTCCAGCCTCCAGGCGTAGTCGACACGCCAACGCTCACCGTCGCGCTCAAGCACGGCAGCCGCGTCGGCGGCGAGCGTCAGGCCGGCGAGCCGCACGATGCGCGGCAGAAGGCTCTCCCGGTCGAGACCGGAGGCGATCGCCGAGCCGATCGCGTTCAGCGCGCGCCCGAGCCGCTGGCGCTCTTCGACCTCGCGCTGACGGCTCGCGACCTGACGCCGGTAGTAGTCGCTGATGAACCCGGCCGCCATGCTGGCCAGTGCCCAGAAGCCGATGGCGGCGAGGCTGGCGGCGACCGACGCCGCGTCGTCGAACGGCAGGACGAAAGCGACGCTGACGGCGCCGGCGACGACCGCGACCGAGAGCCCCACCCACGGGCCGGCGAGGATGCCGAAGACCACGCACAGGGCCGACACCGCCGACACCAGCAGGGCGCGGTGGTCGAGCGACGAGCGCTCGCCGGCCGCCAGCACGACGATGGCCACGCCGAGGGCCGCCACCGCCATCCCACGCTGACGCCGGCGCAACCAGGCGCCCACGATCTGGACTCGTGCGATGCGGTCGGCCATTTCGCTGGTCGGCTGCGGTGGCCCGGGCCCTGTGGCCACGAGCGCCGCGCGTTGTCTGAACGTACCCACACGACCCAGGATGATGCAGGCGGTCGCGCGCGGACGGTGCAGACTCAGATCACGCAGCCCCAGCGGCCGCGCTTCGTCAGGTAGCGCTGGTGGTACTCCTCGGCGCGCCAGAACTCCGGCGCCGGTACGATCTCGGTGACGATCGGACCCGTGTAGCGCCGCTCGGCGGCGAGACGTGCCACGGCGTCGCGCGCCGCCCGCTCCTGCTCGGGAGAGTGGAAGAGGACGGCCGAGCGGTATTGTGAGCCGACGTCGGGCCCCTGCCGGTCCCGTGTCGTCGGGTCGTGCATCGCGAAGAACACGTCGAGCAGGTGCTCGTAGGTGACCTGCTCCGGATCATACTCGAGGCGCACCGCCTCGGCGTGCCCGGTGGTGTGGGAGCAGACCTGCTCGTAGGTCGGGTGGTCGGTGGTCCCGCCGGTGTAACCCACCTCGGTGCTGAGCACCCCGGGCACCTCGCTGAAGCGCTGTTCCACGCCCCAGAAGCAGCCCGCGGCGAAGGTCGCCACTGCCATGTCGTTCCTCTGTGTCGGTAAAGGCACCGCGCCCCGAAGGAGACGCGGCCTCAGGCGCACTATTCCCCGTTGCTGAGGAATGGGTGCGGAGGCGTCCCATCGCATGGACACGGGGGTCTGACGATGACGATGCGCGCGTCCGGCCGGCGGCCACCCACGTGTCCCCGCCCCGGCGTGCCGGGTACTCTCTCCGTGAGACACCGTACGCGACGGGGCGGTCATGCTCGGCAGACCGACAAAGCAGATCGACGCGCCGCCCGAGGTGGAGCGCCTCCTCCGGCAGCTGCGACGCCGACCACGCGGCGGCGTAGGCCGTCCGCCCGCCGTGTCGCTCGCGCGCATCGGCGCGCAGCTCGCCGGCTTCGGCGAGGCGGCCGTGGCGCCACTGCTGGCCGAGCTCGACGAGCTCGGCGACCGCGGCGCCGTCGCCCTGGCCGCCGTCGGCCGACCAGCCATCCCCGCGATCGTCCGCGACCTCGAGGGCGCGCCGCCGCGGCGGCGCGCCCTGCTCATCCACGCCCTCGGCATGTCGGGCCTCGCCGAGGCGGTCGGCCCGCTGCGCACGCAGCTCGCGACCGCCGACGCCGACGCCCGCCGCGCCGCCGGGCTTGCCCTCGAGCGCCTCGCCAAGGGCTTCGTACGCGACCTCGGCGACGGCGCCCGACGCGAGCCGGCGATGCTCGTGCTCGAGCGGATCGGCGCCCCGGCGGCCTGGCCGGTCGGCGACGCTCTCCGCGACCCGCGCCGGGGGCTCGTCGCGGCGCGCGTGATGGGCAGGATCGGTGAAGCTGCGGTGGATCCGGCGATGACCGTCCTCCTGCAGAGCGGTCGCAGCCTCGCGCCGCACGGCGACCCGGCGGCGGTCTACGCCGCCGAGGCTCTGGCCCAGATCGGCGAGCCCGCCCTCGATCCGCTGCTCGCCCTGCTCTACGACCGCCGCGAGCGGCCGCCGCTCCGCGCCGCAGCCGCACGGGCCCTCGCGGAGATGGGGGAGACAGCCGCGGCGCGCCTGCAGGAGGCGCTGCTCGTCAACGAGGCCTTCGTGCGTCGGTGCGCCGCCGCGGCGCTCGGCGAGGACGCCGCCGTCGAGTGACTCCCGCCTCCTGCCGATCGGCCTGCGGGAGCGACGGACCCGACGCCATACCGAGCGGCCGACCTCCCCGGCCCGCAGCGCCTGTAGTATCGTCGCGCCGCACCCACGGACCGGAGGTCACCATGGACCAGCCCGCAGCGCCGCACCGTCCGTACGTCGCCGCCCACATCGACGAGCTCACGAACGTGTTCTACGACGAGGCCCCCGAGACCGAGTGGAAGCCGGTCCGACGGTACTTCGGCATCGGCTCTTTCGGCACCAATCTCTTCCGCGCCACGCGCGCCGGCGACACGCTCACCCACGACCACACCGAGACGGAGGGGGCCGGGACGCGACACGAGGAGCTCTTCCTCGTCGTCGCCGGGCACGCGACCTTCACCGTGGACGGCGAGGCGATCGACGCCCCGGCGGGCACCTTCGTGTACGTGCCCGACCCCGACACGATGCGCGGCGCCGTCGCCCGTGAGGCGGGCACCGCGCTGCTCGCCGTCGGCGCCGAACCCGGCGCCGTCTACGCACCCTCGGAGTGGGACACGGAGGCGCTGCCGGGCTGAGGCATGGCCTGCGCGCACCCGTCCGGCCGCGGCAGAGGCTGCGCCCAGGCCGCGGCCGGCTGCCCGGCCGCGCCGGCCGCCGACGGCTCGGCCGGCACCGCCGCGCCGGCCGGCGACGGCTCGGCCGCGGCCGCCGCGCCGGCGGCCGGCACCGCGGTGAGCGCTGCGTCGCCCTCGGCGCGCTCGGCGCGCCGCGCCGCCGCCACGAAGGGGAGGGCGAGCGCTTGCGACGCCCCCGCGAGGACCCACGCGAAGGGGATCGAGACGGCCCGCGACGCGTAGCCGAAGCCGAGCTGCCCGAGCGTGTTGCCGCCGTCGTTGAAGAGCGCGTCGAGCGAGATGATCGTCGCCCGCTGCGCGGAGGGGATGCGGGCGTTGATCCAGCCCTGCTTGACCGGCATGTAGACCCCGAAGGCCGTGGTCGCCAGAAGGTACAGCGGCACGGCGATCCAGAAGCTCCCCGAGAGCGCCGCGCCGATGACGGCGACGGTCGTCAACCCGAAGACCCCCATCAGGACGACCCCCCGGTCGGGCACGCGGCGCGTGATGGGCCCGACCAGGGCGTTGCCGAGGATCTGCGTCAGGCCGACGAGGGCGGCGATGACGCCCGCCACCCAGATCAGGTCGCGGCCGAGCAGGTCGAGGAAGTAACGCTGCCACGAGTAGAACCCGTAGAAGAAGAAGAGACCCTGGACGAGGCTGGCGAGCATCACGAAGCGGACGACCTTGTCGCCGAGGCCGTGGGCGACGCCGGCGCCGGCGATGCGCTTCGTCTCCTCGCCGAAGCGCGAGACCTTGAGCGCTCGCGGCGTGAAGCCCAGCTCGCGCATCCACACCACGCCGATCAGGATCGCCGGCACGAGGATCACGGCGCGCACCGCGTAAGGCACCCAGAGGTCGAGCTGACCGAGCAGGCCGCCCGCCGTCGTGCCGATCAGCATCGAGATGCCGAAGACCATGCCGTAGCGGGCGAAGATGGGCTCGAGGCGGCCCTCGTACCCGACGGCGTGCAGAGCGTCCACCATCCACGCCTCGACGGCGCCGGTGTAGAACGTGAATCCGAAGCCGAGCAGCACCGACACGAGAGCGAAGGGGACCGGGCCGGCCTCGGCCAGCCCCAGCCCCAGGTAGAGCACGGTGGCAGCGAGGATGATCCCACAGGAGAGCAGGTACGAGATGCGGCGGCCCAGCGTGTCGGCGACGATGCCGGTCGGCACCTCGAAGAACATCTGGGAGACGGTGAACGCGGCGTTGACCACCATGACCTCGAAGATGTCGAGGCCGACGTCGAGCAGGAAGAGGGTGTTGACGCCCCAGATGAGGGACTGCGCCAGCGTCGTCGTGGCGCCGATGGCGAGGTAGGTGCGGATGATGCGACGCTGGCCCATGAGCCACTTTACCCGCGCCTCCCGCTCTTACGCCGCCGCTCAGGCCCCTCCGCCACCGGAAGCCGGCGGGACCGCGGGCTCGGGCGGGCAAGAGGAGCGGGCTCAGGCGGGCGAATGGAGCGGGCTCAGGCGGCGCCCGGCCGCGCCTCCGCGGCGACCGGCCGTGTCGCTCGGACTCACTCCGCCACGTAGGCCCCGCCGTCGGAGAGGTAGCCGATGAGCTCGAAGTCGCGGCCGGCGGTCGAGTAGGCGAAGTCGCCGGGCCCGTCGCCGACGTGCATCGGCTCGGCGGTGAACGGGTTCGTCGGCCAGCCGACGCCGAGGCCGGCGAGAGAGCGTGCGAGCTCCGAGTCGGGGGCGAGGAGGGGCACGGCGGGCGGGCGGCCGCCGTGGGCCTCCGCCCACGCCTGCACCGCCGCCGCCAACTCCATGAGCTCGGTGCGTACCCGGTCGTCGCTCAGCGCCGCCAGTTCCTCCTCGTAGGCCGCCTCGGCGACGGGCCGCAGCACGATCTCGAGCGGCGACGACCCCGCCTCGAGCGGCGACGCCCCCGCCCGGGCCCGCACCAGGACCAGCGTGTCCCCGCGCAGCAGCAGCTCGCACGCAGAGTCGAGGGCGTCGCCGGCGAGCGCCTCGGGCGAAGCCGTCGCCGAGCCGCCCGCCGCGACGCGCAAGCCGCCGGCCCCCAGCTCCGCCGGCCGCGGCGCCTCGTAGTCGACGCGCACGAGGTACGCGTCGCCGTCCTTCCACACCTTGACGAGGGTGCAGTCGGCGAGCGCCACGTCGGCGGCGCGCCAGAAACCGACGTACTCCTCGCCGGTCACCTCGCCGGCCCCGTCGCCGCCGCAGGCCCCGAGCGCCCCGGCGGCAGCCGAGGCGGCGGCGAAGGTCAGCACGGCAGCGAGGGTCAGGACGAGGGCCCGCCCGACGGCGAGGGCTCTCGCCGCCGCGGGAGCCCTCGCCGTCACGCGAGCTCTCGCCGTCGCCGGCTGGGCGCGAGGCGACGGCTCGCCCGCCCCGGGCCGGCCGCCGCGGCCGTCGGTCACCTCGAGGTCACCGTCGGTCCGGCGAGGAACTCGTCGCGCAGCACGGCGGCGATCTCCTCCGGCGTCGCGAAGATCAGCTCGCCGCCGAGCTGCTTCTGGAGGAAGTAGTCGTCGGTGCGGTAGTCGGGCTTGAAGGCCGAGCGGGCGATGACGCGCAGCACCACCGGGTGGCCGGCGTCGGGGTCGCCGAGCGGCCCGCCGTAGAGCGTGAAGTTGAACGCCGAGAGCCCTTCGCGCTCGTACCACGCGAGCACCTTCGAGAGTCCGGCGGCAAGGTACGCCACCTGCTCGCCGCCGAGCCCGGCCACCCGGCTGACGGCGGGCACCACGGCGATCACCTCACGGCCGCCCGTGGGCGCGAACGGGGTGAGCCAGCGACAGCCCGCCTGCGCGGCGATGAAGCGGTCGCCCTGGGCCTGCTCCTCGGTGACCAGCGTCTGCCAGTACGAGATGCCGTGCTCGGCGAGGAAGGCGGCCGAGCGCTCCCAGGCCCGGCGCACCAGCCAGGGGACGCCGGGACCGCCGAAGATCTGGAAGTGAGGGTGGGCGAGACTCGCGCCGGCGGGCAGCATGTAGTTGCAGCACACCTCGAGGTGCTCGAGGCCCGGGTAGGCGCGCTCGGCGCGGCCGGCGAAGTCGACCGCCGCGCCGAGCCCCTCCTCGAGCAGGTCGGGGGTGAACTGCGACGCACGCAGGAAGTGGTGCTCCGGGTAGGTGACGACCGCGTGGAGGGCCGCCAACGGGAACAGATTGGGGAAGACGAGCGCCCGT
>Ga0209164_1002281_pt1 | contig 20949 bp, 18 predicted proteins | sample MTBNYHSulfiMetaG_FD_187458 | JGI IMG/M metagenome (GOLD analysis project Ga0209164, IMG submission 187458) | Enrichment culture microbial communities from rom New York Harbor, USA that are MTBE-degrading - MTBE-NYH (New York Harbor Sulfidogenic)... | ecosystem: Environmental > Aquatic > Marine >... | reverse complement strand
GAACCATCTCTGTCTCCACTTCCCTTTCATGATGTGAGCACCATGTTGCGCTCCCTTTCCCAGGCGAGCCGGCGCTTCAGGACGGCGTAGACGTCACGAGCAAGCCGCTCCAGATTGGCCTCGGTGGTCTCTTCAGTACCTTCATGACTGGTCGGTTCCCCTGTCCCCGCTCCCTGGGTAGCGCCGGATGGTCCTGCCGCACCTCCCGGTCGCTCCAGCGGAGCCAGGGCGAATCCCGGGCTGGCGATAGCGCCTTGTGACGGCCCAGCCGGTGCAGGGGGCGCACCTGGTCCCAACCCCGCCATGGCCGTGGTGGGTGGCGTCTGCGACAGCGAACCCGAGACAGGAGCACGCTGCTGCGGCGGTGGTTGGTGCCGAGGCAGGACGAGGTCGTGGCTAGTGAGGGGCTGGAGAGTCTGCACAGCCAAATCGGCCGGCGATGCCGGTCCGACGGGGCGTGACGGGGGAAAGACGAACTCTGGAGACGGGGGGGCCATACTCGCCGCGGCGACCTCCGAACCAGTGTGGAGTGGGCCAGGCAAGCCAGCCTGCACATAGGCTTCGGTGGCGATATACGCTTGCTCGGAAGGCAAGGCCCTGCTCGCCTGGTATCGCCGACCGTGGAGCCATGCTGCGAACCGTGGTCCGCTGCCAGTCGGCGAGGACCGGCCCGGTGCGGCGTCTCTGGGTGAGAGGGTTCCTGGCAGCACCGACTCGATGTGTTCCTCGGTCCACTCCTGGCCCGCCGGTTCAACTGCGCTTGAAGCCGTTTCCTCCACCGCGGCAAGGGGGTGAACATCGGTGGCAGCCGTGGAGACAGCAAGTGGCGTCAAGCCCTGATCCTGCAGTGGTACTGCTGGCGCTGCCAGCAGGCGGTGGACAAAGGCCATCACCTTCTTCACTTGGGGGAGCGTGTGAGACGGACGGCCTGCCGGCAAGGCTCGCTCCAGGAGCGGCGGCAAGATGGACCGCGCCGGTTCGTCGTCGTGTCGAGTCATGGTCGGTTCGGCGAAGCTGCTGCTCACCACGTGGTCTTGACGACCGGTTGCATCTTCCACTGCGGGGCGAATCGACTCTCCTGTGTCAATCAGCCGTGGATAGGTGATGGGCAGGCCTGGGGCCTGGTTGGCCGCGTCGTCTGGTTCAGCGGCGAGGCCGAGCCGCAGCCCCATGCGGTGCAGGAGAGCGGTCGGAGGCCGCTGTCGCTTCGCGAACAAGGAGGCCGGCTTCGTTGACCGGTGCGGTTGAGGCGTCGACTCATTGAACGAAGTGGAGACGAGGTGTCCCTGGCTGTCGCTCGTGGCTGCGAGGGACTTGTGCGACCCGGCACTGTCTGCCGCGAAAGCCGTCGTTCCAAAGACAGGCCCCTGCTTAGTCTCCACGTGTTCATCTTCTTGTGGCATAGCTGACCATGGTCGGTTTGGCTGGAACCAGACGAAGGGGCTCGGCTCTACCGAGGCGGTCGACCCGACGTGACGTGTGCCAGGCAAGGACTGTATTGTGTCGTAGACCCTGGAGATGATCCTGTCAGCCCAACGGGCGCTGGCGAATGCGCGATAGTCCGGTAGCCACATGGGCAGGAAGGGCTTTCGAGCGAACGACAGATGGTGTGCCAGTTGGCCCTGAATGTAGTCAACCAGTCGGTGGGCCTTCAGGACAATGCTCGAGGCAAAGGCCTGACTCACCCTCTCGCGTTCGCCCATATTCCCCTGGCCGCCATCTCCGCCTGCTACCATCGCATCTCCTCAGCTCAAGTCCATCCCACGGTGGGCAAGCTCCAGCGTCTCGACACTTATTGCGTTAGCGTCCGCTTTGAAACCCGGTCCGCTCCACTTCACCGGATAGGCATCGATGAAGGCCCAGCGCATCACTTCCTCGCCTTCCAGGTCGTACAGCACGATGGACACGTTCTTGCGCTCGATCTTGCCCTGTATGACGTCGCGGTACCAGTCCCACAGCTCGGTTGACTCGGTAATGCCTCGCTTAAGGGTCACGTTGGAGACCTTACTCCTGCCGGGCAGTCTGTGGACGTACTCGTTGAGCCCCCCTTCCTGATACTCGAAGACCTCCGTTTCGACGCTGAGACCCGAGCATTCGGCAAAGGAAGCCTGCTCTATCCCCTGGATCTCCACGTAGAAGCGGGAGGTAAGGTAGGGATCGCCCCGCTCACCTATTCGTGCCATTGCTCACTCTCCGACTCATGTGGTTCTCACGCTTCGTTCCCGGTGTGCTCTCAGTTCCTGTCGCATCAATCGATAGACCCTATCAGCTAGCTTCTCAACGTCTACCTCTTGCGGCGCCTGCTCTGGCTGGTCGGCGCCCTCTGCGGCCTGCCGCGCCGCAGCCTCGCTGGCCAGAGCCTCCGCTTCCATTGGCTCCTCGGCGGAACGCCCGGCTGAGGGCGTGCGCCCGGCGAACTGAGCGCCCTGCGGCTGTTGGGACACAGCCGCGCCGTGCGTGACAGGGCGCTGCGATGCAGGTGGGGCGCTGTCCGCCACAGGTGCGGGCTGGGTCTGCTGGATGAAGTGGGTGAGCTCGTGAGCCATCAGCCCGGTCCCCTTGGGTGTCAACGTGTTGAGGCTCTCTGTATCACCGAATACTTGGCCCCCAATGGTGAAAGCTTCGCCGCCGAGCCTCCTGGCTACCTCGCCAGCCTGGTGGCTATCGTGAATACGCACGTCCTCCAGGCTACAGCCGAAGAAGCCCTCCATCTCCTGGCGGACGATATCATCCAGGGGCCTACCCTGGCCCAGAACCTGCTCCAGCCACTTGGCCAGGCGCGTGGTTGTGGCCCAGGATTCGGCGTCCAGTCCCGCTCCTCCGACGGGGCGTAGCATCGAGTCACGCTCCTTTCTGCGAGGCCGGCCCCAGCCCTCTTCGCTGACGGGGCTACTGGCTCAGCTCGCTTAGCTTGGAGTTGATCTTGGCGATCTCCTCCACCCATTGGCGGCGCTGAGCATGTTCCAGTTCGAGGATCTGCTGGAGCGGCCAGTGGAAGTAATAAGCGATGTAGGCTACCTCCTCGTACAGTTGCTCGAGGGGGTAGCCGCCTATTCCCCCGGGCAGCTCAGCTCCACCTCGAAAACATGGTTGCACTCAGGGCACGTCGCCGCAATGGCGCTGCTGCCGTTCTCGTTAATGCGACGGTAGAAGTCCTGGAGATAGGCCAGGTCAGCCGAGAAAAGCCCCTCAATGACCTTGGTGCTGACGTCACTCACGGAACCCAATCTGGTGATCACGCGAGAGAGAAGGATGACCACCAGATAGGCCTGATTGGCCCTCACCCGAGGGTCGCGTAAAGGGGCGATCTCGTCCATCGCCGTGGCCAGCCGCATGGTGCCCTTCTTGTGCAGGTTGCCGTCGCCATCGACGTAGCCCCGCGGCAACTCGAATTGAAACTCAGTCTGTAGGGTCATGTCCTACCTCCGGCAAGGCCTATGACTCACGAACCAGCCCTTCATGGACAATCACCAACTCCTCAACACCGATCTCGTTGGAGGTGGCGTTGAAGGAAGGGCCGGACACCTTCTGCGGCCAGCCGCGGATGAAGTTCCACCGGGCCGATTGATGGCCCTCAGAGTCGTACATGATGATGGAGCCATTCATTCGCGCTCCCTCGACATCCCCTTGCTCCACCTGCTTGCGCCACTCCCATATTTCCATCGAGTCGGTAATGCCGCGCTTGAGGCTGATGTTCTCCCACTTGAGGGCTCCCGGAGTCTTAATGTAGATCATGAAGCCGCCCTTGAGCGCCTCCTTGGTCTCCACCAACTCAGTCTCCGAGCCCAGCCCGCCGCACTCGCGGAAGGAGCCGGTGATGACATCACCGATGTCAACGAAGAAGCGCATCGACCCAAATGGGTCTCTCCTCTGTCCTAGTGCCATTTCTTGCCTCCTCTAGGTTGTGTTGTGTTTAGCACGCTACTCTGCTAGTGCGCTGCCGCCAGCCCACTGGCTAATGCGGAAGATCACGAACTCGGCGGGCTTCACCGGCGCCATGCCGATCTCGATAATCACCTGGCCGGCATCGCGAACCTCTACCGTGTTCAACTCATCGTCACACTTGACGTAGAAGGCCTCCGCCGGCGTTGCCCCGAAGAGCGCTCCATCCCGCCATACCCTGGTGAGGAAAGCGGTGATGTCCCTCCTGATGCGTGCCCACAGGTCCATATCGTTGGGCTCGAAGACGATCCACTGTGTGCCTGACTCGATGGACTCCTCCACGAAGTTGAACAGGCGTCGCACATTGATGTAGCGCCATTGGGCGTCGCTGGAGAGCGTTCGAGCACCCCACACGCGGATGCCCCGCCCGGGGAAGGCGCGGATGCAGTTGATGCCCTCAGGGTTGAGGGAGTCCTGCTCGCTCTTGGTGATTTGCGCCTCGAGGCCAAGTGCGCCGCGCACGATCTCGTTGGCTGGTGCCTTGTGCACCCCGCGTTCGGTATCGCTGCGCGCGTAGACCCCGGCGATGTGGCCAGATGGTGGCACCAGGACCGCCTCACCGTTACCCAGCGGGTTGGCGACCTTGATCCACGGGTAGTAGACCGCACCGTATTTGGAGTCGTAGGCAGCCTCATTCATCCGCCAGTCCCGTATCTGCTGGGGGTTCATGCCTGGCGGGCAGTCGAGAATGGCGAAGCGGTCCTTCATGTTGGCGCAGTGGTCCAGCACTGCCTGCTGCACCGCCTTGACTCCTTCGAGTGAGAGGGCGCCTCTCTGATACAGGGCCATGAGCTCAGGGACGCAGACCATGGTCACATCGTCAGCAGCCTCAAGACCGGCAATACCGGTCCGCTCGGCGGCATCGCCCACGACGAGGTCGGCGCTGATCGGCTTCGTTGCCACCGCCTTGGTATCCGGGACGGTGAGCGAGTAAGTTCCCGCTGCTGGCACCCGTTCGGGCAGGCTGAGACTGGACTCACGCTCCGCCACACGAACCAGCTTGGACTCCTTGTTCACCACGTCCACCACATTGCGGGTGCCCCTGCCCTTCTTGAGGGTCACGTTCTCGAATACCTCTTCGGTTGAGCCCTTGCGCACGATGAGGTTGAACTCGTCTTCGGCAGCCTCCTCACCGGGAGCGGTGACCTCGACCGAGATCTCACCTTCGGCCACGCCTGGCTCCAGAGAGGTGATGGTCAGGCTCTCCAGACTCGCCTTGCCGCGAGCCGGCAGGGATGCCTGCGCCTTTGGTGGCTTCGCCTCCGCCGCGCCATCGCCGTCGGGCAGGCGGGTGATGTAGCAGCTACCGCCGCCGTTGTTGAAGTAGCCGTACACGGCGTGTGCCAGGTACGACCCCGGTATGAACCCGCCAAAGACGCTGGTGTACTGGGTCCAGTTGGCGATCAGGGTCGCCCGGTTGACCGGCCCTTCTTCAGCGAAGCCGACGAACGCGGCTACCGCGGTGCCCACCCCCTCGATGGGCCTGGCTCCCTTGTCTACCTCCTCAACGTAGACACCTGGGGAAAGATACTGTGGTGCCATAGTAGTTCCTCCTTTCTATATCTTGCCGCCACAAGGGTTCTTCATTGTCTACATTTGCCCTCCTTCCTCGCCCCCATTACTGGTGGTCAGAGTTCAATGTCATAGCTTCTACTGGGAATGGTGAGAGCCATCTCTCGCTCTTTTCGTTCGGGGGCCTGGACCCGAACGGTGTACTTGCCCTTGGACAGCTTGGAGAAGGCGTAGCGGCCCTGCTCATCCGTCTCTGCCGTGCGGCCCAACTCCTTGATAAGGAGGGTCGCTTGGGCAATGCCCCGTTCCGGCTTCCCTTTCTCATGAAGCACTCCCCTGACCTGCAGACGCTCCTCGCTCTCCGGCCCTTCCTTGTCACGCACCCCGAGCACTCTGGTGCTGACGACCGGGGCGGTGAAGTGCATGTCGAGATCGAGAGGCACGGTGACGGTATAGTTGATGGACGCCTTCAGGCGGTTGTCGAGCGAGGCCCAGAAGTCGGCTGGATTGCGTAGCGGGCCATCCGGCTGAGCGACCAGGGTGCTGATGACCAGGTCCTGCCCCGCCAGCTCTCCTTGATACACATCAGTGGGGATCAAGGGGAAGCGGAAGAGCGTGGCCAGCACGTACCACAGGAGCCTGTGCTCGTCGTCAACGTTGCTGGTCCAGACGGTAATGAGGTAGGCCAGGTCGATTCGAACGGGCAGCCTTCTCCTGGTCGCCGTCTTGTCCTCCTTGTGCTCCAGTTCCCAGTCGTAAACGCGCAGGTCGTGGTTCTCTCGAATGTCGTAGAGGTACAGGTCCACCGTCGGCTTGGTGACGCCGGCCGACCATTCCTGGCCCGGCATGTCGAAGCAGATGTCCACCTCTGTCGCGTCCAGCGGGGTCTTCTTGACCAGAAGCTGCTTCAGGGTTTCATCCAGGTCGTTTATCATGGCTCTCCTCTTGCTGGATTCGGCGCGCTACTCTGATTCGGTCTCCGGGTGCTCGCCCTCGGCGGTCTCGGTGAGTGACCTGCCGCTCATGAGGCTGGGATTGTAGTTCTCAGGGCAGCGCTCCAGGAGAAACTGCTTCTGTGACTGCGAGTACAGGGTTGTATGTGCCAGATAGGCGGCGAACCTCTCTCTGCCTCTGCACAGGCTGCGGTAGGTGCGGTTCTCCACGTCAATATCCGGCGGGTTGCCGCCCAGGCTGGAATGGTACTGCTGGTAGTTGTCCCACAGGTAGTTGATGACTCCCTGGAGACCCAGGCCGGTGAGGCCGGTTCTCTCAACGTTCTCTACCTCCGAGCAAACGGCGTCTATCTCTTGAAGTGCTTCCATGCGCCGCCGCTCCGCTGGAGGCACGCTGCTGGCGAAGGTGAGGAACTCCTTCTGCCCGACTGCTGCGCGAGTGCCTTGAGGGTTTGCCGACAGGGCGATACCCTCGTGGAGACCTTCATCGAGCATCTGTTCGAGGTGGGTGTATTCGTGCATGATGGTGCTCAGCAACTGGCCCACCGCCTCCTCCGGTGCGCGCTCAAAGACCCGGTCGTGTATCTGAATGACGGCACGCAGCTCATCTCCGCTGTGCCGCTGCCAGTGTTCAGATTCAGGGCAGCCGGCGCACGCGGTGGTGGCCACCACATAGGGAATGCAGAGTCCGGACACAAGGGCGCCGCCCCCTCCTACGGGCACGCCGTCCACTCTGCCGAACTCGGCCGCGGCGGCCACGTACGGTGGCGGGCTGACGCGTGCTCTCTCGGGAAGCGACAGCAGCCCCCACAGGCGGTCGACCGCATCCTGACGGCGTCCAGTACTGATGAGGTTCCTGATCTCCGTGCGCTGGGTGGCGGTGAGTGCGGGCCATTCCTCGCTCGGCGTGCCAGCGCCGAATTCGGCTTCTTCAATGGGTGTTGTCTCACCAGCAGCCTCGATGATCTCCTCGTAGTTCACTTCCCCGGGCGCTGCCTCCTCCATCAGTTCCTCCAGCTCCTCGTCCGTCGCCACGTCTGGACTACGTGAAATGACGCTTGTCGAAGTCGGCTGTCTGGAGATCACCATCGCTGGATCGGTCCGCCCGGGCGTGGCGCTGGCCTGTTGGCCGTCCTCACTGCGTCGTAACATCCGTTGAACATAAGCATTGCCATAGTCACGCTGCATCTGGAGCATCGACAGCGCTTTTCGGGTGCCGTTCGCCGGATGGGAGAAGCGGGCGTCGCCAAGGATAGCGGCACGGCGCTCCTCTGGCAGTTCCATGGCGGCATCACAGGCGAGGCTGTCAAACAAAGCCGGTTCGCTCGCAAGTTCGGCGGCGTACGCTGGCTCGGACATGGAGATCATTCTCCTGTCGTCAACCCTCTCTGGGCCGTGCGCGTGTATTGTGGTCCTGGCTCCTATCGTATCCGCCATCTTTTATGTCCGTCCCCGCCCCTGCGGGCGATTCGTCGATTCGGCAAGACGGCTGGCCATCACCGCCGCCCCGTGGCGCCGCGTGTCAACGTAGAACGACTCCGCATGGCTTCTATTCCCCTTTCGCAAAGCTATCTCCCTCTCTTCTTGCGGTACCGCTCCTTCACCGAGACTACGCTCGGCTTCGGCAGCAGGGTGAGCACATAGCCATAGATTGCGGCTCGTTCCTTGTACTTGTACTTCAGCCACCACAGGTAGACCGCGCCCCCCTTTTCCACTGGCGCCTCTCCCCAACCCGTATTCAGGCTCGACTTCTGAAGGTCATCAATGAACCTCTTGGCGTATGTAGCTCCCATTCTCCTGCCTCTGGCGTGCGCCTGCGCGGCACTCAGGTTCTTGGCCCCGCCGGCCTCCTTGAGGCGCCGGTCCAGGATGGGCTTGATGAAATCATAGCTGGGTGGAGGAATCGACGGGTTCCGCTGGTAGGGGATCTTCGACGCCATGGTGGCGAGGCAGGCCGCCGTCACCTCGATTGAGATGTCGCGTGCGCTTATCTCGACTCCCTCCTCCCGCGCGCCAATCCAGTTCTTCAGGAGGTCCCACGCTATGGTGATCGGTGGGGTCAGAGGATTGAGGGATATCCTGGGCTTGATGGGAACGCCCTTTGGAAGCTTGGGCTCTGGAGGGGGGCCGATCTCCTTCCCCGGGCGGGCGCTTTCCGAGCCGGGGGGCGGAGCGCCCCCCCTGGCCCACGATGGCAGTTCACCGGTGACGGTCTCGCCTTCCTCGAACGTGTGCCTGGTGGTGGAGGGGCCTCGTTTCGGCTCAACCGTGGGGCGTTTGCCTGCCACGGCTTTGCGGCTGTAGGTCTGCCAGAAGGGGTCTGCCATGTGGAACGGGTCGATACCCTCGACAATGCCGGCAAACTCCGCCGACTTCCATCTGACTCCTTCCGGTGGCAATATCAGGCCGTCCGGCCCGAACTTCAGCGGTAGAGCCTTCACCCGCCGGTCCATCTCGGCGAACATGAGGAGGAGGGTCGCTGCTATTGCCGACTGCACCTCCGGGCCGAGGTCGTCGCTGTAACCACGCAGGTAGGCGTCTTTCCTCTTCGCCTGCTCGACAAGCTCGGCGTTGTTCCAGACCGGGATGAGGATTTGATGGGCGGCTTCTTTGCCCAGGGCTCTTGCCGGCGAAGTGACGTCTTCGTATCCCGGGGGGCGAGGTGCGGTGGCCACGGAAGACTCCTCAGCTTCCGCCTGCCTGGCAACGCTCCGGTGATTTCCGGAGGAAGGTGATTGCACCTGTTGAACCACGTGGGTCAATTCGTGGACGAGAAGCCTCTGGCCCTCGGTGGTCCGCGGTTGGTAGTGGCCGCTGCGAAAGAAGACGTCGTTGCCGGTGGTGAAGGCCCTGGCATCCAGTTGCCGTGACAGTTCGTCCGCCTCGGCGTCGGCATGGACGCGCACGCCACCGAGGCCGATTCCGAAACGAGGCTCGATAGAGGCACGTACCACGTCGTCCAGGGGTTCACCGCGGGAGAGAGCGCTCGTGATGCGGCTTTCCAGACTGTGCGGTGCCTCGGCAGCGGTGGCGTCCGCCATCTTGGTGCGTGGCGCGTGGTGTTTGTCGGCGTCTGTCGTCCGGACCTGCAAATGGGAGTGAGCGGGCTCCATCACTGTACCGGCCGTCAGGTGGGCATCTCTGTCATACCTGTTGTCCGCTGGGCCGACGACGGCGCTTGGTTGTGCGCCGATCGACTGCACCACGCGCTGTACATGAGCGTTGCCGTAGTCGTTCTGTAGCCGGCCTACCATCCGGGCCTTCTGGCTGGAATTGGCGGGATGAGCGAAGCGGGCGTCGCCGAGTAGGGCGGCGTGCTTCTCCACCGGCAGTTCCATCCCCGGGCCAGCCAGGAGGCTGTCGAACACGCCCAGACCGCCTGCCAGGTCAAAGGCGTGTCCCAGGTCGGGCTCAGCACGTCTTTTCCTCTCGTCAACCTTCTCGGCGTCGCGGGAGTGCGTTGTGGCTCTAGTACCTTTGTCTGCCATCTCTACCTGCGTCCCCTATTCTCGAGGCAGATGTCCGTTCTCGCCAACGGTGGGCGGAGCCTTCCCCCGATCATGGCTTCAACACCTCGTATGAGCTGCGTGTCGTGGCGGTAGCTGGTCTGCCGCCCCAGGTACAGCGCCGTCGTGTTCGACAAGATCATTGGTCACACAGCTTCGTTTGGATCGGGCTTCGCTGATGCTCATAGACCGGCCCTTATTTTCTCGAGTAGCTTTGACAGGTTCTTCCCCTCAGGATCAGCGAGAGAGGCAATTGTGGCCAGAGAGGACGGCGCCTGGAAGTGCGGCTCAAGCAAAGCGCCCAATCGCCTCACCTGGACCTCGAAAGCATACAGCCGACTGTTGACAGGTTCCTGCCCCTTGTACGCTCCCCTCATCGAGGCGAGGACGGTGCAGGCAACACCGATTTTGCCGTGTGCCTGCATGGCCTCGTCCTTGCCAGCGCCTTTGGTCTTCAGAATTGTGGAACCCTCCTTGAGTTGATCCTCGATTGCTGTCTTCCACATTGCCCGGACAGCGGCAAGTCGGGCTACATCCTTCTCCTCGCGTACAGGAGGCGCCGGCATTGCTGGTGGTGGCGTGGCAGGCCTTTCCTCCGCTTTCACCTCCTCAGGCTGGCGGGCTATCCTCATGTCCGAATCTTCCTGGCGGGCGACGGAAGTGCCTTTGTCGGCGGCCGCCGTTGGAGCTTCGCCAGCGCCCCGGGCTGATGGGAGAGGTGCCGTGTTTCTCGCAGCAGGTGCCGGTGTGCCCTCCGACTGCTGTGCCACGTGGGTCAGCTCGTGGGCGAGAAGCTTCTGTCCCTCGGTGGTTCCCGGCTGGTAGTCGCCGCTGCGGAAGAAGACGTCCGTGCCGGTGGTGAAGGCTCTGGCATCCAGTTGCTGTGACAGTTCATCCGCCTCGGCATCGGCATGGATGCGGACGTCACCGAGATCGATTGCAAGGCGGGGCTCCAGGGACGCCCTTGCTGACTTACCGAGGGGTCGCCCCCTGCCTCGTTGTGCCGCCACGCGCGACTCCAGGTCCGCCGATGCGACGGGCCGTCGACCGCCCGCAGGTTTGGCGTAGACTTCCTCTTCTTCTTCCTCTTCCTGGCGCTGGACTGCCAACCGAGGCGCGTCGCTGGCTGGTTTGGCGTAGAGTTCCTCTTCCTCTTCCTCTTCCTGTTCCTGGCGCTGGACTGCCAACCGGGGCGCGTCGCTGGCTGGTTTGGCGTAGAGTTCCTCTTCCTCTTCCTGCTCCTGGCGCTGGACTGCCAACCGGGGCGCGTCGCTGGCTGGTTTGGCGTAGAGTTCCTCTTCCTCCTCTTCCTGGCGCTGGACGGGAATATCTGGAGCACGCGCCACCGCCTCGGCCACCCTGTCGGCCTCTCGCTCGTACTGGTCGTCGGGCGGGTTGACGGTGAGTTTCGCCTGGACCGCCCTGGAGACAAGCAGGCGCTGAACATAGGCATTGCCGTGGCTGTGCTGAAGCTGGCTCACCACCCGTGCCTTCTGGCCGATGTTGGCCGGATGGCTGAACCTCCCATCGCGGAGGACTCCGGGGGTTTCCACGGACGGGACATCCACTGCTGCATCAGATGCTGGGTCACGCGCTTCAAGCTGCTTTGATGGTGACTGCCTCACCCTCTGCCTCTGCTGAGTCCTCTCCTCTTCAACCGGCCTTCTTTCACGCTCTGCCATCTTGACCTCCCGCCGTTGTTCCAGCGCGCTCCTGTGCTGCAGCTAGAACGGTATCGTTATCATGCCCATGACACTGGTGGGTACGCCTTCCTCCTTGCCTTTGGCTGTGGGGAACTGTGCCTTCAAGCTCAGGAATATGGGTGGTGTCTTCCCTGTCCGTGCCCCTTCGAGCTTGGAGCAGGCGTCGACCGCCGTCTTTATCGACTTCACGTGGTCAGCGATTCGTCCCGCGCTGGCCTTGACATCGTCGAGACTCTCCAGGTTCAGCGAGCCGATATCCGAGATGAGGTCTCCCAGTCCTTCCTCAGCCTTCTGCACGATGTCGGGCAGTTTGTCAATTGCGGTCACCTCAGGGCCGATGCGCAGGCTTATGGAGTACTGTTTGGCATTCACGCTCGCCGATAGATTGACCATCTGACCAGCGGCAAGCGTTCCCGAGCCCTTGTAGGTCGCCCCTATCTTGAAGCTTCCATTCCATCCGGCAGCAGCAGTGAGCGCCGCTGAACCTGCCTTGAGCTTCGTTGTCGCCCCGCTGGCGTCGACAACAACAGAGCCGCCCTTCGTGCTCACCTTCACCTCCGTGGGAATGCTCTTGAAGGCGTCGGTGACCTTTTTCGCCATATCGGCCAACGCCGAACCGCCCAAAGGCTCCTTGGCCGGCGGCGTCGGTGCAGGGCCCATTGGCAGCACGGGCTTCGTCAGGCTCTGCGCCAGTTTCCAGCGGCGATACACCCCCTGGAGTTCCTCATCCGAGAGACCGCCTGCCTCGGGGACGGCGCTGCGTATCCGCGCGGCGAGCGCCTCTGGCTTCAGAATCAACGCCGCTGGTTCTGTGCTGAGGAATTTCCTTATGGCCATGTCAACCTCGGGGGCAACGTCGGGCATGAACTGTACTGCGGCTTGGCCTCCGCCTATGCCTCCAGACTGCTGCACCACGTGAGTGAGCTCGTGGGAAAGGAGTCTCTGCCCCTGGGGGGAGTCGGGGTCGTAGGCGCCGCGGCGGAAGAACACGTCGTTGCCCGCGGTGAAGGCTCGGGCCCCCAACCCCTTGGCCAGAGCGTCGGCGGCGGCATCATGGTGCACCCGGACATTGCTGAAGTCATGGCCAGGAGATGCATCCGTCGGAGAACGCGCTGCCGCCTCCAGGGGCTGACCCGACCCCCTCTCGCTGGCGATAGACTGCTTGATGTGGCGGGGTACGTGCTGCTGTGGCGACTCGTCGTCGCCGGTTGTCTGAGCGTGGTGCACAACCCGCTCGACATAGGAGTTGCCGTACTCCTGCTGCAACTCACTGAGCAGGTCAGTCTTCTGCGCAGCGTTCGCCGGGTGGGAAAGCCGGCTGTCGCTCAATATGGCACCGTAAGCGCGTTCGTCGGCTCCACCCCCTGCCTTTTCCACGGCCGCGCAGAAGGCACGCACATCGCTGTCGTCCTTCGCCGGCTTGCCAGAAAGGGACGATGGCGTCTTCTCCTTCCGGCGCGTGGCGGCCACCGGCGGGACGCCGCGCCGCGGGCTCTTCTTGTGGCGCTGTGCCATTTCAGCCTTTCCTCTAGCCTCTCACCAGATCGAAGTACTGGGCGAAATCGGTCTCGGTGCAGAGCTTCCCAATCTTCTGGTACTCTCTCTTGGCAGCTTTGATGAGATGTCCCATGGTGATGATTGCTGAGTCCGCCGCGGCGAGGAATGCCGCGGTGAGCGCGATGTTCTTGATATTCCCCCCGGTCACCTTGAATTGCCGCGCCAGGAAGGCGAGGTCAACATCGGCGGCGAGGGGCGCCTCCTGGGGGAAGATGCGCTGCCAGATTCGATGGCGGTCTTCTTGCTCGGGGAAGGGGAACTCGACGGCGAAGTGCATGCGTCGGGCGAAGGCCTCGTCCACGTTCTTGCGCAGATTCGTGGCCAGGATGGCCATGCCCTCGTACTCCTCCATTTTCTGCAACAGATAGGCGACCTCGATGTTGGCATAACGGTCGTGGGAATCCCGCACCTCGGAACGCTTGCCAAATAGGGCATCGGCCTCATCAAAGAGGAGGATGGCATTGGAATCGCGTCCCTCCTTGAAGACCCGGTCGAGGTTCTTCTCCGTCTCCCCGATGTACTTGCTCACGATGGACGAAAGGTCGACCTTGTAGAGGTCAAGCCCCAATTGACCGGCGATGATCTCGCTGGCCATGGTCTTCCCTGTGCCCGACGGGCCGGCGAAGAGTACGTTCAGCCCTTTTCCGAGGGAGACTTTGCGGCCGAAACTCCATTCGTCGAAGACGATATGGCGGTACTTGAGCTGGCTGCAGATCTCGTGCAGTTGTGCCGTCTGGTCGCTGGGCAGAACGATGTCGTCCCAGGTGTAGCGGGGCTGGATCTTCCGCGCCAGCGTGGCCAGGTTCTGGTTCGACTGCGTTCGGCACGCCTGGTAAAGATCGTCCAGAGTGACCTGCCCGTCTTCCCGCCCCTGCGTCAAGGCAAGGTTCGTTGCCGTGGCCACGGCGTCGCGAATCTGGCCTCCGGTGAAGCGGAACTTGTCGGCCAAAGCGCTCAACTCATCATCCGTTGGAGCGATGCCGTCGAGGTGTATCCGCCACAGCCGCTTTCGCAGGGCATGGGAGGGGAGGGGGAACTGAATGGTGACGACGGGCTTGCCTGGCTGCCAGCCTTTCACGGCCCAAGGCGCTTCCCCGCTGAGGAAGGTCACTCCGCTCCACCCCGCTATTCGGCGAATGATCCCCTCGGCGAGGGGCCTGTTCTCCGCCACCAGGAGGTCGAGTCCTTCCCAGTGCAGGGCTGCACCCTGGAGGCTTGCCTCACGCATCGACAGCGCGACCGCCAGCTCAACGAGGGTTTCATCAGTCAGAAGGCGGGCAACGTCGATGGCCAACAGGGGAATGCCCAACTCCCGGCACAATGCCTCAGCGGTACTCCGCCGGCCCACTCCATAGGGCCCCTGGAGATGGCAAACGAGGTCGCCCCGGCCGTTGCTGAATAATCGGCGCAGTTGGAGCTTGAAATCATCAGGCAATACCACGTCCTCCCACTCAACGCGGGGATTCACCAGTTCGGCGAAGCGCAGCAGCCGGGCGTCGATTTCGTCTGAGCCCAGGAGGTAGTCGATGATGTGTTCATCGACCTTGAGGCACTTGGCCAGGTAGGAAGAGACTCTGGCGTGCGGGTCGCTGTCAGGTCGGAGTAGCTCGTATTTCACCATTGGAGCTTGCGGTGAGAAGGCCTTCCGGGCCGTCAGTCTCTCCTCAAAGGAAGGGCAAAGCAGCCGCAGGACGAGGTCGATGCTCGGCCTCTTCTTGGTGACATCGTCCTGCAAGTAGGCATAGAGCCGCTCATACCTGAGGTCCATCTCGGGGAGCAAGCAGACGAGCAGCGCATCGATATCGAATTGGGTGAGGTGAAACAGTTCGCCTAGCCGGTGCAAACGAAGCGTCGTGCCTTCTCTCAGACCCTGCGCTTTGCGGCGGGCGATCTCTTCTTCAAGTTGGCGGAGCGCGTTGAGGACCGATGTCAGCGTTGAACTGCCTAAATCGGACGTGGCATCGTCCATGAACAGAGGGGAGACACTGCCGGCAATGGCATCCACTTCCTCCGCAGATACATAGAGCCCGCGGAACTCGTCGTTGGCCTTGCCGTCTTCGCGCAGGCGCGCCTCGAGCACCCTCAGACGAAGCTTCAAGTCAATCCGCTGCAACTCAGCCAGAAGATGCTCCAGGCTGGTCTCGAAACCGCGAGTGACCTTCTCCTCAATCAAGCGCGTCATTGGCTGTTCCAAAGCTCCTGGATAGCGTCCTCAACCCCTTCTTTGCCATCGTCCTGCTGGGGGGGAGCTGTCGGAGGGCCTAGGTGGGCGATGATGAAGTCCATCATCTTGTCCAGATTCAAGAAATGGCTGCTTTCCTCGCTGGTTACGTGTTGTATGTGTCCCCTCACCTTTCCGCCTGGCTCATCAGACCAGATCTTGACCACGAAGGAGTTGTAGTATCCCACGCTTGGCCTCTCCTGATTGAACCTTGACCACACCATGCCGTGGCGGAATAGCGAGGCTACCCGCCAGCCATCGTTGCGTTTTGCTGGGGGGAGTCTAGCAGGTGGGGGTGAAGTGGGGGTGAATAGCCGGTTAACGTGGGGTTAATACGTTGTCGTTGGTGACAACGTGCGCATGGGGTGGTCGCATCGGCAGAGGACTCCGGGGGGCATGAAGGTCAATGTGAGAGCACGGCGTCGGTATCTGCGAAGTACCGCGTGCCCGTGGCGAAAGGCTAGATGCTGTCGCCTTTCAGCAGGCGTTCGTGGAGCTGGGTCGTGTCGCCGTCAGGGGCGGTCTCCAGTTCCGTTTTCAGCGTCCTGGCGCAAATCTTGTACCAGTTCAACGCCCGGCTGCGGTGCCCCAGTCTGCTGTGGCAGCGCATTAGACTGCGATAGGCGTCCTCGCGGCACGGGTCCTTGGCCAGTATCTTCTGGCAGTAGACGATACAGCTCTCACAATCCTCATCCTGCAGGGAACGCTCGGCGAGTTTGCTCAGTATGGCGAGGTAGGTATCCTTCAGCGCCTCACGTCGCAACAGTGTCCAGTCTTCGTACGGGTCTTCTTCGAGGAAATCGCCCCGATACAGCCTCTCGGCGGCGGCATAGGCGGCCATCGCCTCAGAGGGCTTCCCCTCTTTGTCAAGCCGACGGCCGATTGTCCACTGATGCTCGAACTCGTCCACATCTACCCATATCTCCGCTTCGGAGTTCAGCATGTAGCTCCCGTCGGTGAAAAGGACGTAGGAGACGCTGTCTTTCGCATCGGCCCGTTTTCCGCTTACGTCGAGCGTTTGGCGCAGGGCGTGCACCGCCGCTTTCAGATTGTTGTTGGCTGCCTGGGGGTCAGCTTCGGGCCACAGGGTCTCCATCAGCACATCTTTGGGGACAGACCGGCCTCGCTGTGCTATCAGATACTTCAACAGTGCTTTCGCTCTGTTGCTGTGCCATGAGTCGACCCTGGTCCAAGCCAAGCGGACTTCAAGCGGGCCCAGGCATCGCACGTGAAGCGGGGCTCGAGTCCGGGCGGCCTCAAGCCGCTGCCAGGGTGCATCCAGCACGGGCGTGGATACGACGCCAAGCAGGAACGGCAAGCGGGTCGTCGGGCCGAGGGAGGGGGGCCCGGGGGGTGCGGCCAGCGCAAGAGCGGTGCGGAGGTACTCGCCAGTCGCATGCTCTCTTTCACCGAAGGCGCTGCACATTTCCTCGAGGTGCTTCCGGGCCCGCTGGTAATCGCTCTGCACCAATCGCAATAGCTGAAGGCCCATCTCCCATTGTCGCCAAGAGCTGTGGGTGTCGTGCGCCGCCGAAAAGCGCGGAGTGTGTGCATCCTCCATCGCCGCCCTCCTTATCGCTCATTCGCTGAAGGCCGGCCAGCTCTTGGCCTTGGCTACTTCTCTTCGGCTACCCAGCGCCTGAAGGGTAGTCGCCCCTCTGCAAGACTCGCTGAGAAGGCACCTGTCCTGTCAGCAGGCATCGTGGGAGACAATCGTGGACGGGGGCCAAGCGGACGGGGAACCTGCGTGAAGCAGCGGAGCCCCGTCCCGTCCGGAGGCATGGGCAAAACCGTCACTCTCCACTTCAAAAGATTGCCAGCGCGAGGCCAAGTCTAGCACACGAGGTCCCTCTGTCGAGGGAATGGTCAACAAGCGCTTCACGGTGGATGACAAGGGAATGGCCGTACCAGCGACTTGTTGGCGAGACTGTACCACAGACAGATGGAGGAGTCAAGACGGGGTTCGGGTCTTCTGCCGCCGCTGCGACCTGAGGCGGGAGATCTTGAGGGACAGCGCTACCAGTGCGATTGCGAGGACAATGGCGATTCCGATCGCGGCAAGTTGTTTCAAGGGAATGACCATGAACTCGCCCCTTTCACTCTTGTTGACGAGCTCTCCCTGTTCATCGAAATAGCCGATCACGATGTTTGCCCTTACCCGGCCGATGTAGGGCAGTTCTTCCCAATCCCCTCTCAGGGTTCCCACGCTATCGGGCAAGAGGGTCATCTGCTGCAGGTCAAGCGAGCTATTCGTACCGGAAACGCCTTTGAAATAGGCTGTGGCGGCCACCGTCAGGTGAACGTTGCCCGTGTTCTTCACCACAACGCCGGCTTGCACCGGCCCTTGCTCGACGAAGCCCGGCAGAATGAGCGAGACGATCTCGGCGTCAGCACGAACGTCGGCGTCTGTGGCTCCGGGCACGGTGACAAAGAAGAGCGATGGAATCCTTGTCGAAATGGGAACGCCATCTTGATTCGCTGATGGTGCTGCCTCGAAGAAGACGGCGGCGTAGTGTCCCCCCGGCACCGGGTCGGTGGGGACGGCAACGACAACCTCAATTTCCTGACAGGCGCCGGGTTCGAGATCAAAGGCTGACTTGTCCACGGATAACCATTGTGAAGCCGAATAGCTCTCATGCCCGGGCTCGCTGAAGATGAACGTCCCCTCGCGGTCAATGGAAAAGTCCATGACGTAGGCCCGCACCGTTGTGGTCGTGCTACCTTCGTTCTTGACATTGATGATAGCCGCCTCTTGGCGCTGGTTACCTATGGTCAACTCCACCTTGGTCGGCCAGACCTTAAGCCCTTGTTGGGCATGCGCCGGGACTGGCAAGGTTGCCAGGACAGCGGCTGCCAGTAGAATTGCCGCCCACTTGAGTGAACGTTGCATAGCTATATGAAAACGAACGCGGATGCGCTCGGCCGAGGCGAAGCTGTCGCACCGAGAACCGTGGCCCGCCTGCCTCCTGCAATTCTTTTCACTCGCCCACTATCAAGGTATAGACGTGGTTGCCAGCGGAGTAGTACCCCTCCGCTTGAGTGACCGGGATCTCCAGCCTGTAGATCACGTCAACCGGGAAGGCTCCGCTCGGGGGGCCATCACTTACAACACTTGCCACCTGTCCTCCAGTATCGTCGCCTGTTCTGAAGGGCGTGTCAGTCGTCACGTAGGTTGGGCCAGGGTCTCCGCTGGATGTGAAAGTGAATCCTTCGGCTGGAATGGTGTCGCCTGTTGTGGCGTAGGTAAGGGTCTGAGTCGAGGTCACCGTGACCTGCCAGCCGGCATTCGCGGCAACGTCCAGACTGAGCGCTCTCGTCACCGGTTCACCGCCGGCAACCAGGTAGCCGAAGTCGAGCACGCCATTCTCGTCCACGTCGCCTCCAATGGTGAGCGCCCCGGTATAGGTTGTCACGACGTGGACCACAGGTTTGACTGTCTGTGTGGTTTGGGCGTCGGCCGTCGGGCCCAGCCACACGGCTACGGCCAGGCAGAAAGCTGTGGCCGCTGCCAGCACGGTTGATGCGGACAGGATGACCGCTTTCATAGGAGCCTCCTCTTTGGGAAAACGTCTACGAGCATTGTGGAGGAAGCTCGTAGAAAAAGTCAATACGCCCCGTGCGCTGGTTTGAGAGGCGCGGCGCTGTCTGGCTGCAAGGGGCTATAATGGATACTAAATATGGCAAAATTCAATTAGAATAGTGCCATGCCATTAAGATACACTAATGCGACGGTCATAGTTGGTCATTGACAATGATACTCGCCTGTTATAACATCTAGCTATGGGAGCCTTGTGAGATCGGCCATAGGCAGCGAGCGCGCCTTTGTAGGAAGATGACGGAGGTGTGCTGCGTTGCCTGGGGATTATGAGGGGGACGAGTCATGACGCAGTCTCCGTCTTTCGACCGCGATTTCAAGCTGTGGGTGCTGTTGCAGCAGACCAGGGATGCGGTGTTCAAGACGGCTGAGAAGGAGTTGAGGCGTTTCGACCTTTCGCCGATGGAAGCGGCGTTGATATTCGCCGTCCACTCTATCGGCGAGCGGGCAACGCCGGCTGAGATATCACGCTGGTTGTTTCGTGAGTCTCACTCCGTGTCGGGCCTGCTTGACCGGATGTCAAAGAAGGGGTTGGTCCGGAGAAGCAAGGACCTGGACAAGAAGAACCTGGTAAGGGTGTCCCTGACGGATAAGGCACAGCAGTTCTACAACACCTATGCTGAGATGAAGGCAATTGAAGCGGTGCTTTCGTGCCTTTCCGAGGAGGAGCGCGAGTGCCTAGGGGCATCCCTGGAGAAGTTGCGCGACAAAGCACTCGATGACCTGGGAGTGGAGAGGGCCATGCCTTTTCCCGGCCCCTTCTAGAGCAGCCGCTGATAGAGCATCACAGGAGCGAAAACGCGTCGTCCTGAGAAGCGTCCTGTGGACTGCCGGGCGCTCTTCGAGTTGGATTGCCCTCGTTTGGGCGATTGCCATTCCGGGCTTGCTCCGACAACGAGGCTTGGAGGCAGACAGGCCTCGGGGTCATGCAGGTGCCCACGCCCGACTGAGCTCGGAAGCCGTGCGTGCCGCGCTAGTGGGCCTTTGGCCAGTTGGCAAAGGCATAGAGAATATCGACGAATGATTTCTCCGCCCTCACCAGACCAGCCACCTTGTCGTTGCCCTCTATGACGTAGTACTCATCGGGACTGTGGGCGCGGCCCCCGTGGCCCAGTCCGGCGCTGCAAATGGGTATGTTCACCGGAGGCCGAGTGTAGAGGTACATGGGGGCGCTGCCGCCCATATGGGGCCAGACGGTTGGCCTGATGCCGTACTTCTGATACACGCCGAGCACTGCCTGGACGATGGGGTCCTTGACGCTGGTCTTGGACCACTCATACCCGGCGAGCTGGCGAACCTCGATATCGTTGTAGCCATGCTTGTCGAGATGCGCCCTGATCAAGGGAACGATGTCCTTCGATTCCTGGTCAGGCACCAGACGTGTGTCGACCTTGCAGGTGACCCTGTGGGGCAGCACGGTCTTCGTTCCCGGCCCGGTGTATCCACCCCAGATGCCATCGATGTTCAACGTTGTCGAGTACAGATAGCGCAGCAGGAAGTCCTTCCCCTGCTCATCGTTTATCCACCTCTTCACCTTGTACATGTCCTTCCACACGCTATCGTCGAACTGCTCCACCAGTTGGTCGACCAGTTCGAGGTCGTCCGTGCTGGGGGGAGCCACCCTGTTGTAGTAGCCGTCGATGAGTATGGTGTTGCCGTCAGGGGACGTCATGGTGGACAATGCCTGCATCAGCCTCCATGCGGGGCTGTCCGCCACCGCCTTGTTGCTGCTGTGGATGTCGTATTCCTGCGGGCCCCTCCCCCAGTGCTTGCCCGAGCATTCCAGCTCCATGTAGACGATGCCCTTGTAGCCCAGCGACATCCTTATCTTGCCCTGCTGGTCCTGGCCGGCGCCAACCATGAGGCCGGCATCGGCTGTCTTCAACCTGTCGGTGTACTTCTCAATGATCTGGGGGAAGTGGGGGCTGCCCAGCTCCTCTTCACCCTCTGCGGTGAACAT
>Ga0209164_1002280_pt1 | contig 20961 bp, 24 predicted proteins | sample MTBNYHSulfiMetaG_FD_187458 | JGI IMG/M metagenome (GOLD analysis project Ga0209164, IMG submission 187458) | Enrichment culture microbial communities from rom New York Harbor, USA that are MTBE-degrading - MTBE-NYH (New York Harbor Sulfidogenic)... | ecosystem: Environmental > Aquatic > Marine >... | reverse complement strand
TCAGCGGATGGTCGGCAACGAACCAGGCGTCACGCGCATCGATGAACGCATCGTTGGAGGGGTGGTCCCATCCGGTTACCCCCATGTCGTGCACATAGACCTGGGTCACATTCACCTCGTTCTCCGGCTGCATCAGATAACTGAAGAGATCCCGGGTAGAGCAGAACTTCAGCGGCCTGTCGCCACCGCGCAGATAGGCCTCCCCTTTCGGCCCGGGAAAAGCGGTGATGATCATGCCGCAGACGTGACACTCGTCGCCCTGCTCGATCGCCATTGGCGGCAAGGGCCCTGCAGTCTCCTCCGCTTTGCCGCAACCGACCATCCAGTGCAGCAACAGTGCTGCCAGCACAAACCCCGAACTGCGAACAGTCACCCTTCGCCAGCGGCCCTCCGTGCAACAAAAACGCATTGCGTTATGCCTCCCTGTGTTTGAACAGTAGTGACGCCATCCCCAGGGGGACGGCAATCCACAACAACAGTACGCCGACCAGCAGGGAAGGACGAAACAGCTGTGCAGATGACGCCGAAACAAGGCCCGAGTAAGCCTGGGCCGCCTCGAAGCCGGACAGATTTGCCAGCCGGAACACATCCGTGGGATTGAACAGCAGCAGGTAGGGGAACAACTCGGCAGGCATGCCGCCCGGGGTGGCAACCAGCATTCCGAGAAGCACCAGATCGTAAACCAGAACGAACACGAACCAGACGATCAAAGCCAACCCTGCGGCGCGCGATTTCTCGTTAGCGACGACGCTGACCAGGTAGGCCAGCGCGATAAACACCCAGCCCAGCAAGACGGCGGAGAGGATAAAAAACCCGAACGCTTTCCACAGCTCCGCCGACGCCACCGAGCCGGTCAGCAGAGCGATGGCGAGTGCGGCGATGCCGAAGCCGAGGAGCGAGGAGACCGCCAGCACCAGCGCATGTCCAAGGAACTTCCCGGCAAGCAACTGAATACGGCTCAGCGGGTAGCTCAGCAACAGGAGCAAGGTACCCTGCTCCTCCTCCCCCACCACCCCGTCGTAGGCGAGCAGAAGTGCAATCAGGGGGATAACGAAAATAGCCAGACTGGCGAGACTGACGATGGTGGTGTCCAGCGAGGTAAAACCCACCTGTCCTGACGCCGCGGCGCCAAAGTAGGCCAGACCCAGCGCAAACAGGGCAAACAGAACGCTAATCGCCAGCACCCAGCGGTTGCGCAGTCCATCGCGAAACTCCTTGCGGGTGACAATAAGGATTTCAAGCATGGGCGGCCTCCCGCACATCCGGAGAGTTGAAATGGATATACAACGATTCGAGTGATGGCGGGTGAACATCCAGATTCTGTACGCTCTCATCGGAGAGCAGCAACCGCATCACGTCGAGTTGTGACTCAGACTGCGTTTCGATCTCCAGGTGCGTACCATTGACCCTGTAGTGTGCGATACCCTGCTCAGCCAGGCGCTGCTTCCAGAACCCATGCGGCCATCTTCCGCTCGCGCGGATCTTCAGCGGCAACCCGGTCTGCCTGCGCAGCTCATCGAGCGTACCGTAAGCCTGCAGCGTCCCCTCCCGGAGCATCGCCACCCTGTCGATATGCTGTTCAATCCCGGGCAGGACATGTGAGGAGAGAATCACCGTGGTTCCCTGCCGCCGCAGGTCGTCGAGCATTGTGTAAAACTCCCGCACCGCGATCGGGTCAAGCCCGACTGTCGGTTCATCCAGCAGCAACAGTCTCGGCCTGCCGAGCAGCGCCTGCGCCAGGCCGAGCCGCTGGCGCATTCCCTTGGAGTAGGTTTTCACCCGGCGCCTCGCCGCCTCGGCCAGTCCGACACGCTCGAGCAGTTGATCCCTCTCCCTGCCGCCGACCCGCTTGAGCCGCGCAAAGTAGTCCAGCACTTCGCGACCGCTCAGCTGTTCATAGAAGCCCACGCTCTCGGGCAGGTAGCCCCACTGCATACGCAGCGCCCGCGCCGCTTTTCCTGTCGGTGATGAGCCAAGGACTTCGACCTTGCCTCGGGTCGGTTCGATGATGCCGAGTATCAGCTTGATGGTTGTGGTCTTGCCCGCACCGTTATGGCCGAGCAGTCCCACCACCTCGCCTTGCGGTACCTGCAGGTTCAAACCGTGAAGCGCCCGCACACGGCCATACTCCTTGCAGGTGTCAGTGAATTCAATGGCATGCTTCATGATGCCTCCGCGGCCGGTACCGGCTCCCTGATCTGCGGAAAACTGTCCATCACCCCGGGGGGCCGCAGGATCGGGAATTGCCGCTGCACCCAGTGCAGGGTTTCCACAGCGGGACTGTGCATCAGCACCTTGGCCAAGGGGTATTTCCACAACACCCTGTCGACTCCATCGTTTGGTTCATAGGGCAAATCACCGATACCGTCGTCGTTCATGTCATAACCGAGGTAGTCGCTCCAGTAGTTCCCCCTTTCCTCGTGCGACCACTCCTGGGGCCGTGTGGCCACATACTTTACCTGGGTACGGTTGCGGACAAAGGCGTTGCCATAAATACGATTGTCTTCGGAGCCTGCCGTAAGATGGATACCGATATCGCTATCGGCGAAATGGTTGCCGTGAATGTCGTTGAACTGGGAGTTGTAGATAAATATCGCCTTGCCTTCGGCACCGGGCACCGCCGCGCCACCGAGGATGCGCCCGGTGCCCGGCCTGACGCCGACAATGCGGTTGTTCGCAATGGTACTGGAGACAATGTAATTCATCAGCATGCCGTAATTCTGATCCTGCATCGAGGTGTTACCGGTTACGGTGAGAAATTTCGACTGCATCAGGGCATAACCGGTACGCGTATGTTCGGTCCGGTTATCGACGACCTCGTTGTTGTAGGAGTACATGTAGTGGATCCCGTAACGCAGGTGGTGCAGATAGTTGCCGCGCAGAACATTGTGGTTGCTGGTATCGATATAGATGCCGTCGCGGGTCTCCCACACCTCGTTGCCTTCGACCAGCGCCCCTGTCGTATTGAACAGGTGAATGCCATTGCCCCGGTCCTGGGAGCGCACGGCTGCATTGCCGCGAATACGGTTGGCGATCAGTTGCGGCAGCGGCGTTGCATCGACCCAGATGCCGAAGCCATCGCCTTGCAGGTAATTGTTTTCGATACGTACCCGTTCGGCCTTCGGTTCCACAAAGATCACCGCATTCATTTGCGTCAGGTTGCTACCGGAACCCTGCAACCGCAGCCCCCGAATCACAACATCTGCCGCCCTGATACGCAGGACGTCGCCCTCTCCGCCACCGTCCAGCACAGCCCCAGGAAGGCCGGACAACTCGACAGGTTTGTCGATCACGAGATTGACCCGATAATGGCCGGGCGACAGCAGCACCCGGTCACCGGACGCCGCCTCGTTCAGCACCTGCTGAATCGCCGGTCCATCGGGGGTCACCTGCCATTCACGCGCCTCCGCGGTAACCGTCAGCCACAAAGCCGGCACAAGGGTCGCAATAGCTGCGGGTCCAAGGTCCATTAAAATCCGGCGCCGCCCACTGCCCGGCAGCGCCGGGCAGTGGGCTGTGCGCTAGGCCTCGACCATCAACCGGCCACGCATCTCCATGTGCAGCGCATGGCAGAACCACTGGCAGTAGTACCAGTGGACACCGGGCTTGTCTGCGACAAAGGTCACCGAGGCGGTCTGCTGCGGGCTGATTTCCATGGCGACACCGTGATTGATCAGGGTGAAACCGTGACTGACATCCTCGACCTGATCGATATTGGTGATCACGATCGTCACCTCGTCACCCTTCTTTACCCGGATCTCGGTCATGCCGAAGGTAGGCGCCACCGAGGTCATATACACCCGCACCTTTTTACCGTCGCGAATGATCTTGTTTTCCCTCTCCAGCGTCACGCCGTCCTTCTTGGCCATCGCCACGGTTTCGGCAAAATAGGGATCTTTCCTGTCCCAGACCTTTTTGGGCCGAATGAGATCGCGGCGCACAATCTCGCAATCGTGGGGTTCGGCGAACGCCGGTCCGTCGTGCACCAGTTTCATCTCATCTCCCGAGATATCGATCAGCTGATCGTTTTCAGCGTGCAACGGCCCGCAGGGAAGAAACCGGTCCTTGGAGAACTTGCACAGGGCGACCAGCCATTTTCCATCAGCCTCTTTGGTTTCACCCATGCTGCTGTGATTGTGACCCGGCTGGTAGTGCACATCCAGCTTCTGGCGAATGTAATTGACCTTTTCGCCCTGGTAGGCACGAAGCGCATCCTCCACGTTCCACTTGACGATCTGGCTGTCGATAAACAGCGTGGTATAGGCGTTACCGCGACCGTCGTAAGCCGTATGCAGAGGACCGAGGCCCAGTTCGGGTTCCGCCACGACCACCTCGCGCGGATCCTTGAGCTTGCCGGCAAACCAGTCATCCACCTTTGCCCAGGAGATCACCGTCACTGTCGGCGACAATTTGCCGTTGGCCACTACGTACTTGCCGTCCGGCGAGACGTTGATGCCGTGCGGGCTCTTCGGTACCGGTACGTAGAGTGTGAGGTTCGAACCCTGCTTGCCATCCAGCACAGGAACCCGCGAATCGCCAAGCGTCCTGTGCTTGCCTGCCTTGATCGCCGCCTCGATGCGCGGGATGTTGAAGATAACGACCCAGTCGCGTTCGTTGCGCATGGTATCGCCCAGTACGAACCCCCCCTCGGAGTTATAGCAGGTGGAGATGGCGTATTTGCCGCTGTAGTCCGCATCCGTGTTATCCAGGTTGCCGTCGACGATGACCTGGAAGGCGGTTTCCATCCTCTCCGCATCGATGGCGTTGAACATGGTGTAGTATTGCTTGTTATCCTCCATGTTGCTGCCGTCATTGGGGTGGGGCATGCGAAACTCGGCATTGGCGTAGACATACTTGGTGTACGGCACCTTTTGCGGCCGCATGCCGTGGATTGCCTGTACATTGGGTATCGTGGCGATCTTGTCGGTCTTCATGATGTCGCAACGAATCCGCGCCACCCGTGTATTGGCCTTGTCATTGATGAAGATATACTTGCCATCGAATGTGCCATCCCTGTAACTCGGGTGCGGATGGTGGGCATCGCCGTTGAGCGGCGCATTCTCTCCCAGGATCCGCTTGGACTCATTGGTTATGCCGTATCCCGTGGCACCGTCATAATTGAATACAGGAATACGCATCAGCTCACGCATGGATGGAATCCCCATGATCCGGATCTCGCCCGACTGGCCTCCGCTCCAGAAGCCGTAGTAATCGTCCAGTTCGCCAGGACCGACGTGCGTGCTCAGGCCGCCCTCTCTCGCCTGCGCCCAGACAGGGTAGGGAGCAATGCCTGCTGCGATGCCCGTAATGCCCGTCGCGGCCAGAAAATTTCGTCGTGAAATCCCTGCTTTCTCGTCTTCGTTGCTCATGACACGTCCTCCAGTACTCGCTTGGCTCGTTCACACACGGGAGCGCTAGTGCCTGTTCCCGTCCTTATCCCTCTCCACTACCACCGGGATCTCATCCAGACCCGCCTCGGTACCCAGCTCCTCTTCCATCCAGCGCACTGATTCGCGTGCACGTGATGCCTTTTCGCGTCGCTTGCGCCGCTGCACCATCGGCGGGCAGGTATACGCATCCCAATACAGGATCTGGCAATCGAGGCAGTAGTGACATTCATTGACATTGATCACACCCACATCGTCGATCGCCTGGATATCGCACTCTTTTGCGCAGATCTGGCAAGGCTTGCCGCACTCCTTGTGCCGGCGCAGCCAGTTAAAGATTCGCAACCTCGACGGGATGGCCAGCGCCGCGCCCAGGGGGCAGAGATACTTGCAGAAAAACTTGCAGTTGAAGGCAGACACCAGGACCAGTCCACCGGCATACAGTATGAACGGCCATTCCCGGTCGAACCGCAGGGTGATCGCGGTTTTGAACGGTTCGACCTCCGCATAACGCTCGGCGGTTCCCAGCGACCCAAGCGAAACGCCAAACAGCACCAGCAGGATCACGTACTTGAGCGCCCAGAGCCGTTCATGGACGATGCTCGGTATGCGGTAGTACGGCAGACGCAGCAGTCGTGCCCCCTGATAGACGAGTTTCTGCAGTGCACCGTAGGGACAGAGCCAGCCGCAATAGACCCCGCGCCCCCACAGCAGCAGGGTGACCGCCACAAAGGACCAGAGAATGAACATGATCGGATCGATCAGAAAGGTTTCCCAACTGAACTCTTTTATCATGGCGTTGGTGAACGTCAGCACATTGACCACCGACAGCTGCCCCAGCATGTACCAGCCGATGACAAACAGGGTGTAGAACAGAAAGCCGGTACGCAGCCAGGTTGTCAGCCGCGGGTATTTCACCAACCAGTCCTGCAGCACCATGATCAGGGTGAGAACCGCGAGTCCGATCACCAGTATCACAATCTGGAACGTTTTTTCCTGCCAGACACTAATCCACAGCGGCCATTCCAGTGCTTCGGAGATAACGCTTGCCGGCTCCGGAGGGGCCTCGCTGACATACGCAGCGGGGATCTCGTAGTTGCCGGTGAAGGTGGTAAAGACGCTGGTCAGCGGTCCGGTGGCCCGGTGCACCAGCAGCGACAGGGTCCACTCCGCGGCCGGTTCGAAGCGGTAATTGTCGCGAATAATAAATATCCCCATCTCCTTGAATTCCGGGATCCCTGCTGCATAGACATCGCTCAACCGGTGATAATCGAGATCCCTGAAATTGATGCCCTCCTCGCCCTGCCCGACCTGGATACGATCGAAAATACCTCCACGCACATAGCCGGAGCCCTTGAACGAGTAGACGCCGTTGGCCATTACGGCGATTGCGTGCTCGCCCGGCTTGAGCTGGGTCATCAACCAGTTGTACTGGCTCTCACCCAGCAGGTTGCGGCCAATGGTTGGTACATTGAGGTAGGCGTAGTAGAGGTCGACGAAGACATCGCACCGCTCCCCGCCACCTGCCAGCGGCACGCAGATGGTTGGCCCCTCATCCTCACCATCTTCGCTCTCGGCCGCAGAATCCTCGAAGGCCTCGTTTACCTCGTCACGGGTGATCAACATACGCCGAATGGATCCGTCACCGGTCAGGAATATCCAGTCAGCCGGCTTGAACTCATCCATCTTCACCTCGCCGAGGGGCCGTTCCGCCACCTGCGTCGGCTTGATGATGCCGCGCGATACCGCAACCAGGTGGGCGGCACGCATGATCGTCCGGTTGACCACGATCACGGTCACCGTTGCACCGGTGATAACGTCGACATTGACGAAACCCTTGCGCTTGCCTGCGCCGACCTTGACCCGATCGGTTACGGAACGGCCAACGTAGCTATCGGCAAAATCGAACAGGGTCTCCTCCGGAATCCCCACCAGGAGAATCGGTTCGTGATGCTCCAGCACCTTTGCGCCGGTAATTTTCCCCAGGGTATCGATACCCATCAGCATATTCACCGGCTCGCCCGAATAGGCGGGGATCTTGACCACGTCGTTGGATACGAAGGCGTAGCCGAGCAACTCATCATCCCGGTAGACCGGCGCCGCAGGCGGTTCGTCGGCAATCTCACCGAAACGGTTTGCTTGCGGAAAGAAACTCTTTACTGCGGGGTACAGCTCATCGATGGTCGCCGCCTGAACACCCGTCACCACCGGCAGGGCGAGCACAAGTAGCAGCATCCCGATAAACCAGGAAGGCGAACGCAAGCATGCTGATTCGGACTGCGATAGGCGCACCAACGTACCTCCGTTCTTCCCTGCCGTAACAGAGTGCTCGCGCTGCGCCGGGTCGGCGCCGGAAAAGTGAGTGCGCTACGGCGACATGCAGCTAAGCGTAGATGCCGTTTAGCGGCCCTGCAAGGCTGCCTCCTGCCGTAGTCCTGGATAGCGGGGTTCGGGGCAGGGCGCGCCCCTGAAGAAGTACCGGCAGGTCAGGTAGTTGCCGAGCGGTCAGGGTAATGTTGATGGATTTTCAGCCCCCCTCCAGGGTAGCCTTCAACGCCACATAATCCCGATAGATACAACGATCCATGATCACGGTGATCCCCGCCGCCACGGCCTTCTGCGCCGCCGCCTCGTTGATCACCCCGTCCTGTAGCCAGATCGCCCGAATGCCCAGTTCGATACAGGCATCGACGATGGGCTCGACATGTTCGGAGGCGCGGAAGACATCCACCAGATCGGGCTTTTCCGGCAAGGCATGGAGATCGGGGTACGCCTTTTCGCCAAGCACCTGGTCGAGCGCCGGACGCACCGGGATGATGCGGTAGCCGAAGCGCTGCATCGCCTCTGCCACGCAGTGGCTGGGGCGGTTCGGCCGGGGCGAGAGGCCGACCACCGCGATCGTGCGGATATCCTGCAACAGGGTATGGATGGTAGTGAGCGGGGGGTTCTGGAATGGCACCGTCTGCATCTTCCCGTGGTGGTTGTCGTTGTGCCAACGATAACCGATTTTGCACCCGCGCCGAAGGCCGGGGCGGCGTGGCCACGGCGGGGACCAGCCGACGGTACGGCTCGTTACTCGTTGCGGTCGATGTCGCCGAGTGCGCTGAAACCGCCCATGCCGCGCAGCTCCTCCACCGAGGTCACCCCGTCGATGACCTTTTTCAGCCCGTCATCGAGCAGGAAGTGGTGGCCGCGCCCGGCCAGGTGGCGGTAGAGGGTGCGCCTGTCGGCCCCATCGAGGATGAGCTGGTACTCCACCGGGTCGACGCGCCACACCTCGAAGACACCGGTCCGTCCGTGGTAGCCGATGCCCCGGCACTCATCACATCCCACCGGGTGCCACACCTTCTGCGGCACCTCGCGTCCCAGCAGCTTCAGCCACTTTGCCTCCGCTTCGGTCGGCGCTCCCTCCGCGTTGCACTGCTTGCACAGCTTGCGCACCAGGCGCTGGGCCACCACCAGCATGAGGTTGGAGGAGATATCCAGGCCGTTGAGGCCGTAGTTGCGCAGGGTGTCGATCACCCCCACCGCATCGCGGCTGTGCAGGGTGCTCATCAGGGCATGGCCGCTGGCGGAGGCGTTTACCGCCGCCCTGGCCGAGGCGGCGTCGCGGATCTCGCCGACCATCAGGTAGTCGGGGTCCAGGCGCAGCATCGCCTTCATGCCGTCGACGAAACCCAGGCCGTGCACCGCATTGACCTGCATGTGGTTGATCCCCTTGACCTCGTACTCGACCGGGTCCTCGATGGTGACCACATTGCGCTCGGAGAGCTTGAGCAGGTGCAGCAGGGCATAGAGGGTGGTGGTCTTGCCGCTGCCGGTGGGGCCGGCCACCAGCAGCATGCCGCTGATGTTGTCCATCCAGTCCTGCAGGCCGGCGAGCCCCTCCTCGTGCAGGCCCAGTTCGCCAAGGTCCCGCGGCACCTGCTGCGGGATGAACAGGCGGATGCTCAGCTTGTCGCCGCGCAGGCAGGGGGCGTGGGCGACGCGCAGGTCGAGCAGGACGTTGTCCACCTCGCGGGTGATGCGCCCCTCCTCGGGAACGAAACGCACCACCGGACTGAGTCCGGCCATGGACTTGAACTGGTTGCTCAGGCGTTGCCCCTGTTCATGGCTGAGGAAGGCGCCATCCAGCACCAGGCCATCGATGCGCAGGCGCACCAGCATGCCGTCGCGGTGATTGTCCAGGTGCAGGTCGGTGGCCTCTTCGCGCACCGCATCGCGCAGCAGCGCCTCGGCCACCATCGAGAACTCGCCCCCCGCCTCTTCCTCCTCGGTCTCCTCGATGGCTTTCAGTAACTCGCGCACCAGGGAAAAGTGCATGGGACGCAGCTCGCCGTAGTCGTAGTTGCTCTGCATTACCTTTTCCCCTGCTGCCGGGGTAGCGTCCGCGTTCTGATCCACAGCATGGCTCCTCTGTATCCGTGATGTGTTGCCGTAACATTGTCGAGTCGCACCCCATCTCCTATCCTGATCCGGACGGGGCTTCCCAACAAGCATAGCGCCTGCACGGCCCGGCTCCCACTTTCCGCCAGCGAAGGACCCCATGGAATACAAGGATTATTACAGGATTCTCGGCGTCGAGCGCGGTGCCAGCCAGGAGGATATCAAGCGCGCCTACAAAAAACTGGCGCGCAAGTACCACCCTGACGTGAGCAAGGAGAAGGACGCCGAGGCGCGTTTCAAGGAGGTTAACGAGGCCTACCAGGTGCTGCATGACAAGGAGAAGCGCAAGGCGTACGACCAGCTCGGCTCGCAGTGGAAGCAGGGGCAGGAGTTTCATCCGCCGCCCGGCTGGGAGAGTCGTTTCCAGCAGGGTTTCCGCACCGAGGACCTCGGCGGTTTCAGTGATTTCTTCGCCGAGATATTCGGCGGCCGGCCCGGCGATTTTCATTACCAGCAGCGCAACTTCCGCATTCGCGGCCAGGACCTGCATGCGACCATCGAGATCAGCCTGGAGGAGGCCTACCACGGCGGCGGTCGCACCCTCTCGTTGCAGGCACCTGATATGGATGAGCAGGGAGAGGTACGGCAGCGCACGCGCCAACTCAATGTGCAGATCCCCAAAGGGGTGTGCGAGGGCCAGCATATCCGCCTGGCCGGCCAGGGCGGCCCGGGCAGCGGCGGGGCGCCCGCCGGCGACCTGTTCCTGCAGGTGGTTTTTGCCCCCCACCCGCTGTTTCACGCCGACCGCCGCGACCTCTTTCTCGAGCTGCCAATTACCCCGTGGGAGGCGGCGCTCGGCACGCGCATCAAGGTGCCGACCCTTGGCGGACGGGTGGAGCTGAACATCCCCGCCGGCTCGCAGAGCGGTCGCAAGCTGCGCCTCAAGGAACGGGGGCTTCCCGGCAGGCCCGCCGGCGATCAATACGTGATACTGCGTATCGAGACCCCGCCTGCCGACAGCGACCGGGCACGCAAGCTGTACCAGAAGATGGCGGAGGAGCTGCCGTTTAATCCACGCAAGGCGCGAGGAATCTAAGATGAGCGATAATCCGCTGATCCCTCTGGGTGAAGTCCTCGACGAAAATGTCGAGCTAAGCCTCACCGATCTGGCCCAACGCGGCTCGGTGCACATCGAGATCATCGTCGAACTGGTGCAGGAGGGCGTGCTGGAACCGCAAGGGCGCACCCCCGAGCAGTGGCGCTTCAGCGGCCCCGATCTGCTGCGCCTGCACCGCGCCCTGAACCTGCAGCGCGACCTCGAGCTCAACCTGCCCGGCATCGCACTGGCGCTGGATCTGCTCGACGAGCTGGACGAGCTGCGCAGCCGCCTCAACCGGCTGGAAAAGCAGCTCTACCGATGAGCAATGGACGAAGCGTAAGGGTAGCGATTGCGCACTCATCGCGTGCCTGAGAGGTGCCGCAGAAACAAAAAAAGCGAAGCCGCCCGGCTTCGCTTTTCGTCATACCGTTCCCGAGCGGTCGCGGCTTACTGCTCACCGCCTTTCTTGGTGGAGAAACCGAACGGGACATAGGTCGGGCACCAGCCGATAAGGCCGGTGACCAGGAAGGCTACCGCCACGATCCCCAGGATGGTTGCGGCGATGCCGCTGATCTGACCGGCGTAAAAGAGCAGCGCGATAAGCACCACGATGAGCAGCCGGACGATGCGATCGATATTTCCCATATTTTTCTTCATTGGCACTCTCCTCCTCTCTGTTTCCACAGGAGTATAGAGGCTCGCATCAGAATAACCACTGCAGCAGGAAGGCCAGCGGGATGATGACTGCAAGACACAGCACGCAGGCGAGGAGCAGTTTCAGCGGCTTGCTCATGGCAGTCCCCTGTCGAAACAGAAAAGGCGTGTGCGGCAAGCGCCGCGGTATCGGGAAGTGTAGCTCGCGCCGGCGAAGGGTTCCGCCGCCTAGCGCCGGCCGCTGACCACCAGGTGCCGGTCGCCCACCGGTTCCACCAGTAGGTGCTCCAGCTCCGCCTCACGCAGCTGGGCCGTTACCTCCTCCGGGGTGTAGGCGGCGAGCAGCGAGTTGTAGAAGTCGCGCTGCAGGACCAGCGACTCGTTTTCCGCATAGCGGCGGCGCATCGCCTCCGCCTCTGCCGCGCTGTCGGGGCGCATCAGATCCATGACAAAGACGGCGGCACCGGGCTTGGCGAACTGCCGGACGCTACGCCACAGCACCATCGGGTCCTCGAGGTGATGCAGCAGGCTGTTGCAGATCACCGCGTCGTACTGTGCCTTCGGCAGGCTGTCGGTGGGCAGCAGGCGTTTGAACAGCCGCACCCGTTCGTGCAGCCTCTCGAAATCGATCATCTGGCGGGCGAACATGAGCATGCTCTCGGCGCCCTCGATGGCGTGGATGCGACAGGCGGGATAGGCGTTGGCAAAGCGCCTGGTGACGTCGCCGGGACCGCACCCCAGATCCAGCACCACCCCTGCCATCTCCTGGTCCGGGAAACGCTCGCGGAACAGGGCGATGAAGCGGCTGTGCGGCTCCTCGAAATCGGCCAGGGCGTAGGCCCGGGCCTGTTCGAAGTCGTCCATCAGTTGCGCTTCGGGGATGCGTTCCATGCTCACGCCGGCAGCGGGTGCTCGCCGCTGTAGAGCTGCGCCACGGTCTCGCGCTCGCGCACCAGGTGGGCTTGGTCGGCGTCGACCATCACCTCGGCGGCGCGCGGGCGCGAGTTGTAGTTGGAACTCATGGAAAAGCCGTAGGCCCCGGCGGAGCGCACCGCAAGCAGGTCCCCTTCACGGAGCGCCAGGCTGCGCTCCTTGCCGAGAAAGTCGCCGGTCTCGCACACCGGACCGACCACATCGTACAGCTGCGCCGCCTCGTCCTCGCGCGGCACCACCGGGATGATCGCCTGCCACGCCTGGTAGAGGGCCGGGCGCATCAGGTCGTTCATCGCCGCATCGACGATGGCGAAATTCTTCTCCTCGTGGTGCTTGAGGTATTCGACCTTGGTCAGCAGGACGCCGGCGTTGCCGACGATGGCGCGGCCCGGCTCGATCAGCACCTTGAGATCCCGCCCGGCGAGCCGATCGAGCAGCGGCGCGGCATAGTCGCCGGGCAACGGCGGGGTCTCGTCCCGATAGATGATGCCGAGCCCACCGCCGAGATCGATGTGGCGGAGCGCGATACCCTTCAGGTAGAGGTCGTCGACAAGCTTGAGCACCCGGTCGAGGGCATCGACGAAGGGGGCCACGTCGGTCAACTGCGAACCGATATGGCAGTCGACGCCGACGATGCGCAGGTGCCCCATCTCGGCGGCGCGCAGGTAGACCTCGAGGGCCCGCTCGATGGCGATGCCGAACTTGTTCTGCTTCAGGCCGGTGGAGATGTAGGGATGGGTGCCGGCGTCCACGTCGGGATTGACGCGCAGCGAGATCGGCGCGCTCACCCCCATCACCTGCGCCACCGCGTTGATCCGCTCGAGTTCCGATTCGGACTCGACATTGAAGCAGTGGATACCCAGTTCCAGGGCACGCTGGATCTCGTCGGCGCGCTTGCCCACCCCGGAGAAGACCACTTTCGCCGGGTCGCCGCCGGCGGCGATGACCCGCTCCAGCTCGCCGACCGAGACGATATCGAAACCGGAGCCGAGGCGCGCCATCAGGTTCAGTACCGCCAGGTTGGAGTTGGCCTTGACCGCGTAGCACACCAGGTGGTCGACACCGGCCAGCGCCGCATCGAAGGCGCACCAGTGGCGCTCGATGGTGGCGCGGGAGTAGACGTAGGTGGGGGTGCCATACTGCCCGGCCAGCGCCGCCAGGTCCACCTGTTCGGCGCAGAGGCGACCGTCGTGATAGTTAAAGTAATCCATGCAATTCCGTTATCGGGGTTGTGCTTCGGGTTGTTCGGGTTGTTCCGGTTGTGGTTCGGCGGCGACGTTGTCCGCTGCCACAGGCTGCGCTGCCGCCTTCTCCTCCGGCGGCAGGTAGAGATCGCCCTTGGCGCCGCAGCCGGCAAGCATGCCCGGCACAGCGAGTACCGCGATCACCGCCCAAAGAGCGTATTGTGCCCAGCATATGCGCATGGCCCGCCTCCGAAATTCAAGTCAATCGCCAATTATAAGGCCTTGTTCGTTCATTTCCTAAACAGACTTGCAACCACCCGCACCCCGCCCCTATCTTAGGCAACATCCTATCAGGCAGAGAGACCATGACAGAGTCCGAATTCAACCAGCGGGTAGACGATACCCTCATCGCCATCGAGGAGGCGATCGACGAGGCCGGCGCCGACATCGACTACGAGAGCGCCGCCGGCATCCTCACTCTCACCATCGAGGCCAACGGCAGCCAGATCATCATCAACCGCCAGGGTCCGGTAAAGCAGCTGTGGCTCGCCACCCGCAGCGGCGGCTACCACTTCGACTGGTCCGAGGAGGCCGGCGGCTGGCTGCGCGACAGCGACGGCTCCCCGTTCGCCGCGATGCTCAACCAGGCCCTTACCGAGCAGGGCGCGGCCGCGCTGGCGCTCCGTTGATGGACGAGCGACTCCTCCCAGCGGTCGTTATCGACCCGCCCCTGGGCGCCACTGCCAGCGTGATCTGGCTACACGGACTCGGCGCCGACGGCCACGACTTCGAACCGATCGTGCCCGAACTCGGCCTGGGCGACGCCCCGGTGCGCTTCATCTTCCCCCACGCCCCCGAACGCCCGGTCACCATCAACATGGGCTATGTCATGCGCGCCTGGTACGACATCACCGCGCCCGATCTGAGCCAGGGCCAGGACGAAGCCGGCACCCGCGAATCGGAACAGCAGCTGCGTGCCTGGATCGAACACGAAAAGGCGCGCGGGATCCTTGCCGAGCGGATCATCCTCGCCGGCTTCAGCCAGGGCGGTGCCATCGTCCTGCACACCGGCCTGCGCTACCCCGAACGGCTCGGCGGTATCATGGCCCTTTCCACCTACCTGCCGCTGGCCGACACCGTCGCCGACGAAAAGCACGCCGCCAATGCCGTTCTGCCGATCTTCATGGCCCACGGCGCACAGGACCCGATCATCCCGCTGCCCCTCGCCGAGCAGTCGCGCGAGACCCTGCGCAAACTGGGCCATACGGTCGAATGGCACCAATACCCGATGCAGCACAGCGTGTGTATGGAGGAGATCGGGGCGATCGCAGAGTGGTTGCGGGAGAGACTGGGGTTGTAGACAGTATTCTCCTCACCCCTTCACCCACACCACCATCCGGTTGTTGGCCGGCATCGCAAAATCCCGGTGCAGCCGCATCCCGTTCAACTGCGCCAGCTCCACCAGCGCCTCGAAATCGCGGATCCCGCTCTGCGGATCGCGCGACTTGAGCCAGGCGTCGAAGCGGGCGTTGCCTTCGGTGGTGTAGCGTCCGCGATAGTTGAACGGGCCATAGAGGATGAACAGGCCGCCTTCGGCCAGCACCTCGCCGACCCCGGCGAACATCGCCTCGACCCCGTCCCTGCCCATGATGTGTGCGGTGTTGGCGCTGAACACCGCATCGACCGAGGCGGGCGGCAACTGCCAGGGACGGTGCAGCACATCGAGGGCAAGCGGTGCGAGGGCGTTCTGCGGCCCCTGGTCGGCGAGCCAGGCGTGAATGCCCGGGTGGTTCTCCTGCCGGTCGGAGGTCTGCCAGAGGAGCTGCGGCATGGCCACGGCGAAACAGACCGCATGCTGGCCGGTGCCCGAGCCGAGCTCCAGAACCCTGCGGCGCGCCGGCAGCAGCTGGCGCAGGACGGTAAGGATGGGGCGCTTGTTCTGCTCACACGATTCGGCAAAAGGCTTCAACATTACTCTCCAGCCGGGGAGGCATTTTGGGTATGATGGCCAAGAGGTGGTGATTCTATTGACCTATATCAATGTTAGTTCATCGCCTTACTCTAATATCGTGCGTTTGACGTCCCACACCAGCGGAAGAACAGAATGACGCGAAAGATTTTGCTCCTCCTCGTCGGCTGTCTGTTCAGCCTCACCCTTGCGGCGGCTCCCAACGGCGCCCAACTCTACGAACGTCACTGCTCCGCCTGCCACGGCCTCCACGGCCAGGGCGGGGTCGGCATCCCGCTCGCCCTGCCCAGTTTCCAGGCGGCGGTGGAGGATGGCTTTCTCTTCACTACCATTCGCGAGGGTCGCCCCGGGCGGGTGATGCCGGCGTTCAAGAGCCTGAGCGATGCCCAGGTCGATGCCATCGTCGACCATATACGCAGCTGGGCGCCCGCGCGCCAGGCCGCCCGCGAGCAGCCCACCGCCAAGCGCGCCTACGGCAATGCCGGGCGCGGCCAGAACCTGTTCGCCCAACACTGCGCCCACTGCCACGGCGCCAACGGCGAGGGCGGCCACGGTACCGGGGTGACCTTCTCCCGCCCGCGCGACCTGCCGATTATGCCGCCGGCGCTGAACAACCCGGGCTTTCTCGCCGCCGCCTCCGACGAGATGATCAAGCGCACCCTGATGGAGGGGCGCGACGGCACGCCGATGATCTCCTTCCTCAGGGCGGGGCTCAAGGAGCAGGATATCGATGACATCGTCAGCTATATCCGCAGCATGGAGCGCGAGCCGCTGCACTGGCAATACGACCGGGAAGAGGAGCCGTCGATCGTCATGGAGTCCTCCTACGATGTGGCCACCTCGGTGGAGAACCTCAAGCGGGCCGCGGTGGGCAAGAATTTCCGCATCATCCGCGTCCAGAACCTCGAGGAGGGGCTGTTCCCGGAAGCGGAGCAGAACGGCAAGCAGGTCGTCGTCTATTTCTGCAACTTCAACTTCATCAACCAGGCGCTCAGCCTCGACCCGCGCGTCGGCCTGTTCCTGCCCTGCCGCGTCACCGTGGTCGAGGGCGAAGACGGCACGGTTCGGCTGATGGCCATCAATCCCAAATACATGAGCCGCATGTACAACAACGCCGAGCTCGATGACGCCTGCCAGCAGATGCACGATCTCTATATCTCGATCATGGAGGAGGCCACGCTATGAGTTTCCGCCTGTCCCTTGGCATCGCCCTGATGCTGCTTGTCTCGCTGGCCCAGGGCGCCGAAGAGCGCCTGCTGATGATGCGCTCCTCCCAGTCCTTCCCGGAGGCGATGCTGGCACTGCAGCAGACCCTCGGCGAGTACGGCTACACCGTATCGCGGGTGCAGCGGGTGGACATCGGCCTGACCGGCAGCGGCTTCCAGACCGATATGTACCGCATCGTCTTCTTCGGCAACCCCGAGGAGATCCGCAGCCTCACCGCCGCGCACCCGCAGCTCATCCCCTACCTGCCGCTTAAGATGACCCTCTTCGCCGAGCAGGAGGAGACCCTGCTGGTCGCACTCGACCCGACCGCGCTCTACGAAGTGGTGCCGACCGAGGAGTTTCGCTACCGACTGCAGCGCTGGAAGAACGACATCCAGGCGGTGATGGACGAGCTGCGCGAATAGTGCAGATTCGAGGGAAAAGAGGCGAGAGACGAGAGACGAGAGACCAGGCCGAGTAGTCAGCCTGGTCCAATTGGCGGTGCGCGCAGCGCACACAATCCCTCGCCTCTCGTATCTCCAGTTCTCGTATCTGCCCCTACCGGACCCAGCCCAGGAGCTCCGCCACCGCGTAGAAGAGGGTCAAGCCGATGATCAGATATCCGACCGGCGGCACCACCTTGAGCAGCAGGACAAAGGCGCGCGGCATGGTGTGTGCGGTGAAGCGCTTTTTCAGGCTGCGCGGATAGATGACGGCAAAGTAGATCCCAACCGCCAGGTTGAGCAGGACAAATAAGAAAAGTTCGCCGCCGGACATCGTGTCTCCCGTAGTATTGAATTGCTCACCGCAAAGACGCTAAGTGCGCGAAGAAAACACCGGATTATACAAAAAACCTGCTGATTCCGGCACCAGGCCGGGGCAGGTTTCCCATCACGAAAGCGTGCGCGTAGCGCACTCCAACCCTCGTCCCTTTTCCCTCGCCTCTCGTATCGGCCTTTCTAGACGCTCGCCGTTGCCGCCTTGTGGATATGGTCGAGGCGGATGCGCAGGGGGCTGCCGTCGGTGCCGGTGGCGATGAGGTATTCGCGATGCTCTTCGGTCTTCAGGTCATGCGGCATCACCACATCGATATGTTCGACCCCTTCATCGTCGCGCCACTGCAGGCGCATCCGCTGGTGGTGCAGGATCGCCACCTCGTACTCGGAGTAGACACCGCAATCGATCGGGGTATAGGTTTCGTCACTCATGGTCATTACTCCTCTGGCATGAACAGCTGCAGCAGTTCGTTGAGGTAGTTGCGCCCGCGCTCGGTGGGTACGATGCGCAGCGGCTGCCACTCGAGCAGCCCCAGCTCCTGCGCCCGCTCCAACGGCCGGGACACCACCGTGAGCGGCATCCCGGTGTGTTCCTGGAACAGGCGGCTGTCGAAGCCCTCTCTCAGGCGCAATGCGTTCATCATAAACTCCAGCGCCAGGTCCTCGCGGCCGAGCTCCCGGCGGCCGGCGACCACCGCCCCGCTACCTGCCGTATCCAGGTACTTCTGCGGATGGCGCTGCTTCCAGCTCCGCACCACCCGGCCCTCGGCGGGCAGGGTGATCTTGCCGTGGGCGCCGGGACCGATGCCGAGGTAGTCGCCGAACTGCCAGTAGTTGAGATTGTGCCGGCAGCGTGCGCCCTCACGCGCATAGGCGGAGACCTCATATTGAACATAGCCTGCCGCGGCGAGGGTTTCCTGTCCGTGCTCCTGCATCACCCACAGCACCTCGTCCTCCGGTACCACCGGCGGGGCGTGGGCAAAGGCGGTGTTGGGCTCGATGGTGAGCTGGTACCAGGAGATGTGGGCCGGCGCCAGGGCGATGGCCTGGCGCAGATCGGCAAGCGCCTGCGCCTCCTCCTGCCCCGGCAGGCCGAACATCAGATCCAGGTTGAAGTTGTCGAAGCCGGCGCCGTGGGCCGCCTCGGCGGCGCGCAGCGCCTCGGCCCGACCGTGGATGCGGCCCAGCGCCCGGAGCTTCTCCCCATCGAAGCTCTGAATGCCGATAGAGAGGCGGTTGACGCCGGCGGCGCGGAATTCGGCGAAGCGCTGCTGCTCCACCGTGCCCGGATTGGCCTCCAGGGTGATCTCGATTTGCGGGGGGAAACCGAGCAGCGCACGCAGCTGCGAGAGCAACCGCTCCAGCCCCTCCGGGCTCATCAGGCTGGGGGTGCCGCCGCCGATAAAGATAGACTGGATGGGCCGCCCCCACACCGCGGGCAGCTCCTGCTGCAGGTCCGCCAGCAGCGCATCGACATAGGCGGCCTCCGGGATAGTCCCTGGCGCCTCATGGGAGTTGAAGTCGCAGTAGGGACACTTGCGCACGCACCAGGGAAAGTGAATATAGAGGGAGAGCGGCAGGGGGGCGTGGAAACTCAGCATGGTTTTCTTGCTTTTAACAGGCTACAAAAAAAAACCAAAAAACGGTCATTGCGAGCACTGCCTCCCCGTTGCGCCGGCCCAAATCAGGGAAAGAACTCTCGCCAAGAAGGCCAGTGACATTGCTTTTCTTGGCGTCTTGGCGGCTTTGCGAGAGGAAGTTCTTCAAGAGGGGCGATTAGCGCAGCGCCTGCATCAGCAGCTGCAGCGCCTGGCCACGATGGCTGAGACGGTTCTTCTCCTCGGCACTCAGCTGCGCCGCGGTACATTCGTGGCTCGGCACATAGAAGACCGGGTCGTAGCCGAAGCCGTTCTCGCCCGCGGGCGCCTCGGTGATCCGCCCCTCCCAGCTCCCCTGGCAGATGATCGGGGTCGGATCCATGCCGTGTTCCATGAAGACCATCAGGCACTGGAAGCGGGCGGTGCGCTCGGCCTCGGGCACCGCTTTCAGCTCGGCAAGCAGCTTCTGCAGGTTCGCCTCGTCCCCGGCGCCGACCCCGGCGTAGCGGGCCGAGTAGATCCCGGGCGCGCCGCGCAGTGCATCGACCTCCAGCCCCGAGTCGTCGGCGATGGCCGGCAGCCCGGTGTGCTGCGCCGCATTGCGTGCCTTGAGAATCGCATTCTCGACGAAGGTCAGGCCGGTCTCCTCGATCTCCGGCACATCGAACTCGGTCTGCGGCACCACCTCGAAATCGAGCCCCGCGAGGATCTGGTTGATCTCGCGCACCTTGCCCCTGTTGCCACTGGCCAGAACGACTTTTTTCATGGTTAAAACCCCCTCAAAACCCTTTAACGCAAAGGACGCAGAGACGCAAAGAACGCCAAGATAACAATGCTGGAAACAAAACAGTACCTAGTCGCATTACGACCTAACCACATCAAGTAGAAAAGAGCCGGGCAATCATACCCTTTGCGTTCTTTGCGTCTTTGCGACCTTTGCGTTTAATTGTTTTACCCCGCCAAAGCCTCGCGCTGGTGTTGAATCAGGTCGGCGATTCCCTGGGCGGCGAGGTTGAGCATCGCGTCCATCTCCTCGCGGCGGAAGGCGTGGCCTTCGGCTGTGCCCTGCACCTCGATGAAGGCGCCGCCGTCGTTCATCACCACGTTCATGTCGGTCTCGGCGTTGGAGTCCTCGGCGTAGTCCAGGTCCAGCACCGGGGTGCCCTGGTAGATGCCGACCGAGACCGAGGCGATCTGGCCGTGCAGCGGCTCTTTCTTGATCAGCTTCTTCGCCTTGAGGTGGGCGATGGCATCGGCCAGGGCGACGAAGCCGCCGGTGATCGAGGCGGTGCGGGTACCGCCGTCGGCCTGGATCACGTCGCAGTCGACGGTGATGGTACGCTCGCCCAGCGCCGAGAGGTCCACCACCGCGCGCAGCGAGCGGCCGATGAGGCGCTGGATCTCCATGGTACGGCCGCCCTGCCTGCCCTGCGCCGCCTCGCGGCCCATGCGCATCCCGGTCGAGCGCGGCAGCATGCCGTATTCGGCGGTCACCCAGCCCTGCCCCTTGCCCTTGAGAAAGCGCGGCACCCGCTCCTCCACCGTGGCGGTGCAGATCACCCGGGTGTCGCCGAACTCCACCAGCACCGAACCCTCGGCGTGCTTGGTGTAGTGGCGTGTCAGGCGGATCGCCCGCAGATCATCGGGTTGACGGCCACTTGGGCGCATGGGGACCTACCTTTGGAATTGGCTGTGATTGGGCGGGTATTGTATCGGAGGAAGGGGGAGATGCGCGAGGTCGGTAGATCGTGAGATCGCTAGATCGTAAT
>Ga0209164_1002279_pt1 | contig 20964 bp, 19 predicted proteins | sample MTBNYHSulfiMetaG_FD_187458 | JGI IMG/M metagenome (GOLD analysis project Ga0209164, IMG submission 187458) | Enrichment culture microbial communities from rom New York Harbor, USA that are MTBE-degrading - MTBE-NYH (New York Harbor Sulfidogenic)... | ecosystem: Environmental > Aquatic > Marine >... | reverse complement strand
CCGGGTTGTCGTTTCGGGGATGGAATTAAGGGCTCTAACCGCGTCCATTGTTCGTCTGTTAAGTCCATCCCACATATATTGTACATTTTTCACAAAAGTACAAGTACTATTTTTGAGATGGCTTGTAGAATTTTTTTGTTCAAAAAAATTGGGAGAATATAATGGTTAATTGGTACCTCACAGCTCCGCTAAGGGAAATTTTTTTAGCGATTTAACCTGCCGAACCATTAGATTCTGGGATTAAGGGGACACGATACATAATTTCCTAATTATTGCTCCTTTATAATTTATCACGAAACTTTAACCTGGCCAGTGGCCATGGGCAATAGGCAATAATTAAGTATTGTGTCCCCAGAATTCAGCGGTAGATATCCCTTCTGTGTCCGACTTTCACCACCGTGACGGTGCATTCTTCGTCTTGGACCGAGTAGACTATGCGATACCGTCCCCGCCTTAGACGGTAGCGATTCGGGCCGGTGAGTTTTTCGCACCCTTGAGGACGCGGATCAACCGCCAGCGACTTGATACGGCTTAAAATCCTTTTCAACTCCTTTTTAGGAAGGTCATGGAGATCCTTCTGCACCGATTCCTTGAAAAATAGGCTATATCCGGCCATCTTTTCTGAGCTTCATGACCATTTCGTCGTAGGGAACGGCCGGCTCTTCCGCTCGCTCTTCAAAGGCCGCCAAATCCTCGGCGTCTTCGGCCAGCGCCTCTCTGACCGCATGGTTGACCAGTTCGGACAAGGATTGGTTGGTTTCGACGGCCTTAAGCCTCAAGGCCTTATGCAAGTCGGGGTCAAAGTAGATGGTCGCCCGCTTGGTTTGCGCCGACATAATTTCTCCTCCTTTCATTTATGGGACATTATAACTATTTAACGTCAAAACGTCAAGGCGCTGTAAGGGCGAGCCGGTTCGCCTCAGCCCCGCCCGAATCAGCCGCCTATCCGTGACATGGGCATCCTGCCCATGATTGGCTGGTTTGCCAAGCTCCCGCTTCCACCAGCCCCTAGGCAAGTGATTAGCGCCGCTGATTTCCCGACTCAGCGGCCCCCCAGACCTTGGCAGATTTTACTTTTTAAGGTAAACTACTGAATCAGGCTGGCCTTGAAGGGCCCAAATCGTTTTAGACGGAACAGGTATGCAGGTGGTGATCAACGGAATGGCCGAAGAAGTGCCCGAGGGTGTTCGGGTGGCTGAATTGATCGATTTATTTAAGGAAAACGATCAGAGCCTGATCGTCGAGGTCAATCGCCGCTTTGTCCATCCCCGGGATTACCGGACTTATGAGATCAAGGCCGGCGACCAGGTCGAATTGATCCTGCCGGCTTTCGGGGGCTGAGGATCATGCCCGGCGGCCGCCACCGCAAGCAGGAATTGTTTCCGGGGTTGGGGACCGAAGGCCAAGCGGCCCTGGCCCGCTCGACCGTGCTGGTGGCCGGCTGCGGGGCCACCGGCGGGACCATAGCCGCGTTGCTGGTCCGGGCCGGGGTGGGCCGGGTGCGGATAGTGGACCGCGATTTTCCCGAATTGACCAACCTTGGTCGCCAACTGCTCTATGACGAGGCCGACTTGGCCGCCGGTCTGCCCAAGGCGGTCATCGCCCGGGAGAAACTTGGTCGGATGAATTCCGAGGTCGAGGTGGAAGGGATCGTGGCCGACATCAACCCCGGCAACGTCCTGGACCTGATCGAAGGAGTGGATTTGATCCTGGACGGCCTGGACAACCAAGCCACCCGGTACCTGATCAACGACGCCGCCGTCAGCCGGGGCCTGCCCTGGGTCTATGTGGGCTGCCTGGGTTCAGCCGGCAACGTCATGACCGTCATTCCCGGCCGAAGTTCCTGCCTGCGCTGTCTCTTCCCCCATCCGGCCCCGCCGGGGACCCTGCCGACCTGCGACACGGCCGGGATAATCGGACCGGCCCCCAGCCTGGTGGCTTCGGCGGCGGCGGCCGAAGCCTTGAAGCTGCTGTCCGGGTCCGGCGATCTTTTGACCAGAGGGTTGTTCACCTTCGACCTTTGGACCGATAACTTCCGGGTGATCTCTTTGCCGGCGCCCAGCCCGGCTTGCCCCTGCTGCGGCGAGAGGCGCTTCGAGTTTCTCGCCGGCTGGCTCTACTCGGGCGCGGCGACCATGTGCGGAATCGACGCGGTCCAGATCAATCCGCCGGGGGCGGCCCGTCTGAACCTGGCCGGGCTGGCCGGGCGTCTGGACCCGGAAGCCCTGATTTCCGTCAATAAATATCTGGTCCGGTTCCAGGCCGAAGGCTTTTCTTTTGCCGTCTTTCCGGACGGCCGGGTCATCATCCACGGGACGACCGACCACGGACAAGCCCGGGCCCTGTACGACCGGTACATCGGTTTTTGATCGAACCGGAGAAAGTCGGCCGCGGTCGGACTAATCGTCGTCCCGCTTGAGGAACTGGTCGAAAGGAATGATTTTCCCCTTCTCTCCTTCCCCAAGGGAAGATGGATGGGGTCGGCGGCGCGGGCGTGAGGATTCCTGGAACTCTTGTTTCAGTTCATCCACGTATTGTTTCAAACGTGGATTGTTGGCGATGAGGTCTTCGATCTGACGGTCCATCTCGACGATGCCTTCCAGGAGGTCCTGGGTCTCCAGGGAAAATCCGGCCGCAGTTTTGAGTATCTCGACCAGGCGCTGCAGAATCTTCAAGTTGCCCGTCTGAATGTAGACCGGGGCATGGCCCCAAAGTCCAACCACCGGAAGACCCTGCTCCCGGCCCCGAACCATCAGCCAGGTATGGATGCTGATCGGGCCTTCGTATTCAGCCGGAAGTAATGGGTGAATCACCCCGGCCAGCGCGGTCTTGGCCGCCGCGCCGGAGTAAACCACCGAAACCCTGGGCTCCGCCCAATGAGGAATGTAGTCATAGGTTCCGCCCACGGTGAAAATATTCTGGACGTTCATGTCCTTGGCCAGGTCCAAAATCAATCGGGCGAAATATTTCCAGCGCAGATCAGGCTCGCGGCCGGAAAAGAGGACCAGGTCCCTTTCCCCAACCCCGGTTTTGACATAAGAAAAATGATTGCGGGGCGACTGGAGGTCTTCCAAATGACCCGCGGTGATCTTGGCGGTGGGACGGTCGGCGGTAAAGATGTAAAAACCGTCCGGTTCGATCAGGGCCAACGGTTTAGCTTCCAGGCGGCGTAAAAGATAGCCTAGGGCCCCGGTGGACACGTCCCCGGCGTTGGGCCAGCCGGCAAAACCCAGGATCATGACCGGCCGATCAAGCTGGGGCTGGTCCAAATAGTAAAGTTCCGACATGCCGAGACTCTCCATATGGTTCAGGAGGCCCTGATTTGTTCAATCAGGTCCCGGGCCTCTTCAAAGTCCGGGTTAAGACTTAAGGCCTGTTTAAGGTGCTTGAGGGCCTCTTCCTTTTGTCCCTGATCGTAATAAACCCGGCTCAAGTTGAACCACAGGTTTTCGTCGTCCTGGGCCACTTCCAGGGCCTTGTGGAAGTACCGGGCGGCTTCTTCCAGCTTGCCCTGCTGGCGCAGGGTGATGCCCAGGCGGTTGAAAATATGAGTCTGGGAAGGATCGAGTTTAAGGGCCAGCCGGAAGGCCTTTTCCGCTTCTTCAAAATGTCCTGATTCCAGCAGGGCTTCGCCCAAATACCGCTGGCGGTCGGCGTTCAAGGGGCTGATTTCCGAACTATGGCGCAGATAGCTCAAGGCCTCTTCCGGCTCGTTCTTTTTCAGGCTCAAGGTTCCCAGGGCGTCAAAAGCCTCGACGTAATAATTGCTCATTTTAACCGCCCGGCGATAATCGGTTTCAGCCTCGCCCTCCTGGTCCAGGGCTTCATGAGTCCGGCCTATTTTATAATGAAGCACGGCCATGGATGATTTGGCCGCTTCCAAGGCCTGTTTGTACATTTCCAGGGCCGCGGTCAGATTGCCGGATTGAGCCAGAGAATTGGCCTCCTGATAGTATTTTTCCCCTTCGCTGGGGTTGATGCGTCGGTCGAGGACCTGGTTGACCTTTTTGATCAGCGTCTGGTAGGAAAAGGGTATGAGGACGTAACCGCTGACTTTATACTCGGCGGCCTTGGCCACATATTTTTGTTCGATCTGCGATGAAATGAGTATAAAGGGAACTTCCTTGAGCTTCTTGTCTCGCCGGATTTCTTTGAGCAGATCCAATCCGTTGAGTCCGGGGAGATTATAATCGGCCAAGATCAGGTCCACCCCTTCGGTCTGGGCTTTTTTCAGGGCGGAGAGGCCGTTTTCCGAAATGGTCAGATTGGTGTAACCCTCGTCTCTTAAATAGTTTCGGATAAGACTTCTCAGCTCAGGCTTATCATTGACGATCATTATCTTGAAACCGGATTTATCCATCCCCATTCACCCCAAAAGCGCCCCGATAAAAAATAATTTTACTTTATATCGCCGGCCCTGGCAATAGATGCAAGCCGATTAATACCGGATATACGTCTGGAGGGAAATTCCCTTGCCAAGGTGAAACGAGTCCAGTATAAGTAGAGTCCGTCAGCTTGGGCCGTATAAAGACTATGGTTTGGGCAAGGAAATTGTCATTATGGCCGAGCCTAACGCACAGCCGACCTTTGATCTGCGTGATTTGGTGGTAGCCCTGTCCGAAGCCCTGGGTCTGGTCGGCGGCCCTATCATCGATCACGGCAAACGAGTGGCTTACCTGGCTTTGACCTTTGGGAAAAGCCTGGGATTGTCGCCGGAGGAAACCGAAGACCTGCGCACGGCAGCTTTGCTCCATGACGCCGGCGTCTCCTGCACCCGAGTCCATAAAAACCTGATCCAGCTCGACTGGGAAGGGGCCTTCGAGCACTGCCTCGACGGCGCGGCTCTTTTGGAAAGCTTTAGGCCCTTCGCCCGGCCGGCCCAAATGATTTTGCATCATCACACCAAATGGCCCCAGTTCCCGGACACCGGGGTGGACGACCGGCTGGCTTTACTGGCCAACCTTATTTTTCTGGCCGACCGGATCGACGTCATGCTGGATTGGAATCGTGAACTCATCCTTAACCGCGACCCCATCGAAGCCAAAGTCAAAGAACTGAGCCGAAGCTATTTCAACCCTGACGCGGTCAAAATTTTTCTGGAAAAATCCCGTCTGGAAGTTTTTTGGCTGAGTCTGCACCCCCGGCATATCTCCAAGGCCTTGGCCCGGTTCAGACCCCCTGACCCAGAACCGCTGGGACTCGATGACCTTGAAGCCGTGGCCTCGATTTTTGCTCAAATCGTGGACAACAAAAGCAGTTTCACCCGGGCCCACTCGGAGGGGGTGGCCGGCCTTTGCGACCTGTTCAGCTGTTATTTGAACTTCCCGCCGATGACCGCCCAAAAGCTGCGCATCGCCGGACTGCTGCATGATTTAGGCAAACTGGCCGTGCCGGACGAGATTTTGGAAAAGCCCGCCGAGTTGACGCCCGAGGAATTCCAAATCATCAAACGCCATCCGTTTGAGACTTATCATATCCTGGGCGGTCTGCCCGGCCTGAAGGACATCCGGGACTGGGCTGCCTTTCACCATGAGAAAGACGACGGGTCCGGGTACCCCTTTCACCTTGGGCAAGATGATTTGCAGATTGAGCACCATATCGTGGCTTTGTCCGACATCATTCAAGCCCTGGTGGCCGATCGGCCTTACCGTCCCGGACTTTCCCGGGAGCACGTTCTGGACATTCTGGCCCATATGGCTCATCAGCAGCCGAGCCTCCAACCCTTGACCAGGATCGTCCGAGCCGAATTCGACTTGGTGGTCCAGGCGGCTCAGGGCGGAAGGATGACCGAATGAAGGAATTGATCGACCGCCCGCCGGGCGGTAGCGGGGACAAATGTTTCGTCTGCGGGCCTAATAATCCCAAGGGACTTCATCTCAAATTTTATCTTTCGGACGACCGGACCGTGACCACCGAGCTGGTTCCGCCTCAGGAATGGCACGGCTGGGACGGTCTGATGCACGGCGGACTGCAATGCGTCCTTTTGGACGAAACCGTAGCCTGGACCGTGGCCGGATTGATCCACAAGGATTTCGCCGTGACCACGACCCTGGAAGTCCGGTACCGTAAACCGGTGCGTCTGAACCAAAAACTGACCCTGTTGGGCCGGGTCTTGTGGCAGTCGGAACGCGGCAGCCGGATCACGGCCCAGATGCTCAGCCCAGAGGGCGAGGTCCTTTCGGAGGCTAACGCCAAAGTCGTTCATATGAACGAAAAAATCTTCGAGAAGATGATCCGCTCGGCCCCCTGAACCCCGTCCCGGCCGGGAGAAAAACTCAACGTCCGCCCTAGCCGGGATAATCCGGACCCATGAAATCACGGAGCGTGGTCAGGTTGGGAATGCCGGTCCGTCCGCCGATCTTTTCGCATTTTAAAGCCGCCGCGGCCGAAGCGAAACGCATGCAGGCCGGCAGGCCCCACCCGGCCAGAATCCCGAAAATGTAAGCCCCATGATAAACGTCCCCGGCCCCGGTGGTGTCCGTCACTTTGACCCGATAGGCCGGCTGGCGGTGGAAAAGGCGGCCGTCAAATCCAAGGCTGCCCCGGCCGCCCAAAGTCGCCACCGCCTGACGCGGTCCCAGGGCCAGGAGGCGGGCCAGAGCTTCTTCCTCGCTTCCTTGGGGATGGAAGGCCCGGAAGAATCTTTCCGAACAGATCAGGTAATCGGTCAGGGCGGCCAGGTCTAAATATCCGGGGCGGAGCGTCCCGGCGTCAAAAACCACCGGCACGCCGGCCCGGCGGGCTTCTCTGGCCGCGGCCAGCGAGGCTTGCAGCTTGAGGCCGTCCAAATGGAGCAGCCGGGCCCTGCGGATAAGCTCCTCATCCACCAGTCCGTCCGCCGCCTCCGGATGGGAGTCCCGCCGCCAAAAAATGGTCCGCCGGCCCAGCCTGGGCTCGACCGCGATAAAAGCGAACTGGGAAACGCCGCCGGGCGTCACAACCAGACGGGAAACGTCCACGCCTTCACTGATCAAGCCCTCGCGGATCAACCGGCCGAAATCATCGTCCCCGACTTCTCCCATCAGGGCCGTTTTCAAACCCAGCCGGCTGAGGGTGACCAGAGCCGTGGCCACCGGGCCGCCGCCCTGGATGGTCAGCCCGGTGAATTCACACTTGGCATCCGGCTCGGGATAGGCTTCGATCACCCCCAAAAAGTCAAGGGAGGCCTGGCCCAGTCCGACCACCACCCCTGTAAGTTCAGTTTTTCCGGACATGTCCTGAGTGATCTCTTTCCTGGGGATGACTTGGGCCTCTAGTCCTTTTCGATCATCTCCAGGAAGGCCTCCAATCTGACCCTGACCTGTTCCAGGTTGAGGCCCGGCCGTGAAGTTTCGAGCAGGAGGTGGGGCCGCCCGGCTTCTTGCAAGGCCTTGGCCAGTTCCGGGTATTCGAAAAAATGGGGTTCGCAGTATTTTTGCAGTAAGAAAACCACGCCCTGGGTCCGGCTCCTCTTGACCTTGTCCAAAAAAACCGGGACCGGACTTTTTCCCGTGGCCTTGCACGGGCAGGGCGGCCGTTCCAAAGAGGCCTGGGCCAAGGCCATGAGGGGATCGTTATGCCGGGGTGTTTGATAATCAAAAATCCTTCGGCCGGTGCACAGGTCGTCGTCGACCACGGCGGCATCGTTCTGGTCCAGCAGGCGGTACAAGCTGGGATCGTCGCCTAGATTCCCGGCCAGGAAGATTCTTTTGGAATTGTTTTCTCCAGGGGCGGCTCCTTCCATTTGGGCCAATATAGGCCGGGCCAGTTCGAGCCAGGTTTCGGGCCGCAGGCGGAAAGCGGCCAGGACCAAATAAAGGAAGTCCTCGGCCGACAAGAGTCCGGGGGAGCGACCGTTGACCTCATACAGCCGGACCACGGTCCGGCGCAGTTCATTGTAGATGTCTATGGACCGGGTCAAGGCCTCGTGGGTCATAGGACGGTCGGACCAGCGGCCGAGTTCATCGCGGAACCTGGCCAGGGACATGACCAAATATTCCTGGGCCGCCGGAGTGTCCACCCTGGTCGGCCAGGCCAGGGCATAATGATGGGGCAGTTTGACGGCCACGGGCCAGATGAAGGCTGCGTTCTGCATCGAGTCGCAGGTCTGGGTGAAGACCATGCCGGTCAGGCCTTCGAGCCGGCCGGACATCCCGGCTTCCAGGCCGCCCCGAACCAAGTGGCAGCAATAAGCCGGCAAATGGGCTTCGGCCTGCTTGACGGCCAGGTCGAAACGAAAGAGGCGCACCGGGGTGAACCCGGCGGCGTGGATCATTTCCAAGGGCGTCATGGGGCAAAAATAGCCGACCAGGGGGCGGTCGTCCCCGGTCTCTTTGATCTGTCCGGGCAGTTGGTCGACGGCGGCTTTTAAAGGTTCGATTCCGGCGGTCAAGTCCATGTGATCCTCGCTGGCGGCGGCACTGATGGTCGATGTCAGCGAATTTAAGCGATTTTCAGGTAAAAGTCAAACCACGGACGGAAACGGAGAGCGGCCGACAGGACGGCCGGTCCGGGGTAGGGGCGACGCATGCGTCGCCCTTAGTGCTCTCCGGCGTGTATCCGAATGTAACCTGGGCCGTCGTGAGGCGGGGTGGAGAGCAACAGGAGGAGAACGAGCAGTCCGTAGGATGACGAACTCGATTGGGCCGGGCGCACCGGCGAGCCTGTTAGGGAATGGTGAAGCCTGATTGACAAGGTGTATTAGTTAGGATCTTCCCGGACAGTTGAGCGTTTATGATGGCGCTCGAGAAGGGGCCAGTCCGGGGGAGTCGCAATGACGACATAGCCATATTTGCCGCTGTTTACTGACGGATTGCGAAAACCGAAGGGGGATGCTTGACAGTCTTCTTGGGGCTGTGCTATATTAACTAAAATTATTATTAATGAAATCGGCAGATTATGAATGAGTTTCCCGCCTCCTTGCTTAAATATCGGCCACCGGCGGCCATGGGGCGGCCCAGGGCCGGGGACCAATTTGGGTCAGGACAGGTAAATCCTTGAAGACAAAACGGGTTCCGGCGGCGCTCCTGGTCTTCTTTTTCACTGGTCTGGCCATTCTGACCTGGGTGCAGCTCCGACAGGAGAAAAAGGAGAGCCTCAATGAAATCGACCAAAGGGGCAGGCATCTGGTCAACTTGATCAGTATGTTTCCGCCAGCGGTTTTCTCCGGCGAAAGCGGCCGTTTTTTTGTCCGGACCCTGGCCGAATCGACCAGCCGGGACCCGCTGGTTTACTGTTTCATCCACGACGACCAGGGCCGCCTGGTCGTGTCCTTTGACCGGGACAATCTGGCCGCGGTCCTGCCCGGCCAGGTTCAGGTCAACTCGCTGCACGCCCTGATTCTGACCAGACAGAACTTTCAAACCGGCGGGTCGGAACAATTTTTTGAATTTTCCAAACCCATGCACCAGGAAGGCCGACGGGTCGGAACGGTCAGGCTCGGTTTCCGCCTGCCGCCGGTGAAACTTTTTTCGGCCGAGCGGATCAGCCTCCTGGCCACGGCCGCCTTTTTCATGTTCGTCACGGCCTTTTTGGCTTACTACGGCGTGACTATAGCTTTCCGCCCTCTGACCAGACTCACTAGAAGAATCGGCCAAACCTGGAGTGAAGCATCCGGGCCGGGCTCCGGGGGGAGCGCTTCCGCAGGCGGGCTGAGCCGGCTGCTCGGCGATCTGGAAAATTCGCTGGGGTTTCTCCGGGAAAAATTATCCAAGATGGAAGAAGGCCAGGCCGAACTTTCCGGCCGGTTGGGGGCCATGGCCTTCCGGGTGAAGCAGTTTGAAAAAATTCTGGACTCGGTCAATTTCGGCATCATCATGACCGACCTTAACGACAACGTCACCCATGTCAACGAGTACTGGCTCCGCTTGTTGGGCAAAGGCCGGGGTGAAGTTCTGGACCAGCCCCTGGCCGAAGCCGTGGCCGATGATGAAATCGCGCTTTTCGCCGCCCAAAAATGGTCGGGCCGGCAGCCGAGCGTCGGCGCGCACTTGGAAAAGTCGTTTACCCAGGTCTCCCCGAGTGAAACTTACCGCCTGACGTTGACCCCCATCTATGACGCCGAAGGCTCGACCATCGGCAAGACCATTTTCGTCCACAACGTCACGGCTGAAAAGACGGCCGAAAGGACCAGGCAGGAGTTCATCGCCCATGTGGCCCATGAACTCAAGACCCCGCTGGCCACCATCAAGTCCTACAACGAGATGCTCATGGACGGGGAGATAGAAGACCGGGAAATGAAAAAAGAATTTTACAACACCATCAACGACGAAACCAACCGGTTGGCCGGGCTGATCAACAACCTGATCAGTCTGTCCAAAATCCAAATGGGCGGCCTGTCCATCGAACGCGGCCTGGTCCAGACCGACTGGCTGTTCAACGACTGCCTGGCCGCGGTGGAAGCCCCGGCCTATGATAAAAACATCGCCATCGAAAGGGTCGTCCCGGACAATTTCCCGCAGATCCTGGGCGACAAGGAAATGCTCAAGGTGGCTATTATCAATATTTTGAACAACGCGGTGAAATATACGCCGGAAGGAGGCCGGATCAAGTTCTCTTTGCAAGATCAGGGCGACTCGGTGGTCTTTGAAGTGGCCGACACGGGGTACGGCATCGCCAAGGATGATCAGCCCCATATCTTCGACCAGTTTTACCGGTCGGCCAATCCCGACATAGCCGACCAGACGGGCAGCGGCCTGGGTCTGGCCATCACCCAGGAAATAGTCCGACTCCACAGCGGGGAAATCGAGGTCCAGAGCGAGCCGGGCCGGGGGACTCAGTTCAGCATCACCCTGCCGCGGGAGGAGTATCAGATTGGCCGGCAGTAGCGGGAAAGTCCTGGTCATCGACGACGACGTCCATATCAGGCGTGTGGTCGAAGTCAAGCTGCGCAGCCACGGCTATACGGTCATCACGGCCAAAAACGGCCGGGAAGGCCTGGAGGCCATCATGACCGAGCAGCCCGACGTGGTCGTCTCGGACATCAACATGCCCATGATGGACGGCGAAACCCTGTGTAAAGAAACCAATCACCTTAAAAAAGACCGCCCGTTTTTGACCATCATCATGACCAGCCGGATCACCGCCGACCAGGAAAGCTGGATCAAGGACATGCAGAACACCATGTTCATGGAAAAGCCCTTCAGTCCCAACAAGCTTCTTCAAGTGATCGAAGGGCATTTGGCCGCCGTGAACCGATGATGGACCTTGGTTCATTCACCGACTTCCTGTCCGGCCTTCATCAGGTTGCCGGCCTGGCCTTCACTGTTTGGGACCGTGAAGGGCTCGTTTACGCCGCTGGGATCGAGAGTCAATCCGATCAATTAGATGAAGAACTCGGCCGATTCGCGGCGCGGGTTTTGGAACAAGCCGATTTTTTGCGTCAGAACCACGGCGGGCTTCAGCTTTTCGGGGCGCCCATTTTTCAAGACGGACTGGCGGTCGGGGTCCTGGCGGCCGTCCGGACTGAGGGCCATAAGTCGGCAGATTTCGGTCCGATGCAGACCTTCATGGCCCACCTGACCGGGCTGATAGAAGACTGGTGGGCCAGCCGACAGGAAGCCGACGACATGGCCGAACAGCTGGCCCGGAGTTTCGAAGACTTCAATCTTTACTCCCGGCTGACTTCCGAGATAAAAACCTTGGGCTTTTCCAGGGTCATGCTGGAAGACATGTGCCGTCATTTTCTGGACGTGATGAGGGTGGATCTGGCCTTCGCCAAACTGCCCGAGCGGCCGGAATACGAGGCGCTGGTCAGTCAAGGTCAGGCGGCGGATTTGGTTGAAAATCCCAAAGCCTTCACCGACAGCCTGATCGATTCGATTCCTACCGACGATCCGTCCATAAAAAACGGTTTTTTCATTGTCAACGATTCTACGGCCGACCCGGTCTTCAAGGAACTCCACCCGGAGCCTTTCCGATTCCTGGCCGTGACCCTGCAGCACGAAGACAGGTTCTACGGCTGGCTGGGTCTAGTCTCGTTCAATCTTAAGGAAATCTTCCGGCGGAGCGAAATGCGCCTGGTCACCTCCATGGGCGAGCAACTGGCCGTGGTCATCACCAACACCGACCTCTATCGGGACCTGGAGCGCTTTGTCATCAACATGGTCAAGTCGCTGGTTTACGCCATCGAGGCCAAGGACGTCTACACCCGGGGCCATTCCGAAAGAGTCAGCCTCTTTTCGCTGGAACTGGCCGAACGTCTGGGCTGGGAGGACCACGAGAAAAAAATACTTAACTGGGCCGCTGTGCTTCACGACGTGGGCAAGATCGGCATACCCGAAATCATCCTGAACAAACCGGGGGCCTTGAACAATGATGAATACGGGGTCATCAAAGGCCATCCCCAAAAAGGCTACGTCATCCTCAAACCCTTGGAGCAACTGTCCGATTCTTTGCCGGGCATCCTCCACCACCACGAGCGTTATGACGGGAAGGGCTATCCTCAGGGACTCAAAGGTGAGGAAATACCCTTGTCGGCCCGGGTCATCGCCATAGCCGACACTTATGACGCCCTGACCAGCGACCGGGCTTACCGGCCGGGCAAGGACCCGGAAACGGCTTTGGCTATTATTGAAAAAGTGGCCGGGACCCAACTGGACCCCGAACTGACGCCGCTTTTTGTCGAAATGATCAGGGAAAACCTGGCCGGACAAGGCCAGGTGGAGGAAAGTTCCTGAGGCTTCCAAGATGGATTTATCAAAAATCAGCCTGACCAAAGTCGGCCCCCGGACCATCCTGGCGCCCAAGACGGCCTTGACCTATGATAACTGTGAGGCTCTTGAAGCCGTCTATAAACAGTGCCTGGAGCAGAACCGGAACCAGATCGTTTTGGACTGCAAGTCCGTGCCGCTTTTCGACAGTGCGGCCCTGGAGCTACTGCTCCGGATGAACACCGAACTGAGGAGTTTAGGCGGGGCCTTTGTCCTGGTCGGCCTCAACGCCGTGTGTCACGACATCCTTGTGGCCACTCGCCTCGACCATGATCTGCAGGTTTTCAAAAATCTTCAGGAGGTGGTCTTAGCCTGATGACGCCTAAAACCGGCGCATCCAAGAGACTGAGAATCGGGGAAATCCTGATTCAGCAGGGCCGTTTGACCCCGGAACAACTGGCCGAGTTCCTCCGACTGCAACGTGAAAGCGGCAAGCCGCTCGGCCAGATATTGATGGATAATAATATCATTACGGCCGAGGAACTCAAGCAGATACTGGGGGCCCAGTTGGGCATCCCCCACGTCTGGCTGCGCCAGGGGCTGGTCGACCCCAGAGTCGTCCCCCTGGTGCCCAAAGAAAAGGCCCTTCGCTTCAAGATCATCCCCATGTTCCGGGTCAACAACGTCCTGACTTTGGCCACGGCCGACCCTCACGCCATCTTCGTCTTTGACGAGATCGCCAAGATGACCAAATTGGAAATCCAGCCGGTCAGTTGCCGGACTGACGACATCCTCAAGGCCATCGACGAATGCTACCGCCAGGAAGTCAGCATGGACGAGGTCATGAGCAGTATCGAGCAGTCCGATCTCGAGATCATCCAGACCGCGCCGGAAAGAGAAATCAGCGAAATTGCTGAAATGGCCGAAGGCAGTCCGGTCATCAACCTGACCAACATGATCCTGCTCCGGGCCATCCGTGACGGAGCCAGCGATATACATATCGAACCCCAGGCCAAAGAGTTCCGGGTTCGGGTCCGCATCGACGGCGTTTTGTACAAATTGATGTCTCAAAAGATCGAGATGCACCCGGCCGTGGTCTCCCGGCTGAAAGTGATGGCCAACCTGGACATCGCCGAGCGGCGTTTGCCCCAGGACGGACGGTTCCAGGTTCAGCTTGACGGCCGGCCCATCGACCTTCGCTTCTCTTCCATGCCCGGCATCTACGGCGAAAAGGTGGTCCTGCGCATCCTGGACCAGATCAAGGCCATCCTGGACATCAATTCCCTGGGGTTCGATCCGGATATCCTGGCCCGGTTCAAGGAACTCCTCCGCCGACCCTACGGCCTGATCCTGGCCTGCGGGCCGACCGGCAGCGGCAAGACCACCACCTTGTACTCGGCCATCACCATGCTCAACACCCCCGAAAAAAACATCATCACGATAGAAGACCCGGTCGAATACCAGCTCAACAACATCAACCAGAATCAGGTCCGCGAAGCCATCGGCTTGGATTTTGCCAGATTCCTCAAACACGCCCTCCGCCAGGATCCGGACATCGTCATGGTCGGAGAAATCCGCGACCGGGAGACCGCCGAAATCGCCATCCAGGCTTCTTTGACCGGCCACTTGGTCCTTTCGACCCTGCACACCAACGACAGCCCCAGCGCCATCACCCGGCTGCTGGAAATGGGCATCGAACCCTATCTGATCTCTTCGTCGTTGCTGGCCGTTCTGGCCCAGCGCCTGATCCGGACCGTCTGCTCGGAATGCGCGACCTCTTATTACGCCCCCTTAGAAGTCCTCAAGGAACTGGGCCTGGATGAAAACGAAAAAGTCCGGCTGCGGCGGGGCAAGGGCTGCCCCCAGTGCTACGATTCGGGCTTCAAGGGACGTTCGGGTATTCACGAGCTCTTGGAGATGGATGAAGGGCTCAAGGCCATGATCCTGGACAGCCCGACTGTGGACCGTCTCCAGAAATATCTTCGGGAAAGGGGCCACCTCAACCTGCGCCAGCTCGGCCACAAAAAGGTTTTAGAAGGCGTGACCACCATTGAAGAGGTCCGCCGGGTCACGGCCATGGAGGTCTAGGGCCGGCCGTCAGGACAGCGGGCCCGGGGTTGAAACCCCAGGCTATGTCGCCTTCATACATAGGCTAAAGAAACGATGAGGTCTTGCGAGGTTCGTCGGAGACGGACCGAAGCAATCTTTTGAAATTATTGGTATCGGCAATTACTCCACCGTTCGAACCGCCCACCTCCGCCAAAAACCTTTGTTCTTCTTGCTCCACCGTTGCTACCGGTCGGTGCTCGCCCTTGGCCGGCGGCGGGTATTCTCGTTGACGGGCGGAGATTCTATGGAGTACTATACTTAGGAGTTTGAAAACGTTTGATTTTCGGTGAGACCGGCCGGAAAGCGCTTTTTTGTCAATAGGTTGCATGCCTCGCGCTTCAGCTCAAGGCCAGCCTTTCCGGCAAAGAGCGGTGTGGGAAAGTCTAAAAAAAGGAAATCGGGTCTGAGGATGCATAATTCTGGTTTATATGGTCGAGGCGATTTGGGCCTGGGGCAAGGCGCGGAGACTTTGGACTTTTCTCTTTTTCAGACCATCGAGGATCATATAGCTCGGGTGATAGTCGGCAAACGGCGGGCCATCCGGCTCCTTTTGATCGCCGTCCTGGCCGAAGGACACGTGATCATCGAAGACGCCCCCGGCCTGGGCAAAACCATGTTGGCCAAGGCCCTGGCGAAAAGCATCGGCGGCCGGTTCAACCGGATTCAGTTTACTCCGGATTTGCTCCCGGCCGACGTGACCGGCTTCAGCATCTGGGACCGGGCCGCGGGTGGTTTCAAGTTCCATCCGGGTCCGATAATATGCAACGTGCTTTTGGCCGACGAAATCAACCGGACCATCCCCCGGACCCAGTCTAGTCTGCTCGAATGCATGGGCGAACGGCAGGTGACCGTGGACGGCCGGACCCACTTGCTGCCGCGTCCGTTTTTGGTGATCGCCACCCAGAATCCGATCGAACTGGAAGGAACCTTTCCCCTGCCCGAGGCGCAGTTGGACCGGTTTTTGATCAAAATGACCGTGGGGTATCCCGATCCGGACGAAGAAATCGAGATCATGAGCCGGTTTCAAGTGGACGACCCCATGGAAACCCTGACCGCGGTCGCCGACCCGAAGGCCGTGGCCGACCTTCAGGTTCAGGTTCGGCATATCCATGTCTCCGATCCGGTCAAACGTTACATCGCTGCGTTGGTCCAGACCACCCGGGGCCATGAAGCCTTCCAATATGGGGCCAGTCCGCGAGGCTCTTTGGCCTTGATGCGGGCGGCCCAGGCTTCGGCGGCTTTGGCCCGCCGGACGTTCGTGCTGCCCGACGACGTCAAGGATTTGGCCGGGCCGGTTTTGATTCACCGCGTGATACCGACGGAAAAGACGCGGCTGCGCGGCGAATCGGCGGAAGAGCATCTGGCCGCCGTCGTGGATAGGATCGAACCGCCGTCGGAGGCGTAGTCCGCTTGACCCCTACGGACGACTATCCCCCGATGTTGGGGGTTTATACCGCCTCTTTGATCCAGCTTATGGTGGCCGGGCTGGTCTTGGCCGCTTTGGTGAAAGAGGATCGCGGCCTGGCCCTGTTAGGCCTGACCGTGATGCTGCTTCACGTCCTGGCCCGGGTATGGAGCCGTGCGGCCGCCGGGCGAATCACGGCCCAAGTCCGGCTGGACCGGCGACGAGTCTTCCCCGGCGACCCGGTCCGGCTGGCCTTGACTTTGAACAACCAAAGCCGTCTGCCGGTCTGGGTCCAGGCGGATTTCCACCATGACGAGGCCGAGACGTCCTTGATTGAGGCCGGGGAAGCACTGAACATGGTCCTGCCCGGCCGAAGCGGGGCGCAGACGGACTGGACCCTGACTCCGACCCGGCGCGGAGTATACGACCTGGGGCCTAGCCGGATGCAAGGCGGCGATCTGTTGGGCTGGTTTCCCCAAACGGTGACCGGGGCGGACCCAGTCGAACTGGTGGTCTACCCTGGTTTGGTGGAAACGTCTCGGCTGGGTCTGGCCAAATTGGAATATTTCGGCGCGCCCGGCGCTAAAAATCCGGTGCTCGATCCGATTTACATCATGGGCGCCCGGGATTCGGCCCCCAATCGACCGGCGCGATACATCCACTGGCGGGCCAGCGCCCGTCTGGACCGGTGGCAGGAAAAGATTTTCGACCCCTCGGCTCAGGCCAAGGTGCTTTTGGCCTTGGACGTCTCGGGATTTGCGAGCCCCGAGGCCGGTGAACGTTTCGAGCGCACCTTATCCCTGTTGGCTTCCCTGGCCGCCGGATACCACCGTCGGGGCCGCCAAGTGGGCTTGATGGCCAACGGACGGTTGAGGGGCGACGCCCAGGGCCTGGCGGCGAACGGGTCGGTCCGGCCGATCGGCGGGATTCTCGAATTGCTTGCCCGCCAGACTACCAGGGCCGAACGGCCTTTGGCCGAGCTGATGCTGGACCGCCCGGCCTTGTCCGCCCGGGTGAGCGCGGTGTTCGCGTTCCATGAATGGGATGCGGCCGCCGAAAGCGCGGCCGCGGTCTTGACCGGCCGCGGCCGTCCGGCGGTCATGATTTCGGCCCGGCCCGAGTCCCAGTCCACTCCCCCGATGTGGCGTCTGGATGATCTGATCGCCGGCGAGGCGGGAATCTGATGCCCGCCTCGGCCCGAAACCCATGGCTGAAAACGGCCGCCGCGGGCATGGAGTTGTCCTGGCGGCTGGCCTGGGCCAACTGGTTGACGATGGAGATTTTATCCCTGGCCTACCCGGCCGGTGCGGCCGCTTTGATTTTTTCGGCCGCGGCCGTCATCCGAAAAATCACTCTCGGCCGCGGTTTTCGATTGATCACCATCATCGGACTTCACCTGGGCGGCTTCGTCTTGGCCGCGCTGGTGGTCGTCCACCATTTCCACGGCCTGGGCCGACCCTGGTGGCCGCTGGACTGGCTTGCTCTCGCTGCGACGGAGGGTCGGGGGATTTTTTGGGCTTCGGCAGTTTTTGAGGCGTCTTTGACTGTGGTGTTGTGGACGGCCGGAGCGGCCTGGGTCGGACGCGGTTTGGAATATGAAACGGTGAGCCGCCGGTTCGACCTGGGTTTGTCCATGCTGTTTTTATTGTTCATCGTCAAATATTTCCTGCTGGTCCGGTTCGAACATCCGGTCCACGATCCTCAAGGTCTGCTTTTGGCCTTGGCCTTTATTTGTTTCGGACTTTTGGGTCTGAGTTTGGCCAGAATCAGGGGCGGAAACGTTCGGCGGACCGGAGGCCGGGCCGGCGGTTTGTGGACCGTGGCTGGAATGGGAGCCGTTGGGTTGTTGATTTCCGGCGGGGCCACGGCGTTTTTTTTGCCGCAACTGACGAGCGCGGCGGAAGCCGGCTACCAGGTGCTGAAATGGGGCGGACGTCCGCTCTTGGACCTTTTCGTGGCCGTGCTCCGGTTTTTGTACGGTCCACGACGCCAGGCGCCCGAGCCGGCCCCGGCTGGCGGGGGATCGTCCACAATGAACACTCCGGCCATGTCCGAAGGCCCGGCCTGGCTGGTCCGGGTGATGGAAGTGGCGGCCTGGGTTCTGTTAGGCTTGGTGGTCTTGATGGCGACAGCGGCGGCGGCGTTGTTGATTTATCAACTGATCAGGCGGCTGCTGGCCCGGACCGAGGCGCAAGAGAAAGCCGAGCCCTGGGGTCCGGACTGGCGGAAATGGGCGGCCCGGTTGGCCGACGGGTGGTCCCGGCTGAAGAAAATATTGACTCCGCCGGCTGATGCCCCGGGGCTCTATCGGTGGCTGCAACGATGGGGCCGGGTCGGCGGCCGGGCGCGCCGGGTGTCGGAAACGCCCCGGGAGTACGCCCGGCGGCTTGGAGCGTCCTTTCCGGCCGCGGCCGGGGACATTCAGGCTATTGTTTCACTTTTGGAGCGGCAGGTTTATGCCGGTCAAGCCGCGCCGCCGGAACAACTGGCCGCCGTTCGGCATGGACGACGCCGGCTGGCCGGGGTAAAATGGTGGCCTCGGAGGCTTAAAACCCGGTTATTGGATTGATTGACTGGGCGTGATTCGGCCGGTTGTTTTGGAGAAGGACACAACTATCCCACGGCAGAGCTGTGGGGCATCCATCTTCGGTTTCTTGCAGGCCGGTTCCTTGAAAGCAAGGTTTCAAGCTCTTTTTTGCGCTTTTTCCGGCTATGTTCTATATCTTTTGTCGCCTGGTGCCCCACAGCTCTGCTGTGGGGTAGCATCGCTACGGCTCCCGCGTCTTTATATAAATCGATCGCCCCCAAATTCAACGGGACATCTTTACGGCCCTGACCAAAGATTTCCTTTGCTCCCGGATGGTTCATACTGGGCAGTCGACGATAGCAACTGAACGTAACAAAGCGAGCGGTACCCACGTCGTCATGATGTTTGAGTCTGGTCACGAAGCTTGGTTGCCTCAGCCCACTATCCCACAGCAGAGCTGTGGGGCACCCCTCTTGGGAACCAGTTATTATTACCACTTGAAACCCAAATCGTTAAAAAGATCATCCCTACATTTTTCTACTGCATGTAACCCTGACTTGTAACCTGATTCTGCAGATTGCTCTATCAGAGGATCGGGGTCATCAGCCATAAGGGCAAGTTCCATTCCTCCAAGCATACGGAGTTTTTGTGATAGATCTTTTATAGCGGTCTTGGCATTTCGAGAGAGATAAAGACCGTTTTCCAGAGACGTTTTATCAAGAGTAACACAAAAATAGAGAAACCCTTGTTCCTCATAATTATCAATTTCAACGGCATCCCAGACGTAATGTTCATCTAGGCTTCTTTTGGCTAACTCCCGCCAACAGTATAATGTGATTTGAGTAAGAATGATGTTGACCGCTTCTATTGCCTCCATACATTTTACGCGAAATGCTTGACGGAGCGCTGCATCTATTCCTATTTCCGATTTGACTCGTTCAATTTTTTCAGTAATCGCCTCGATATCCTCTTTCGTGGCGAGATTCTTTCCTTTTTCCTTAGTGTAGGATGATAAATACCGTGGTACTAACCATATCAAGAGTCCAAGACCGACTAGAATCAAAATATTAAGGATAAAATTAAACGCCTCCATCGTGCTTTTCCTCATAAAACTTTAATTTACTACTTTATGTTAATCTCAATCGAATTTTCATATTGTTTACTGGTGCCCTGGTGCCCCACAGCTGGTGCCCCACAGCTCTGCTGTGGGATAGTATCGTTGTGGTTCCTGTGTCTTATAAATCGATAGCTTCCATGTTCAACGGGACATTGTTACAACCCTGATACCAGTTTAGGGTTTGAACTGGGCAGTCGACGATAGCAACTGAATGTAACAAAACGAGCGGTCCCCACGTCGTCATAATGTTTGAGTCTGGTCACAAACCCTGGTTGCCTCAGCCCATTATCCCACAGCAGAGCTGTGGGGCACCCCGGCACGCCGGCCTCACTATCAAGTCGTATCTTTAAATGATTGATCGTGTTGGATCATGTTCGATCCTTCTGTTTCTGCCAATTCACAATTTTTTTGAATTCTTTTCTCGCATTTTGAAAAAAACTTGCGTCTTTTGAATATTGCTTGACAAGCCAATCTACGAAAGCTTGGCTGTACTGGGCGGGGGAGCCTCTAATTTTTCCTTGGTAGAAGAATTCCGCGCGTTTTTTTACTCCATGGACGTGGTTAACGCATTGAATGTCAAACCGATTTATACCGACACCAGAAATATTCTCCTTAACTTTTTTGAGCACTTCCATTTGTCTAAATGGATGGGACCTACTGGGGTCTTTGGGGACTTCGATCACCTGGGTCACCGCCCCTGAGGACGGCCCAGTGGAAAGTACAATGTCCGCATCATCCGAGTTTTTCGTCAAAACGAAACGATACTCGATCCCGATAGAGAATTCGGCTGGGCGTTGGAGTTGATCGAATTCATGTCTGATCTCTGAACAGTATCGAGCAAGAAATTCTGCGGCCGCCTTTCCTAATTCCCGACGCAACCGGACGTTGGTCAAGTCGGTCTCGTGCGGCTGTAAGTCATAGACGATGGTCATCATACCAACCGGAACTCGATCCGTAAGCGACATCCCGAACCAGACGTTCAACTTCTTATGGAAATTAATTACACAAGCCTGAAAAAGACACAGGACATCTCGCGGAATATCACTGAATATCACTGCTGTCCCATAAAGTTTAAAGAAAAAGGCCAGAATCCTCATGTTTTATGCTACAATGATTTCACCTAAAAATCTTGCAAAACAGGGAGGATATCTGACCTTGGCTCACCATAATACCATAT
>Ga0209164_1002277_pt1 | contig 20974 bp, 16 predicted proteins | sample MTBNYHSulfiMetaG_FD_187458 | JGI IMG/M metagenome (GOLD analysis project Ga0209164, IMG submission 187458) | Enrichment culture microbial communities from rom New York Harbor, USA that are MTBE-degrading - MTBE-NYH (New York Harbor Sulfidogenic)... | ecosystem: Environmental > Aquatic > Marine >... | reverse complement strand
AGAGTCAGCAATGGCTCTGCCCTTTTTAGATTATTTCTTTCGATAATCTTTAATCTTTATGATCCACTCAGGCGTAAAACTTTACGTGAAACTTCACACCATCAACCCGAAATCAATGCAGATTAATTCTCAGAAACAAATACTATTGAACATTCCAATAATCCTTCTAACTTCAGAAAGAATTTGCCCGCCCAGTTTCAAGTAAGAACTCCCCTCAACTAAACAGCCTTTATATTATCGGGTGAGTTATACCTGGGTGAGTTTACCCTGTCAGAGACCCGGGCGAGTTCCATTTCCTTTGAAGGAAAGGAGTTGAGAAGACCTTTCAGAGTCTCAACATCATTCACTGAAGGATCAAGCCACAGGTCCTCCTTATCTCGTGGGATGATTACCGGCATCCTGTCATGGATAGAGGATATGAGATCATTCGATTCGGTTGTAAGAATTGTACAGGTGCATATCTTCTCTCCTTCTGGCGATGTCCATACAGAATAGAGACCAGCAAAACCAAAGGGCTTTCCAGATTTCAGGTGAATATAGACCGGGATCTTCCTTTTCTTTTCCACCTGCCATTCATAGAAGCCGTTTGCGATAACAAGGCATCTCTGCTTTATGAACGCAGATCTGAAACTTGGTTTTTCAGCTACAGTCTCAGAACGGGCATTAATCATCCTGTAACCAACAGAAAAGTCCTTCGACCATGAAGGTACAAAGCCCCAGTGACATTTGACCAGCTGTTTTACGCCACGATTATTGATAATAATGATGTCTTGTGTAGGAGCTATGTTATAGCTTGGCTGAACCTCAAATGAAGGCTGATCAACATCAAAGTATTCAGCGATTTCCCTGATGGAACTGGTTCTTACAAAACGGCCACACATACCTTACCTTACCATAAAATGAATATGCTCTAATGCCTATTGACAGTAAACGAACGTTCACTATATACTGAAGCCATGAAAAACAAGGTTAGGGAAGACAAACTCCGAAGCAGAATCCGGAAGATCGCCCGCTTTTATACTCAAAATGGCAGGATGCCGAGTTATTCAGAAATCGGAGAGTTAGTCGGTTTTAACTCAAAAAACGCTGTCTTTAAACTTGTAAACAAACTTGAGAAGCTCAAGGTCTTGGAAAGAGACTCAAAAGGCAGGCTCATAGCACTATCTTTAGCGGCACCCGTGAAACTCCTTGGTACAGTGGAAGCAGGTTTCCCCAGCCCTGCCGAGGAAGAACTTGCTGATAATCTGTCTCTTGATGATCTCCTAATACAGAACCCTGAGGCAACCTTCCTGCTCAAGGTTTCAGGTGATTCCATGTCAGAAGCAGGCATACTCCACGGGGACATGGTGCTTGTTGATAAGGGAGAGAATCCAAAGAGCGGAGATATTGTCATTGCCGAAGTTGACGGGGAATGGACCATGAAGTACCTCAAGAAAAGAGGGGAAAATGTGGTGCTCATTCCCGCGAATCCCAAGTACCAGCCTATAAGACCGAAAAAAGAACTCAAGATTGCCGGTGTAGTTACCGCTGTAGTAAGAAAATACCGTTAAGAGAATCGTACTCTATGGACTCACAACCGATTACCATCCGTTCATGGCCGAAGGCAATCGTCCATCTTGATGCAGATGCCTTTTTTGCATCCTGCGAACAGGCGATACACCCGGAGCTCAAAGTAAGACCTGTTATCACAGGAAAGGAACGGGGAATTGTTGCCGCTGCCAGCTATGAGGCTAAAGCCAAGGGTGTAAAAAGGGGGATGAGCCTGTACGAAGTGAAGAAGGTTTGCCCAGATGTAGTTATTCTGCCCTCTGATTATGAAACTTATAGCCTTTTTTCTCTGCGGATGTTTGAGATCCTCAGACGCTTTTCCCCTGATGTGGAGGAATACTCGATCGACGAGGCTTTTATAGACCTGACAGGCTTGAGAAGAAGTTTTCATGGTCCCTATGGAATGATTGCCCAGAAGATGCAGGAAACAGTTGAAGCAGAATTGGGGTTGACTGTATCAGTCGGTTTGAGCATAACCAAGGTACTTGCCAAAATAGGATCAAAGCACAACAAACCCCATGGGCTTACCATCATGCCTGGCAGGGATATCCATCTCTATCTGAAAGATCTTCCAGTTGAAAAGGTATGGGGAATTGGAGCGAACACGGCTGCATTCCTGGGAAAGTTCGGCATACTGACCGCACTTCAGTTTGCTAAGAAAGACGAGGGATTTATAAAGAAACACCTCTCCAAGCCGTATCAGGAAGTCTGGCATGAGCTGAATGGCCGGTCAGTCTATCCTGTGACTATTGAAGCAAAGAGTACCTATCAGTCCATCAGCAAGGCAAAGACATTTACCCCGCCCTCAAATGACGAGATATTCGTATTTGCCCAGCTTGCCAAGAATCTTGAGAATGCCTGTATCAAGGCACGACGCTATAACCTTGCGGCTACCCGACTCATCCTATTCCTCAGGACAAAGGAATATCGAAATGCAGGGATTGAGTTACATTTAACCCATCCCTCAGCTTATCCTTCTGACCTTATGGGACCATTAAGAGCAGGGTTCAGGCATATCTATTCACATGATACCTTTTACCGCCAAACAGGGGTTGTTCTGGCTGGATTGACACCGGAGATGGATATCCAGCATACCTTATTTGATGATCCTGCAAAGATAGCTAAGATGGCCAGGATTTATCATGCAGTTGATGAGTTGTCAAAGAAGTTCGGGAAGTACACCGTTCGTCATGCAGCAAGTCTCCCAACAAAAATACAGGCTCAACATGAGGGAGAAAGAGGAGATGTACCACAGAGGGTGACCGAACTATTTAGAGGAGAAAACAAAAGACAACGGCTTAGCTTGCCGATGCTACATATAAAAGTCTGAGCATCGGGCTAACACGGGATTATTTATGTATTCACTCTTACAAAGAATTACCCCTATAAGCTTACGCATAATCCTCACAGACCTTATGATTAAAAAGTAGAAGACAAGTCCCCCGATTGTGTATGTTGTATCGAGACAGATTCAACAAACCAAAAAGGAGGGACTTGTTATGAACAAGGTTAGCAAACTTGATTTTAAGGGTCAACAGGTCTATGTAGGCATGGACATTCATAAGAAGAGTTGGAGCATTAGTATTCTTATGGACAATTTTAAACATAAAACATTTACTCAGCCTCCTGATGTGGAGGTATTAATGAACTATCTCAGGCGCAACTTCCCGGGCGGATCATATAGGTCGGTTTATGAAGCGGGCTACTGTGGTTTCTGGATCCACGACCGTTTGCAAGAACATGGTGTACAGTGTCTTGTAGTGAATCCAGCCGATGTGCCTACAAAGGACAAGGAGCGAAGAAGCAAAACCGATCGAGTGGACTGCCGCAAGCTGGCAAGACATCTTCGTAACGGAGAGATTAAGGGCATCTATGTCCCTTCCCGCCCCAAGGTGGAAGACCGTAGCCTTATCAGGACCCGTTATAGTATGGTCAGAAAACAGACGCGCTGCAAGAATCAGATCAAATCCATTTTACAATTCTACGGGATTCAAATACCTGAAGAACTGGCCGAGAGTCACTGGTCCAAGAGCTTTATTAAATGGATCGAAACAATTAGGATGGAGCGGGCCAGCGGCAATGTTACCCTGAAAGTGCATTTAGAGGAGCTCAATAATATGAGGAAGATCATTGCGGATATCACCCACAGTATCCGTAGCCTTGCCAACACTGAGGAGTATCGGCACAACGTTCGTCTGCTAAAGACCCTGCCTGGAATTAGTACGTTGACTGCCATGACACTACTGACGGAACTGTATGAGATCAACCGTTTCAAGAATTTAGACAAGCTCTGCAGCTACATCGGTCTTATCCCTGATACGGATTCCAGCGGGGAAACAGAGCGGAAAACCGGAATAACCAAGAGACGAAATGCGCAACTTCGTGGCATATTGATCGAGAGTTCCTGGGTAGCGGTACGCAAAGACCCTGCTCTGCTGATGACTTTTAATACACTTTGCAAGAAAATGCGAAAGACGAATGCGATCGTCCGGATCGCTAGGAAATTATTAAACCGTATCCGGTATGTCCTGAAGACTCGACAGAAATACATGCCGGCTGTTGTTCAGTAGAGTGATTATAAATAAGAGCATATCTTCAAAACGAGGTATACGTGGATATCGTGTTGTTTGTTTCTACAGCGCATTAAAAGATGCTGTCTGTCATCTCACAGACTGCGAACCCACACCTTCAAATACATGAACAAGATAATGCAGCGTCATTCATTGATTAAAGACTGTCTGCTTATAGAAGATTGGTTTTGAGGAAGATGTTCGCTATAAAGACATTACAACATACTGCAATAGGGCAGATAAAAGGGTCTTGCTTTTTAACATAGAAGAAGCAAACATCCTGAACCTTCTGCGGACTTTAAGGGGAATTCCTCATATCTAGCAGTTCATTCCATCTCTAAGGCCACAATCAGTGCTTTCTTGTTTATCTGGGCGCTATCTCCAAACCATAAATTGTTGAGAGTGCTATCTTGGCTGTTACCCCTAAAATAGTTCAGATATTCATTTGCAGCGTTGTATGCGCCCCAATACGTTTTACCTGTCAGATCATTGCCTATTCCAGATTCAAAAAGGCTCACTATTGTTGGTATGACCTTCTTGCTCTCGCTGTTTTCTTTTAAGTCAAATACCACTCTTATATATTTTTCTAAATCCTTTGCATTTATTCCCTTTTCAGCCAAGGCCCTATATTGTGCCACTGTTGCCGCAAATTCCTTGTTTGCAAGGTCCATGATTTCTCTTACAGCGTTAAGATTTTCCAGAATGCGTGAAGTATGTCTCACCCTGATGAGTTTGCTTGCTTCTGATTGATGTGCCATACAGAGTGTATTATTGCAGACAACCCTGACAGGCGTGAACCCGACTCTTACAGCCAGACTGCCGTCATGAGAGTTGGAAAGCAAAATATAGTTACGTACTTCATCAATTCCCTTTATTACTTCCGGACTACTCTCAACCCTTGCAAGAACCCAAATTCTTTTTCCACCGCTTAAGCTTCCTGCGGTTTCGATGATCGCTGCTTTTGCATTAAGAAATGGCTGAAACCACTTAAAGGCTTCTATATTTTGAAGAGGGCGATAATCGGCACCGACAAGACCGAGCACTGCATTATCGGTTTTGCGATACGTTGCATAGTGATCGACTATTCCAACTCTATTGTTTCTGTCATCGACTGTGAAAATATGCCTAAGGCCAACCTCCCAATTCAGGCCGGCTGCGATAATTGCCTCCTTGATACTGAGCCTTTTCCCTTCAGGCACTTTGGTCCCCAATCCGTGCCAGGGTTCATTCCCCACGTAAGCCATATTTTCGATCTCGTGTGACATACTGTCCTCCTTTTGTATTTTCTACGTTAATAGCTAAAATGATCCTCAAAAGAGTGCAATTGATAAGTTGTATTCCCTCTGATGCCGGGGCCAAACCAGCCTTTCGATAAATAAATGGATTTTATTTGTCGCATATGCGTGACCCCGGAGAGTGACATTTATCTTCTCTATGATGCCGGTAACGACACAGAGTTGATCCGGAAGTCTCCACTGAACACTGAGATCGTTGACGGAAATTCTTCGGCGATTCGTAAGATTCATTCAGAGCTAAACGGCAGGCCGGAAGACGATTGATATAAGAAAATATGGAAGAGCAAATTCCCGCCCGCGTAACCATGGCATTCCTTGTCACACGCGCTAAAGGGATCTCTTCAATAATTCTGCGAGAGGCATCCCTCAGTCTTCGACTCCATTCTTCATCACGACTGGCCCAATTTACCTGCCCTTTTGGGTGAGGTTTGTGGGTAGTGTTCCCTGGTGTAGCGAACAGCCATTTGCGGTCGTGCAACCGCAATCTGTTATAGAGCTTCCAACACCTTTCCCGGGCGATGGCACGACTCTTATTCGGCACACTGTCGAGGAGTTTTATCCATTCTTCCCTCCACTGCTTAATCTGTTGTGTAGATGGAGCATGATGGCTTGATTTTTTGTTGAGAAGGTGCAGCACTGTACTATAAGCGATCCCCATTTTGATCCCGATTGAATATGTGCTCAATCCTGCCTCTCTCAGCCGTTTGGCTTCAGCAACCCAGGTAGGTCCGAATTGAAGGTGTTTTTTTACAATCGGCAGATGGGGATCGTTGTCACTTGTTTGTGAGCATGTAAATTTGAATCCACAGCTGCATGTGAGGGATGCGACGAATTGCTCTTTTCTTCTTGCGAGAGATTTAGCCTTTGTTATAGGAAACGTCTCTTCATGTTTTGCATAGGGATTCGGGCACTTCCATGGCCCGAATCCAATGAAATTGTCCGATTGTCTGACAGGGACACTTTCAAGAAAGATCTGGACCAATGCGTGCTCGACGGGATGAAACAAAGAATGATGCTTTTGAAAGATGGTGTTGATCCAGCTGTTCCCTGTGCCCTTCTGAATTTCGCAGCCGAGCAAGGCTAAAAAAGATTTCCCATAGAATGAGTCAAACGCATTTTCGACATTTTTTTGTGAAACGACTGACGGGCCTTCGGCGAACCCGCGCTCAATGACTGCCTGTCGGTAACCCTGGCTTATGTTTTCTGCTGGCCAAAGCTCTATAGGCCCTAAAAGCATTTCCTGACAGCGCTTCGTAATTTGGAGTGCTTTTATGCGTATATTTTCATCGAGTACCCTGTTATCGGCAATCATGGCATTACTTGTACTAAGTGTGGCATCTGCATAATCGATATACCGCCTCGGACGCATCGGAGCGTTTGTATCGATTAAAGGTTCGCCGTGTTCGGGGCAGACTAAAACACCAACAAGCTGATGGCTGCGGTACCAATATGTTTCACCATACCTCTCCAGATCGGTCTCTCTGCAGATCCTGCAGAACCGGAGAAACCGCGGTGCCTTCACCCGGCTGCCGTTCACGCCGGTTCTGGCGTGGATTCCCTGACTGTTATCGGATAAGAGCATCTTAAGGTAAGTCGCCACACGTTTTCGGGGCATATAACGGGAGTAATAAGGAAACAACGTGAGCCGGTTAATGATCTCTTCGCCGGTCATATGCCATGTGGGCCATGTCCGTTCAGAGACTGCACCCAGCGAACCGGAGATATCCACCTGAGCCTTTGTTGCGCGGCCAAACAAATGACCAGCAGCGGCATAGGCACCTTTTGCCCCAATATGAACCAGGTAACGGGCAATGACACTGTACAACAGCTCATCCGGATAGGGCAGGGGTAAATGGCAGGACATATCATCATACCTCTTCTCGTTGTTTTATCCTTGAAACAGCCTCTCCAGCACCTCACGAATTCGAGGGCTTACGTTTCTAGACTTAATGCTGCAGCGCCTTAATAACTGAGTACGGGACAGAGGCTTTCCGAACGGTGAGACCTCTGCCATGGTAGTGCAGAGACGACGTTCGTGGTAGTCGTCACGGGTTTCAACGCATTCATCAAGCGCAGACCGACATTCAGGAAGACGATCGAGCCTCTGCAATATCGACGTGGGCTCAAGCCCCGCCTCTTTGATCACTGCTGCCTTTGTAATTTTTCTGCACGGCAGCTCACTTCTGATTTTTCCTGCCGCAGCCCTCAGCATCGGACCCCAGCGTTTGTCACGGTCTTGCCAGTCGACCCGCTCTGGGATGCTAAGCTCATTGGGGATCTTTGCCTGGGCATTCATCCAGTCACGGTCGTAGTAACTTAATTTGCTGTAAAGGCCTTCGTTTTTCTTTCTGGCCTGGTGCCAACTGTGGTTTGGCACTTCGGATAAGAGTCTTAACCATTCCTGCCGCCACTGGGCAATCTCCTCTAAAGACACATGAAACCGCCACTTCTTCTTCGTCGGCAGGCCTTCTAAGATATCAGGCCCAAACGGCAACTGGTTAAAAGTTCCGTGACCTGGATTTTGCTGCCTCTTGAGCATGCCCCTCACTGTCTTTATGCTCAGCTTCAATCTCGCGGCAATGGCAGTATCATCCAGCCCGCATTTCATCAGAAGCCTCGCTTCATCCTTCCAGGTCTGAACGGGCTGCAGGATGCGCGTAACAACCGGCATTCTCTGATCAGTTTCTGATGTGCGTGAAAAGGTAAACCTGAGGCCGCAGGCACAGGTTGCCTCAACCTGCATCCCGCACGCGGACTTTTCATACACAGCGTTTTTCACAGGCAACGGATCCTTGTGGGAAGCCGAGGGATTGGGGCATTTCCAGGGGCCAAGGCTAAAATGGATCCTTCTGTCCGGATCAACGGGAACGCTTTCAAGAAAAACTTGGAACAAGGCATGATACGCAGGATGATAACTTCCCCGCACATGTCCGCGGACGATAAGTCTTATCCAGCTGTAATCCTGGCCCGCTGTCACTTCACAACCCAAGAGGGAGAGCAGGGTGCCATAATATGTTACAAAGGCCTCTTCTATTTTGGCATGGGATAGCATAATAAGATATTTCGCGAATCCCCTCTCTATTACTGCCCGCCGATAGGCCATTCGCAGATCTTCCTTGGGCCATTGCGGGGCCTGTCCATGGAGTATCTCCTGGCAACGGATTGCAACCCTTAGTGCAATGGTGGCCTCCTTCTCACTGAGGGTGTCGTCATTCCTTGCCAATTCAGGATCAGTAGTGATAAGGGTGGCGTCGATATATTTTCCGCGTTTCAACGATTGCATCGGTACATTCGTATCAATCAGTTCCTCTCCGTGCTCGGGACAGACTAGTACGCCGACCAGCTGATGACTTCTGCGCCAATATGTTTCTCCATAGGTTTGCATGTTATGTTCCCTGCAGGTCCTGCAAAACCGCAGAAATTGGGGAAGTTTCACTGAGCTCATGGACAAGCCAAATCGCAAGGAAAGACCTTGGCAACAGTCCGAGCGAAGTATTTCAAGGCATTTCAGGGCGCGGCTTTCAGGCAGGGCATAGCTGTAATAGGGAAACAAGGTAAGCTGCTTGGCTATGTCTGCTCCTGTCATCTGCCACACAGGCCATGTACGCTCGGAAACAATATCCAGAGAGCCCGGCAAGCCCACGCGGGTAATCATTTTTCTCCCAAAGATCTGAACTGCGGCTTCGCTCGCGTCTTTTGCGCCGATCTGAACTACGTAGCGGGCGATAACGCTGTATAAGAGTTCGTCCGGATATGGCGCAGGCAGATAGCAGAGCATATCAGGCACTCCGTGCCAGCCCAGCTGAAGACAGGGCCTTTAAAGGGGAGTCTCCGGAGCTTATTGCAGCTTGTGCAATCTCTTTAAGACTTTTATTTCGCGAAGCCGAGCTGCCGCTTTTTTTATGCTCGTGCAGTGACTCCAGGATTGCATGTACCGCTTTATCAGCGGTACTCTTCGGATCTTTTTCGAAGAATTGATCCACAATTTTCTGGGCGACGCCCTCTTCGAACCCCAGCACGACAAGCGCCGAAATCGTGTGCACGCGCTGAGCTGAAATTTGATTTCTTTTCTTTGCATGCTCTTTCAGCAGTGCAAGATTCGCTTCAAGATCAACCTCGGTGTTGATTTCTTTTAGTCCATTTTCGAGCAGATCTTCGTATTTCATGATGGCCTTCTTATCGTTCATCCTCAGCGCCTTAAGCATTGGAGCTACCAATTTGAATTTGTCCTCAGCGACTTCGGCAATTAACTTTTCTGTGAGACTCTCGGTGCCGTATCGAATTGCCTGCAGCTGCGATAGCTGGAATAAACGCACTATCAGAGCGGGTATGCCCTGAGTGAGTTTGTAAAATAGCTCGGAAAACTTATTGTTCAGTCCAACTTTCTTCTTGGTCCATTGATATTCCCAGAGACCCCTCAAAAAATATTCGTACTCACTGCCAGAAAATGCTTTCCATATATGCGCACCCTGGTCGCCAACCCTCCGCGCCTCCCGGAAAGTACCCTCCAGAAGACTCAGCGCCCTCGGCGTTCCAACCGTGACCACCGGAATTTTTACCTCATTGGCAAAAGTCACAAAAAAGTTGAGCATTTTAGCCTGGCCCACACCGCTTGCATCGAGCAGATTCTGTATCTCGTCAATGACTAAAACCCCCAGGTAATGCCTCGCAGCGATTTTGGCAGCACTCAGAATCAGTTCATCGACTGTAGAGCGGGTACCCGCCGATCTCAGATATGAGGTTCCAAGCAGGTTGTCAAGTTTGGCAAGAAAGGAATTCAATAACTGTTTGAGGCTGCCGTCCATCGGGCAGTCGAGCTTTAGCCATACTACCTGCACAAATTGGTGTTTTCGGTGGTTCAGGACCTGCGGCAGAAACAACAGTGATCGTTCGATCACTGTTGTCTTTCCACCCCCGGAAATACCGAAGAGTGCCAGTGAAGGCGCTGTGGATGGCGATGAGGTCCCAATCGGACGGACTTTTCCTTTCATGGCCTCGCGGTAGAACTTGATTTGCGCTTTCCGGACTGTTTCATCTAGTGGGTTTCGGTGTACATATCCCGCCCGAACGATCAAGCCAATCTTATCAATGATATCCATATGATAGGGAAGCGGCTCCAGGTAGGCGTTAAGCCTTGAGATGGCAATCATCCGCGCTGCACCTGGAAGCCGTCGTTCGGTGTCAGATATATGGGGAAATATTCCGAAGTGCTTAGACAGTTCCTGCGCCGGCTTGAATGGCGGCAATGCTTCGATCAGGGGATTGCCTGCGTGCTCTGGCAGAATTGAGGTGCAATACTCGGCGTCCAGAATAGCAGGTCCCACAATAGGCTGAAAATCATTTTTCATGCTTCTTCCCCTCCCTTTCCTTGCGGTTCTTTTCAAAGATCGACAGTGTATCGTCTATAAATGTTTTTGCACCTCGTGGCACACGAGGCTTCTTTGATGGAGTAACGCTCTGATCTTTCTCCATGGTATCTGTCAGATCAAACTGCTCCGCTCCGCGCTGAATTTCCTTTTCGTCAGCCCTGTTGTCGCGGATGCCCGCGACTCTCTTTGACTTCGGAGTATCCGGGTCCGCAACAGCTTTTGTTGCTTTTTTAGCTTTTTTCTCAATCTGGGCCATCTGCTGATCAAAGAGAATACGTTTTGCCTGACGATCGTTCTCTCCGGCAGCCTCGGTCTTTTTCTTGGCGAGTTCGAGTTCCTCGATTTCAAAGAGTGATTTGCCCGAGTAAATGTGGCTTCTGTCGAGAAGCCGGCATGCCTCAAACCCGTGCGGGAGTTTTGGGTCGCGCAGGTACACATTATCCATGTTTCGTGGGTCAAACGACACTTTTACGGGCCACTCCTGACGGCGTGCTTTCGCAAACCATTCCTCACGCAGTGCTGTATCGCAAGAATAGTAACAGCCCTTGAAATGGATGCCTGCTGCGGTTACGCGGGCATCCTCGGGGGGCATCACATTCAGCTCTACCTCTTCAACCGTCAGCGCCTTCAGGCTGCCGCTACGATTTGCGATTCCCCATTGCCACAAGTCAATCGGTGCTGCCGAAAGACCATCGGTCACCATATCGGCTGGCAGTCGGATGCCTCGTATTGGGGTAAAGTTGTGTTCACAAACTGCGTATATGACCTGTTGGGTGAACTCAGGAAGGGTAAGCGCGGCCTGGAGTCGATAGTCTGCCGATCCTCTCTCATTGAAGTCTTTCTGCACATAGCCCGGGGTAAACTGCATGAATTTGGCCGGGACAATACCGAAGCGGCGTTCCACCATTGCCTTTAGATCTGCCCTCCCAGTACTTGCATTCTCGATGTCTATATGCAGCGACTCCGTGATATTTTCTCCGAGTGCGACGCTCATCAGTTCCCCGCGGTCACCCATAATGCGTTTGGGCGCATAATGGGAAGGCCAGTCAGACTCGTCGATGTCTATTTCATACTGTTTGCAGAACTCAATCTTGGGTGTCACTGTGTTCACCAGAGCCATCATCGCACCTATCCATGAGGGTCCTTCGAAACCGACATACATTCCAACAATAAGGCGACTAAAGACGTCGACTACTAAATAAAGAATAGGGCGGCCCACGATTCGTCGCCGGTCAAATTGCGATACCAAATAAACATCAGCGACAGTAGCATCGATTTGGAACAGGTCTCCAGGGCCTTGGACATCGCCATCGGATGTGCCAAGTAATTCGCGCTCATTCAGGTCCCAATTCTTCTGGCCGTCACGGCGGCGGCGAATATAGCGATTCGAATAGTTAGTTTTTATGAAATACTGGAGTTGACGCACTGTGGGCTTGGCATCCGGCTCAACTTCAAACGCTACCACCCGGCCGTTTTCATCCTTGATGCGTTTTGAGAAATACAGGCGGACTATATAGTCAAGTGCCTCCTGAAGAGTAGGCTTTTTGCGTGAAAAGTAGAAATCAGCGGCTATCCGCAGAATCTTCCGCATTTTTTCATCAACATTGACCCCTTTTCCGGGGGTGATAGTTCTCGTCATGCCCACTTTTTTCCCTGTTGGATTGCGCTTCTTTCCGGGTGCCCCGCAATGTGCATAGTCAGTGCGGAGGGCTTCGGAGGTCATGCCGCGCTTAAGGTACTGCAGGTAAAGCGCAGTGATCGTTTGGCGGGAACACCCAGCCTCCTTTCGTACTTTTGCAATCAATGCCCGGCGGGTAGACTTGAAAAACATCAAACGTTCGTTTCCGTCACTGATAAGCGGCTGGATTATTGAAAAGCGCTTTTTCTTGCGGTCTTCTGCTGCAGTTCCTGTTTTGGATGCAATCCCGGGTTGTGCCCAGGGGTCGTTGTGATCTATTTCGAAACGACCTTTTTCAGGATGCAGGTCCTCCAGCAACTGCCACTTCGGCATCGGGTATGGCCAGGAATCGTCATCAATGCGGCAGAGCCAAATCTGCTGAGCCTTATCGTCGATCCCGACAACACGCAGCACAATATTCTCGTTACGATCCCGAAACAGCATGCGCTCCACGATTGGAGGGGAATCAGTCGTATTCATCCTCTGCCTCCTTTTATAGAAAAGGCTTTTGCCGGTAAATCCTGGAGAGATCTTTCGTGCAGATTTACCGTAATATGTTTTGTTCCGAGAAGTCGCCGCAATGAGGCCAGTGAAGTGCCCGATCTATGCCCACATTTATTATCGACCGATTTGCAAATAGATCGAATAGATGCTTCCGGACGTGCTTGTTGCTCTGCAGCGATTTCATGACTTATGGCTATGTCATCGAGAGAATTATGATTTTGGCCATTGACATATGAGCATCCGGAGTCTAACACCCACGATAAATTCTTGGTAAAAGGGTTTTTTACATGCTGGTCGGTGAGGATGTACCACTCAACTTCGCGGCGCTCCCAGTAAATTCGTTCTATCTCAAGTTTTTCGAGGGTTCGTTCTGTCATTAAATCATCGGCCTGTTTAATTGAATAGGCGACAGTGTCTGTGCCATGCGCGGTATCAATGGTTACCAAGAGGTCAGTGGTGAGTACCCAGAGGGCACGGCTGAGAGGATCAACAGGGTGGGGCACGCCGCAACGAGCTGCGATTTCGAGCGTTTCGCGCCGATCGAGAAGTGGGAACTGCTCGCGGATGTCGATGACATCGTCACGCCACCACTGGATCAAAAATGCGAAGTATTCGTTATCTGAGAGCAGGTGGTGCACCCGCTCTGTTTTGGGACAGAATACGCGGTGAACACGCCCTAATGAGGGAACATCTGACACAGTCAACCACGGTTTATACTGTTTTCCCGTTCCCTTGCCCCGACCCTCGCGGATAAACCGACTTATTCGGGATTCGTTGAAACCATAACGCTTACGTGCCATGTGTACTCCTTAAAGTTGTTTAGTATTAGTTTATACTAAGTATATACCATTTGTCAATAGCATTTTGTCCTTGCATTTGTTTTTCCATTTATATTATTTTTTACATGTGGGAAGAATAGAATCTTTTAAGAATATTGATAACTTCGGAGAGCGGTTAAAGCTTGCGAGACTGTATTTCCAAGCTACGCAACGCGATTTGGCAGACCTGATAGATCTCAACCAGGGCACCCTGACCAAAATCGAAAGGAACGTGTTTGTTCCTGAAAAGGACGCGATTGAAAAATTATCCAATACATTTTCTTTGAATCCTCTCTTCTTGCAATATGGTCAGGCTCCAATATTTTCAAAAAAAGTGGCGTTTGGCGATTTTGTGATAGCCGATAGAAACAGAAAACTTCAAAATCTATTCTCCGGAGAGGCCCTCGACAAGATTATTCTCTATCTTCTCGGCAAAGAACAGGTCCGGGAGGGGTATATAGTCTCAGGGAAACCTCTTTATGACGTCTTTATCTTTGTTTCCCATCTAAAGGATCCCCATTATCTGGTCATTCGAACCGATATTGAGGCAGGAAGCACCATCAGGGAAACACTCAAACAACACAATTTGACGACCTCTCATGTTAAAAACGCGGCTCTCCTTGAGGCATTTGGCTTAATTTACCATACAGAATATCAATTCCCTCACTATAAAAATTTTATGGATGCATTGGGCAAGATTGATATCCCCAGGAATATGCATTTTCTGCGTGAATTTCCTGAAAATGAGATTATGGCCCCTTTCATTATTGCTGAAAGAGATAGAGATATTATAGATAAACTGCTCGAATTCTTTATCACTAACAAGATAAATGAAAAGGACATTCGTGCTGCAATGAAACACCTTAAGGAAATCAGAAAATCAGAAAAGTAGGGTACTGCCAGAGACCAAACTGCTTTTTTGTCCCGCCAGAATCCGCAAGATAGGAAAATCGCACACTTCTGCTGCTCTGACGACAATTTCACGACTTTTCAGTTCACCTGCTTATACGCACCCGGCAAAAATTCAACTCAACGAATATTTCATTCCGTATTAAATGCCCTCAGGATTTTCGTACAGGGAGTCTTTCTAAGCGAAATAAATAGCAGCCTAATATATATCCTTGTTCGTTTTATCCGTAAGTAAAATAGAACAAGGCACAAATCCAAAGGCTGACACCCTAAATTACATACAAAAAAGAGAAAGCCTTAATAACGGACAATTTAAAGGGCTGCTACACATAGACATGAAGCTACTCTTTAAGAGCCCTTCCTCCATCGGTAGGTATTTTGTGCTTTGGTCTATTTATAGCGGTATTTTCCTAATATGTAGTCTGGAAAATGGGCTAAGAATCTGTCTCAATGCGGAGCATCCTAACACCAACTTTTGAATATTATGTGAGGGTGAAGAAAACGATAATGCATATTATAATATTGACCGATTTCTTCGTCCGTGAATTGGAAATGTTTTAATGCTGAATAAGTATCAATCCCCATTTTTATTGCAGCCCTAATTACTATATATATCATTTCTTCTATTGGTATATGGGTAGGATGATTGAGATCAAGCTCGCGAGATAATTCTTTGCCAAATGTATTTTTAAATAATTCCTCCATCTCGTTCAAGCTATCACCACCTTTTCATAAGAAGGCGCCCCTTTATGTTCTTGTCCTGAAAATTGATATTCTTCTATTATTCTTTTTATCAGTAAGAACCTCTCTCTGATAGGTATTGTCAGATAAAAAGGTCCATCTATTAAAATTGCAATCAATGCTTTTACCTCGCTCCTGTTTATGAGTTTGTCATTTTCTTGCATGTTCATTCTCTTCAATAGTTTATTGATATCTCTCTATGTTTATTATTTCGTATTGAAACATAATAAAATATCGGCGTCTGTCTGATTTTTTTGTAATTGTTTGTCCTACAGGAAAAGAGAGAAAATATATTTTAGATACGACTCTCGATCTTGCACTGGACTTGAGGATGCACAAAAATAGTTATACTTCGAATTTAATGTGAAGTATTCAAAGCACAGATTCGATGAAAAAATCAGAAAGCTTCTTCCTGACACAAACACCCCAGCAGGCTCCAATATTGGACAAGCGTATACATAGCAAAAGACAATACTTCTGAAAGTTCCTCCCCCTGTTGATCACCGTTTTAAATCTGTACTTCTAATCGCTACCAACTTTCTGATAGCTCCTTTCTTAGTGCTAATTTATAACTTCTGGTAAAGAATGAAATATTTCAAACTATAATCTATAAGGTAATTCGCAATTTTTAGACAATTTCAAAGAATTTATTTACAATTGTAAAGTAAATGGTAATGTTATTTAACACGGTCAATAAGAATAGTAATTTTAATATGTAAAAGCAAAAAGAGGGGAACGCAATGGAAAAGCTGAAATGCTGGGAAGTTTTTAAATGCCAAGAAAAAGTTTGTCCGGCATACAAGTCGCATGACCTTAAATGCTGGCTTTTTTCAGATACCCGTTGCCGGAATGAGATCCAAGGGAAGTTTTTAGAGAAGATAGAGTTGTGCCTTGGTTGTGAGATTTTTAAAAAGAATACCGATGCTGCTTCGATAAAAGCCACTCTTTCGGTTGTAGACAGACAATTCAAGGAATTCAGGAAAATTATCCAGGCCAGAGACAAGGAATTGGAGAATCTTGGCCTAGAGATGGCTTTAGGCCTTTCCGAAGTCTTTGAGGCGCTGAAGAAGATTTCCTCAGGAGACCCTTCCGTAAGGATACCTGAAAAATCCAGAGTTGAGTTGATAAGTAAATTGAAGCATCTTGTCAATGTCACTGCTGAAGAAATCGCTGAGATCGTTGATCAATCTCACGAATTTGCTATGGGGCTTGCCGAGCATTTTGATGTTTTGCACAAGGTATCAACGGGTGACCTGAATGCAAGGGTATCTGGAAAGTCTGAGGTAGAATTATTGGAAGCCCTTAAGAAAGTAATGAATAACACAATTGTGAGTATTTCAAGAGAAATAAATCAGCGTAAGCATACAGAGACAGCACTGCAGAAAGCGCATAATGAACTTGAACAACGCGTTGAAGAACGCACCGCAGAACTGACTGCAGCAAATAAAATAATGAAACAAGAAATAGCTGGACGCAGGCGAGTTGAGGAGGCTCTGAGGGAAAGTGAGATCAGATTCCGCCACGTGACCGAAGCTGCTTTTGCAGGTCTTGCAGTAACTGAGAGTGGCAGATTAATTGACGTCACTGGAAAATTAGCAAAGTTATTCGGGTATCAACGAAGCGAACTTATCGGCAAGTCCATAGCAAAGCTTATCGCACCCAATGTCCGGAACGATACATTAACAAAAATTCTCTCAGGATATAGCCTGCCTTATGAGAGCATATGTTTAAAAAAAGATAAAACCATTTTTCCTGTCGAAGTCTGCGGAAAGCACTATTCATCAAAGGGAAGAGCACTTTGTGTTACTGCAATTCGTGATATCACAAGACGCAAGATGGCAGAAAAAGTGCTCCAGGAAAGCGAAAGTAAATATAAGACACTTACAGAAAACTCCCTGACCGGAATATTCATACATCAGAACGGAAAGTTGATATTTGTCAATGATAAATTCGCAGAAATGCACGGTTATAAACCTGAAGAATTGTTACGTAAATCGCATCTACTGTTAGTGCATCCCGATCAGAAAAATAAGATGAAGGGAATGGCATCGAAAAGATTAAAAGGTAAATCTGTTCCTCAGCAGTATGAAGTTCGAAGAATCACAAAACAGGGCAAGACTCTATGGTGTGAAATGATGGCAACGCTAATACAATATAAAGGGAAACCGGCAATTATGGGCAATCTTATTGATATTACAGAACGTAAGCTGGCAGAGGTAGCCATCAAGGAAAGTGAAGCACAACTGCGGAATCTAACGACCTACCTACAAAAAATAGGGGAGGTTGAAAGAACTAATATTGCCCGTGAGATTCATGATGAACTAGGCCTTGGATTGACTGTTTTAAAAATAGACCTGTCCTGGTTGCGAAAAAGACTGCCTGCAAATGAGATATCCCTGCGTGAAAAGGCAGATACAATGACACAATTAATTGATAAAACCATCCGTACCGTTAAGAAGATATCTACAGAACTGAGGCCGGGATTATTGGATGACCTGGGACTCGCAGCCGCAATCGAGTGGCAGGCAGAAGAATTTCAGAAACGAACAGGCATTCAATGTAAGATAACAATAGATCCTTTGGATATCACTTTTGATAGAGACCGTAATACGGCGATTTATCGTATTTTTCAGGAGACTTTGACAAATGTTGCACGGCATGCACAAGCAACGGAAGTCAATGTAAGTTTATGGCAGAGAGACGGTCAATTAGAACTGAACGTCCGGGATAATGGAAAGGGTATTACCGACAAAGAACTTGCTAACCCAAAATCGTTTGGTCTTATCGGTATCAGAGAACGTGTCAAAATATTCAGCGGGATTAATATAATAAAAGGAGTGCCAGGCAAAGGAACAACGGTAACTGTTAAAATGCCGATCCGTGATATAAGAGAAAATTAATGATAAAGATTCTCATAGCAGATGATCATAGAATGTTCCGTGAGGGACTAAAGCATATCCTAGCAGAATACCCTGATCTGGTTGTTGCTGACGAAGCGAATAATGGACAGGAGGTTCTCGATAAAATATGGAAAAACAATTACGATATGGTTTTACTCGACATTACAATGCCTGGAGTGACAGGGCTTGAAGCCCTGAAACAACTCAAAAATGACAAGCCTAAGCTTCCTGTTCTCATATTGAGCATGCATCCTGAAGAACAATATGCGATTCGAGTTCTCAGAGCTGGTGCCTCCGGATATCTCACGAAAGAGAGTGCACCTGATGAGCTGATAACAGCAATACGGAAAATATCTCAAGGAAGAAAATATATCACCCCTTCGCTTGCTGAAAGACTAGCATCCGAGTTTGAAGCCGATTCTGAAAAGCCCCTTCACGATATCCTTTCAGATCGAGAATATCAGGTACTTCGCATGATCGCTGCAGGAAAGACAGTAAAGCATATTGCCAAGGAACTCTCCTTAAGCATAAAGACTGTCAGTACCTATCGAACCAGAATTATGGAAAAAATGAAAATGAAGACCAATGCCGAAGTGATGCATTACGTCATAAAGAATCAACTCCTGGACTGATTCAGCTTACTCTTCAGTAGTACCCTCTTTGTCTTTTTCCCCTCGATAGACTTTCGTTGTAGGACAAATCCTACTCTCAATAAATCAGGAGTCCTACAAATAAATCAGACAAAAGCCGATATTTTATCTCCTTTAAATCTATCAAAATGAAAGTAAAGATATAAAGATGTAAGTGCATAACCGATCAAGCGAAGAGGGATGATAACCGTGAGAGAACAGGACATTTCAGAAGAAGTTATAGATTTGAGAAAGCGGCAGGTAGCTCTTTCTCCCAATGATATATATAATGCCTTTCCTTCGGAATTAGACATCGAGGATGAGTTAGAAAATCTTTTGGACATTATTCAGGATATGGGAATTAAAGTTATTGACAGTCATGAAATGGACAATGAACAGGAAGAAGTGTCAGAGGCAAGGGAAGAGTATGAAAAGACAGCGGATCTTGTTCAGATATATTTTCACTCGATGGGAGATATCGCAGTTCTCAGTAGAGATGAGGAAAATGATCTTTCGAGAAAAATAGAGGAAGGTAACCACATTATCAGGAACATCATACAAGGACTGCCTCTGTACAAGATACTCTTGAAAGGGCTTTCTCATTCCGCACAGGAGGACGTGGATACTGCAAAAGATATGGTTGAGAACGCATTGCAAAAAACCCTGGAGATGTTGGAACATCTCATGGCAGCAGAAGGTGTCCTGGGCGAGAGAAGGAGGGAATATAAGGGCCTTAAGTCGGAAGTAGGAATCGGAATTGATGAGGTCCGTCGTATGTATGATAGAATTACGGAAACAAGGAAACTGGTTTCCGAAGCGAAACATGAACTGATAGTTCGCAACCTGAGGCTGGTAATCAATATTGCGAAACATTATGTAGGCAGAGGGCTTTCTCTGCTTGATCTGATCCAGGAAGGCAATATCGGCCTGATAAAAACTATTGACAAATACGACTATAAAAAGGGATTCAAGTTTAGCACGTATGCAACGTGGTGGATCAGACAGGCAATCACGAAAGCGCTCATGGATCAGACGAAAACAATAAGAATCCCTGTCCATGTGATGGAGCTTTATAACAAGGTCTGCACTGCTTCAAAAGAATTGTCACAACAACTGGGAAGGAAACCCGTTAAAGAGGAAATTGCACATATGTTAAGAATACCTGTGAAAAAAGTGGAAGACATGTTCAAGGCAATGCAGGACCCGATAACGCTGCAGACCCCGATTGGTGATGACGATTCGACCCTTGCGGATATGATCGGTGATGACAGCCCCTCCCCCTACTCAGAAACGGAGAGGAATAAACTCGCTGAGCAGATAATTGATGTCCTGCATACACTGACTCCAAGAGAGGAAGAGGTAATCAGAATGAGATACGGAATCGGGACCGAGCGCGATTATACTCTTGAAGAAGTTGGCAGACATCTTTCTCTAACACATGAACGGGTGAGGCAGATAGAAGAAAAAGCCATGAGAAAACTTAAACATCCAAGAAGGCTAAGGGCATTACAGCTCTTGAACACGGCGTAATGATCATTGGGAAAAATGATTACACCATAACAGGACATTCAAAAAGACATAGAAGAAATTATAGATGGCCTGAAATGTTCAAATAATTTCATTCCCTATAAATCTGAATTTAAAAGGCTTTGCAGAGTAGAAGATATTGGTATTGAATCGTTCCTCATCTGTTTAGAAAATAATAATTTATTAGAGTGCAGATTCTCAATTAATTTTGGAGGCTTATATTTCTGTAAATGTCCTCTTCGATTCTATATTGTTAAAAATATATCTCATTGAACTAGAAAGAAACATTCTGATCTTCTCCTGCGTGATTTGCTTGAATGGGAAATTAACAGATATCGAAAATTGATGCTTTTGCACACTCCTTCCTGTAATACTCCTACTTAAAACCTGATATAATTGTGCTGAATACAATTGGCAATCAATGAGATGCTTAACAAATAAGGAGAGTAGATATGAATAAAGTGACCATGCTGAAGATACTAAATC
>Ga0209164_1002276_pt1 | contig 20980 bp, 17 predicted proteins | sample MTBNYHSulfiMetaG_FD_187458 | JGI IMG/M metagenome (GOLD analysis project Ga0209164, IMG submission 187458) | Enrichment culture microbial communities from rom New York Harbor, USA that are MTBE-degrading - MTBE-NYH (New York Harbor Sulfidogenic)... | ecosystem: Environmental > Aquatic > Marine >... | reverse complement strand
CGCTGGTAAGGCCCATTACGGACCTCATGGCCTCCCTCCGCGCGGAGGGGTTTCGGGCCACCTCCCGCCTTCCGAGTGAAGGCGACGGTCGATGCCCGGGGCGCTGTCCCCGGGCGTCGACCACGGTTCGGCCGCTGTGGCCGACCTCCATGCGAGCGGATGGACGCACCGCATCACCGTTGAAGCCGGAGCACGCCATGCAGCGGTGGCGCCTTCCAGAAGCAGGAACACGACCATGTCACAGAAGCTGTATGTGGGGGGCTTGAACGCCGCCACCGACGACGCGCGTCTGCGCGAGGCATTCTCCGAGCACGGCGAGATCACCGAAGCCAAGGTCATCACGCAACGTGAGTCGGGAGCGTCCCGTGGTTTCGGTTTCGTCACCTTCACGGACGAAGCGTCCGGGGAGAAGGCGATCAGCGCCAAGAACAGCTCCGAGCTGGACGGCAGCACGATCACCGTGAACGTCGCCCGGCCGCGGGTGGAGGGCGAGCGGGGCCGATCCGGCAAGTAGCCTGGAGCCCCGGTCCATGACTTCAGCGGCGCCCCCCGGTCTCGGGGGGCGCCGTCTCCGTTCGGGTCATCGCCGGCGGTCCCGCCCAGCAGGACGACCACACCGCGGTGGTCTGCCGGTGGCCGACACGCCTCGAGCCGGAGCGGTGAGCCTCGACCGACCGCCGAGGTGGCGAGCTGGCGAGCGACCCGGGTTGGGGCGGCTACCCCTCCCGCTCCCGGATCTCCACCGAGACGTCGGAGACCCCCCGGACCTTCCGGACGATCGCGGCGATTTCCCGTCCCAGGCGCTCGCTGGCATGGCCGAGCACGGCCAGCGACGGCAGCTCGCCCCGCACCCGCACCAGCCCGCCCGCCGCGACCACTTCGAGCCCGAGCCCCCGGCTGGCAGGCTCCATGGCCAGTGCCACCCGGGCCCTGGCCTCGAGGGCGAAGTCGCCGAGGCGTGCCTTCACCTCCTCGGTGACGGCCAGCTCGGGTCGGCGGGTGGCTTCGACCACCACGGCGCAGCCGGACTGCACGGACAGCCGTTCCAGGTTGACCACGAGGTCGTAGAGCTGGGGGTCGACGAGGTCGACGCCGTACATGGCTCGAGTCCACTCCGCCCGGTCCTGGTCGCGCCGGGCGATCGCCCTCTCGGCCTCCTCCGCGGCCAGCCCCTCCCGCTCGACCAGAGCGCGGACCCGCGCCGGGAACGGGGCGATCAGCCGCACCCGCAGCACTCCGGGCAGGCCTCGCAGGAGGATGTGACCGGCGTAGCCGTGGTAGACCAGGTTGCCAGCGGCGGCGTGGTCGGCCAGGGCAGCCTGGAGGGCGGCGACGTAGACCTGCCGCTCCAGGGTGAGCCGGTCCCACAGCCCGGGGCCGCGCTCGAGCTTGCCGGCCAGCAGGCTTTCCGGGACCCCCAGCTTGGCGGCCGCGTCGACCAGGATCTCGCGGCCGACGCAGGGCGCCTGGAGCGCTTTGGAGACGCACTCCGCCAGCGCCTGACCGCCGCTCATGGAACCCCGGGAAATGGTGACGATGGCCATGGGGAACCTCCGAGTCTTCGATGCTAGCACGGCCTCACGGGGTCGCCGTTGAATGGCGTGACCGGCACCTGCCCGAATCACCGGATGTGCGGGTGCAGAACGCTTCCTGGCAGCCATTCGGCGAGATCGTCGGAGGCGTTTGACTTGGGGTACCGAGAGTGCACCTCCTCACGTGCTCGTCGTACGCCCCCCGTTCCCGCGCGCCTTGACGTGATGGATCTGGTTAGCTAAGCTCGATGAGCCATGAGGTGACCCATGAAGACCGTACCGATCCACACCGCCAAGACGAACCTGTCACGTCTCATCGAAGAGGCTTGCCGCGGCGACGTCGTGGTGATTGCGCGCGGCAAGCGCCCAGTCGTCCGGCTGGTGCCGGTGGACCCTCCCACCCGCGGCCGGCGGTTCGGCGCGCTCCGCGACCGCCTGACCGTCGACGACTCGTTCTTCGAGCCCCTGCCCGAGGCCGAGCTCGACGCCTGGGAGGGCTGACACCGTGCGTGTGCTGCTGGACACCCACGCCCTCCTGTGGTGGCTGGCGGGGGACGAACGCCTCTCGGCAGTGGCACGGGAGACGATCGCCGACGACAGCACCGAGGTCCTGGTCAGCGCCGCCTCGGCCTGGGAGATCGCAACCAAGGTCCGGATCGGCAAGCTCCCCGGCGCCGCGTCGGTCGCCACCGAGCTCGGCCAGCACCTCAGAGACCAGGGGTTCGAGGAGCTCCCGATCAGCGTGAACCACGGGCAACGTGCCGGGCTGCTGCCCGGCGACCACCGCGACCCGTTCGACCGGATGCTCGCCGCTCAGGCCCAGGCCGAGGACGTGCCCGTGGTCTCCATCGACACCGTGTTCGAGCGCTTCGGGGTTCGCCGGCTCTGGTAGGCCCATCACTGATTTCAGCCAACGCACACCGGAGCTCCGGCCTCCTCCTCCTCATTCCGCGGCAGCAGCAACTCCAGGTCGACGTCCAGCGCTCGTGCCAGCCTTTTCAGGAGCGGCACCGACGGCTTACCCCTGCCAGCCTCGAGCTTGAAGATGTGGGCCGGCGTCACCTTCTGCGTGCACCGACGCAAGCCGGACAGCGATTCCGAGGCGAAGGCGGACAGCTTGGCCGTGGTCGTCGGAATCGGTGTCCGAGATGGATCGGAACGGGCGTCCGGATTCCGTCGTTACGAGTGCGAAGGGTGATGACTCTCGCAGCTGGGTGTGGTCTCGTTCCCCGTTGGGGAGGAGCGAGGCATGCCACAGGTACCAGGTCCAGCGTTTCGACATTATTCTCCACTGCCACAGGTACCAGGTCCAGCGTTTCGACATTATTCTCCAATGGCGCCTGCACTGCACGCGAGAACCGCTTGGTCCAGCCTCTCGAGGTCGTTCCCGAACGCGGCGTCGGCTACTCGACGGCGCCGCGCCCTGCCGATGCCGCGGCTGATCTGGTCTGCGGTCCTCCCCAGAACGACGCCCAGGTCTCCTACCTTCAACCCGTAACGCTCGGCGGCCACCGTGCACACCAGGTCTCGAGCCCGCACGACCTGCCGCTCCCGGCTTGCTGACGCCAGCGCACCAGGTTCCATCCCGAGGATCGACGCAGCTCGCTCCACCAACTGCCCCACGTCCAGAACCGGCCGCTCGAGGGCGGTGGAACGACCCAACACGTCGACGTAGGGTCTGCCGGTCGAAGGCTGCAGGGGCTCGTCCCCAGCCAGCTTCCGCCACCACGGCAGACGAACAGGCTCGTCGTCGGGCCAGTTGCCCTGCCCGGCGGCCTCGATCGCCCTGCGATACGCGCCGAGCGCTGCTTGGCGCTCCTCGCCGAAGCCCAGAAGTGCGTCGTCGACGTCCACCAGCGGTGACCTCGACCGCGTCACCAGCTCGCGGTGCCCGCAGTGCCGATAGCCCAGCCCGAGCCCTGCCCGCACCGGATTGAGGTGGATGTACAGGGTCACCTCGTCGAGGTACCCCGGATCATCGACGAGCTTGGCCTTGTAACGCCCCTGCCACACTGGGCCGATGACCCGTCTGACCCGGTTGTGCCACTGGGCGAAGCGGCCCTGGATCAGCCGCATGCTTCGCCACAGCGGCACTTCGCCCGTGCGAAGGGCCAGGTGGTAGTGCGTGGGCATCACGCACCACGCGAAGACCGTGAACCGGTCCTGTCGCTTCACCTCGCGCACGATCTCGAGGAAACGCTCGGCCGCCTCACGATCGGCAAACACCGGCTCCCGACGCGTCACCCGGCAGTACACGTGGTACGTGCCCCCTTCCAGGAACACGCGCGGCCGTCTCGGCATCAGCCACCCCCGCTCGGAGTCGCCAATCTAACGCCTCGCTCTCAAAAATGTCAACAACGATGGACCTGGTACCTGTGGAGGTAGATCCTCAGCGGTCGTGCCATGCCGTCGGGGTCCTCGACCTCTCGCAGGAACGCGACCCCGGTGCCCAGCGCCAGGCGGATCGGTCGGCCGGATGGTTGGTACAGCGCGTACTGCAGGACACTCTCTGCAGGCGAGACCGCGTCGCTCAACCAGGCCCTCTCGAGCCACGGGCCGTCCCATTCGGCGTCGAGGTGGGTGTGGGACCGCGTGGTGCAGTTGGCACCGTTCTGGTTCCACGTCGGCAGCTCGACCGCAGAGCGGTTGCCCCAGACGTCGTACCCGTAGCCGATGTGCTTGACCGGGCTGGTCAGCTCGGGGTGGACAGCGTGGGCAGCCGGCGAGTCAGCCTCCATGGCGCAATGGCGTGACTGGCGCACCATTCATCGAGCTCGCATGTGGGCTGTTGACTGACGAGCCGCTTGCAGCTCCAACCTCAGGGACTGCTCGGCCCGGAATCGTCTGACCGGCGTCAATGGGTTGCTGGAAGAAGAGCGTCAACCTTCGCTCAAGCTCCTGCCCATGCTTCATGTACTTCGGAAAGCGGTATTCGAACTGTGACTCAGCTTCTCGAAGGCACACCAAGGGCCCGTGCCGCTCAACAGTGACGTTGCTGGGAAGCTCGACCTGACGCCATCGCACGACCCGCCTCCGAACGGACGTCCTCGAGACGAAGATCCTCTCCCGGAGAAAGACCAGGTTCACCAGGAGAGCGGCGCCAACGAAGAGCGACCAGACGTCAAGCCTCTCGATCGTAGAAACATACCATGCGAGGACAACCCCCATCCCCACCAGAGTCACGGAGGTCGCGACCTTGTCCGAGGCCGGGGAAGTGATCAGCAGCGCTGGTTCGTGCTCGTCGGTCTGCTCGGCGATCAAGGGTCGCCTCCCTGAGGTGTCCGTGGCCTGACAGCGGCCGCCCCTGCAAGTGTCTGACATCTGCAAGACTCAGGAAAGGGCTCGCGAGCGACTCGTGACTCCGAGAACGGGAACGGGTGTGGATCACACCCGTGCGATCTCCACGGGAGTCATCTCCAGGTAGTCGCACGAGGTGAGGTGGTAGGTGACGCCGTTGCGGGTGCCGAAAAGGGGGGCCTCGGTGCGGGGCAGGAGGCCGTGGAGGTGGCCGAAGACGCAGTGGTCGACCCGGGCGGCCTCGAGCAGGCGGGCGGCGCGGGTGGGGGCGAGGTCGGTCCCGACCGGCGGGTAGTGGACGACCGCGATGCGAACGGCGGCGGCGGGGTCGAGGAGGGAGAGGGCGGCCTCGAGCCGCCCCAGCTCGCGGGCGAGGATCTTCGCGTTGCGCTCCTCCTCGGCGGGCTCGGGCTCCGGCTCCACCCAGCGGGTGGTGCCCGGCCGCAGCGGCAGGTTGTCGAGCCGCACCTCGGGGTCGTCCCACAGGCGGGTGCCGGCGATGGCGACGCCGTCGAGGAGGAGGGCGTCGTGGGCGAGGGCGTGAAGGCCCGCGGGGAGCGCCCCGCGGACCTTGGCGGCGGACTGCCACCAGTGGTCGTGGTTGCCGCGGATCAGGACCTTGCGGCCGGGCAGGGAGGCCAGCAGGTCGAGGTCCGGGCGGACCTGGTCGAGGGTCCGCGCCCAGGAGACGTCGCCGGCGACGATGACGACGTCGTCGGGGCGGACGGTTGCCCTCCAGCGCTCGACCATGGTCTGAGGGTGGTCCTCCCACGGGGGGCCGAAGATCGCCATGGACTTGTCGGGGGTGCCCTCCGCGAGGTGCGGGTCGGAGAGCGCCAGCACCCTCACCAGGGGGGCTCCCCGAGGAGGCGATCGGCGAGGGCCGAGCGCAGGAGGTGCTCCGGGTCCACCTCCCGCTTGAACGCGCGGAAGCGGTCGAGCTCTCCGGAGCGGAAGGTGGCGCGGTAGAGCTCCCCCGGCAGGGCGGCGTCCTTGGCCGGGTAGAAGCGTCCCCCCGCCTCCACCACCGGCTCCGCCAGCTCCCGGACCAGCGCCCACAGCGCCTCGCGCCGCCCGCGCACCACCGGCAGGTCGAGGGCGAGGGAGAAGCCGTCCACCGCGTGGCTCATCAGGAAACGGTCGGGTCGGTGCCGCTTGAGCACGACGAGGAACGGCGGCATCCGCCGCGCGAGGCAGGTCTCCAGCTGGCGGCGGAAGACCCGCTCCGCGGCCTTCACCGGCACGAAGCTCTGGTGCTGGATGAGGCCGCCGGGGGAGTAGATCATCTTCCAGTCCGGGACGTAGTCGAGCAGGTAGGAGAACTCGGCCAGCGACTGCCGGTAGCGGGCCCCCTCGCCGACGGTCCGCCCGAGCTCGTACTTGACCCGGTTGACCAGGCGCATGCCGGGGCGGTTGGTGAAGGGCTTCAAGAACCGCCAAATCACCGCCTTTGGGAGCACGCCGGCGATGGTGGCCGGCAGGTCCTGGTGCTCCGCCCGCAGGGTCTGGGCCGGCGCCGAGTCCTCCCCCGCCTCGAGGTGGCGGGCGAAGTGGAGCAGGCCGCGGCCGAGGCTCCTGCCCCGGGCGAAGGCGTCGACCCAGCCCACCACGTACTCGAAGGAGTCCTTGGCCTCGTCGGCCAGGCGCAGCATGGTCTCGAGGTCGGGGGCGGAGACCGCCAGGACCTCGAGGAGGCCGGAGCGGACCCGCTTGAGCTGGAGGCGGGCGCGGGTGATCACCCCGAGCTGCCCGAAGCCGCCGACGACCGCGCCGAACAGGTCGCCGTCGGTCGGGAACAGGCCCGGCTCGCTCGAGGGCCTCAAGGTCCTGACCTCGCCCGAGGGCAGCAGCAGGTCGAGCTCCAGGCAGTGGTCGCCGATGGGGCCGCGGCGCCAGTTGTTCTTGCCGTGGACGTTCATCGCCAGGGCGCCGCCGACGGTGGGCTCCATGGTGCCGGTGACGACGGGGGGCCACCAGCCGTCGCCGAGGGCGTACCGCCAGAGCTGGCGGATGGTCACGCCGGGCTCGGCGTCCACCACCCCGGTCGAGGGGTCGAAGGCGAGCAGGCGCTTCATCCGGGTCAGGTCGAGCACCACCGCCTCGGGGTGGAGGGCGGCGTCGCCGTAGCTGCGGCCGGCGCCGCGCGGCACCACCGGCACGCCGTGGTCGCGGGCGGTGGCGAGCGCCTCCCGCACCCCCTCCACGGTGCTGGGCCGGAACACGTAGCCGGCGGCCGCAACCGCGGTGCCCCACCCCTCGACCCGCTCGAGACGGTCCGCCGGCAGCATGCTCACACCTTCAACCGCCGGAAAACCACCGACGGGATCGAGCGGATGACCCACATCACCAGCCGCCAGCGGGCGGGGACGTAGGCCGTGACCGCGCCGCGGGCGGCCTTGCGCAGGATGATCGCCGCCGCGCGGTCCGCCGAGATCAGCCAGAAGAGGCCGGGCAGGCCGTGGGTCATGGGGGTGTCGACGAAGCCCGGCTTGACGGTCACCACCGTCACGCCGTGGCGGGAGACCCGGTTGCGGAGAGCCTCGAGGTAGGTGTGGAGGCCGGCCTTGGAGGTGCCGTAGGCGGGGTTGGCGGTGCGGCCGCGGTCCCCCGCCACCGAGCCGATGCCGACGATGGTGCCCTGGCCGAGCCGGGCGAAGCGGTCGGCGACGGCGCCGAGCCAGGCCACCGCGCCAAGGAGGTTCACCTCCAGCATGTCGCGGTCGAGGGCAGGGTCGAAGCCGTCGGGCGGCACCCGCGGCATGACCCCTGCGGCGTAAACCACCAGGTCGAGCCCGCCGAGCTCGCGGGCGACCCGCTGCAGCAGCTCGGGGACCTCCTGCCAGTGGCGGACGTCGTGGGGGAAGGCCAGGGCGCAGTCGGCCTTCGCCGCGTTGAGCTCCGAGGCCAGCAGCTCGAGGGCCTCGCGGCGGCGGGCCACCAGCGCCACCCGGGCGCCGCCCGAGGCCAGCCGGCGGGCGAGGGCGGCCCCCATGCCGGACGAGGCCCCGATCACCAGGGCATGTCGAAACTCGGTCGCCATCGCTGCTACCTCCTCCCCCGGGTCAGTGCCGTCCCTCCGAGGTGCCGGGCTCGACCCGATGTGGGCCACCGTCGACGCGCAGGTCGAGCCGAGACAGCTCGTCGGCCACCCGGGCCTCGTAGCGCTCCCCGAAGACCCGCTCTTTCAGGCGCTCGGAGACCGCCAGGACCTGCGGGTACGCCTGCCACCGGAACGGCTCCCCGCCGGCGGTCACGACCCTGCCGTCGTCGACCGCCCGCGAGGCTTCGGTGAGGGGCAAGCCCTGGACGGCGGCGGCCACCGCCCGGAAGGCCGCCTCGTGCTCCGGCTCGAGGAAGCGCACCAGGCGCCGGCTCTGGGCGGCGATGTGAAAGTGGGAGGCGGTGAAGAAGATGCCGTCGAGGGCGAGCATCTCGCACACCACCACCAGCCAGCCCAGGAGCTGCGAGAGCATGCGCAGGCCCGGGTGCTGCTGGCCGGGCAGCGGCCGGCGGTAGGGCCCGAACTCGGCGCGGGGGTTCTGCAGGAGGAGCCACTCGACGACCACCAGGTCGAGACCCGGCACCGCGTGGTGGGTGCGGTTGACGCGCAGCTCCACCAGCAGCTCCGAACGGTCCGCGTCGCTCCAGATGCGCAGGGTCTGGCCGAGGGAGTGACCCAGCTCGAGGTCCACCGTGGGGTGGGCGAAGCCGCGCAGGCGGAGCTGGTCGCAGATCCCGAACCGCTCCAGGACCAGCTCCACGCCGTGGCGGGAGAAGTACCGCAGGAAGCGGGTCTCGCGGGGCGCCCCCGGCATGATGCCCACCAGGTCCTCCTCGGTCAGGCGCCAGCTGAAGTCGCCCGGTTCCGAGGTGAGGGCGTGCTGGTCCAGCGACTGCCAGAGCCGGCGGAAACGCTGCAGGGTGAGCTCTTCGTTGCCCGGCGGCTCGATCGCGCGGCCGGTGATCAGCCAGGCCAGGAATCGGGCGGTCGGGGCCCAGGCCCGGTCGCCGTAGCCCCCCCCGAGGACCACCGCCAGCGGCACCGGGCGCGTCCGGTGGCGGAGCTGGCCGACGACGAAGCGGTCGCGGCTGAGCATGCCGGCCGGGGTGATGTGCCAGGTCCCCAGCGGGTCCCCTTCCGCCGGGTCGACGCCGGCGAGGTACACGGCCAGCCCGGGCTTCACCCGCTCGACGACGTCCGGGAGGGTCTTCAAGAGGGTGCCCAGGTAGACCTCGTCCGTCACCCCCTGGCCGAGGGCGATGGCGGTGGCGGCGAGGGCCTCGGGGTCCCCCCAGTGCTCGGCGTGGATGGAGTAGGTCCACACCGTGGGGTCGTTGGCGAAGATGGCGCGGGTGCCGTCGCCGTCGTGGAAGTCCAGGTCGACCACCAGCACCGGCTCCCGGAATCCGCGCGCGCGCAGTCGGCTGACGGCCACCGCGATGTCGTTGAAGAGGCAGAAGCCGGCGCCGGTGTCGCGGCGGGCGTGGTGGAGGCCCCCGCCGAGGTTGACCGCCACCCCGCGGGTGCCGAGGGCGAGGCGGGTGGCCTGGATGGTCCCCCCCACCCACAGCCGCTGCGTCTCGATCGCCCGCTCCAGCTCGTCGTCGCTGGGTGTCAGGCCGAAGATCCGCTCGGCGGTCGCGCGCCGCTGCAGCGAGTCGAGGTACTCCGGCGAGTGGACCCGGAGGAGGTTGCGCACCGAGGGGCGTCGCGGCACCGACAGGTCGCCCGGCTCCAGCAGGCCCTCTTCGCCGAGGAAGGCGAGCACGCGCTCGCCGCGACGGGGGTCGAGGGGCACGCCGGGGAGGGCGTAGCGGTAGTCCTCGTGGTAGACCAGGTGGACGCTGCGGCCCGACCACAGCCGCTCGAGCCGCTGCGCGCGTCGCCGCAGCTGCCTCCAGGCACGGACGGCGAGGCCCGGCGGGCGGGGCGGGGCCGGCGAAGGCACCATCGGCGGGGAGTATACGCGTTCGCCCGGCCCCGAACCCGATTCCGACTTCGAGGTCGGCACCGGGAGGTCGGGCCGTCCTCGGCCGGTTTTTCGGAGAATCGTCCCGCGGAGGGAATAGACCGCACAGGAATGCGACTTGCTCTCAACTACCATGGAGGTAGGCATGCCGACTTGCACGCGTCACCGTTCGGCTCTTGCGGTGCTGGTGGTCACGATCGTCGTCGCGGGCGGAGGGTTCGGCACCGCCTCGGGAGCTTCCGCCAGTGGGCCGGTCCAGGTCACGGCCCTCGCCGCCGGTGAGGTCCGCCCTGCGATGGCGGCCCCGGCCGGTCAGGTCGCCAACGGCGCCACGGTCAAGGTCCTCCAGAACGTGCTCTACGATCAGACCGTTCTGACGCCGACTCTCGGGGTGGCGGCGCAGAACTTCGAGGCGAGCCTCGACGCGTACGACTGCGAGGGCGCGGACGACTTCGTGGTCGACGCCGCCGGTGGTTGGCTCGTCGAGCAGGTCTACCTGCCGGGAAGCTACAGCCAGGACCCGCCGGGTGGGCCGGCCGCCAGCGTCGGGGTCTCGTTCTACCTCGACGGCGGCGGGCGGCCCGGCAGTCTCGCCTGCTCGAGCCAGGCCTCGGTGGTCAGCGACCAGGGCGGCTCGTTGCTGGTCCAGCTCGACACCCCCTGCGTCCTCGAGCAGGGGACCCACTGGCTGGGGGCCCAGGCCGACATGAGCTACGACCCCTACGGTCAGTGGTACTGGGGGGTCTCGCCGGACCAGGTGGGGGCGGCCGGGCGCTGGCGCAACCCGGGCGACGGCTTCGGCGGTGGGTGCGTCGACTGGGGCCTGATCGTCGGGTGCACCTCCCTGCAGGAGGAGGTCGACTACCTGTTCCAGATCCTCGGCACGGTCGGGGGATCGGGCCAGACCCTGCCCACCGACGGGTCCTGGGCTCCGTTCTCCTGGGTCGACGGACCCGGCGTGTTCAACTCCGAGGGGCCGTTCACGTTCACGGTGGGGTCGGCGGGGTTCCTGGACGTGACCGACGCCTTCGTCGCCGGCGACCAGTTCGAGGTGTACGACGACGGTGTGCTGGTCGGGACCACCTCGTACCCGCTGAGCGACGTCGACTCCACCGAGGACCCCGACGTCGCCTTCTCGGACCCGCGGTGGAGCTCCGGCAGCTTCCAGCTCGGACCCGGCGGGCACTCGATCACGGTCCGGGTCATCCGTACCCCGCCGGACTTCCCGGACGGAGGTGCTTTCATGCGCTGGCGGTCCCAGCAGGTGACCGCGCCGGTGGCGGGCTTCAGCTGGACGCCGCAGTCGCCGGGCCCGGGGCAGGAGGTGCAGTTCTCCGACCAGTCCGCGAACGACCCCTCGAGCTGGCTGTGGGACTTCGGCGACGGGACCGGGAGCGAGGCGCGCAACCCCAGGCATGCGTTCGCCGCCCCCGGGAGCTACCAGGTGACCCTCACCGTGGCCAACAGCGCCGGCTCCGACAGCCTGACCCGCGAGGTGATCGTGGGGCAGGCGCCGGTGGCCTCCTTCAGCTGGTCCCCGGCGCAGCCGGTGGTGGGGGAGCCGGTCCAGCTCACCGACACGTCGACGGGGCAGCCCACGTCGTGGAGCTGGGCCTTCGGCGACGGGTCCTCGAGCCAGCAGCGGAACCCGGTTCACACCTTTGCCGCCCCCGGGAGCTACCAGGTGACCCTGACGGTGAGCAACGCCTTCGGCTCGGACCAGACGACCCACGTGGTGACGGTGGTCGACGGCCCGTTGGGCGAGATCATCCCGGGTGAGGAGCAGCAGGCGTCGCCGCCGGGGGTCGACCCGTCGAGTGCCATCGCGTCGGCCACCGACCGGTTCGGCAACCGGGTGGTGGTGTGGAAGCAGGGCGGGGGCAAGCGGCTCGGTCCCGACGGTCGGCTCGTCAAGCAGGCGGGGGCCATTTTCGGCCGCGTCTTCGACCCGGACGACGTGCCCGGCGAGATCTTCGAGGTCGGGTCCGGGGATGACCTGAAGGACCCTGCGGCGTCCTTCGACGCCGCCGGCAATCTCGTCTGCGGCTGGGAGAAGACCACGACCACCGGCCAGAGCGGCGTCTTCGGCCGGGTGTTCGGCCCGGACCAGCAGCCGCTGGGGGAGATGTTCCAGGTGGACGAGGGGCTCGGCGGCGAGGTCGACTCCCCGTCCGTGGCCGCCAACAACGCCGGCGCGTTCACCGTGGTGTGGCGCCAGGCCGGTGCCAAGACGCAGCAGGGCGGGGGAGGCATCTTCGGTCGCCCCTTCAACCCCGACGGCAGCGCCAGCGGGCCCGCGGTCCGCATCGACGGCGCCGGGGCCGCGGTCGACGAGATCTCGATCCCCGCGGTGGCGGCGGACGCCTCCGGCAACTTCTTCGTGGTCTGGCACCAGCGGGCGGCGAGCAAGCTCCTGCAGGACGGGGACGGCGTCTTCGCGCGTCGCCTGGACCCGTCCGGGACGCCGAGCGGGGCCCCCTTCCTGGTCAACGACCTGCCGACCGGGGACCCCGGCGATCCCGAGGTCGCCGTCGACGCCCAGGGCAACGCCGTGGTGGTGTGGAAGCAGGACATCGGCGGCGACGCCGGGGTGGTGATCTGCGGCCGGAAGTACGACCGCCAGGGTCAACCTGCCACGGGTGTCTACCTGGTCAACTCCGAGACCGCGGGCAGCCAGGTCGAGCCGTCGGTGGCGGTCAACCCGGCCGGCAAGTCGGCCACCGCGTGGGTCAGCACCGCCGGGGGCTCCACCAGCATCTTCGGCCGTTTCTTCGACGCCGAGGGTCAGCCCGTCGGCGGTGACTTCCTGGTCGCTTCCCAGGAGGGTGGCGTGGTGCCGGGCGCGCCGAGGGTCTCCATCGGCAGCGACGACACGATCACCGTCGCCTACACCAAGAGCGGGAGCGCCGACACCGCCGTCTACTACCGGACCTTCGACGTGGTCACCGCGCCCACCGTCTGCCAGCCGGGACCGGACACCCTGTGCCTCAACGACCAGCGCTTCCAGGTCCAGGTCAGCTGGCGCGACTTCAGCAACAACACCGGCGTCGGGCGGGCGGTGCCCGTCACCGGCGACACCGGCTACTTCTGGTTCTTCAACGCCGCCAACGTCGAGCTCATCGTCAAGGTCCTCGACGGCACCGCGCTCAACGGCAACTACTGGGTGTTCTACGGGGCGCTGTCCAACGTCGAGTACACCATCACGGTGACCGACACCCAGAACGGCTCCTCGGTGACCTACTTCAACCCCTCCGGCAGCTTCGCCAGCGTGGGCGACACGGCGGCGCTGCCCGGTGTGGGCGGCAAGGTGGTCCACCGGTTCGAGGAGGTTCGGACCGAGAGCCCCGGTTTCGGGGCTGGTCTCGACCTGCCACGGGACGAGGTCTGGCGCGAGCTGCTGGGCAACGACAAGACCTGGGGGAGCTGCGTTCCGGGAACCGACAACCTGTGCCTCAACCAGAACCGCTTCCGGCTCGACGTCGCCTGGCGCGACTTCGTGGGCAACACCGGCGTCGGCAAGGCGGTCTCCCTGACCGGCGACACCGGCTACTTCTGGTTCTTCAACGCCGCCAACGTCGAGCTGGTCGTCAAGGTGCTCGACGGCCGGGCCATCAACGGCAACTACTGGGTGTTCTACGGCGCCCTCTCCAACGTCGAGTACACCCTCCGCGTCACCGACACCGAAACCGGGCAGGTCCGCGACTACACCAACACCCTCGGCAGCTTCGGCAGCGTCGGCGACACCGCAGCGTTCTCGGTGCCGTAGCGCGGCCCGAGGTCGGTCGACCACGACCCGGCGGGGATCGCTCCCCGCCGGGTCTTCCCTTGGGGGGCCGGGCGGGTGAGCTGAAAGCTGACAGCTCCCACGACCCGTGCCACCATGGGGCCATGCCGGGCCTCCCCGCCTACGACGTGGTGGTGGTCGCCTTCGACCACGCCGACACCCTGGCCGCGAGCCTGGGGGCGGTGGCCGCCCTCGACCCGCCCCCGGCGGCGGTGGTGGTGGTGGACAACGCCTCGCGCGACGGTTCGGCGGCGGTGGCGCGCGCGTTCGCTGGCCGGCTGCCCCTGCGGGTGGTGCAAGAGCGGGGCAACACCGGCTTCGCCGCGGCGTTCAACCGTGGGGTGCGGATGACCCGGTCGCCGTGGGTGCTGTCGCTCAACCCGGACTGTGCGCCCCGGCACGACTTTGTCGCCCGTCTGCTGGCGGCTGCCGCCGGTGAGGGCGGCGGGCGCGCCGGCGCCGTTGCCGGCCGGTTGCTCCGGGCCCGAGGCCCCTCCCTCGAGGAGGAGCCGGTCCTGGACGCCGCCGGGATGATCGTCACCCGTTCGGGGCGCCACCTGGACCGGGGCGCCGGTGAGCCGGAACCGGGGCGCTACCTGACCCCGGATTGGGTCTTCGGGGGCACCGGCGCCGCCACCCTCTACCGGCGTCAGGCCCTCCAGGATGTGGCCTACCCGGACAGCCAGGTCCTCGCCGAGGGCTTCTTCGCGTACCGGGAGGACGCCGAGCTGGCGTGGCGGCTGCAGTGGCGCGGCTGGGGCTGCCGCTACGAGCCGTCGGCGGTGGCCGTCCACCGCCGGGGGTTGCGACCGGAGGAGGGGCGCGGTGGAAAGACTGCGGTCAACCGCCACTCGGTCCGCAACCGGTTCCTGCTGCGGGCCCACTGCGCGGACCTCGGCTGGCACCTGAGGTGCTTCCCCAACTGGCTGGTGCGGGACCTGCTGGTGGTGGCGGCGTGCCTGACGGTCGAGACCTCGTCCCTGCCTGCCCTGGTCGAGGCGTGGTGCAGGCGCCGCGACGCGCGCTCGCGGCGGGGCTGGGTGCTGGGGCGGGCGACGGCGTCCTCGCGCGAGGTGAGGCGGTGGTTTTGCTGACGACGTTGTCGTCCCTGGCTGCCGTTCGACGGGAAGAACGCAGGGACACAGCGAGGGCGCCGCCCGTAACCCAACCGACCGGTCCGCCGAGGCGACCGAGTCCGGACACAGCGCAAAGGCGCGAAGGCGCAAAGGCGCAAGAGGGAGGCGCAGAGCCGCCACCCGCCCGCAGGCACGGAGCCACCCACCCACCCGGTCAACGCAGAGACGCAGAGACGCGGAGGCTCAGAGAACACCAGCGCTCCGGAATACACGTCATCCCGAGGAACGAAGTGCCGAGGGACCTTCCCCAACGGAGCCGGCACGTCGCGGTCACTCTGTCCCGAGGACGGCCGCGGTACCTTGCTGCGGGGTGACCCCGACCCTGCGCCCCGCCGCCTGTGCCCCGCCGCCCGTCATCCAGGATCGGGCTGCCGGCGGCTGGCAGCGGGGGGCGGGGCCGGGGTCGGGAACGGGGTCGGGAGTGCCACCACCCTACCTCTGGCGCCGGTCACGCGCACTCCGCCGCCCGCTGCCCGCCGCCCGTGATCCGGGGGCGGGCACCCGAGCGGGAACGGGTCGGGGCACGGGCGTGTTGTGGGAGGTGCCGGACTCGCGCGGGGGTGTAGAATCCCCGGCCGCGGAGTGTCGATGAAGAGCTGGACCCCGTCCTCGTGGCGATCTCGCCCGACTGCGCAGCAGCCGGAGTACCCGGACCCGGCGCGGGTGGAGGACGTCGCGCGGCAGCTGGCGGCCCTGCCGCCCCTGGTGACCTCGTGGGAGGTGGAGCGCCTGCGGGCGCAGCTGGCCGAAGCGGCCGCCGGGCGCCGCTTCCTCCTCCAGGGGGGCGCCTGCGCGGAGAGCTTCGCCGACTGCCGGGCCGAGGTCATCACCAACAAGCTCAAGATCCTGCTCCAGATGAGCCTGGTGCTCACCTTCGGCCTCAAGCGCCAGGTGATCCGCGTCGGCCGGTTTGCCGGGCAGTACGCGAAGCCCCGTTCCGAGGACCACGAGACCCGCGACGGGGTGGCCCTGCCCTGTTACCGCGGCGACCTCATCAACCGCCCCGGGTTCAGCCCGGCCGAGCGGACCCCCGACCCGGACCTGCTGCTGCGGGGCTACGAGCGCGCCGCGCTCACCCTCAATTTCATCCGTTCCCTGGTCGAGGGGGGGTTCGCCGACCTCCACCACCCCGAGTACTGGGACCTCGACTTCGTCCGCCACTCCCCCCGGGCGGCCGAGTACCAGCGGATGGTGGAGTCGATCAGCGACTCCCTCCGCTTCATGGAAACCCTCGCCGGCATCCAGGCGGGGGAGATGAGCCGGGTCGACTTCTTCTCCAGCCACGAGGGGCTCCACCTCGTCTACGAGCAGGCCCAGACCCGCCGGGTCCCGCACCGCGAGGGGTGGTACGGCCTGTCGACCCACTTCCCCTGGATCGGCATGCGCACGGCGGAGCCTGGCGGCGCTCACGTCGAGTTCTTCCGCGGCCTGCGCAACCCGATCGCGGTCAAGGTCGGTCCCGCCATGACCCGGGAGTGGCTGAGGGACCTGCTGGCCATTCTTCACCCCGACGACGAGCCGGGCCGCCTGACCCTGATCCACCGATTCGGCCACGAGCGGGTCGCGGACTGCCTGCCGCCGCTGGTGGAGGAGGTGCGCTCCAGCGGGCGCACCGTGCTCTGGTGCTGTGACCCGATGCACGGCAACACCGAGGTCACCGCCGGGGGGGTGAAGACGCGCCAGTTCGACAACATCCTGTCGGAGCTCGAGCAGTCGTTCGAGATCCACGCGGCGCTCGGGAGCTACCAGGGAGGCGTCCACTTCGAGGTCTCCGGCGACGACGTCACCGAGTGCGTCGGCGGCGCCCGGGGTCTCACCGAGGAGGGCCTCGGGCGGGCCTACCAGTCGCAGGTCGACCCGCGCCTCAACTACGAGCAGGCGCTGGAGATGACTCTGCTCATCGCGCGCAAGATGCAGCGCATGAACGGCCGGCGGTAGGCCCGCCGTCCACCTCGAACCCCGATGGGAGCCTGCATGCCGCGCCCCTACGGGCAGGCGGGCGTTGCCGTACCTGAATCAGCCGAACCGTGTACGAGGCTCAGGTGTCCCCCTTCTCCTGGGTTCTTCGAGAACACCTGGGAGGGGGTTGTGCGCTGCGGCTGGGGCAGAGATCCCCGGCCGAGAGCCTCTGTCCCGTCTGCGGCGCACTCAGCGGCCCTGACGTTTCGTCTCCGGGACGAACGCCATCCAGGGCTGGTGGTGGTTCGGCTCGGCGGCGAGCTCCCGGATCGCCTGGCAGAGGAGCTCGAGGTTCTCCGCGGGGATCGTGGCCGCGACCTGGTCCGACAGGGCGGAGAGGAACTGCTCCGCCGTCGCCGGTCCCACCTCGTTGAAGGAGGAGAAGCCAGCGGCGTGAAGCGTCCGTTCCACCACCGCGCGTCCCGCCGGCCCCACTGCCCGGTTGACCAGGACCAGGATCGCCATCTGGTAGTTGCTCATCAACCCCTGCTCGGTCGGCACGAGCAGGCGGATGCTGGTCATCATCCGCCGCACCGAGTCCGCCAGGTCGAGGCACTCCTTGCTGCAGGAGCGTTCGAATCGGTGGCAGCGGAAGGCGACGTCGATGTCCTGCAGGTCCCCCGTGCTGGCCCGCTCGGCCAGCTGTCGCAGGCGTTCGAGGGGGGTGACGATGGAGCGGGTGAGGAGGAGCACCACGACCAGGGAGAGCACCAGCCCCGCCGGCACCGCGGCCACGCTGACGGCGCCGGCGGTGACGGCGGCCCGGCGGAAGCGGGCTGTCGCCGCGCCGCGGAGCGAGTGCACCAGCTCGTGGCACTCTCGAGCCAGCGGAACCACGAGCGCCTCGAGGTCGTCGGAGGTGCCCTCCCCGGCCAGTTGGAGACGGGCGCCGCGGGAGAAGACCGTGCCGTACTCCTGGGCCGCGTCGTGGAGCCGCTCGAGCTCGCCGCGGAGCCGGGAGTTGGGGATCTCGGCGAGGAGCGCGTGGGTCTCGTCGGTGATCGCGCCGAGGGCGGCGATGAAGGCGTCCAGGCTGGACCGGTCGTGGCGGAGGATGAAGTTCTTCTCCTGGCGGCGGCTCTCCAGGAGCTCGATCTCCACGCGGCAGAGGCGGTCCTGGACGACGAAGGCGCGGTCCATCGCCCTGCCCTCGACGAGGATCACGCCGGCCGCAGCCGTCATCAGGGCGACGATCGCGAGGAAGCCCTGGAGCAAGCGGGTGCGAATGCGGAACGAGCCTCGTGCCATGTCGGCCTCCCTCAGGTCGCCTCCCGGTCGACCCCGTCGGCCGACTCCCGGGCGCCGTGCGCACTGAATGCCTCGAGCTGGGCGACGAGCCGCTCCAGCTCGGCCCGCGACGCGGCCGGCGGTGCCAGGCGGACCTCGAAGTCCGCGCCGGGCCGTGAGCGCGCGGTCAGCTCGTCGAAGCGGTCCTCCACCTCCTCCCGCGCCAGCACGAAGGTCAGCGACACGGCGTCGCGGATGGCGTCGTCGAGGCCGGCAAGCTCCGGGGCCGCGAGAAGGGCCTCGGTCACCGTGCGTTCGACCACGTCGAGGAGGGCGCCCAGGTCCCCTGCGGCGAAGCCCTCGCCGAAGCGCCGCTCGGCCATCTCGGACAGGTAGCTGAGCAGCAGCGTCCGGTCGCCGGAGCGCACGACCGCTGCCAGCAGCCGGAGGACGAGCCCCAGCGTCCACTCGAGCTCCGAGTCGGGGAGAGCGCGGTGGCGGTCGAGCCCTTCGCCGCCCGCGCGGACCTCGGCGACCATGGCCTCGAGCAGGGGCTGACGCCGTTGTGAGAGCAGGTTGCTGATCCTCAAGGCCGGTCGGTCTGCGACCCGGCGCAGCACGGCCTCGTTGGTGCGGTGCCAGAGGTGGGGGTCGCCCTTCATCCGCTCCACCATGACCGCGCATCGGCGGGTGATGTCGAGCCGGGGAGAGGGCCGCCAGCCCAGTGTCCGGTGGGTCCGGGTGCCGTCCACCTCGAGCCGGCGGTCGACGTAGCTGATCATCCACGCCCGCTCGAACGGGCGTCGCCCGATCAGCCGGCCGCCGAGGTCGCGGGCGATGATCCCCGGTGCGACGACCGGTTTCGGGAGGAGGAGTGGCCGGCGGGCCCGTCCGAAGTGGGCGCGGGTGGCCGCCTCGTACAGCCGGCGGTGGCTGGTGCAGCCGTCGGGGCTGGCGAGGTAGAGGGAGTGGGCCGGCAGACGGTCACTCGAGGCCAGCAGGCCGAGGAGCAGGCGATTGAGATCGTTGACGTGCAGGTAGGGCACCGCCGAAACTCCGCGTCCGGCGAGAATGCGGGCGTTCCACCGGTGGGACAGCCAGGTGGAGAGAAACACGTACAGAGGCGGGTACTCGCACCAGTCGCTGAAGACCGCCGCCAGACGGAGCACGGTGCAGGGGAAGAAGCGGGAGTACTCCCGCACCAGCTCCTCACCCTGCCGCTTGGAGCGGGCGTAGGGGAAGGGGGCGTCGGCCGGGGAGTCCTCGGTGATGCGGGAGCCGAGAGCCGGGACCCGGCAGGCGGCGACCGAGCTGGTGAAGATGAAGCGCCGCACCGAAAGCCACTTTGCCTGCTCCAGCATGTGGATGGTGCCGTTGACGTTGGTGCGGAGATACTCGGGGTGCTCGGCGTTGGAGAAGTCGTAGTAGGCCGCGAGGTGGAGCACGAAGTCTGCTCCACCCAGCTCCTTGACCCTGCGCACCACGGCCTTGAGGTCGTCCCAGGCGCCGATGTCCACCTGGATCCAGGTGAGGTTGGGGTGCTCGGGGACGTCGACCTCACGCTGCGACCTGCGGGCCAGGGCGAAGACCCGATAGCGCTCGCGGGCCGCCGAGATGAAGTGGCGACCGACCACGCCGGAGGCGCCGCTGATGATGATCGAAGGCAGATCTGGCGACATCGCCGGGCCCCATCGTTGCCTCGGGTCGAGGATCCCTCCCCGCGAGTGTAGCCGCGGGCGGACCGCGCGTCCATCGCAATCCCCGGCCGAGACCGTTGGGATGTCGGGCGTTCAAGCGGTCGATGCTGCCCCTGCCCCTGTCACTGATCCTGCCGCCGGCCCCTGACGCCGTCGCTGTTCCCTGTCGCCGCCCTTGGCAACGCGGTATCTGCGACGCGCATCTTCCCTCGGGCGCCGACCGCCCGGAAGACCGACATCGCAATGGCCTCCCGGCCGAGCCGACCCCGTCACAGGGCGTGGGTGGGGGAGCTGACAGCTGACCGCTGAGAGCTGACGGCTTCCTTACCGGAACCACCCCGGCTGGGCGCCGTCGGCGCGGGCTTCGCGGACGATGCGGCGCAGCTCGCTCCGCTCCCGGTCGACCCGCGCCGCGAGCGCCTCCCGGCGCTGGCGCAACACCGGGGCGCGGTCGGGCCGACGGGCGCTTCCCGGGGGGCGGCTGCGGTCCGCCTCCGCGGCCGCCGCCACCTCGAGGTCGAGCCGGACGAGCTGCTCCTCGAGGGCGAAGACCCGCTCCCGCTGCCGGCGGTACGCGGTCCGCCACCGTTCCCGGAGCGCGGCCTGATCGCGGGGCGACGGGGTCGCGGCGGGCGGTGGCGGGCTGGCTTTGACACCAGCGGTCGTGGACAGCCGTCCCGCCGCGGCGAGGTCGGCCAGGTTGTCGTTGGTGATGACGACGGCCCCTTCGCCGCCGAGGGCCGAGCGGTCGAGCTCGAGGCGGCCGGCGAGCCGCGCGAGCGAGCTCGGTGGCGGGGTGGGGGTTGGCTCCGACGCTCCGCCGAGGGCCGCGCAGAGCGCCAGGGAACCGAGAAGCACGGGGGATCGACACATGAGACACCTCCGCTTCGGGTGCTCATGCAGCGGGACGGGAGCGACACGAGTCTACACGATGGTCGGCCGGGGCCGCAACCGCGGTTGCGGCTGTGGTGACTCCACCCCCGGGGGCAGCGGCAGGTGGCGGTGGACAGCGACAGTGAACAGCGGCAGCGGCAGCGACAGCGGCAGCGGCAGCGACAGCGGCAGCGGCAGCGACAGCGGCAGCGGCAGGGGCAGCTGGCAGCGGCAGGGGCAGCTGGCAGCGGCAGGGGCAGCTGGCAGCGGCAGGGACAGCGTCCGCTCGGCTGCGCAGCGGCCTCGGGATCGGGGTCTGGACCGGGTAGGATGTCCCCCGGCCGAGGGAGGTGGTTCATGGCCTTCGTTCCCGGTTCCGAGCTCGAGACGCGCCTCGACCGGCTGCGCCGGGCGACCGCCGAGATGGGTCTCGAAGGCGCCCTGCTGCACGGAGTCACCAGCCTGGTCTACTTTGCCGGCACCGCCCAGCAGGCGCACCTGTGGG
>Ga0209164_1002275_pt1 | contig 20987 bp, 17 predicted proteins | sample MTBNYHSulfiMetaG_FD_187458 | JGI IMG/M metagenome (GOLD analysis project Ga0209164, IMG submission 187458) | Enrichment culture microbial communities from rom New York Harbor, USA that are MTBE-degrading - MTBE-NYH (New York Harbor Sulfidogenic)... | ecosystem: Environmental > Aquatic > Marine >... | reverse complement strand
GCAGCTCCAGGAGATTGACTATAAGCGCATCTACCCAGGAGCTTTTCCCGTTACCGGGAATCCCGGTTACAACTGTCACCTCTCCGGGTTTGACCGTGTAGAATGAATCCAAAGATGCCCATCCGGTAGAAATCCCGCGGTTTTCGCCGCAATCGTAAAGGCGGAAGACCTCCTCTCTCAGATCACATGGGGAGAAAAGCCCTTCCACTGGATACGGGGAAACATTCTCAATGAGCCGGCACAGGGCCCCTCGGCCTTGCTTCACCAGGACATCGTTGGCGTCCTTGCACCCTTCCGGATACGCAACCCGGAAGCAGCGCTCGGCGCCGATCCGCCTGGCGAGCTCGCGCTCCGCGACCTTGCCGGGCGCGTCGTCATCGGTCATCAGGATGATCCGCTTGTACTGCCGGAAGATCACTTCTGCGGATTTCAGAAAATCGAATTTCGTATTGTAGTTCTTCGTTCCCTCAGACGGAGCTCCATCGGGAATGCTTGTCACCATCTCGTACCCGGCCGTCTGAACGGAAAGGGCATCGATTTCTCCCTCGGTGATGATCAGTGTGTCCCCATCACATTTGGCGATTTCATCGAACCTGTAGAGGCACTTTTCCGCCCCCGTTTCCTGTCGGAAATTCTTCTCAAGGCTTCGGTGTTTAATATTGACGATCAGGCCATCTTTGAAATAGGGGAATTGGATTCCTTTGCTGTCATGCCACGATTGGCCATAGCCGATCCGGTTAGCCGCAAGGATGTCCGCTGGGATGCCACGCGTTTTAAACCATTCCAGTATATGTGCGGGGAGATTTGTTTGAGGCTTGTACATTGGCCGTACGTACGTCTTCCTGGCCTCACCGCACGAAAGGCCGCCGGCCCATCCGCAATGGTGGCATAACCATGTCCCCTTGTCAGTGTTCACGGCCAAGCATTTCTCTTTTTGCTTTCTGCGTGTCGGGGAACATTCAGGACATGTGGTCCGGACTTCGCCGGAGGCACCGGATGGAATTTCAATTCGATGGTTCAGAAAGGTATCCATCAATACCATGGCTCCTTGTTCACAGGTTGAGAAATACCGTCCTCGGGTCTCCTCTGTGCGTCGCCCATCTGAAGCTCAAGCTGATCGAACTGCTTCCGGAGCTTGGCCATGGAAAGGATGTTGTTCCGCCAGAACGAATGGAACTGGCACCATCGGATCACGGCTTCGATCCGGTCGAGCACCCGGCCGTCGCGTCGAATCATGAGGTCTATTTCGCGCCCCCAACTCTGAAGGTTCGGCCTCTTGAAATCAGGTTTTCGCTGGAGAATCAATTCAAGAAGAAGAGAGGCAAGTCTGATTTCGGAGGAATCAGACGAAAAGGTTTTTATATTCTTTACTTTCTTATTTGTGTCGGTTGCCTGTCGGTTGGGTGTCGGATTGCCTGTCAACGATTTATCATGTTCGCTCTGAGATGCTTGATCCTCAAGGCTTTCGGCACCTGTTTGCTGGTCGGGTTGCCTGTCGGTTTTTTGAGGTTTTTCTGAGATTGGCATTTGGCGCGGTTCTTCGGTCTGGTAGAGTGCCCAATTTAGGACCAAAAGAATGGAGAAATGGGATTCGCTCTTGATGGAAATCATCTCCATCGCTCTCAGCTTCAGAATCCGCTCCCACACCGTGCTGGGCTTCATTCGGAGTTCCCTTGATGCAGTATGCCGCCCGAAGATGAATTCCCCGGGCTCAAGCCAAACCTCAGTTTTTCCCCGGCCGGTCTCTATCGAAACCCATCTTTCTTGATATCTGGCCCTGAGAAGGCACCAGATCCAAACCTTCAGGAGCCCTTCATTCTGGAAGACACGAGAATGGAGCAGTTTCCGAAAGAGCTTGATGTATCCGTCTTCCATCACCGCTCATCTCCAAGGTTGTAGGAGGTGGGATCCTCGAAACGTGCCGCCATCAATCGCGCCAGTTCAGCAGGATCCGTTTCAACCTGGCCCCTTTCGTCTGCCACCTCCGCCAGAAGAAGGAACAGATTGGCCGCGCGCGGGTCCCGCCGGAAGACCCGATCGTAACTGCGTCGGAATTGGCGGTTGGGCCTGAAGATCTTCAGTCTTGAGTTCTGCGATTGGTTTTTTTTTGTATTCACGTCTGCATCCAAAAAAGAAATGGGCCACGACCGTTGATGATCATGACCCACAATCAGAAAGCGACTCAATAGAATAAAAGACTATTTCTTATGCATATTGTCGGTTTGCAAAAAGTTATTGTGCAACTCAGTATTTTGCTAAATTCTTATGATCATTTTTCTCCTTTAGGATCCTGCTGATGTCGGGGTCTCTCAACAATGCCCTTCTTATGGTGTCCACCGATGGAACTTTTGTTTTTCTGATGTGTCCTTCATTCTCCTTCTCAAGCTGGGTTCTTATCTCGGTGACAATCCTATTCAGGCTCATCTCCGTAATGTCCATCCGGTAGAACACTTCATAAATCGGTTGGGCGCGTTCTTCTTTGGCTGACTTCCTGCCAATGTTCAACTTTTCGATAATGTCCATTCTTTGACCGTCATTTAGAAGGAGGCTTATCCAGGAATGCGCTCCCCCTGCTATTTGTGCCATCACAAAGTCGATTCGAGACAATAAAGGAACAGGAATGTTGTCGAGTGAGGGAGCCACCTTCGAGTAGTACTCATATAAGATCTCAAGGTCGGAACGAAGCTCGAGCGGGTGATCCGGGAGTTTGTATCCTCCCGGTGCCAGGAACTTCTTGAAAACTTCTACAGCATTTTCGTCGTCCCCGAGTGTCTCTTCCCAGTCATAACGACCTTTGAGCTTCCCCAACCTCTCACTGAAAAGACCCGAGTCTCTATCCACATCCAACCAAGCAGCCACAATTGTGCTCAGCTTCACATGTGTCTCGCGTAGGAAAGCAGCCTTCTCTTCAACCAAATAATGGTGCGTTCTGCTTCCCTTGAATTTCTTGAGAGCAGCATGCCTTTTGATGTATCTCTGGAGTTTCCTAAATTTCATCTTCCACTCCATGCCTTAAAAGGTGGATAGTGGTCCAACACCCTTGCTGAGTTAATCTCAATCGTCTGTAAGGCCCCTTATCAGCTTCTGCAACGCATGCAGCTGTCAGAAGGCAGATCAAGGCCGCTCGCTTGTCGTGGTTCCTGGTGGCGATGGCCACTTCCAAGAACGAGCTATCAGCAATAGAGGGTAGGTATTCCATAAACTTCCCGAAAACATCTTCCGCACAGCATTTCTGATACAGCCAGTCAAATTTCTTCCCTCTTCCAGGTCCAGGGGTTTCTCCATAGCAGTAATCGTAGCAGGAATCGGAAAGCATGACCCCAAGGAAAGCATTCGGAAAGGCTTCAACTATGTTCATACCATCAATCATGCGTGGGAAATCGGCTGTTAGACTTCTCCCTGAAGCAATTGGGGAGATCTGATTGGCTGTTTCCCAGCCGGCGTTTCGCAGGCGCCGGCCTGTTCCCGCTATATGAGAAAGCCCAGGCTTGCACCGTCTCTGAAATTTGCCTAATACAAAGGTTCTCTCGCAAGATCGGTATTCGTTGCTGACTTGGGAAAGCAGGGGAGCATCAATGGCGACCACATCTGCACCCTCGCATGAGCCGATGCACTCAGACCGACTCTCCCAGTCGCGTGTAGCCAGACCTATAGACAATCCTGAATCCGAGAGTCTGGCAATTCCCGTACTGGCTCTTGTCTCAGAGAAGCCGACATCGATGCCGATCAAGTCCAAGGCTCTCTCCATCCCTCTTCATTTCTTCCGATAAATGTTCAGAACTATCTTCTTGTCCTCCACGCCTAATTCTAAAGCCCCAGATTTACCGGACAGCTCCACTGGCAAGTCAGAGCACGTTTTGAGAGAAGTAATCCATCATGAGATAAGTTGGACCCTGTCAGACATACAAGTTTTAAGGAGTCGAGGATATGCCGTATGATTAATATCCAGAAATCGAATGGGTCTACACATTCATTGTATCAAAGGTCTTTCTGCCCCTGCAATTTATCATGATTTGTTTCATGTCGGTCCCACTCCTCCCAATTTATGGAAAAGAGCGCTTATGGAGGGTAGGAATAGTTAGATTACTGGTAAATTCCTGAGGAGAAGCCTATTCAATTTCGAAAGAACATTTGTGGCTAAGTACCAGGACGATTCATGGGGAAGGGACATCCCTGGTCAGACGTGGATTTACGGGCTATGCCCATTTCTGCCCGGATGTAGCTGCCTTGAGTCAAGAATATCCCTTCCCCACCTTCCTCTTTCATCAGAAAAGTACGTTATATTCAAATAAATACCCCAAGGGGCTCGATATAGATTTCCACTTCATTGCAAAATCATGTTCTGGTTATCCTTCTGAGCATTGATAAATTTTGCTCTCTCTTCTGCATGACCTTTCGGAAGATCCTGGCCACCTCAGGAAAAGGAAGCTTAGTCGAACACTCCTCAAAGAATTTCCTTTCCCTCTCCTCCACCGCCATTGCGAGCCTCAGCACATCTTCGTCCCCTGACATTTGTGGTAGGGCTAGGCTCATTTCGTAGTCTTCCCGCCGAGGCCCCGCGATGGGCTCGAGGATCATCTCGGTCACATGCTCCCGACGCGCCGTTTCCATGAGGGCGCAATTTTTTTTCTGATCTGAGGTCAGCTCCTCTAGGAGCGCACGGAGTGCCGGGTCCACGGCACCCCGCTCTGCAGAATGGAGCAACTCTTCACCCATGCGGAATAGCTCCGCGGCAAACCCCATGATTGCCCCGAATGTGGTCAACAACATGTTATCATTCCCTCCAAATCCTCTTCATTTTTCCGCAATCTCCCCGGTTTGGGGGGGGGGGGAGTGTAAGAGGGGTTCTATGTCCATCGCTGGATGACGACCTTGGTGTCCGTGAAGAACTGGAAGACTTCTCTCCCGTGCCCCTTGATGTCTCCGAAGAAAGAGCCTTTAGCCCCCCCGAAGGGAAAGAAGGACATGGGCGCAGCAATCCCGAGGTTGATCCCCATCATGCTGGCGACGGCCCTGTACTTGAACTCTCGTGCCGTCTTGCCGTTGGTCGTGTACAGACATGCGGCATTTCCGTACTCGCTATTTTCGATGAGTCTCAGTCCTTCATCCAGATTCTTGACCCGCACGATCGAGACCACCGGCCCGAAGATCTCTTCCTTCGCGATCGTCATCTCCGGCCGAACCTCGTCGAAAATGGTAGGCCCGATGTAGAACCCGTTCGGGTATCCTTCCACTTTTATGCTCCTGCCGTCCAGGATCAATTTGGCCCCTTCCTGTATTCCCTTTTCGATATAACCGAGCACCTTCTCCTTGTGCTTTTCAGAAACTACGGGCCCCATTTGGATCCCCTCTTCCAGGCCGTTCCCCACCCTCAAGGATTTTGCCGCGTTGAGGAACTTCTCCTTCAGGTCCCGGTACACATCCCCGACAGCAACGAGCACGGACCCGGAGAGGCACCTCTCGCCGGCGCAACCGTAGAAGGAGGTGATCAAGGAAGGAATGGAGCGGTCGAGCTCGGCATCGGGCATGACGAGAAGGAAGTTCTTCGCTCCCCCGAGAGACTGAACCCTTTTCCCCGTCTCTCCGCAGGCCTTGTACACATAGCGGGCCGTGCTGCTCTGTCCCACGAAAGAGATACCCTGGATGCCGGGGTGGTAGAGCATCGCGTTGACCACCTCTTTCGATCCGTGAACCATGTTGATCACGCCCTCGGGGAAACCGCACTCATCGATGGCCTCGAAGATCCGGGCTTGGGTCATGGGGACCTGCTCCGAGGGTTTGACAATGTAGGTGTTGCCGCATACGACCGCATAGGGCAGGAACCACCAGGGCACCATGGCCGGAAAGTTGAATGGGGCGATGACCCCGAATACGCCTATGGGCTGGCGCTCGGCAGTGCAGTCGATCCCTTGGGCGATGTCCTCAAAGTTGTAGCCGGACATCATGGTGGTGACACCAGTGGCATGCTCCACGTTCTCGATCATCCGGCGAACTTCCCCTCGAGATTCATCCAGGGTTTTTCCCTCTTCCCTCACGAGTGTTCGGGAGATGTCCTCGAAAGCCTCTTCGAAACAATTCTTCAGCTTGAATAAATACCGGGCCCTGGTAAGGGGAGGTGTGTGCCTCCAGTCTGGATAAGCCTCCCTGGCCGCCCGGACCGCCTTGTCGATGTCAGCGGCAGTGGAATAGGGGACCTCCCCAATCTTCTCCCCGGTGGCCGGGCACCGGACATTACCGAACTCCTTGGATTCCGAATCGACCCATTGTCCATTAATATAATTTTTCATTCGCTTCATTGACTTGATTCCCTTCTCTGTAGAGTTTCTATGAACTTCGAATTAAACAGTCTTGATCTGAAAGATCAGGGTAAAAGAGCCATATTCGAAATCGGATCCTTGCTGAAGGTTTGCCTTATTTTCTTCGATATACATTTTGATCATTTCGCCGGTAATGTCGCTAAGCTCACGCGAGATACCGCGGCCCAAAAGAAGAAGGTGTCGATCGTGTTCCCAACTAGAAACCAACAAATTCCCCACTAACAGCATTCACGTGGCGGATACCGCTCTTGTTTATCTCATTTGTATTAGAGAAAAATCGGATATCACAGTTTTGGCAGTTCCTTAAGCGTTGGGTATCCAGCAGATTCACCGACTCCGTTAGGATCCAACATTTGCCTAATTTTCCATTGCCAGTGGTACCGAATGGGCTGGGCCGATGCGGCAATCGCTGCAAGCATCGCATCCTGGGTTAAACCCGCAAGGGCAGCCGAAGAACCTGGCATCTTCTCCGCTGCGATTTTCCTTGCCTCCTCGGCTAGTTCCCGGGCGGCTTCAATGGATTCCATGTCGTTCAGATTGTACGAAACGAATTGCTCGAGGTGGAAATCGCCGCCTCCCCCAATTGCCGAGATAGTACTCATGAGTGAGTCACCTCCGGTTTTCACTAGCAAACCCTTTTGTTGGTGTTTTCTTAGCAGTTCAATCATAAATGGAGCATACTCCACAGAATAATCTGGCGACCCATCGGGCCTGAAGTATTGAGCTTTGCCTCCAGCATAAACATGATTCAAGTTCTTGCAGTGCAATTTTAGCAAGTATAAAAAAACAAATTGGGCCTTTTCCGGGTCACTCATGTCAGCCACCCTGTGACCGCCAACTTCACCCAAAATTTGATCCAAGACCTTCTCCTGGTAATCGATGTCTCTCAGCGTCATGCCAGCCAAAATAATCTGAAATGAATAATGTCTCAGCTCATCAGCGAGTCTTTGTATCTTAGGATCCTGGGTAAACTCCTCCAAATCATCCAGCGACTTTGTTGGATCCATGTATAAAGTAAAAAAGGCCGTAGACAGGTCTTCGCCAAGCATGCTAAATTGCCTGTGAATTATATAGCCTATTTCGGCGTCATATATTTTATAGCAAACATCAGCATATGCTTTCCACGATGGCATGGCGATGGTGTATGCCCTGAAGTTATCGGGGAGCTTTGTACGATAGGCAGGTACAGTCCCCTCTACGTTTATCTCAGCTGGGCCCGGCCATGGAGCCAGTTTAACCGCACATTTGGTGAATACCCCAATGGCTCCGCTGGCTCCCATAATGCCTCTGGCAATTCCCCTCAGACTTGGGCCGGGACCTTCACCACAGGACCAGCCAAAGCCAGCACCCAAGGACCCCGTCCTCAGGATATCTCCGTTCGGCAGAACCCATTCAAAGGCCAGCAAAGTCTCAGAGCTATAACCCATGAAAATGCCATCCGCGCCATTACCAATAAATGAAGTGGCCGCTGCCAAAGGAGAACAGCCCCCGCCAGCTCCGATAATATGACAATTCAGCCCCAGCTTCATTACCTCCGCCTGAAGCTGGGCGCCGATAACATACGGCTCAATAACGGCGAACATGTTCTTCTCATCTATTTCAAGGATGCGGTTCAATCGTCTCAAATCCATGCTGATTACGCCGGACACTGAAGGCTGAGCGGGAACAATCCAACCTGTAGAGAAAGCCTTGCATTTTATCTTGAAACGGTTGCAGGTTCGAATAATAGCCTGGACCTCCTCGCTGCTACCTGGCAACACCACCGCCTCAGGGCGAATGAAAAAACCGCTTCTATCTTTTGTCCGCAACTCATTTGCCCGCATCCATGCGTACGAATCCAATATCGAGGGCTCCGCTGAGATATACTCCCTCCCTACGATGTCCTCTAAAACCGCATATATTTCACTCGGAAGTGGCATTTCGTTCCTCCTCGACTACGACGCTAGTTGAACAAGCTCTACAATATCGTAGACTTTCATTGTGTCGCCATTACTCCTAATAGCATCCATGAAATTTCTCTCGCACTGCAGGCAAGCACTAACTAGAGCGGTTGCCTTCGTTGACTTGGCTTCCTCAATTCGTTCGGAAGCAGTCCATAAAGAGAACTCAGGATATGCTTCATTAACCCCGCCTCCGGCTCCACAGCACCAAGCGTTCTCTTTTGTTCTTTCCATTTCAATCAGCCTGAGGCCAGGGATCGATCGAAGAATTTCTCTTGGCGGCTCATAGACACCCCATGCACCATTATATCTAGGTTTAGATGGGACATGTTTAGGTATCTGGCCGAAAACCTTGCTCACAACCCCATCCCAGGGCAAATAGGGTTCTCCCATCCTGCCTAGGTGACAAGGATCATGATACGTTACGGTTAATGGCAAATCCCTGGAGAATCTTATCTTACCTTCTTCAAGCAAGCGGTATATAAATTCAATTGTGTGAAGGACTTCGATATTTGATTCAGCATATTTAGGATAAAGTCGCTTAAAAGCGAAATAACAGTTGGAGCAAGAGGTGACCACGGTTCTTACGCCAGCCTTAGTCCACGCCTGAAGATTATTTTGCGCACATCGATCAAAGTCGGATTTATAGCCCATATCGTAAGCCTTAGCGCCGCAGCAATGCTCAGCTTTCCCCATTATGCCTATATCAACCCCAGCATTCTTTAATACTGTCACCGCGCTGCGGGCGACCTTCTTCATTCTATTATCGGACCTACTCTCACACCCGGCATGGAAAAGGACCGAACCGGGCTTTTCGCTTAGATCTGTTACTTCTAATTCTTGCGCCCACATGCCCTGATCTACCAACGGTTGCGTGGACATACAGTCAATTTCATGAAGCTTCTTTATTAGTGATGCATGCTGTGGTAGAGTCTGTCCGTCCTCGACCATTTTGAACCTTAGTTCGCGGAACGTATCCAGTACATCCATGTCATAGCGGCAAAGCTTGCAAGCAACGTCACATAACCCACATAATTGGCATTGATAGACTATCTCCTTGAACTTGTGGGTATAGTTTGTCCGCCCCTCGAGGAGCGAGAGGGCAGCACTCAATCTTCCGCCTGCAGAGTAGGTCTGAAAGCTCTTATATGCAATGCTCGGACAACCGCTCGCGAATCTCGAGCTCTTTATATGCGCTAATGTAATAAACTTACAATACGAGCAACGGGTGCACCCTCGCATTGTCGGCCGGTAATCGCCTAGTGCCATCGCTATCCACCTCCATTGGCTTCCTTGGCAGTCAAAAGCAAAGCTTGCCTGAATTCATCACGTCGTTAGGGTCAAATAATCCCTTAACCTTCCTGAGCATTATAGTGGTTGCGGCATCCCTATTGTAGACCATATCAGCCCAAATGCCATAAGGTCGAGAGAAGAAACCACCGCCAAATGAGATATTCTCGCTGGCCTTAGCGAAAAGCGCCTGAGCTCTGGTTAGCTCCTCACTGCTATCTGGATCATAGGGTAGATTGAACTCACAATGACAGCATACACCCTGATGTAAAGGTTGAATGTAAACTCCTATATCTTTTTCTGGATATTTGAACGCTTCGGCGGTGGAATGCATCGTCGCAACGAATTCAGGTGTCTTGTTGAGGTTCGTAATGAAAAAGATGTCCTGGCAGCCCCCCTTATAACGTAGTTTCCAGTAAGTCTCTCTTGATGGGTTGTACAGTTTTTCCAAAACCTCATTGCTCTCTGCGCTGTGCACAGTTGAGGTCATTTCTAATCCTGATCGATTGACGAGTTCGTAAATATCTTTCTCTTGAAATGCAACCCTTTCATGCGGTAGATAGTCACGACCAGCGATTCCTATCAATAAGACCCAGGGCGGAAGCTGCCTCTGAAGAGATTTGAATTGGTCAGATGAAGACGAAAGTACTGATGCCAGGTTAGCACCGTTTAATATGAACAGTTCGTCCCCAAACCTAACCTTGAGAATTTTGTGCGCGCAGTCGATAAGCGTTTGCAGATCATTGGAGGGCACGAAAAAGAGCTTCCGAATACTGGGAAGGAGTTCACATTTTACCGATGCCCAAGTGATAATCCCCATCGTTCCTTGAGCTGCTGAAACTAGCCTGTAATAGTCCACATTGTTAGGACCCATCCCTACAACGAACGATCTATGCTTCTTCTGCTGTTCTTTGATATTATCAGAGGAATACTCTCCGGCTTCACCGGTCGACATCTTGCTGCCATCTCCCCATACCAATCCTAGACAGCGTAATGGCTCCATGAGACTCCATTGATATTTAGGGGTGATCATCGGCTCTCTTTCTAAAAGGCTGGACAGTACTGACTTGGACCGACGTGGCAAGAGAGGCGTTGAGAGTCTCAGCCCTTCCTTAGCCAGTTCGGCTTGGAGTTCGCCGTAAGTTAACCCAGGCTCGATAATCGCTATCCTGTTTCTACGGTCAATACTTAGAAGGCCCTTCATCCGACTGAGATCCACAATAACGGCGCCGCCAACAGTCGGAACAGTGTCCCCTCGGAAATGCGGAGGCCCCGAGCTCACGGGAATTAAGGTAGTTGCAGTCTGATTAGCCCACTTAATTATTGACTGAACCTGCGCGGCATCTGAAGGCCTAACAACCATTCTAGGCCTTCTGGATGGTACGAAACTATAATCTTTTGAAAAGATGTCCAAAGTCGCTGGATCATCGAAAAGATTGTTTACGCCGACTATCTGCATCAACTCCAGTTTGTTATCAGCCATTGATATCTCCTTGTCTTTGACCACAATACAGGTACGTTAAGTCTCTTTACCTTTCTGGAAGATCTTCTCGGAAAAACAACTCGAACCCATTCAATGGCTTGGCATTAATCTAATTTAACGGAATTTCGAACGGGTGCTACCAAGGCTGACTGTTATCTGATCAATCTCGGGATGTCCTAAAACCTGGGAGATTTCTCTTCCAGCCTCCATAAGTTTGGGCGCATATTGCGTCTTCAGTTTGTCTACCGAAGCCTCCTCAACACCAACGATAATGTCCATTGCATATGGGATTTCCTCCGAGGTTAAAATGGGAACTGCAACGGCGCGAAAACCTCTTGAAACTTCTTCTTCATAAATCGCGAAGCCATCCTGTCTTACTTCCTTCAGCGCCTGTGCCAACTTTTTCCCGTTCTTTCCGATGTACCTTGCGGCATGAGGATCCTTTTCCATTTCTCTGATTATCTTTGAAAGATGACCATCATCGAGATGACTCAAAACAACCTTTCCTGAGGCGGTGCTATATGCAGGAACTGTACTGCCGATACTGATATTGAAATCCATGCGACCTGGTACCCTGATTCTTTCTATAAAAACCATCCGCACCCGGTCCAGCATAAGCAAATTAACGCTATTATTAAATTCACGTGACAATCTCTCCAAGTATGGCCTTGCGAGTTCTCTGATTTCCATGCTTTGTAAAACAGAAAAGCCTAAAGATAAGACCCTTGGGCCAAGAGAGTACTTCTTAGATTCAACATAATATCTGATGTAATTGAGATGAGTCAGCGTCTTTAGAAGACGAAACAAACTTGACCTTGGTATGCAGGTCTTCATCTCTATTTCATTAAATGACAAATTCGGTTTAACTACGGAGAAGGATTCTAAAATGCGTAAGGCCCTAGCTGCCGAACCGTGCTGCTGTTCAGATTCTCTGGAGTCATTGTAGGTCATATGTGGAACCTCCATACCAAGGGTGAAATTGAGCTCTTGCTATCACACTGAATTTCAATTGTCAAAAAAAAAGTCTACTTCAATGAAAAAAAATCTTGACAGGACATATCGCTGGATGATACTGGGTTCAGAAAGCTCAAATGTGGTATGGAAGTTCCAAATATGAAACATCTCGCTATTGCTCCGGTGTCCAATAGAACAAGGCCACACGCTCCGAACGGTCGAAACATTGGCTCGATCCGGTTTCCCCTATGACATGATGTTGTTTAAAACTGGAACTACTAAGGAGGTAGTTCCTTTCTGAGAATCTCCAATCTAACGATCAGGCTAGGCCGGCAAATTTTCCCGCACCGAAGCGCTATGGTTTCCAGGTCATTTCTTTCATCACTTGCGCGGCTGGTTTTATGACTAGATTCCGCTCTCTGATATTGAGTCTCTCCAATGGTTTTATAGGTGTTTTGAAGAATCTTTCAATCTGTGCTGCGAGCTGACGCCAAACTATAGGGGTTTTTTGCGAGCTACATCCGATGCTTTTGGGCTCTTTCGCGGCAACAGCTCCCTCTCGTGTGTGAAGTTCAAGGAGCCGCGGTTTTAGTATAGCGCGTCGTAAGCTCCATAGGAGCAAAGCAGTAGAAGATCGTCTCTGCCTGGATTAGCTTTGCCAAAGGATGGTTGCAATCGAAAGCAGGAGTAGCGCTTCGCCTAGTGCAGTTTTCTTGAAGTTCTTGTCCGAGGTCAGCACTTCATCGTCTCGTTCTATGGTGCTTGTAACATAACTGACCAATGTCTGGAGAACCGAAACTATGACAACTTTCTCGCTGTTTACCCAATATATGATATCGGGAATAACGGCCGGAAGCATCTACGCTATGGTTGGAATATGTTGGAGCATTGTTTTTCTCTTATCGCAGGTACTGAATTTCATGACTGGCGAGTTCGTGATGCTTGGCGGTATGATGACTTGGGTATTCGTAGAGGCCGGCTTGCGACTTCCTGTCGCCGCCGGTTTGGCCGTCTGTTGTTCGGTTGTACTCGCGATTATCCTGGACCAGTTAGTCATTCGACCTGTCAAATATCCTTCTGAGATAATCTATATGGTCGTAACGATCGCCGCGGCATCAGTGGTCAAGGGAGTTTTTCTCCTCAGCTTTGGTTCACAGACGCACACCATTGAGCAATTTATACCCTCTATGCCTTTCCACATTGCCGGGGCTTCGGTCACTCCACAGGTGCTCTGCATCATAGGTGCGCTGGCCCTAATAGGAGGCGGACTTTTCCTGTTCGTTAGCCGAACCTTTTTTGGCAAAGCGCTCAAAGCCTCAGCATCCAATGCAAATGGAGCCAGATTGATTGGAGTGAATATCCACATGTTTATGTTGTTTGGCTTTGGGCTTGCTGGGGCAATAGGCGCGATAGCCGGTGTTGTGATAACTCCGGTTACCTTCACTGGCTATAGCGTAGGACTAATGACAGGAATAAAGGGACTCGTTGCAGCCATGGTTGGCGGTTGGAGCATTCTTGGAACTGTAATAGCAGGACTTATCATTGGCCAACTAGAGGGGTTAAGTGCTGGTTTCATTTCACCCGGCTGGAAAGACGCCTTCACTCTCTCGGTAATGGTCGTCTTCCTGATAGGAAGAACGATGTCGTTCCCGGCTTTAAAGCCTGTGAGGAAAGAGCGATGAGCATACAAGAGAGATATAGACGCCCTCTTGCATTTGCCAAACTAATTGCTGCTGTGATTATTCTGCCAATTCTCCTCCCTGACAAGTATGTGGTCACTATGATGTTCTTTGTGGCTATTTATGGAGTTTTATCCATTTCCCTTGGGCTCCTGGTAGGGTATGCAGGATTATTCTCGCTAGCCCAACCTACTTGGTTTGGTCTTGGGGCATATATAGCTGGTGTTTTGGCTGCCCGCGGTATTGTACCGGGGAGCTTAGGAATTGTGATCGCTGCGGTGTTCGTGGCATTAGTGTCCTACCTTTTAGGGCTTGGCGTACTAAGATTGAAGGGTCATTACTTAGCCTGTGCCACTATCTGCGTTCTTATAATTGGCGAAATTGCTTTCATCCAATTGTCCGATATCACCGGAGGGCATAGCGGTTTGCTTGACGTGCCGCGCCTTTCGTTACTCGGTTTCGCCTTCAAAACAGATATACATTATTACTTCCTCGCTTGGGCATTGTGCATTGCATGTCTTTGCTTCTTTTCAAATATTCTTTGCTCCAGAGTAGGGCGGGCTGTTAAATCTTCCCGCGACAGCGATTTGGCGAGTAGCGCAATGGGGATCAACATAGCAAAGTATCGCATTCAGGTCTTTGTATTAACCTCGGTCGCCTCGAGCCTCGCCGGGAGCATCTTGTGTTTTTATCTTAGATTCGCTTCACCTAGCATTTTTAGCTTCTCCCTGCTTGTGCAGTTAATATTAATGATCGTGGTTGGGGGAGGAGGAACCCTTGGGGGCTACTTGCTAGGAAGCTTCTTGATTGTTTGGCTGGGAGAATTATTGAGCGTCGGTCTTGGCAAATTTCTCCCTGTAATGACTGGTGAGGTTCAATCGATTTTCTTTGGATTGTTGATAATCTTGTTTGTTATCTTTCTGCCTGATGGACTGTCCCGCTTGCCAGGCAAATGGTTCTTTCTCGTGAAGAAAGTTGTTGGTTACCTTAGCATAACAGGAAAGGGCCTGAGGCTAGGACAAAATGGAAAAGGAAGAAGCGATTCTTGAAGTCGCCGGAATTTCAAAAAGATTTGGCGGCATACTTGCGCTCAACAGAATTTCACTCTGCTTAGAAAAAGGTTGTATCGTTTCGATGATTGGGCCGAATGGTGCAGGTAAAACGACCTTTGTGAATGCTGTTACTGGCATCCGGCCTCCTGACAGGGGTGAGATAAATTTCCAAGGCGAAGCGATATCTGGACTCCCAGCGCATTGTATTGCTTCGAAAGGCATTAGTCGCACTTTTCAGCTGGAGGAGCTCTTTGGGAGCTTGACAGTCCTAGAGAATGCAATGGTTGGATGCCATACCCGCAGCCACTGTGGCATATTTCGCTGCGGGTTTAGGCTAGGGGCGTTCCGCTCAGAGGAAAAACGGATGTCTGAGGAGGCAATGGAGGTATTATCCATTCTTGGATTGAATCAAAAGGCCTGTGATTCGATTTCAACTCTTTCACTTGGCGAAAGGAAGCTAGTAGGCGTTGCCCGCGCACTTTGTATGAGGCCTAAGTTGCTCTTACTTGATGAGCCAGTTGGCGGGCTGGCGGCACATGAGATCCGAAAATTTGTTACTCTGATTGAAGGACTTGCTAAGGACGGGTTATCAATTTTCATTATTGAGCACAATATGGGATTCGTTATGTCGATCTCTGAAAAAGTAATCGTGCTGAATCAAGGAGCTAAAATAGCAGAAGGTCCCCCGGCAGAAGTAAAGCGTAATAAGGTGGTGATCAAAGCGTATATTGGTGAAGAGGTTCCTTAATGGAGACAAATCGATCGTTGGGATTCCTTAAGGCAGTTAGGTCGGTGGACGAGAGGCCGCTATTCAGGATGGAAGAGGTCTGTACTTGTTACGGCGACGCTATCGCCCTGAAGAGTGTTTCTATTTCAGTGAATGCGAATGAGGTTGTAGCAATCCTTGGCAGTAATGGAGCAGGGAAGACAACTTCGTTACGAACTTTGGCGGGATTTCTTAAGCCTCGTTCCGGAAGAATTATCTTTAGAGGCGAACGCATAGAAGGGCTGGATCCCCATAGGATCATTAAAAAGGGTATCGCCAGTGTCGTGGAAGGCAGGGATCTTTTTTGCGATATGAATGTTTTAGATAATCTTCTTTTGGGCGCCTATTCTTTGGGAAGAAAAGACAGGGAGCAGATCTCATCTTCGCGACTCAATATTATATATGATTTATTCCCGGTTCTTAAGGCTAGGCGTAAGCAGAGGGCAGACACACTCTCGGGGGGTGAACAGCAGATGCTGGCTGTGGGCCGCGCCCTCATGGCAAATCCGCGGCTTATCACATTAGACGAACCTTCGCTGGGCTTATCGCCTCTTCTTGTAATACAAATGATGGCGATGCTAAAGAAGGCATCCCTAGACTTGGAAATGGCTATCTTGGTAGCTGAGCAAAATGCCCGTGCAGCGTTGAAGATTGCGGATAATGTTTACGTTTTTGAAAGGGGGGAAATTGTATTGCAAGGTCCAGCCAAGGAAGTTGCTACTGATCCAAACGTCGAATTAGCCTATCTTGGACGTTAGGAAGTAGCGAAGAATTGAAAGGCGGCTGCCAAGACGAACGTGGCAAGTTTAATCTTAATGATCTCTAAACAAGGGGGTAAAAAATGAGAAAAGCAGTATGGTCGGCAATGCTTATTTGCATTATCCTTGCTTGCTCTAGCAATGCCTTCACACAAAATCAGGCTCCGTATGTGCTTGGATTTAGCTTGGGCTTTACGGGACTAGAGGCTGATGTTTCCCTCGGGCCTAAAAGATCTGCGCTGATTAAAATTGACGAGATAAATCGAAATGGGGGCGTGAATGGACGACAACTAAAGGCGGTCTTTTACGATACAGAGTCGGATCCATTAAAGAGTGTCAAGAATGTTAAAAGAATTATCGATATGGACAAGGCAGTAGCATGCATGGGGTTTTCTGCGGTTGATGCTAGTCTGGCTTCCTTACACGCAGCCGAGGACGGAGAAACACTTTTGATTAGTGGCGCTCCTTGTATTGTCTCGGGGAGTCCTCCCAAAAAGTGGCTATTCTCCACATGTGGCGACCAAAAGGTGGCATCGATACCACTGTTAGTAAAGAATCTGGTTGACCGAGGCGCCAAGAAGATCGCCTATCTCTACATCGATACCAAATTTGGAACCTTAGGAAAGGCCGCATTTGACGCTTCATGCAAGAACCTTGGAATCAAGCCAGCCTATGTAGAAAAATTCCTCCCTAACGAGGTGGATGTAACTCCGCAAATTGCGCAAATCAGAGCGAGTGGAGCTGATGGCCTGATCGTTACCGGACATATCGCGGGCACCGTGAGGATATTAAAGACCGCCAGAGATCAGGGAATGACCAGCCCTATTGTCTGTGATTATGCGGTTACCGGACCCGGGTTTATTTCACTCGCAGGCAAGTATGGTGAAGGCATCGTAACTACTGGGCAAAGGGCCATTGTTGCTCATGATCTTCCAGATTCCGACCCACAGAAGAAGGTTTGCGTCGATCTATATAATAGATATGCAAAAGAATATGGATCGTACGACAATTATGCAGGCCACGGTTGGGACCAGGTGACACTAATTTCGGCAGCTCTGAAGGGGATCGATGCAAGACTTGATCCGTCGAAGGAAGAGGATTTGAAGAGAATAAGAGGTGAGCTCAGAAATAACCTTGAAAAGCTCACAGGAATTGTCGGGATAAGTGGTGTATTCAATTATTCCGAAAGCGATCACCTTGGATTAAGTGAAGGATGCTATCCAGCTTTAATAATAAGAGATGGGAAATGGAGACTCTATAACTAGGCCGGCTTTATATTCTGAGCTTCGGAACTGAACTCGTGCTTCTAAAAAGGTGGCTGGTGCCTTCAGTGCAAGTGACACGACCGGGGAGAGTCGTCCCGAGCCAGAGAGAGATGATCTTTCAAGGAAGAACAATTACCACAAGGATGTTAGGTCGAAGTATCACAAGAATGGAGGCGACATGTCAAAGTTTATGATAGGCGTTGACACCGGAGGAACATTTACGGATGTGTGTGTTATCGACGAGAATGGAGGCATTAGGATCGGCAAGGCACCTACAACGCCTTCTAAACTCGAAAATGGCGTCTTAAATGGACTTGAGGACGCTGCTCGGTCGCTGGGAATTTCAAGGAAAGAGTTGCTTAGAGAAACTATTTCATTCTGTCAGGGTACTACCATTGGTACGAACGCCTTGATCAATCGGTCGGGGGTTCGAACCGGGATGATTACGACTAAGGGTTTTGAGGATACACTGTACATTCAAAGAGCTATCGGTAGAGTAGACGGGCTACATCCTGAGGAGGTTAGACACCAGGCGGTAGTCAAGAAGCCTGAGCCTTTCATCCCAAAACATTTGATTATAGGTGTGACTGAACGAATCGATTGCTTTGGAAACATAGTTATACCGCTGAACAAAGAGGAAGTGAAGCAGGCAGTCAAGGAACTAATGAAGATGGGAGTCGATGCGATTGCCATAGGCTTCCTTTGGGCCGCAGAGAATCCCGTCCATGAACAGGATGCGGCAGAGATAGCCGTTGCTTTAGCACCAAACGTGTTTGTGAATACTTCTTGTAAAGTTGCCCCTCGAATTCGAGAATACGGTCGGTTCAATTCGCTTATGATAGATACGTACATTGGGCCAATTATGCGTGAGTGGTACGCAAATCTCAACCGTTCCCTTAAGGAGGAAGGTCTCGAACGAGAGATGCTGACAGCTCAAGTCTGGGGTGGTGTTATGCCACACCATGCTATGATGCCAATTGGGACCGTTAATTCTGGACCAGTTGGAGGAGCTATGGGAAGCAGGAAGATGGCGCAGATTCTAAAGAGACCCTATGTCGTTGCTACTGATGTCGGAGGGACGAGTTTTGATGTTAGCCTTATTGCCGACTATGAGCCAGTTGTTGCGCGGGAACATCCGATCATGCGGTACAGGGTCAACATCCCGATGGTACAGATATCCTCCATAGGAGCAGGCGGTGGTACCATTGCTTGGGTGGATGAGTCGAATCACCTCAGAGTAGGTCCAGAAAGTGCAGGCGCATCACCTGGCCCAGTTTGTTACCAAACTGGTGGAACTCGCCCGACAGTTACCGATGCCGACCTTATCCTAGGAATCTTAAATCCAGAATATTACCTTGGCGGCAGGATGAAACTCAACAAGGACGCTGCCTACAAATCCATCGAGCAATTGGGCAAGACAATTGGCCTGAGCACGATTGAAACTGCGAAAGCAATATTCGACCTTCAAAACGTACATATGGCGGACCTGCTGAAGTTGGTTGTCACTCGAAGTGGGTACGATCCCCGTGATTTTACCTTGTTTTGCTATGGAGGTGGTGGTCCAGTACACGGTGCCATCTATGGCAGAGAGTTGGGTTTTAAGGAAATATACATGTTCGGGAACTCTTCCGTGTGGTCCGCTTTCGGTATTGGCAGCTCCGATATCGTAAGAATTTTCGTTCGCCACCGATACCTAAGAATGCCGGCCGATCCAAAGGATGTTAACGATACGTTCCGGAATCTTGAAACTGAGGCACTAAGTGAGATGGAAAAGATTGGCTTTAATCGAAACGAAATCGATCTGCGCCGTGAAGTTAGTATGAAATTCGGTCGCCAAGTAAATGTGGAAACGATTCCTGTTCAGGGAGGGGAATTAAATCAAGATGACTTGGAAAGAATCTGTGAATACTTTGTTGAATACTACAGGACGTTATACGGGGAAGGGGCCGCTTTTGTTGAGGCTGGTATTGAAATACTCGAATTTGCTGTGCGTGCAGTTAAGCCTGGCTTTAAGTTTGCCATACCCAGTCTAAAGCTTGAATCGGAGGATTCGAGACACGCTTTAAAAGGGAAAAGAGATGTCTTCTCGATTCAAACTGAAGGTTTTGTCGCTACTAACGTTTATGAATTTAATCATCTAAGGCCTGGGAACTGCGTAGTAGGTCCAGCTCTCGTTGAATCGGCGACCACTACGATGAATATACTGACTGGGCAGGTTGCAAAAATGGATGAGTATGGAAATTTGCGAATTACTGAGGAAGCGGTGGGAGGTTACTAAGATGAAAAAGAGTGACCAGGTCGTAACTGAAGGACGCAATATTGGAGGAGGCTATATTCCTCCAGTTAATAAATTGAAGCAATATAAGAGACTTGATCCCATTGAATTCGACATCCTTTCCTATCGGCTTTACTCAATAATTAATGAAGGTCGACAAGCCACTATGCGGGTCTCAGGGTCGCCGGTCGTGGCTGAAGGTGGAGAGGCATTGTTTGCTATTTATGATCCTTATGGAGCGACTTCATCTTTAGCTTGCGGGCTATTGCTCCACATGATCGGAACAGAAGGATTCATTAGAGAAATTCTTGAACTACAGTCGGAATCTCCGGGGATTTTCGATGGAGACATGTTCATGTACAACGAACCGCTAATTGGTGGGATTCATGCCTGTGACCAATGGACAGGCACCCCTATTTACCACAAAGGCGAGTTGATCTGCTGGCTTGGTGCACTCACCCACACTGCTGAGACTGGGGCGATTGAGCCCGGGGGAATGCCTCCAAGCGCTCGATCGCTTCTTCATGAGGGCTACCGCGTTCAGGGAATAAAGATCCAGGAGAGGGGCAAGATCAATAGAGCGGCGTTAAACTGTGTCCTTAGATCTACCCGAGATCCCGCCTACTATACATTGGATCTTAGGGCAAGGATTGCTGGTGTTAACGTTGCAAAGGAGAGGATCAATGAGTTAATAGCCAGATATGGAGTAGATAAAGTAAAGGTCGTCATCCAACAGAATATGGACTATTCCGAAGCTTTAGCCAGGAGCAAGCTCAAAAAGTTGGCGGATGGAACATGGAGATCAGTGAATTTTGGAGACTGGGATATAGGACCTAACCCCAAACTGTGGAAGGTATTTTTAACTGCTAAAAAAAGCGGCGATGAGCTTAGTTTGGACTTCAATGGGAGTTCTGACGCAAATGAAGGCCCGAGCAACTGCATGATCAATGGAACTTGGGGGAGTATATTTGTGGCTATAGCCAGTCTGCTATTCTGGGAGATACCTGGGAATGCAGGCGTGGTTAGGCCACTAAGGTTAGTGGCGCCTGAAGGAAGTCTCGTGAACGTTCCTTTCCTGACACCATGTTCTGTCTGCCCCTCACGTCCGGGAATGCTGATTTCGAATGTTGTTACTACTATTATTTCCAAAATGCTTTATACCAATAAGACCTTATGGGAGGATATAAATGCTCCTTGGGTTATGGAAA
>Ga0209164_1002274_pt1 | contig 20997 bp, 20 predicted proteins | sample MTBNYHSulfiMetaG_FD_187458 | JGI IMG/M metagenome (GOLD analysis project Ga0209164, IMG submission 187458) | Enrichment culture microbial communities from rom New York Harbor, USA that are MTBE-degrading - MTBE-NYH (New York Harbor Sulfidogenic)... | ecosystem: Environmental > Aquatic > Marine >... | reverse complement strand
GGTCGAAATGACGGAAAGGGGGCAGAGATGACGGCAAGGAGGTCGACAGAAACACGTCGAATCAGTCTGCCAACCGTGGCAGCTTCACGGATGCGGACTGATGGTGCTGCGGAAAAATTCTTCAGCGGATCGGCACAATTTTATCCTTCCGCTCACAGCATTTTTTATACTTTTTGCCGCTGCCGCAGGGGCAGGGGTCGTTGCGCCCGACTTTCGGCGCTTGCCGCCCTGCCGTCGGGGGATATCCGGGTTCGTCCAGCAGACGCTGCCGGCGTTCCTGTTCCAGGGCGTGGCCATGTTCCAGAAGCGTGTCAACCGCTGTCGGCAGCATGATGAAAAGGGTGGCTAAAATTCGCACCGGCCTGTCCGGAGTCTCATCAAACTTCGTGTCAAACAGTGCATCGGCTTCATCCGGATCGACAAACCCCTGGATGACGGATAGAGCGGTCAGCAATTCTTGTTCATATTCGTCCTCGGTCAAATCATCGGGGAGCGATTGCGGCCGACTCTCAAGCCAGCAGTGTTCTCGCAGCGCCAGGGCTTCGTTCAGGCCGTAAGCCCATTCCAGGACTGCCTGGATATCACCCTCACCGGCAGGATAATCCTGGGCAAAAGGGAATGTGAGGGTCCCATTCTGAAAGCGATCGGTGAGATTGTTGACAACGGCGATCAGGCTATCGAAGAGGCGCTGCCCTTCCTCTTCCGAATCGATGGTGATCATCTCCTCGCCGAAAACCACAGGCAGCCATTCGCCGGGCATCAACACGTCGGGGGTCATGGCCAGGCCAAAGAGGAAACCGCGCAATTCGTCATAGGTAAATGCTTCTTCGGGCTCAGTGGCCATACGCAGCATTTTTCGGAGTATCTTTTCGTCTTTTTTGGATATCATTGCTGTACTGGAGAGGGTGAAATGTTCTGGGTCAGACGGGATAAGGTCTGCCATCGATTTCTGTCAGGCGCGCCTCAACGGTTCCCGGTTCATTTTCATGTTTCACCCGCTATCATTGCGTTGATCCGCCCGGAAGTCAATCAATGTTTCATGTATCGGCACTCTCGCCCCGCAGCAGCAACTCCAGGGCCGTCTGGCGGCGGCTGGTGTCCTGCCGGCGGATGGCCATGGCCAGGGCCTTGCGGGTGCCGACGAACACGGCCAGCTTTCTGGCCCGGGTCAGGCCGGTGTAGATGAGGTTGCGGTAGAGCATCTTGAAGTGCTGGGTGAGGACCGGGATAATCACCGCCTGGAACTCGCTGCCCTGCGACTTGTGGATGGTGATGGCGTAGGCCAGGTCGAGTTCGACGATATCCTCCTTCTGATAGCGCACCTCCCGGCCGTCCGGAAAAAACCGGACCACGCAGGTCAAATCTTCGTTATCAATGGCGATGATGCGGCCGATGTCGCCGTTGAAGACCTCCAGATCATAGTTGTTGCGCCGGTGGATGACCCGGTCGCCCTCGCGGAAGATTCGCTCGCCCACCTGCAGTTCGTGCCTGCTTGGATCGGGGGGATTGGCCGCCTGCTGCATGACGGTGTTGAGGTTGGCGGTGCCCAGCGAGCCCCGGGTCATGGGCGACAGGATCTGGATCTCGCACTCCGCGCCCAGGTACCTGGGGATCCATTCGGTGTGGAGCTTGCGGACCACGGCCACCGCGTCCAGGCCGTAGTGCAGCGACGACCAGGGATGCACCTTCTTCAGGACCGCCTTGAGCTCCTCCACCCGGGTCCCGGCCCGCTTCACCTCTTCCAGGTCCACATGCCGGAATTTGGCCGGCACTTCGAAATCATGCTCATAGGCGGACTGGATCGCCTCGCCGGTGCGGAACTGGTACGGCGAGCTGTCCGTGGTCAGCCCTTCGAACTGGGGGAGCTGCCAGGCAAAGGTCCGCTTCACCCGGCCGATGAAGTCGAGCTGGTCCCGGGTGGCCTCGTCGGAATCGATGAACAGGCAGTCGCTGCCGTCCTGCCAGATCTCCGGCTTCTTGAAGGGCGACTCGATCTCCGGCATCCGGCCGCTGTTCACCTCGTGGGCGTACTTGATGATCAGCGATTCCCTGGCCTGGCGGAAGACCCGGGTCAGCCGGTAACAGGGGATGCAGCCCGAGGCGATCAGGTCCCGCAGCACGTTTCCGGCCCCCACCGAGGGGAGCTGATCGGCATCGCCGATGAAGAGCACCTGGCACCCGGCCGGCACCGCCTTGAGCAGCGAGGCGGTGAGGCTGATGTCGAGCATGGAGCACTCATCGACGATCAGCACGTCGGCGCGGAGCGGCTCCTCCTCGTTGCGTTTGAACCGGTCCCGCTGCCATTCCAGCAGCCGGTGCAGGGTTTTCGCCTCCCGGCCGATCACCTCGCTCATTCGCTGGGCGGCGCGGCCGGTGGGCGCGGCCAGCAGCACCTCCCGGCCCATGGCCTCCAGCAGCCGGACGATGACCAGGGTGGTGGTGGTCTTGCCGCAGCCCGGGCCGCCGGTGAGAATGGCGAAGCGGTGCCCCACCACTCCGGCCACGGCCGCCGCCTGCTCCGGACTCAGGGCCAGGGCCGCCTGCCGGCAGTAGCGGTCGATCCAGGCCGCCACCCGCTTCTGGTCCACGGACGCCGGGCCGCTCAGCTCCCTGGCCCGGGCCGCCACCGTCTCTTCATCGTAATAGAGGGTCCTGGAATAATAGCAGGCTTGGGCATGACCCTCGCCGTCGGGGAGCAGGCGCACCTGCAGTTGATGGTCCTGCCGCATCTCTTCCAGGTAGCGGTCCAGCAGTTCGCCCAGTTCCATGTCCAGGAGCTTGTGCACCTCCCGGCCGATCTGAGGGGCGGTGAGATAGCAGTGCCCCTGTTCCCGGCTGGCGGCCAGGACATGGCTGATGGCGGCGATGAGCCTCGGCCGGCTGTCCCTGGCCAGACCGATGGACAGGGCAACCCTGTCGGCCGAGAAAAAGCCGATGCCGTAGATGTCCCGGGCCAGGCAGTAGGGGTCCTCGCTGACCAGGGCAATGGCCCGGTCGCCGTACTTCCGGTAGATGCGCACCGCAAACAGGGTGGAGATGCCGTGGCCCTGGAGAAACATCATCACCTCGCGGATGGCCCGGTGCTCCTTCCAGGCCTCCTCGATCATCATGAGCTTCCCGCGGGCAATGCCCGGCACCTCGGTGAGGCGTTCGATCTCCTGCTCGAATACCTCCAGGGTCTGCTCCCCGAAATGGCGGACGATCTTTTTGGCGGTCTTCGGCCCCACCCCCTTGATCAGGCCGGAGCCCAGATATTTCTCCAGCGCGGCCGCGGTGGCCGGTTTTATCTCAATGGCCCGGGTGGCCTTGAACTGGCGGCCGTAGCGGGGGTGCACGGTCCAGGCCCCGTGAAACTCCATGGTGGCCCCGGCAAAAACCCTGGTCTGGTGGACGGTGACCGTCTCCTGCTGTTCCGGGCTGGCAAAGGGCGAGACGCGCAGGATGGACCAGCCGGTGGCCTGGTCGTGGTAGGTGACCCGATTGACGATGCCCCGCAGGGTTTCGGTGATGTGCGTCATTGCCGGCGCGCACCCTTACGCAGGGCCGGCGCAGAAATCTTTCACCCCGGCCCACAGCATCTCCCGGTCCTGATCGACCTCTATGATCCGCCAGTCCCGGAAACAGCGCAAACCGTGCCTGGAGGTCCGCTCATCGGCAATGGTCTGCAGATTTTTCCGGGCAAAAAAACAGGGGTCCTGATTGGGGGGGGATACTGCAAATTCCATGTATGTCTTCCTCTTTATGTATTCTTTTTTTCAGGAAATCACCGGCACCGGAATTCATGTGCTGTTTGCGCGCTGTTCCTCTTTCAGCAGCAGGACGGGGAGGTTGGCCGCCTCGCCGGGCAGGCGTATACACTCCCGCCGGCGGCTTCTTCCTCTTCCATTCCTTATCAGGGTGCGCAGCAGCGTTCAAGTGATTTTGACAGCAGCCCTTCCGCCCAAACCGGGAGGCAGGGGAGAAGGTGTGCCGGAACCTTCAAAAGTGGTGGCGAGGGCAGCATGGGCGATGCGGCCGGGGATGACAATATCTTTGCCGAAGGCGTTGTCCTGGATTAGAGTGGGAGTTGGCAGTCGGCAGTCGGCTTACCAGAAGCCAGGAGACAGAAGCCGGAAAGAGTTTGCAGCTTCGCTGTGGGGTTGGCGTCCCCTCATCCGCCCTGCGGGCACCTTCTCCCCGGGGAGAAGGGTGTTTTAACCCCTCGCCCGACGGGAGAGGGTGGCCGGAGGCCGGGTGAGGGGATTTTTTCCGGCTTCGGGCTGCTGAAATATGCCCCTCGTTTCGCGGGGCACCTGCTCCCGGGGGAGAAGGGATGTGAGACAGTGAACGGTATGCGGCTCAGCAAATCGCAGTACATCCGGGGGCTGCAATGTCCCAAGTCGCTCTGGCTGTACAGGTACAGGCCGGAGGTGCGCACCCTGCCGGACGCGGGGCTGCTGGCCCGGTTCCGGAGCGGCGCCGATGTCGGGGAGCTGGCCTGGGAACTTTTTCCCGGCGGGGAAACCATCGTCTTCGATCACGCCCGCATCGCGGAGAACATCGACAGGACCCGGGAGCTCATCCTGGCCGGGGCGCGGACGATCTACGAGGCGGCCTTCCTGCACGACGACGTCCTGGTGATGGTCGACATCCTGCACCGGGGGGAGTCCGGCTGGGAGCTGTACGAGGTCAAGTCCGCCACCGAGGTCAAGGATGTCCACCTTGACGACGCGGCCATCCAGCACTACGTGGTCGGCGGCTCGGGCCTGGATGTCGCGGCCGCGGCCCTGGTCCACATCAACAACCGGTACGTGCGGCAGGGCCCGCTTGATATCCGCTCGCTCTTCACCGTTGTCCCGGTCACGGACATCACCCTGGCGAAGCAAAACGATGTGAAGGCGGAACTGGAGCGGCTCAAAGGGGCCGTTGCGCCGGGCGCGCCCATGCCGGCCAGGGATATCGGCCCGCACTGCCTTGATCCGTACGAGTGCGATTTCAAAGCCCATTGCTGGGCGCATGTGCCGGAGCCCTCGGTCTTTTCCCTGACCAGGATGCCGACCGCCCGGAAGTTCGAGCTCTACTCCCGGGGGATAGTGCATTTCGGCCAGCTCCCGCCCGGCCTCTGGCTGACAGCGGCCCAGCGGATGCAGGTCGAGGCCGAGCTGCACGGCCGGCAGTTTGTCGACCGGCAGCGGATCAGGGAGTTTCTGGCCGCGATCCGTGAACCGGCCGGCTTCCTGGATTTCGAGACCTTCATGCAGGCGGTGCCCGGGTTTGACAACCAGCGGCCCTATCAGCAGGTCCCCTTCCAGTATTCCCTGCACCTGCGGCGGGGGGAGCGCCTGGAGCATTATTCCTACCTGGCCGAGGCCGGCATCGATCCGCGCCTGGAGTTCACGGAGCGGCTGCTGCGCGACACCAGCGACTGCGCCGTCATCCTGGTCTACAACCTGTCCTTTGAACGGCGCATCCTCGAGGACCTGGCCGACCTGTTCCCCCGGCATGGGGCCGGAATCCGCTCGGTCATCGAGCGCCTGATCGACCTGATGACCGTCTTCCGGGACAGGAGCTGCTATCTCAGGGCGATGAACGGCAGCTACTCCATCAAGAAGGTCCTGCCGGCCCTGTGCCCGGAGATGGGGTACGACGCCCTGTCCATCGGCGACGGCGACATGGCCATGAATGCCTTCGCCGCCCTGCGGGGGATGACCGATCCCGGGGAAATTGAACAGGTCCGCGCCGACCTGCTCGCCTACTGCAGGCAGGACACCCTGGCCATGGTCGAGATCGTCGGCAGGCTGGAGCAGATGGCCCGGGGGTGAAGGGACCAGACACCGGTTGCTGGCGCGTTCCGTCTTGACAGGAGAGTTGCTGCTTTGCGAAGATAAAGATGGACCGGGTGTTTGTCCGGTTCAATACAAAGGGGGGAGAAACATGAAGGAGCGACGCAGATTTCCGCGCCATGCCAGGGAATTGTATCTGATCCTGTACGTCGACGACGACAGGGTGTTCAAGGCCATGACCCTGGACATCAGTTGCGGCGGATTGCGCCTGAGAAGCCGGCAAGGGCTGCAACCCGGTACGATTATTGCTTTCAGACCCCATGAGGAGGTTTCATCGCAGGGCATCTCCGGGAGCGGAGAAGTAATGTGGTGCAACCATTCGGCACAATCGGATTTTTTCGAGTTCGGGGTTGCTTTTCCCGTGCCCATGGAATTCAGTGCGTGAAGAGGAAAGGAAGCGGGAAAGGGCATTGAAGTACTCAGCCTTTCGACAAAGGAGGGAACATGATCAAGCTGGACGTCAACGGCAGGCAGTATGAGGTCGAGGTGGAGGGCGATGTCCCCCTGCTGTGGGTCATCCGCGATCACCTGCACCTCACGGGGACCAAGTTCGGGTGCGGCGAGGGGGCCTGCGGCTCCTGCACGGTCCATATCGACGGCCGGGCGGAGCTGTCGTGCCAGACTCCGGTGGGCAGCGTCCAGGGCAGGAAAATCGTGACCATAGAAGGCCTGCCCGCGGACCATCCGGTTAAAAAAGCCTGGGTCGCCGAGCAGGTCCCGCAGTGCGGCTACTGCCAGCCCGGACAGATCATGCAGGCGGCGGACCTGCTGAGCCGGAACCCCCATCCCACTGACGAGGAGATCAGGAAGGCCATGGACGGCAACCTCTGCCGCTGCGGCACCTATCCGCGCATCCTGAGTGCCGTGCGCCTCGCATCGACAGGAGGGAAAAAATGAAGACCGATCTGACCCGCAGAGAATTCCTGCACGTGACCGGAACCCTGACCATCGCCGCGGCGGTCTCGCCCACGGGAATCCGGCTGCTTTCCGCGGCCGACCTGGCCGGGGCGGGCGCCTCCCTGCAGCCGAGCGTCTGGCTGGAGGTGAGGCCCGATGAGTCCGTCATCGTCATTGTCAACAAGTCCGAGATGGGCCAGGGGGTGTACACCTCCCTGCCCATGATCGTGGCCGACGAACTGGACGCCGACTGGAGTCGGGTGCGCATGCAGGCGGCGCCGGCGGGCGACGCCTACAAGGACCCGGTCTGGGGCAGCCAGTCCACCGGGGGCAGCACCAGCATCCGCCACATGTACGAGGTGCTCCGCAAGGCGGGAGCCGCGGCCCGGGAGATGCTGGTGGCCGCGGCGGCGGCCACGTGGAGCGTGCCGGTGGGCGAGTGCGGCTATGAGCTGGGCACCGTCCGTCATCAGAAGAGCGGCAGGAGCCTGACCTACGGGCAGCTTGCCGGCAAGGCGGCCGGGCTGGATGTCCCCCAGGACCCCGGCCTGAAGAAAGCGGCCCAGTTCCGCTACATCGGCAGGGAGCTCCAGCGGCTGGACCTGGAGGAGAAAGTGAGCGGCGCCGCCCGTTTCGGTCTGGACTCCTCGGCTCCCGGCATGCTCTTTGCCGCCGTGGCCCGGCCGCCGGCTTTCGGGTCCGAGGCGGCATCCTATGAGAAGGAGGCGGCCGAAAAAGTGCCCGGGGTCAAGGCGGTGGCGCCCTGCCGGAGCGGGGTCGGGGTCTGCGCCGAAACGCTGGCCGTCGCCTGGAAAGGGCGCGATGCCCTGAAGATTGTCTGGACCGGGGGCAGCGATCCGCACATGAATACGGCCGCCCTGGAAAAGGAGTTCCTGGCCCGCCTGGACCGGGAGGGGATCGTCGCCCGCAGCGACGGCGACGCGCCGGGGGTGATCAAAGGGACCGGGCGGCTATTCGAGGCGGTCTATCAGCAGCCCTTCCTGGCCCACGCCACCATGGAGCCGATGAACTGCACCGCCGACGTGCGGCCGGACGGCTGCGATATCTGGGTGCCGACCCAGAACCAGACCGGCACCCTGGCCGCTGCCGTCGAGATCACCGGCCTCAAACCGGAGCAGATAACGGTGCACACCACCTATCTCGGCGGCGGCTTCGGTCGGCGCTTTGAACGGGACGTGGTCGACGAGGCGCTTATCCTGTCCAAGGCGGCGGGCCGGCCGGTCAAGGTGGTCTGGACCCGGGAGGAGGACATGCAGAATGACTTCTACCGGCCCATGAACGCGACCAGGATCCGGGCGGCCCTCGATGAACAGGGCGCCATCGCCGCCTGGTCGCAGACCATTGTCTGCCCCTCCATTTTCGCCCGGGTGTTCCCGCAGACCATGGAAAACGGCATCGATTCCGCCGCCGTGGAGGGTTTGGCCAACATGGAATATGCCATCCCCAACCTGCGGATCGTCTACGTGCGCTACGATCCGCCGGTCCCGGTCGGCTTCTGGCGCTCGGTGGGCAGCTCACACAACGCCTTTACCGTGGAGAGCTTCGTCGACGAGTTGGCCCATGCCGCCGGCAGGGACCCTCTGGAGTTCCGGCTGGCCATGCTTGGGGACCACCCCCGGGCGCGGCGGGTGCTGGAGGCGGCGGCGGAAAAGGCGGGCTGGGGCGGAAACCTTCCCGAGGGCCGCGGCCGGGGCATTGCCTATCACCTCTCCTTCGGCAGCTACGTGGCCGAAGTGGCCGAAGTTTCAGTCGACGACCGAAGCGGCGCGGTGACCGTGCACAAGGTGACCTGCGCGGTGGACTGCGGCTCCGTGGTCAACCCCGCCATTGTCCGGGACCAGATGATGGGCGGGATCATCATGGGGCTCTCCGCCGCCCTCAGGGAGAAGGTCGAGGTGGCGGCCGGCGGGGTCAGGTCGGCGAATTTTTTTGACTACGAAATTCTGCGCATGAGCGAGGCGCCCGAGGTGGACGTGCATATCGTGGAAAGCGGCGAGGCCCTTGGCGGCATCGGCGAGCCGGGCGTGCCGCCGGTTATCCCGGCCGTCGGCAACGCGGTTTTTGCCGTCACCGGGGCCCGGATCAGGACCCTGCCCATGAATGCGGCGGCGGTGAAGGCTGCGGTCAAGGCGGGAGCGGCATAGACATGGATATTTATGAAGAGGCTCTGCGGCTGAAGCGCCTGGGCAGGACGTCGGCCATTGCGACCATCGTCGAGTGCCGCGGCTCGTCGCCGCAGAAGCAGGGCGCCAAGATGCTGGTGCGCGACGACCGCACGATCATGGGCACCCTGGGGGGCGGCTGCCTCGAGGCGGAGGTGATCCAGGCGGCGGCCATGGTCATGGAGGACGGCAGGCCGCAGACCCTGCCGTTTTCGCTCACCGGGGGCGAGGGCGGACTGGTCTGCGGCGGCAGCATGCTGGTGTATATTGAAGCGGTGACCCCCGAACCGCACCTGGTCATCCTCGGTGCCGGCCACGTCGGCAGGGCCCTGGCAAAAACCGCGCGGTTCTGCGGCTTCCGGGTTACCCTCATGGACGACCGGTCCGAGTTCGTCGAGCCCGGCCCCAACCAGGACGCCCATGAACTGGTGCTGGGAGACTTCACCAGGGCCTGCGAAAACATCCCGGTGGACGCGGGGACGTTCATGGTCATCGCCACCCGGGGCCACAACCATGATCTCGATGCCGTCCGGTCGGCGCTGGGAACCGATGCGGGCTACATCGGCCTGCTCGGCAGCCGCCGCAAGAAAAGCCTGTTTCGCAAGAAATTAAAGGAAATGGGGTATCGGGCCGAGGAGATCGGCCGGGTGATCACCCCCGTAGGGCTCGAGATCGGTTCGGTTTCCCCCGAGGAGATCGCCGTCAGCATCATGGCCCAGATCATACAGCAACGGAGGACCCATGGTGCTTCCCGCAGCAGCGCTGGTACTTGCCGCCGGCTCGGCGACGAGGATGGGGCGACTGAAGCAGCTCCTGCCCCTCGGTGACCGCACGGTCCTCCGCCACACCGTCGACACCCTCCGCGCCGCCGGCGTGCCGGAAATCGTGGTGGTCTGCGGCCCGGACCCGGGCAGGTGCGAAGCCGCCCTTGCCTCCAGCGGCGCGCGGCTGGTGGTGAACGAGGCGGGGGTGAGCGAGATGGCCGACTCGGTCCGCCTGGGGCTGGGTCAGATGGACCGGGCCGCGTATTCGGGGATCCTCGTCTGCCTCGGCGACCACCCCCTGGTCCGGCCGGAAACCTGCGCGGCCCTGCTCCGCCTGCACCGCCGGTCGGCGGCCATGATCATCATCCCCTCCTTCCGGGGACGGCGGGGCCACCCCGTCCTCTTTCCCACGGCGGTCATCGGCGAGATATTCAGCGCCGCGACCCTGCGCGACATCGTCCGCCGCGACCCGGAGCGGGTGCAGGTCGTCGAGGTGGACGATGAAGGCGTGATCCTCGACCTGGACACCGGGGAGGACTACCGGCGGGCGGTCGAACTCTTCCGGGCGCGGGCGGGGGAGACAGGATAGCGCGCCACCGCTGCTCCCGCCCGGTGTTTCCGCTGCGGCTACAGGGTAAACCGTACGGCCGCCCCGAGGAAGATGGTATCGGTATCGATATCCGTCTCCTTATTGTCCAGGTCCGCTGTATCATTAAAGCGGTAGTTTGCCGAGATATCGACAAAGACGCTGGGCAGCAGCTCGAGGTTCAGCCCGGCCCTGAGGGCATAAAAGGGTTCATCGGCAAAATCGCCATCGTAGTTGACGATGCCTATCCCGACTCCGCCGTAGATGGTGCTGCCAAACAGCACGTAGGCCTGGGGAGCGAAGGCGGTCTCGCCGAAACGATCGGGGAGCAGTTCAACATCCAACTCGAGCCCGAGAATATTCCACCAGTGCTGGTAGCTGATGAGATAGGAGAAGCCATCTTCATCAATGTCATCGTGGTCTATATCATCCACGGTGGTCCAGTAATTCACTCCGCCCCCGATCCGGTGCTCGCCGGCCTGCAGCTCGGCGGAGAACGGCAAAAGCCCCAGCCCCAGAACCAGTATCGCCATCAACAGCCTGTTCATCACTCCTCCTCTCTGTTCATTTTTTCACGCGAATCTTTTTCCGCTTCTTATCCCATGACTCATCGACATTTCAAGCTTATTCCAATTTTCCGTTGAATTTCAAGGAGGTTCACGCCGGCTGCGCCGGGCGGTCGGCATACCAGAAGTCAGAAGCCAGAGGACAGAAGCCAGAGCCCGGCTGCGCCGGGCGGTCGGCAGTCGGCAGTCGGCCGTAGGTTGGGGTGAGCCAGAGAACCCCAACAATTTCCGTCTGTTACGGTGGGCTACGCAAGCTCAGCCCAACCTCCGTTACTGGCGGTTTGTCGATGCAGGCAAACCGAGCGGAGGGCAGGAGCGGTTCAGTTGAACTCCGGACGGTGGAGGTCGTATTTCCTGATTTTGTAGCCCATCTGACGGGGGGTGAGGCCCAGTTCGCGGGCCGCCCTGGACTGGACCCAGCCGTGGCGCAGCAGGGCCGTTTTGATTTCCTCCCGCTCCATTTCCGCCAATGATCTGCGGCGGCCGTTCTCCGGCACAGGCCGAGCCGCTGCGGCGAGCGGCGGCGCAGTCTCCGGCTCGGGCTCGGCCGCGACAAAGGCGGGCAGGTCGCCGAGCAGCACCTGATTCCGGTCGGCCATGATCACCAGCCGCTCGATCAGGTTCTGCATCTCCCGGACATTGCCCGGCCAATGATAGCGGGCCAGATAATCCATGACCTCGCGGGAGAAATGCACCTTTTTCCGGTTCTGCCGGTTGCTGATCGCCAGGAAATGGTCGATGAGCAGGGGGATGTCCTCGGCCCGGTCCTGCAGGGGAGGCAGCACGATGGGGACGACATTGAGGCGGTAGTAGAGGTCGGCACGGAATCTGCCCCTGGCGACGGCCTCCTCCAGGCTGCGGTTGGTGGCGGCGATGACCCGGACATCGACCCTGATGGTGGCGGTGCCGCCCAAGCGCTCAAATTCCTGCTCCTGGAGAACCCGCAGCAGTTTTGCCTGGAGTTCGAGGGGCAGTTCGCCGATTTCGTCAAGGAAGAGGGTGCCGGTGTCGGCCAGCTCGAAGCGCCCCTTTTTCAGGGCCAGGGCATTGGTGAAGGCGCCTTTTTCATGCCCCATGAGCTCGCTCTCCAGAAGGTTCTCCGGCAGGGCGGCGCAGTTCACCTTGAGGAAGGGGTTGGAGCTTCTGCCGCTGGCCTGGTGCACCGCCCGGGCGACCAGCTCCTTGCCGGTCCCGGATTCCCCCAGCAGCAGCACGGTGGCGTTGGAGGGCGCGACCTTGCTGATGGCCGAGAAGACCTCGCGCATCACCTTGCTCTGCCCGAGGATATTGTGGTGGCTGAACTTCGGAGTCAGCTGCGCCCGGAGGGAACGGTTTTCCTCGCGCAGATGGGCCTCGTTCCTGCGGATTTCCCTGTTCAGCATCAGAAACTGGGCAATCAGGGTGGCGACCACAGTGAGGAAACGGATATCCTCTTCAAAAGGTATTTCCAGCCCGAACAACCGATCCACGGTCAGCACCCCCGCCGGCTCGCCGGCGACCAGCACCGGCACTCCCAGAAAGGAGAGCTCCTCCTTATGGATGCGGCGCGACCGCGTCTTGTTGAGAAAAAGCGGTTCGCTCTGGATGTCCGGAACCACGAAGGGCGCCCCGCTGGCGAAGATCCGCCCCGTCACCCCCTCGTTCAGCCGGTACACCCCCCGTTTCTCCTCGTCATGGCTGAGGCCGTAGGACGCCCGGATGGAGAGGGAACGGCCGCTGTCGTCCAGGAGGATCAGGGTCGCCCGCTCCATGCGCAGGATATCATGCAGGACCTTGAGGATGGACGTGAGGGTGGAATCCAGATCGTGCGCCCTGCCGATCAGCCGGGCGATTTGGTAGAGCGCCGTCAGCTCGATGGTTTCGGTGTGTTCCGTTGCCGTTTTTTTCTCCATTGTCCCTGCCGCCGATGTGCCGTTTGGTCAGTCGTTATCATCTCCTTGCAACCATCGGGCCATGAGCGGGAAAATATAATTACTGTATAAATTCAGTATGATATGTGGTGGATAATTTTGGGTACTGGTTGAGGCCGTACAATTTTGGAATAATTTTCTGGATTACTGGTCAGTTGTTCACAAATTTGTAGAACAATCGCCATTTTTGTCGCGGGAGCACGAAAAGGTTTTCCGCCCTTGCCGGCGGGAAAAGGGCGAATGATCAATCCAACCTGCTCATATCACAGGAGATAAAAAATAAATCAGACCATGGCACAGCCTTTGCCATTCTCCCGGCAAATACAGTCGCAGGGTGCGGGGTGGAGGAATCTTCTCCTCTGCCGCTTCTCCGGCGGTTTCGTCCACGAGGTACAGGAGGAAGACAATGAGAAAGGTAGCAATTTACGGGAAAGGGGGCATCGGCAAGTCCACAACGACTCAGAACACGGTGGCCGGTCTGGTGGAAATGGGCCGCAAGGTCATGGTGGTGGGGTGCGATCCCAAGGCGGATTCGACCCGGCTGCTACTGGGCGGTCTGGCCCAGAAATCGGTGCTCGACACCCTGCGCGAGGAAGGTGAGGATGTAGAACTGACCGATATCCGCAAGGTGGGTTATGGCGGCACCCTGTGCGTGGAATCGGGCGGTCCGGAGCCGGGAGTGGGGTGCGCCGGCCGCGGCATCATCACCTCCATCAACATGCTCGAGTCCCTGGGGGCCTATGAGGAAAGCGAGGGCCTCGACTACGCTTTTTACGATGTCTTAGGGGACGTGGTCTGCGGCGGTTTTGCCATGCCGATCCGAGACGGCAAGGCCGAGGAGATCTACATCGTCTGCTCCGGTGAGATGATGGCCATGTACGCGGCCAACAACATCAGCAAGGGCATCATGAAGTTCGCCCAGTCCGGCAGCGTGCGCCTGGGCGGCCTGATCTGCAACTCCAGGAACGTCGACAACGAAAAAGAGATGATCCAGGAGTTCGCCCGCAAGCTCGGCACCCAGATGATCTACTTCGTGCCCAGGGACAACGACGTGCAGCGGGCCGAGATCAACCGCCAGACGGTCATCGACTGGAAGCCCGAGGCCAGGCAGGCCGACGAATACCGGGGCCTGGCCCGGGCCATTGATGGCAATGAAATGTTCGTGATCCCGTCCCCCCTGGCTATCGAGGAACTGGAGAAGCTGCTGATGGACTACGGGCTGATGAATTGAAGCGGCAGTGACGGGTTTCGCTGCGCTCGCCCCAACAGGTGATTGCAGGGGTTCGTGGAGCTCACCCCGACCTGCGTAACGATGCAATTGCCAAGGGTGTTTTCCACAATGGCGAAAGTATATTTTCCCTTCTCCCTTGGGGAGAAGGTGCCCCGAAGGGGCGGATGAGGGAGTGCCCGACTCGCGGGAAAGTGCGCAGGTTGGGCTGAGCTCGCGAAGCCCAACGAAACCGATGGATTTGGTAAACTTGATGAACCTGCCAAACTTGCGTTGGGTTTTGCTGCGCTTCACCCAATCTACGGCGGATGAACCGGGCGGACGAAGTCGGATTACGACCTCCCCTGACAGCCTTCAGCCTAACGGGCTAACAGCCTAACAAATATAAAGGAGAACCAGACCATGTTGACCATGATCAGAGCCATTGTCCGGCCGGAAAAAGCCGATAAGGTCCTTGCCGCCCTGATGGAGGCCGGGTTTCCGGCGGTAACCAAGTATTCGGTCGCCGGCCGCGGCAAGCAGCGCGGCATCAGGATCGGCGAAGTCACCTACGACGAGATCCCCAAGGTCATGCTGATGAGCGTCATCGATACGGCGGACAGGGACTTCGTCATCGACACCATCATGGAGGCCGCCCGGTCCTCGGGCAAGGGCGCCTTCGGCGACGGTAAGATCTTCGTCACCGAAGTGGAGGAGTCCCATACCATCAGCTCCGGCGTCAAGGAGACCGCCTATGCGGCGGAAGGGGTGCAGTCATGAAAGAGGTCATCGCCATTGTCCGGATCAATATGATGAACCAGACCAAGCAGGCCCTGACCGACTGCGGCGTCGACGCCTTCTTTGCCCACGAGGCCCAGGGCCGGGGCAAAGGCTTCGTCAATCCGATGGTCCTGGAAGGGGCCAGGGAAGGGTACGAGGAGGCGGCTTCGCTGCTTGGCGCCAAGGGACAGCTCTATCCCAAGCGGATGGTCACCGCCGTGGTGCCGGACAAAAAGGTCAAGGAGGTAGTGGAGGCGATCATCGGCGTCAACAGGACCGGCAAGGCGGGTGACGGCAAGATCTTTGTCGTGCCGCTGGCCGATGCGGTCCGCGTCCGCACCGGGGAAAAAGGGAGCAGGGCCATTGCCTGACACAAAGGAGAATGCAGACATGACAACGACAACCAGTGAAAAACAGGCAGCCTGGGAGCCGGCCGAGGTCAAGGCCGAGCTGCTGGCCAGGTACCCGGCCAAAGTGGCCCGCAAGCGCTCCAGACAGATCCTGATCAACGAAGCCCTGGAGAACGCCACCCCGGAAATCACCGCCAACGTGCGGACCACGCCGGGAATCATCACCATGCGCGGCTGCACCTACGCCGGCTGCAAAGGAGTGGTGCTCGGCCCCAGCCGGGACATCGTCAACATCACCCACGGTCCCATCGGCTGCGGCTTCTACTCCTGGCTCACCCGCCGCAACCAGACCGATGCCGGCCCGGACGGCGAAAACTACATGCCCTACTGCTTCTCCACGGACATGCAGGAGTCGGACATCATCTTCGGCGGCGAGAAGAAGCTGACGGCGGCGATCCAGGAGGCCTACGACCTCTTTCATCCCAAGGCCATCGCCGTGTTCGCCACCTGCCCGGTGGGTCTGATCGGCGACGATATTCATACCGTGGCGAAAAAGATGAAAGAGAAGTTCGGCGACTGCAACGTGTTCGCCTTTTCCTGCGAGGGCTACAAGGGCGTGTCCCAGTCCGCCGGCCACCATATCGCCAACAACCAGTTGTTCCGGCACATTGTCGGCGAAAACGACACGCCCAAAGAAGGCGAGTTCAAGATCAACCTGCTCGGCGAGTACAACATCGGCGGCGACGGCTTCGAGATCGACCGGATCCTCAGGAAGTGCGGCATCACCTGCCTGGCCACCTACTCGGGCAACTCGACCTACGACCAGTTCGCCTCCTCGCATCAGGCGGACCTGAACGCGGTCATGTGCCACCGCTCCATCAACTATGTGGCGGACATGCTGGAGACCAGGTTCGGCATCCCCTGGGTCAAGGTGAACTTCATCGGCGCCCATGCCACGGCCAAGTCGCTGCGCAAGATCGCCCGCTATTTCGGCGACCGGAAGCTCATCGACCGGGTGGAGGAGGTGATCGCCGGGGAGATGCCCGAGGTGGAGAAGGTAATGGCCGAAGTCCGGCCGCGCACCGAGGGCAGGACCGCCATGCTCTTTGTCGGCGGTTCGCGGGCCCATCACTACCAGGAGCTGTTCGCCGAGATGGGGATGAAGACCATCGCCGCCGGCTACGAGTTCGCCCACCGCGACGACTACGAGGGGCGCCGGGTGCTGCCTGATCTGGAGGTGGATGCCGACAGCCGCAACATCGAGGAGATCCGCGTCGAGCCGGATCCGGACCGGTACCGGCCGCGCAAGAGCGAGAAGGAGCTGCGCAAGCTGGCCGAGTCCGGGCTCCCCTTCAAGGAGTATGAAGGGATGATCCCGGACATGGACAGGAACACCCTGGTCATCGACGACCTGAACCAGTACGAGGCGGAAAAGCTGGTGGAGCTGATGCGGCCCGACATCTTCTGTGCCGGGATCAAGGAGAAGTACTCCATCCAGAAGCTCGGCGTGCCCATGAAGCAGCTCCATTCCTACGACTCCGGCGGCCCTTATGCCGGGTTCCGGGGCGCGGTCAACTTCTACCGCGAAATCGACCGGCTGGTGAACAGCAGGGTCTGGAGCTATATGAAGGCCCCCTGGCAGATAAATCCGCAGCTTTCCGCCACCTACCAGTGGGAATGAGAAGGGAAAGGCTGAAGGCTATCAGGCTGAAGGCTGTGAAGTGAGGGATTGCTCTTTAGACTCAGTCCTGCGCAAACGATAATAATGAGGATACGAAAAATGCTTCTGCGACATACCCCGAAGGAAATTTCCGGCCGGGCGGCCCTGACCATCAATCCGGCCAAGACCTGCCAGCCCATCGGCGCCATGTACGCGGCGCTGGGGATACACGGCTGCCTGCCGCACAGCCACGGCTCCCAGGGCTGCTGCGCCTATCACCGCTCAACCCTGACCAGGCATTACAAGGAGCCGATCTCCGCCGCTACCAGTTCGTTCACCGAGGGCGCCTCGGTGTTCGGGGGGCAGGCCAACCTGCTCCAGGCCATCGACAACATCTTTTCCGTCTATGATCCTGAAGTAATCGCGGTGCACACTACCTGCCTGTCCGAGACCATCGGCGACGATCTCAAGCAGATCCGGATCAAGGCGGAAAAGGAAGGCAGGATCCCGGCGGGCAAGACGGTGCTCGGTGCCAACACCCCGAGCTACGTCGGCTCCCATGTCACCGGTTTCTCGAACATGGTCAAATCCATGGCCGGACTGGCCGAGCCCACCGGCAAAAAGAACGGCAAAGTCAACGTCATTCCCGGCTGGGTCGAGCCCTGCGACATGGAGGAGCTCAAGCGGCTGATGAGCCTGATCGGGGTCAGATTCATCATGTTCCCGGATACCTCGGGCGTGCTGAACGGGCCCCTGTCAGGTGAATATGCGATGTTCCCGGAGGGCGGCGTCACGGTCAGGGAACTCAGGTCCGCCGGCGACTCCATCGGCACCCTGGCGCTGGGCGAGTGGTGCTCGGCGGATGCGGCCCGCTGGCTTGACGCCAGGCACAAGGTCCCCTGCAGCGTACTGGACATGCCATTCGGCCTGGCGGCCACCGACCGCTTCATCGATGCCCTGCGCACCATCGCCGGGGTCAGCATTCCCGAGCAGGTGTCCCACGAGCGCGGCCAACTGGTGGACATGATCTCGGACATGCATCAGTATTTCTACAGCCGGAAAGTGGCCCTGGCCGGCGATCCGGATCAGCTCATCAGCATGACCGAGTTCCTGGTCTCCCTGGACATGTGCCCCGTGCACATCGTCACCGGCACGCCGGGGAGAAAGTTCGAGGAGCGAATCAGGGAGATAACCGGAGAGGTGCCTTGTACGGTAAATGTCCGGGCCGGGGGCGACATGTTTCTGCTCCACCAGTGGATCAAAAATGAGCCGGTCGATTTGCTGATCGGCAACACCTACTGCAAGTACATCGCCCGGGACGAAGACATCCCCCTGGTGCGCTGGGGCTTCCCCATCCTCGACCGCCAGGGCCACCAGTACTTCCCGACGGTGGGGTACAAAGGCGGGCTGCGCATCCTTGAGAAAATACTCGGCGTGCTCCTGGACCGTCAGGACAGGGATGCGCCGGAAAAGAGTTTTGAGCTGGTGATGTAAAGGCAAGGGCGGAGTCCTGCCGGTTCCCGGCCGACATTCCGGCAGGCGTCCTGAACCATTATGGCCCGGACGGGCGGCGGAGCGCCCGCCGGCTTCCGGGCCCGACCAGGGGAGGTATCCCATGACGACAGGTCCCTTTTTCCCCGGGAAACGGAGCGGGAGCGGCGGGCAACCGCGGCGGCTGATGCTGCCCATTGCCCCCCGTGCCAATACCAGGATCCGCTTTGCCGTGGTGACGGACCCGACCATGAGCGCCATTACCCCTGATGAGGCCCTGGCCCTGGTCGACCGTATCATTCGTGAGGGCGGAAACTTTGAGGGAGTCGATATCGCCGGGCCCGGCGAGCCCCTGGCCACTCCCCATGCCACCTTCGACTGTCTGTCCCGCCTGCATCGGTTCTATCCGGCCCTGGACCTGGGCCTGGTCACCAACGGGCTGGGAGGGGCCAGGCTGCTGGCTGACCTGAAGGAATCGGGTCTGGGGAGGATTACCCTTTGTGTCAATGCCGTCACCACGGTGACCGCGGAAAAGATTTACGCCTGGATCAGGCCCGGCACCCGCACCGTACCGTTGGCCCGGGCTGCTGCTATTCTTCTCAACGAGCAGTCGGCCATGGCCACGGTGTGCGGCAGGATCGGGCTCGATTTCAGCATTGCCGCCACCGTGTATCCCGGATTCAATGACGCGGAGGTGGAGGAGATTGCCCTGAAGATGGCCGCCCTGGGGGCCAAGAGCATGACTCTGTGCCCCCATCGGCCAATGCCCGGCGACATGGGATGCCTGGCAAAACCGGACCGTGATCTGCTTGATCAGGTTGCCAGGCGGGCGGCGCGGCACCTGCCGGTCATTGAAAGCGGTTCCGGGCCGGCTCCGGCGGGTAGTTCATGCCTCGGCGGCGGGCCGATGCCGGAAGTCTCCCTGCCCAAACCGGGTCCAGGCCGTCCCAATGTCGCGGTCATCAGCGCGTCCGGGATGGCCATTGACCAGCACCTGGGCCAGGCGGGGCGGCTGCTGATTTACGGCCCGCGGAAGGACGGCCTGGTCTGTCTGCTCGAAACGCGGCCGGCGCCCGCTCCGGGCGGAGGAAGTGAACGGTGGCAGGTCATGGCCCGCATCGTTTCGGACTGCTTCGCTCTGCTCACCGCCGCCGCCGGGGAAACTCCGCGGGCGGTCCTGGGCAGCCACGGAGTGAAGGTGCTGCTGGCCGACGGGGATATCGAAGGAACGGTGGACGCCCTGTACGGAGGCGGCAGGAAGAAACCGGGTTCCCATGCACGGAAAGGACCGGAGCGAGGGAAAAACGGCTGAGAGGGAAAAGTTTCCTCTGATTGACAAATGGCGTACGGGAAACCGGCAGCAGCCAGAAAACAAAAAGGCCGCGGGCAGCGGCAGGATAAGGAGCAAGGTGAAATACCATGGCGACACCAAAACGACAGATACTCGTCTGCCAGAGTTTTCGCACGGCCGGGGACAAAAAGGGGCTCTGCCACAAGCAGACCGACGGCTTTCTGCAGTACCTGGAAGAGGAAATCATCGACCGGGGCCTCAACTGCCTGGTTTCCGCCACCACCTGTCTCAAGCAGTGCGAGTCCGGGCCGATCATGGTGGTGCAGCCGGAAAACTGGTGGTTCAGAGGAGTGAACAGCACCGAGGCCATCGACGCCATTCTCGACTCCATTGAGGACGGCGCGCCGGCGGCGCAGTACCGGATTGCCTGAGTTCAGGTGGAATAGGCATGATTCATGTTCGCGGAGCCTGGACCGGCGATCTTGACCCAATGGTTTCCCTGCTGCGCACCCTCTTCACCATCGAAGCGGACTTTGCCTTTGACGAGGCAAAACAGCGCCGGGGTCTGCGCCTTCTGCTGGAGAGCGACCAGGCCTGCCTGCTGGTGGCCGAGGCGAATGCGGCGGTCATCGGCATGTGCTCCGGCCAGGTGGTGATCTCCACCGCCGAGGGCGGGCCTGCCCTGCTGGTGGAGGACGTGGTGGTGGACGAGGCGTTCCGGCGCCGGGGCGTGGGCAGCAGGCTGATGGAGGCATTGAAAGATTGGGCGGCAGGCAGGAATGTTTCCCGTCTGCAGCTCCTCGCCGACCGCAACAACACAACGGCCCTGGACTTCTACTGCCGCCGGGGCTGGCAGCGCACCGAACTGATCTGCCTGCGCAATTATTCCCGGATGCGCCGGGAAAGTCGGCAATCGGCTGTCTAAAGTTTATATTTACTGGGTGTTATCTTGCTTTCTCTAATATTTCATCACGCTTCTTGTCGTATCTTCGATTTTCCTCTCTGATTTTTTCGTCAAATTTGGAATAAGCTTTATCTACTTTCTCTTCCAACTTCGTCCGCTTTTCAGCAATTTTGTCCGGCTTGTCTTCTTTTTCCGCCTCGTGGGCAAATTCATTTCTTGCTTTAAGCAGTTTCCTGTTGAGCTCTTCTTCTAATTTTTCAATTTTGCGGTCATGTTCTTCACTCAATTGATCCAATTCTCTCCTCGTCTCCGCATAGGATCTGTCTGACGCGTCACGACCGTCATCGTATCCCCGGCCTTTGTCTTTGTCGTCTTTTCGCCTGTCTTCGTATCCTCGCTTTGACAAATCGATTCCCGTGTTTTCTTTGACAATTCTTTTGCCATCCTCAATAGCCTGATCGACTACATCCCGGAGAATGTCCTCCACTACCGGGTTGCCCTTCCCTTGATCTGATGAATGGGCAAATTGACCGATTAAAACAACGAATAATGCTATCAATACAGTTTTCATACTGACCTCCTTCAT
>Ga0209164_1002272_pt1 | contig 21014 bp, 20 predicted proteins | sample MTBNYHSulfiMetaG_FD_187458 | JGI IMG/M metagenome (GOLD analysis project Ga0209164, IMG submission 187458) | Enrichment culture microbial communities from rom New York Harbor, USA that are MTBE-degrading - MTBE-NYH (New York Harbor Sulfidogenic)... | ecosystem: Environmental > Aquatic > Marine >... | reverse complement strand
GGCTCCTGAAGATGGAGCTGAGCTACCGAAGCAGTTCCAGCTGGTCTCGGTCTATCCCAACCCCTTCAATCCAACAGTTGAAGTGCATTACGAGATGCCGTTCCGTGCGGATGTTTCAGCGACATGGTATTCCGTCGACGGTCGCCAGGTCGCAAGGCAGGCCTTCGCGAACCAGATGCCAGGAAGACACAGCTTCAATTGGACGCCACACAACCTTCCCAGTGGTGTTTACCTCTGCACACTGGATGCAGGGCGTCATCAGCTCAGCTTCAAAGTGGTCTACATGAAGTGATCTCGATCAGCTTCGCCGAGAGAGCAAACGGGGTGCGATCGTGACTCGCACCCCGTTCGTATCTCTACGGATATCTTCAGGCTTCGACTGAGGCAGCCTTTTCCACCGTTTCCGTCTCTTCACGTGATTCCAGCCACCGCTCGGCATCGATCGCCGCCTGGCATCCCGAGCCTGCCGCGGTTACGGCTTGACGGTAGACATGATCGCGCACATCTCCTGCCGCGAAAACTCCCTCGACCTCGGTCTTCGTCGACCCCGGTTCAGCCAGAAGGTAGCCGGTTTCATCCATGCTGAGTTGCCCACGGAACAGATCGGTGTTCGGCTTGTGTCCGATCGCGAGGAAAAAGCCCTCGACATCAAGGGTGCGCTCTTCACCGGTGACCGTATCGCGTAATTTCAGCCCGGTCACGCCGCTCTCCCTGCTGCCAAGTACCTCTTCGACAGCCGTGTTCCAGTGGACGACGATCTTCGGATTCCCGAGGGCTCGTTTCTGCATGATCTTGCTTGCACGAAATTCATCCCGCCGATGCAGCAGATGGACACGGGAAGCGTGTCGGGTCAGGTAAGTGGCCTCTTCCATCGCCGTATCGCCACCTCCCACAACTGCGATCTCCTTGCCGGTGAAGAAGAAACCGTCACAAGTCGCACAGGCGGATACACCGTATCCCATCAGTTCCTGCTCGCTGGGCAGCCCGAGCCACTTTGCCGATGCTCCAGTGGCGATGATCACAGCATCCGCGAGGATTTCTTCTTTCTCGATCCAGATTGTGAAAGGCGAACCCTTCGACAACTCGACTCGTGTGACATCCTCCTGCCGCAATTCCGCACCGAAGCGACCCGCCTGCTTACGGAAGGCCTCCATCATCTCGGGACCGGTGACACCATCAGGGAATCCGGGGTAGTTTTCGACATCTGTTGTGATCATCAGCTGTCCACCTGCGGCAAAGCCTTCGATGACCAGCACTTTCAGGTTTGCGCGAGAAGCGTAAACGGCCGCTGTGTAGCCGGCAGGGCCGCCTCCGATGATAACGACTTGATAATGCTTCTTGTCTGCCATGACTCTTCCGTTTGTTCAGTTGACCGTATCGATCCTCGAATCATCCGCCCACATGGAATGATTCAGTCCTGTTTAGTACGATTTTCGAAGGGCAGCACAATCACAGCCACACCCAGAGCCGCTGCGGTTTCGCTTCTCAACCTTCGGTTCCCGAGGCGTATGGGGGTAAAACCAACCTCACGCATCATTGCGATTTCCTCACTGCTGAAGCCCCCTTCGGGGCCAACGGCGAGGGCGATGGATTGCCCCGGCTGCACGTCGGGAACAGGACCTCCGTCAGCATCCAGCAGCAGACAGTGGTCGCAATTCCCTGTTTGGATGCACCAGGCATCGAGGGGTTGCACAGCATGGACCGGAGGAATGAGCCCACGTCCACATTGTTTCGCGGCAGCGAGTGCGATTCGTTGTGACCGCTCCTGTTTGCTGCTACTCCACCCTGCGACTGCGTACCGCGTCTGTAATGGCGTTATCGCGTTCACACCGGCCTGTACAGCCTGGTTGACAGCATCGCCGAAGTGGTCCGCCTTCAGGATACCGAGCCCAAGATGCAGATGCACTCCCGGCTCATTGAAGCTGCGGGATTCGTTGTCAAGTCTCAGCAGGGCACGGTCCCGCTCAAGCTGAATGACCTGAGCCGACCAGGCGGTCCCCTCACCATCGATGACCAGCAGGTTATCGCCAGGCCGGGCACGCCTTACACGAATGAGATGATGCGCTTCCTCGCCGACAAGTTCGCCGGTACGGGAATGCCAGTCGATCGATGAGGGTTCTATACGGTAAACTTCAAGCTGCGACATGCGCGAAAGTTAGTGCGATCATCGGTTGGATTCCAGTCGTTTTTGCCACTTGATCTGCCTGCCAACGCCTCACCGCCGCGACCTGAAGTCTTGGAAAAAATGCAGTCTGTATGTACATTTGCAGGTTATATCATTGGGATGTCTTCACATCCTGGCGATTGTTATCAACTGCCATTCCAGCAGACCATGGAGGATGTCCGGTGACCGGGAACCCCGAAACCGAAAACGCCCTGCTTTCCACCCTCGAAGCATTCGATCAACAGCTTGAACCACTTCGCACACGTCAGAGTGAAACCTACTGGCAGGCCTCTATCCGCGGCACAGAGGAGACATTTGCAGAGGCCGAAAAAGCTGAGATCGAGTACCGGAAAGCTCTCGCTAACCGTGAACTTTTCGAGGAGTTGAAAACTCGTCTGACCGACCCCGGTGTGCAGGACCTTCGTTTGCGTCGCTGGTCGCAAGTGCTGTTGCACGAAATGGCACCCCACATGTTGCCGGAAGAGACCCTCGCAGACCTTGTCGCGCGTGAAAAAGCGCTTGAGTCGAAGGTGAATGCCTTCCGTCCGGAGATCGGTGGCGAAAGTGTCACTGCGAATGCTATCAATGACATCTTGCGTAACTCCGAGGAGATGGAGAAGAGACGCGAAGCCTGGGAGGCGAGCAAGGAGATCGGTCCGCAGATCGCGCAGGATATTCACGAACTGGTGAAATTGCGCAATGTCGCGGCGAGATCGCTGGGCTACCCCGATTTTTACAGGATGAACCTCGAGCTTCAGGAGATTGACGAGGCCCGTCTCTTCAGCTCGCTGGGTAATTTCGCCGCCATGTCCGAGGATAGTTTCAGGCGGATGAAGGCTCGTCTCGACAGGTTGATGGCGGATCGTTTCAAAATCGATACGATTGACCTGGCTCCCTGGCATTACGCCGATCCCTTCTTCCAGGAGGTGCCCCCGGTATTTGGGGCCGACACAGACCCGATTTACCAGGGCAGGCACACGCTTGAGTGGGTGAAAGAGTATTTCGCAGGAATCGGGCTCCCGATCGACGGCATCCTTGATAAGGGCGACTATTACGAGCACGAGGGGAAGGATCCGCACGCTTTCTGCATTGACATCGATCGTGCCGGTGATGTCCGCACGTTGATGAACTTGAAGGACACCACCTACTGGGCAAACACAGCCCTGCATGAATTTGGTCACGCCGTCTACGACCTGAACATCGATCGCAGTTTGCCGCATACGCTTCGCCGCCCGGCGCATATATCCACCACAGAGGCGGTGGCGATGTTCTTCGGCCGGCTCGCACGCGATCTCGAGTGGATGATGGTGATGTTCGGGCTGACGGGTCCGCAGGTGCGCAGTTTCTCCAAGACGCTATTGGAGGAGCAACGCATGCAGATGGCGGTGCTCAGCCGCTGGATTCTGGTCATGATCCATTTTGAACGTGGCCTGTACCGTGACCCCGACCAGGATCAGCAGGCGCGATGGTGGGATCTGGTGGAGCGTTTCCAACTGGTCCGCCGTCCGGTCAATCGCAACGATAAAGCGGATTGGGCGTGCAAAATTCACATCGCTGTCGCGCCTGTGTATTACCACAACTACCTGCTCGGGGAATGGCAGGCGAGTATGTTCACCGAGGCGATGATCCGTGACCTGAACCTGGATGAACCCGCCGTCTGGCACGGTGATCCTCGGATCGGCGAGTGGTTCAAGGAGAAGATTTTCAGCCACGGCGCCATGTGGGAGATGAATGAACTGGTCCGTAACACGACTGGCAACACGCCCCGACCGGATGCCTTCGTGCGTCAATACCTCTGATTGCCATGCAGATTGAACAGATACCCGTCGGACCGATCCAGACCAACGCCTTCCTGGTGCACCGGGAAGGCGCTGCACTCCTGATCGATCCGGGAGCTGAAGGGGAGAGACTCGCGCAGCTCATCACCGAGCTCGGGCTGAATCTCGAAGCCATCCTCATCACTCACGGCCATTACGATCACATCGGTGGTGTGGAGGAGGTCAAGCGGAGATTCCCCCGCGCCGAGGTGGTTATCCATCCCCTGGATGCCATCTGCCTGACCGACCCGCAGGCCAATCTCTCCATCTGGGTGGGTGAACCGATACAAACCGCACCCGCAGACCGGTTGGTTGCAGATGGTGAGAGGTTCAAGGCTGGTTTGTTTGAGGTGTTGGTGAGACACCTGCCCGGACACACGGTCGGGCATGTGGTGTATGAGATCGAAGGCTACATCTTCGGCGGGGATACACTTTTCCAGGAAGGAGTCGGACGGTGGGACCTCCCCGGTGGGGACGGCCGTAAGCTGATCGACGGCATCCGGTCAATCCTTCTCGAATACCCCGATGCTACTCCGGTCTACCCCGGACATGGTCCTGCGACGACCATCGGTCACGAACGGCTCAATAACCCTTACCTCGATTCCCGGTTTGAGCCATGAGCGATTTTTGAATGGATTGTGCCGTGAATAAAGATCTCTCACAATAACTGTCCAGTCAAACCAGGAAACGTCACTTCGTTCCACCTCCTGGTGAACTTGACAACTCACAGAAAGCCGTTGTAAACAACAACGGCGCCACCCGTGGGGTGCGCCGCTGACTTTTATCCAGGTATCGGATCAGTCGGATTTTGATTCGGGTTTGTCGGCTTCGATCGTTTTGGTTTTCTCCTCGGCTTCCTCTTCCCGGATACCCTTCTTAAACTCGCGGATACCGGTGCCGACTCCCTTCATCATCTCAGGAATTTTCTTCCCGCCAAAGAGAACGAGGACACCGAGGACGATCAGGATGATCTCCCAGTGCCCGGGAATGTAAAGGGGGATGATCATGGCAGCTCCAGTCAGGGAATGCGCCGATCTGCTGGTTGAGCCTGAGCAACCAGAGTGTGACGCACAGCCCCCGTAAGTTACGACATCAGGTTGATCAACTTCACCATGACCGTGGTCTCGAGGTACTCGAGGTCGATCGGCTTGGTCACAAAATCCGCAGCGCCCAGCTTGAGGGCTTCACGTCCGATGTTGACCTCATGGACAGCAGTAACCATGATGACGCCAACCTCCGGGTCAATCTCGCGAATTCGCCGCAGTGTCTCGATACCGTCCATTTTTGGCATGCGAACATCGAGCAGAACAACATGGGGATTAAAACTGCTCAACTTCTCCAGCCCTTCCATCCCGCTGTTCGCAACCTGGGGTTCATACCCCTTCAGCTGAAAAAAGGCGGAGAGGAAATCGCTGATATCCGGCTCGTCGTCCACGATCAGGATGCGACCCTTCGAATTCATCGTTTTCCTTTCAGAGTCTATAGAAGTGGAAAGAGAAGCCGTCTCCGTGACAGTTGCTGGAATATAGCGGCACAGATAAGCTCAGGCAACGGCTGACACGGCATTCCCAAGACATTCCTGAAAAAACCCAAAAAGCGTGGAAAGTGAGTCATACAGCGTAACCTGGAAGTTCTCTGCGGAGTAAACCGGCAACCAATTCAGCGGCAATCATGGATCACCCGGCACTATCCATTTCGGCAGGACGAGGTCTGTTCATCACTTGACTCCGGGAGGTCAGGGATTGTAAGTCGCCGCCTGAGCGACCTGGCGCCCCTCATCCTCGTCCACACGCGTCAGCAGAATCAGGCCAGTGAAGAAAAAGAGGATCAGTGTCAGGATAGCAAGCCGTAGCGATCCGGTGATGGCAACAACTGCGCCGTAGGTCAGGGGACCCAGAATCGCCGCAAACCTTCCGCTCACAGCAAAGAATCCGAAGAACTCTGCCTCCTGACCGACAGGGGTGAAGGTCCCCTGCAACGCTCTCGCGAGCGACTGACTCGCACCCATCACCATCCCGGCGACAATCCCGAGGACAAAATACTCCTCGATGGGGAAGCCCGTCCAGCCGACAAAGAAGGCGCCGATCACCACGAGACACCAGACAATTAAGCTGATCCGCAAGGCCCGCAGGGTGCCCATACCGAGGCTGATGCGTCCGAAGAGCAGTGAACCACCAAACGCCGTGAACTGGATCAGCAGGAAGTACCCGATCAGCAACCCCTGGCTCATTCCGAGCACCTGGTCACCGAAGACTGCCGCCATGATGATCACCGTTTCCACGCCATCGTTGAAGAAGAGGTAGGCGATCAGGAAACGCCAGAGCTGACGGTACTTCCTGATATTTCTGAAGGTGTGTCCAAGCCTGCGGAAAGAGTCGGCCGCACCGGCGAGCATCGAACGCTTCACAGGCGAGACTCGTTCACGGACCTTGATCAGGAGGGGAATCGAGAAGAGTGCCCACCAAAGGGATACGCTGATAAATGTGTGGTGCACGCTGAAGGTGTCTTTGGCGAATCCCAGCAGGTGCGGTGCCTGAAGCATGACCAGGTTTATCAGGAGAAGCAAGCCGCCTCCCAGGTAGCCGATCCCCCAGCCCCAGCCTGAAACCCGGCCCATCTCATCTGGCGAAGCTATGTCACGCAGGAAACTGTTGTAGAAGACATTGCCGCCGGCGAAAGCGAAATTGGCGATGATGAACCAGATCCCCGAACTCAACCATGTACCCGGACCCGATGTGGCGAGCATGCCTGTCGAAAAGACGCCGAGCAGGATATAGACTGTCAGGAACCGCTTCTTCGCTGCGAGAGAATCGGCCCAGGCACCGAGGATCGGTGCGGTGATGGCGACAAGGAACATGGCTACGGTGACGATGAAATTGAACATCGCCGCACCGTGGACGACGTGCGATTTTCCGAAGAGAGTGAGATGGACACCGTCCGCACCGCCCGCAATCACTCCGGCGTAGTAACGGTTGAAAATCACGGCGAGGATCGTAGTGGCAAAGGCGGAGTTGGCAAAATCGTACAGGCACCATGCCAGCACTTCGCCACCGCTGGCCTTGCTGGTCCTCAGCAGACGGATGTTCCCTCCGGGGAATGGTATGGCATGGGTGGATCAGGGCAACAGCAGGTCAAGCTTCTCCATCAACTCCTCAAAGGTCGTACTGCCGAATCGTGACCGGATGATGCCGGACTCGTCAACAAGGATATTGGTTGGGGCTTCCAGCACACCAAATGTGTCGGTTGGCCACATGGTGCCCTGTGTGTTACGAAGCAGGGGGAAGGTCAACCCAAGTTCGCCTCGAATCGCGGTGAAGTGCGCAGGTGTGTCGTTGTACCAGCCGACATTCACAGAAAGGATGCGAAACCCTTCCTCACCCCGATCGAGCCAGACTTCTTCCAGTTCGGGAAATTCGATCCGGCAGGGCTGACAGTTGTAGAACCAGAAATTGATCAGTACAACCTTCCCGCGCAGCGCACCGACAGAAAAGAGGTTGTCGTTCTCGTCCGGAAGGGTGAATTCCGGAATGAGGTCCCCAACCTGGTAGCCGGTCTGAGCTGATTCCAGTGTGAAACTGTATTGCGCGGTTTGCCCTGCTGCGAGAGTATCGATTCGGACCTGGGGCGCGAGAGTGCGCGCTCCGGCCCTGTACACCGAAAAACTGTGCACGCCTGGTTTTACAAAGATAGGCGAGGAGCTGCTGGCGTCGAGCGGGACTTCGTCGATGGAGATAGTCGCTGCCTGGTTGACATTAAAGGTCACAATGGCATTCTGATTCGAGAGGGTATCGCTGGATGCGTATCGGAACTGGTAGGACGATGTGTCCTCCGTCAGAATGGTGATCTCCATGCTTTTCGAGGGGTAGGCGCCGCGTGGTCGGACATCCAGGCGCCGGTCACCGCCGCGTACACGTTCGATCACCGCAGGGAGCTGGTATGCGCGGGGCACGCCATCGACAAAGACCTGAGCGTTCGTGATCGACTCACCGGATGTCGTGTCGGTGGCTGAGATGTAGAGGGTGCCGGCATCCGGGTAACGGATCGGGTCTGCCTCCCGGATCGAGCAGGAAACAAGCAGGAGCGCAGGAACAAGCAGTGCGAGAATGCGAATGGGTATGCCACGCTTCATGGTTCGAATCCGTCTGTGCATCGTATTGGGAAACTACTCAGTCGGTTTTTGGGATGTTTTTGCATCGCTGTCAGCGGCTTCATGCCCCTCGGCGAGTGCGCGGAGTTCGTCCTTGATCTCCTGAATCTGCCTGATCTTCGCCTGGATGCGTTCAAACAGGTCGGATTTCGTGACGATCCCCTCCGCAATCAGGTAAGCGGCTGCTTCACTGCGGCTTCGGAACAGTCCGGCATCTTTCAGGTCTGTGATCCGTTCCAATGCTTCATCATTGATTCGGACCATGAGGACATGTTCCCTTGCCTGCAACGCTCGCTTCACCACCGAAGAGACCCCCTCAGCGCCCGTAGAAATGCCTTTTTTCACCTTGTCGGCTGCACGTTTGACCTTATCGCCAAGAATGGAAGCGTCAAGCTCATCGTCCAGCTCGTCCTCGTCATCATTGACTGCCGGACCGAAGAATTCGTCTTCTCCGTCAGGTGCCGAACGAGTCTTCTTGCTGACTTGCTCTTCGCTCATCTGAAACCTCTTGCGTGTCCCTGCCCGTCACCGCCAGTGGTGACCGGGGTTTGACCCGGCTGCGAGCCGGTGAGCATCGCCATTACAGCTCTGCTCGCTTACCGAGAGTATACGACACGAAACGGAGCTGGCACAAAACGGAATTCGGCCTCAAGCGATCACTATCCGACCCTCGACCACCAGGATTCGATCCTTTCGAGCAGGGGGGCGGGTTCTCCATAGACTTCGGATTCAGCGATGGAGGGAGGGAGCAGCGAGGCGATTTCGGGGCGTGCAAAGCGCGGGTCGACCAGGAGCAGAACTCCCCGCTGCTCCGGCGAACGGATCAACCTACCCGCAGCCTGCTGCACTCGTTTCAATCCGGGCAGCAGGTAGGCTTTCAACAAACCGGACTCCCCACGTTCCTCAGTCACCGATCGCAGCAGCTCAGCTCGCGGCGATTGTGGTGGCATGCCGATACTGATCACCGCAAGGCCGTCGTAATGCCCCTCGACAGGGTTAATTCCCTCCGCCAGCGCACCACCGAGCAGGGCGAGGTGGATGGAGGGGCCTTGCACCTTCTGATACATCTTTTCGAGAAGTCGCTGGGGGATATTACCGACCAGTGCGAAGGTGGCGCAGTCAATCGCAGATAGTTCGCGTTCAACCATCTCCAGGTAGGCACGCGAAGGAAAAAAGACAAGCCATCGTCCACCCGTTGCACGTGTGCAGGAGTTGAGCAGCGATGCGATGCCGGCGGCTGTCTCCTCTCGGAATCGGTACAGTGTGTCGAAGGCAGTGCAGCGGAGCACCAGTCGCTGGTCGGGACCGAAGGGGTCTGGCAGACGCAGCAGTTCGGTCCGGTTTGGCTCCAATCCCAGGTCGTCGCGTGCGGATTCGAGGGGTTCAAGGGTCGCCGAAAAGGCGATCACCGAATAGAAGCGACTTGTGTGGAATCGCATGACGGGCGCGGTCTCCGCCAACTCCCAGCAGAGGGCGGATTCACGCCAGTCGAGGTAGGCAGCGTAGCCTTCCGGCTCTGAGACGGCAGCCGATGCCCTGCGTAGCTGATTTATTGTCCCACGGGTAAGGTCGTCATGATCGTAACCCTCGAAGGAGCCAAGCAGCATTGCCGAGTGCTGGATCAACGATGAGTAATGCTGGTCGGCAGTCTCGCACCGTTCATAGGCGGGAACTTCGATCCCCTCAGGCAGGGTGAGACGGGACCGGAGGCGGCTGTACAGCTCGCGCAATACCGAGTACAATTCACCTGAGAGCGGGGAGGGGAAGGTGTCGATCCGGTCGGCGAGTCGCCTTACTTCTCGCGGCAGGAGACGTGCCGAGCTGCGATCCCGCAGACGGTCAGGCAGACCGTGTGCCTCGTCGATCAGCAGCAGGGTGTCGCGCCCTGCCCGATCAAGGGGCGAGATCCCCCCGCCGGGCAAAGCGAGCAGATTGATGTCACCGATCAGGACATCGGCATAACGTGCCACCTCGTGCTGCAGAGCAACCGGGTCGATCTGTTGGATCTCTGAACATTTCCGGATGGCATCCGCACCGACTACCGGTTCGCACTCGAGAAAGGTGAGGAACCAGTCGGGTGGATCATAAGGATCGAGGGCTTCCGGATTATCGTCTGCCGGGCTGAAGGAGTCGCGCAGTTTTTCCCGGGCCGTGAGCAGCAGGATCCGACCCGCGGAACCGCTGGGGAATGCTTGCAGGATCAATTCCACCCGTTCCGCTTGCTGTGCGGTCCGGGAGGTTGCGAAGAAAAGCCGTGTGCCACCACGCATGGCTTCCTGCATTGCGGTAAGCAGAATCGGCGCCGTTTTGCCGCTACCGGTCGGGGCTGAAATCAACAGGTGCTTCCGTTCCGCGATGCAGTGTTGCACCGCTTCACGGATTTCACCCTGTCCGGGACGATCGGAGGGGTAAGGCCAGCGCAGATCGTTCGCGCATGATGCACGCTGCATCAGCCTCTGAGCTTCCCGTCTGTGCCAGCCCACCATCAAGCCCAGCCTGCGCAGCAGTTCATCGTGGATCCCTGCATCCGGTCCCTGCGCCACCTGGGCGGTCCGTCCCCGCGAGGGGTGGAGGTAGGTCAGCAATCCATGGACGGCCCGGCCGTAGAGCTGACTTGCAAGGACCAGGTAAAGCTGCATCTGCATGAGATGGGAGGGAAAGGGAAGAAGGCTGGCATTGGCGAAAGTGGACTTGATCTCCTCGATGCAGAGCCCGGAATCGGTCTCCCACATGCCATCCATCCGCCCATGGACCATGACCTGGGCACCATCGACAGTGAAGGGGCACTCGATCTCAATCTCACTGCGGTGGCTTTCGATCACCGAGGCGCGCTGCTCGCTGTGACGGATATGGATTTCCCGACCGATCTCCGAGCGATCCGCCAGGTTTCCAGTGATGTTCGGGTCCGCCTTCCGCTCGACCCACAGGAGATCACCGACAGCGAGGTGAAGCCGGTCAGTTGTGGGATCGTAGCGGACAGCCATCCTCTCGCCTCACGGGAAAAGGATCAATGAATTCCCGCAGCAACTCCACCGGCTCGGGGATCGGATGCACCGTAGAAGTAGCCGGTAGCGGGATCGTACTGGACTCCCTGTACAACACTCCCAAGGTTCATCCGCAGGACACGGTGTCCCATCCGGTGCAGCTCCTGTGCGCAGTCCGGCGAAATGTCGGTCTCGATGAAGAGATAATCCGGCGACCACTGGTGATGGATGCGTGGATCATTGATCGCTTCCTGGATGTCCGCGCCGAAATCAATGCTGTTCAGAATTGTCTGCAATGTCGCGGTGATAATCCTCGGACCGCCCGCGCCACCGACAGAGAGGAAGGGCTCGCCATCCTTCAGGATCAGAGTCGGGGTCATGCTGGAGAGGGGTCGCTTGCCGGGTGCAATGGCATTCGCCTGTTTGCCCACAAGCCCGAAGGCGTTCGGATGACCTGCCTGGATTGAAAAATCATCCATGGTATTGTTGAGGAAGAAACCTGTGCCTCCAACGATAACCTTGCTGCCGAAGTGGGTATTCACCGAGGTGGTCAATGCGACCATGTTGCCCCACTTGTCAATAACAGAGAGGTGGGAGGTATGTGAGGGTTTCAACAGTGAGTCGGGCGGGTTGGCCATGTGCAGGAAGGGATTTCCCGGTGCTCTTACCCGCCTTTCCCACAGCGAGCCGATCTGGTTACGCAGCTCCTCCGCATAGCTTTTCGCGGTCAATCCCTCCGTGGGGACATTAACAAAGGCGGGATCGCCGAGATACTCCGAACGGTCTGCGAAGGCGGCTTCCATCACTTCGCCGAGGTGGTGGTAATAGCGTGACGAGTAACGATCGAACTGCTCGAGGTTCCATTTCTCAAGCATGTTCAACATTTGGATCAGATGGATCCCGCCCGAGGATGGCGGCGGCATGGAGTAAACCTCGTACCCGCGATAGTTACCCTGCACCGGTTCACGCAGGATCGGCTCGTAGTCCGCCATGTCCTGCGCTGTGATCAACCCACCATGTTCCTCCATGAATCGAACGACTTCCGCAGCCGTTGTGCCCCGGTAAAACTCGTCTGCACCGCCACGGGAGATTCGTTTTAATGTTTCGGCGAGGTCGCGCTGGACAAAAAGATCACCCGCGGACCAGGTGGTTGTGTCGGATTTGAACATAACTGCGGCGGATGTAGGCCACTGGGTGAAATAGGGACCGGCCGCCGCGAAGATTTCACCCTGCGAAGGCGTGAGGACAAATCCCTGCTCAGCGATCTGAATAGCGTCACGCATGATACGGCTGCGTTTTGTCGAGCCGTAGCGTGCCAACGCGGCTTCCCGTGCGGCGACAGAGCCGGGTACCCCACCTGCGAGGACACCGTACGTGGATAGCCCCGGTATGACGGTTCCGGACGTGTCGAGGTACATATCCTGAGTCGATGCTGCAGGAGCTGTCTCGCGACCGTCGATGGTCAAGGTTGACCCATCTTTCGCCCAGCGAACCACCCAGAACTCACCGCCACCAAGGCCCTCGCTGTAGGGAGTCACCACATCGAGGACATAGATGGCGGCAAGGGCAGCGTCGATGGCATTGCCGCCCTCATCGAGGATGCTGCGCGCTGCCTCTGTCGCAAGGGGGTGAGCGGTCGCAGCCATTCCCTTTGTCCCCCAGGCGGGGGCTGGGGAGGCTGCTTGGCAGGGATTAACAAGGATGAACAGGAGTGCCAGCACAGTGCTGATACTCGACAACCATCTGAACTGGCGGATTCGGAGTGAGTCGGTCAACGTCTGTTTCCCTTCAAGCTGCTTGCTGGACGGATCAAAGGTAGGCTGGCGACTTTCAGGAAGCAACCCACCTATTCCCAGGTCGCACGAGCAGCCCTCGGGGCGGGGAGTGCTGAGTCAGGGAGGTGGGAAGCTGACATCTGCTTGCGTATATTCTTCACAAGTGAGCCGGGATTGCATCTACGCCTGCGAGAGAAAGATGATGAAGAAAATTGACCATATTGGTGTGGCGGTCCACAGCCTCGAGGAGAGCATTCCCCTTTACAGGGATGTCTTCGGGATGCACCTTCACGCTGTCGAAGTGGTTGAGGAACAGAAAGTGAAGGTGGCGATGTTCGAGGTTGGCGATGTCCACATCGAATTGCTGGAGCCCACCTCCCCCGAATCGCCGATCGCGAAGTTCCTCGAAAAGAATGGCCAGGGAATGCATCACATCTGCTACGAGGTGGAGGATGTGGACGCTTCACTGGCAACCATCGCCTCAAAAGGTGTAAGGTTGATCGACCAGGCGAGCCGTCCCGGCGCCGGGGGAAAGCGTGTTGGTTTTCTGCACCCCAAAAGTACCGGAAGTGTGCTGATCGAACTGAATTCCGACTCACAGTCATAGGCTCGGTTGTGGTCGATTGTAAGTCAGGTGACCGTTATGCCGATTTTGCACGGTCGGTAATAGGTTTGAATTTGAGCCCCCGGAACGAGAAACATAGAAACGAAGGGAGATTGGGATGACAAGGGTGAAGGAGCACTGGCGGATTGCGACAAAGGCCATTCACGGCTTCGGGGGTGGCGATCCCGCGACGGGTGCAATCAGTCTCCCGATCTACCAGACCTCGACCTACCAGTTCCGCGACTCGCAGCATGGTGCGGACCTTTTCGCCGGCACGGCGGACGGTTACATCTATTCGCGGATCTCGAATCCGACCGTTGACGCATTTGAACGTGAAATCGCATGTCTCGAAGGCGGCGAAGCTGCCCAGGCGCTCGGTTCGGGGATGGCCGCCACATTTAATGCGATCATGACCGAGTGCAAGTCGGGCGACAGCTTTATCTCGAGTGAAACGGTATACGGCGGCACACACGCCCTGACCGACCACGTCATGCCCCGTTTCGGTGTCAAAGGTCACGAGGTGGATGCCACCGACCTGAACAAGGTTGAAGATGCCATCAAAAAAGCAAAGAACTGCAAGGCACTCTTCTTTGAGACACCCGCAAATCCAACCCTGACCATCCTCGATATCAAGGCGTTGGTGGAGCTGGGCCATCGGCACGGCCTGACTGTGATTGTGGACAACACCTTCGCCACCCCGATCCTGCAACGGCCGTTGGAGTCCGGCGCTGATGTCATCGTTCACTCCGCCACGAAATATATCGGGGGACATGGCGATGTCGTCGCGGGCTGTGTGATCGGCACACGGGAATACATTGACCGTCTGCGCACAGATGTCTACATCGACACGGGCGCGACAATGGCGCCTCTTCACGCCTGGCTGCTGTTACGCGGCCTCAAGACCCTCCCGCTTCGCATGCGTGCTCACTGCGAAAATGCGCTGAAGATCGCCCAATTCCTTGCTTTCCACCCGAAGGTCAAGGTGGTGCACTACCCCGGCCTGGCGTCGCACCCAAACCATGAACTTGCGTCGAAACAGATGAGTGGTTTCGGTGGGATGATCGCATTCGAAATCGCCGGTGGGTTTGATGAAGGCAAGAAGCTGATGGATGCGGTCGAACTGGCGAAAGTGGCGGTCAGCCTTGGTGATTGTGATACATTGATCTGCCATCCGGCGTCAACAACCCACTCCACGTACGAGCCGAGTGTCCGAGAAAAAGCGGGGATCAAGGACAACCTGATCCGTCTCTCCGTCGGGATTGAAGATGTGGCCGACATCATGGATGACCTGAACCAGGCACTCCGGGTGCTCTGATGTAGAAGGGTACTTCCTGGAAGTCGCTGCTGATAGCACCTTTCCGCCAGGTCCACAAACCTGGCGGAAATGCTCTCCCCGAGTCCCAAATTCCCACGTTGTGGCAGCTCTTCAGCGAAACGGAGACCTTCCGCCTCTACCGATCCGGCAAGCCTTCGGACTTGCCCGAACACCCCTCGCACCTTAAAAAGTGCGTCATTGCGAGCCGTTTTCGCGCAAGCGAAAACGAGCGTGGCAATCTGTACTTGACCTGTGCTGTTCTGTCAGGTCCTGCAGATCTGCCCGAACGATGTCTGCTGTTATGAAGCTCAGGCTCGGAGTAATCACACCATGTAAGCATTAAATGTATTGTTATCAAGCGGTTAGTGTAGCTCCGCACCACCTCAGGCAGATCATGAGCCCTGCGACCACACTGCGTGCCGAAGGCTCCCGGGATCCTGTGATGAGCTGTGAGACTCTTGCTTCCGTGTGGAAAAAACATCTTATTAGGATCGATTCCTGATAAGGTGAGCGATGCAAGAGCGAAGTGCCACAAGGATGACCAGGCAGCGGGCGACACTGCTGCGTGAACTACGGCGGATGCAGACCCATCCGACAGCGGATGAGCTGCACCATCACCTGCGCGACTATCTGCCGAAGATCAGCCTTGCGACAGTCTATCGTAACCTTGAATTACTGACCCAGCAGGGTGAAATCCGGACGATTGACCTGCCGGGCGTACCGAGGCGATATGACGGCGAGACTCATCCCCATTTTCATCTCCGATGTGTGCAGTGTGACAAGCTTGTCGACATCGAAGAGGGAGTGTTGCCGGATGTCAGCAGTCTCTTCCTGAAAACAGGCAGATACGAGGTATTTTCGGTTCGCTATGAGCTCGAGGGACGGTGTGAAGATTGCCGAAGGGCGGATGAAATAAGATAGGTTCCCGTGCTGAGTACCTTACATTACAGGGTCCTCACAACAATTTGTGTGACTGTTTCTGGCGGAACAGGCTGTCAAGTCGTGCCAGGAGACCTTCCGGCGATCTTGTCCGCTCAATTCGCGCACAAATTCTCAGGAGGCGCCACATCGCTGGACTGCCATTCCTTCTGTTTGCATATGCAGTGATTGTCGAAGAGAAACCAACCATAAAAGGAGAGAAACATGCTGAGTAAAAAGCTTCAGACCGCAATCAACGATCAGATGACCTTTGAGCTGTATTCCGGGTACATCTACATGGCGATGGGTGCCTGGTTCAGGACGCAGAACCTCGATGGTTTCGCCGCCTGGATGGAGAATCATGCGCGCGAAGAAGTTGGGCACGCAATGAAGTTCTACACCTACCTCTACGACCGCCTCTCCAGCGCTGAGTTCGGTGCGATCGACAAGCCGAAAGCTACCTGGAAAAGCCCGATGGATGCGGTTAAAGCGGCTTTCGAGCACGAGCGTGAAGTAACTCGTCGCATCCATGACCTCGTCAATCTCGCACACAAGGAGGGGGACCACGCTGCACACTCCTTCCTCGAGTGGTTTGTCGAGGAGCAGGTGGAAGAGGAAAAGGTGGTGGATGAAGTGATGTCCCGCATGCAACTGGTGGGGGATTTCAAGCCCGGCCTTTTCTTCCTGGATCGTGAACTCGCGGGCCAGGCGGCATCCGGTCAGCACTGAGCGTCAGCCTGATATAGTGCAAATCACTTGCACTGCCAACCTACTGTTGCGGCGGGTACCCCTTTGCGGGGACCTGCCGCAACTGTTTTGTTGGTTTATACAAGATTTGTGCGGCAATCTCTCGCTGATCAGGTTGTCAAATCTCGCCAGGAATCGTCACTTTGTTCCGCCTCCTGGCGGAATTGACCGCTGATTTTACGCACAATTACTCGGGAGCAGTCGGTTTTATAACTCACTTAAGATCGTGGGCGCCAGTGGGCTGTTTCTGGATTCGAAGTCCAGTTTGCCGACGGCATACGATCTACACTTGCTCCATCACCTTTTTTTGTCCGAAGCCATTTTTTCCTATCTTGCTCTTGAAACGAAACGACACCCTTCTTACCGGAGTAACCATGAGCCAGGCAACACCAGTCACGCCAAGCGTGGAAGAAGCGATCCTCACCTCGATCGAGTTCGAGACACGTGTCCGCGACACGTACAACAGCGCAGCCGATGCGGCGACCGATGAGACGGGTCGGCGTGTCTTCAAATTGCTCGCGAATGAGGAGCAAGGGCACCTGGACTATCTGAAGAGCCGACTCGATGAGTGGAGACGGACTGGAAAAGTAACAGCAGAAAAGCTGGCGACGGTTGTTCCGCCCAAAGAGGTGATCGCCGAACGCGCACAAGCCTTGCGTGACCGTCTCGCCGGCCAGGATCGTGGCGAAGAAGTCATGATGCTTCAGAAGGCAGAAGTGGTCGAGATGGAAACCAGCGATTTCTACCAGCAGATGGTGGACACACTCGAAGATGACGCGAAGGCGATGTTCGCACGTTTCCTCGAAATCGAGCAAGGGCACCTGGCAATTGTCCGTGCTGAGATCGATGCCCTCAGCGGAACAGGCTATTTCTTTGAATTCGGCGAATTTAACCTTGAAAATGGCTGAATCGGGCTGTTTTACTTTTGTTAAACCTGTAGCCGAAACAGCGAAAGGGGGGAGAATTGAGCCAGCAAAAGGCCCTTCTCGACGGACTGAAACAGGCGATCCAGTTTGAAGGCGACGGGCACCACTTCTACCGGATGGCGGCGATGACCTCCGGTGATCCGAAGGGGCGAGACGTGTTCGAGATGCTCGCACGCGAGGAACTGGCGCATTTGCATTATCTGCAAACCCAGTACAATTCCTACCTGCGGTCTGGAAAGCCGGATTCGGCAGTTTCGCTACCTGCCCACACACCACTGACAGGCGATCATCCGATCTTTTCCGAGAACATCAAGATCAGGATTGGGGAGGCACATTTCGAGATGACCGCCTTATCGATCGGGATGCAGCTTGAGCTTTCGTCGATCCAGTTCTACACACGGTCCGCTGAGCAGCATGATGATCCTGTCGTTGAGCGGTTCTATCGTGAACTGGCGGAATGGGAGAAGGAGCATTACGACGCGCTGCAGCGTCAACAGGCAAGCCTGCGCGAGGACTACTGGGCATCGGGGGGATTCTCACCCTTCTGAGCCTTGGATTACATGGAAACGCCCGGTGAGCCGGGCGTTTCCATGTCGGTGAAGTATGAATCCTGGCATCACTACTTGCAGCGAACCTTCAGGTAACGCTGATTTACATTGTCCCAGTTCACGAGGTGGTCAAAGAAAGCTTCGGTCCACTCAGGCCTGCGGTTCTGGTATTTCAGGTAGTAGGCATGCTCCCAGACATCGCAGACAAGCAGTGGCACAATCCCGTGTACCGACAGATTCTGGTGTATTTCACACTGTATCACCATGAGTTGCCCCAGCTCAAGGTTCCAGCCGAGGATTCCCCAGCCACTGCCTTCGACCGTGTTTGTCGCCGCGAGGAATTGACCTCTGAATGCCTCAACTGATCCGAAATCCTTGTCGATTTGAATGGCAATCTCGCCCAGAGGCTTGCCACCGCCATCCGGTTTCATATTCTCCCAGAAAAGGGTGTGGAGCACATGCCCGCTCCCGTGGAACGCTACTTCCTTTGACAGAGCTTTTACGGCTGTGAAGTCACCAGCTGTTCTCGCTTCCTCCAGTTTTGCCAATGCGTTGTTCAACCCGGCTACATACCCCGCATGATGCTTGTCGTGGTGCAGCGTGACCGTTTCACGATCATACCAGGGCTCGAGCGCATCATACGGGTACGGCAGGGGCGGCAGCTTGCTGGCCATGCTTGACTCCTTGTCGTTTTGAAACCGAGGCACAACATGAGGGAGGGACTATCACCTCGAATAAGCGGCAGGGGAGGGGAGAAGTCAAGCAGTTAGGAGTGCCGAAATTTGGCGGGGACGGGTACGATCAAGCAGCCAGTAAAAAGGGGGTGTCCGCCATGCGAACACCCCCGCGATGGGAAGCCATGTGGGTCAGCGAGTGGCGTGACGATACAGTTCGTCCACCTTCGACCAATTCAGGTTCTTCAGGAAAGTGTCGATGTATGCGCCACGATCCGGCCCGTAATCGAAATAGTAGGCATGCTCGAAAACGTCAATCGGCACCAGCGGAGAGGCACCCCAGACTGCGCCGTTGTTGTGCATGTCCACGAGGAAGTTGTGCAGCTTGCCATCGGAGGGATCGAAGCAGAGGATGGCCCACCCCAGCGCGGAAAGAGCAGTCAACTTGAAGTCCTCCCGCCAGGCATCCAGCGAGCCAAAATCCTGCTCGATCTTTTTCACCACGGCGTGGCTGGAATCGGCAGCGCCATCCCCACCCATGATGTCATAGTAGATCTCGTGCAGGATCTGCCCGGCGGCGTTGAATGTCTCACGCCGTTTCATCTCGCCGAACTCGCTGTAGTTTGCATTTCCTGCCTTTTCCTTCAGCGAGGCCAGCTTGCTTTCGATCTCGTTACGCTTCGCCACATAACCGGCATAGTGCTTGTCGTGATGCCACTCGTTCACTTGCTTGGAAATCCCCTGCAGAGTGTCGTACGCGTAAGGAAGCGGTTTCACTGTATGAGTACTCATTGTGACTCCTTGAAGGTTGACTGAACAAGACGAAATCGTTTGACTTCCGCGACAAGTTAAGGATAACTAACAGTTGGAAGGATACATATTGTTTATCGGGGTGGCAAGGGGTGGAGATGGTGAGATCGCTTGCGCGGAGCATCCAGGAAGAGGGGGCAGTTGTCCGCCTGTCTCCACGAGCACCTCGAGGCTTGAGAGTCGCTGAGAGTTTGGGAAAGATGGCACAGTTTCGGGGGAGTCCTTGCTACCTTCCCCTCCACATCGAAGAGAAGCAGGATTATCGATCACAACAACGTTGAGCGGGACATGAAGATAGAGTTGGATGCCTACCTCGCCAATCCGGTTCTCTGGGTGGAACTGGCGCGTGAACTTGCTGAAGCGGAAGGGAAGCTGTCGATCCCGGATTCACTGACGAAGGAGCTTGCCGGGTTGGATCGACCAATCCTTGTTGATCGGACGATTGCACGCAAAGAGTTCTGGGCCTTGCTCGCACTTCCCTGGCGTCATGTCGGACTAAGGTTCCTTGACAAACACGGGTTGCTGGGCGAACTCATCCCCTGCTGGGAGGGGAATCGAATCCGGAAGGATCTCCGTCTGAACGCCATCGAACAGGTGCACCGCGAAGTGTGGAGGACGGGATTGACCGAGCAGGTTTATCAGAGTATCTGCGATGTCCATGATGTTGTGATCGATCGGCGGCTCAACCGTTGGGCTCTTACCGCGCTCGGGACTCTCCTTGCCGGTGGGGACACGGAGAACCAGTTGATCTGGACAAAATCGGTGAGACGTGACCTGCATGCCTTTGGTGCGACAGAGGCGGAGGTAGTCTGGATCGAAAGGCTGGTGCGAGAGTTCAATTCGGCGTTGCTGTTTCTTCGCAGTGGGGAAGGGGATGTCGTCCTGCGACCGGAGCATGTGGTCGCCTGCCTGAGTACGCTGGCTGTCGGCGAGCCGGAGGCGTTGCCACGGGGTGTTGAAAACGCCAATCGCGGCCTGTCCGGTTCGCTTAATCCGTTGGATAAAGAGGAGACCGAGTAACCAGGGACGCATCTTGATCGGACGGATTTGCGCGACCTGCGAGACTACCTGTCCGATGTTCAGTCAAGCAGGGCCAGGTTGAACTTGACCTGCTCGCTGAAGGTTTCGGGATACTCAAGCACACGGGTATAGCGTCCGTCGACTTTCTTCAGTCTCGGGAAGATCAAGCCTCTGCCGAGAGGAAAATCAGCGGTCCGTTCCTCGATCTCGCCTTTGAGTGGGTCTGTGAAGACAGTATCCTCGCGCAGTTTCATCGCTGCTGTTTTATCCCCATGCGCCTTGATATCCCCAACCTTTTTCAGCAGTTCACACACCACCAGATGTGCCTGGTCATGCACGATCTGGAATTTTGTCTTCTCATCCTCAACAACCCGCACAATCGCGCCACGGCGTTCAAATTCGTGGAACATGCCGTTGCGCGCCTTGTTATGCGCCTGTACGGGATCAAACTTCAGGCTGTTGAGCATTGAGATCAACATTCCGTCATAACAGGCTCGCGCCATGCGTGCCTCAATCACCCCATCCTCAACCAGTTTCTGCAATGCGAACAGCCCAAACAACTCAG
>Ga0209164_1002271_pt1 | contig 21041 bp, 22 predicted proteins | sample MTBNYHSulfiMetaG_FD_187458 | JGI IMG/M metagenome (GOLD analysis project Ga0209164, IMG submission 187458) | Enrichment culture microbial communities from rom New York Harbor, USA that are MTBE-degrading - MTBE-NYH (New York Harbor Sulfidogenic)... | ecosystem: Environmental > Aquatic > Marine >... | reverse complement strand
ATCGACGTACACCGTGGCTGACTCGCTCGTGCCGACCGCCCAGACAAAAACGTGCAGCGATCTTGCGGTATCGGGAATGGTTGTCGTGGCAACCACCCGGGTCCAATCCGAATCGCCTGGGACCGCCGGGGCGAGCAAAGAGCCAACGTGCCCCACGCCGCAATGGAGATCATCACTAAAGATCCCGTTCAGCGTCACCTCGCCGATCTCGGCATCCGTACGAAGGTACGCTTCCAGGCTCAACTGCCACCCCTCATCGCTCGCCGGCCAATCATCCAGTTGCCCACTGAGATCGATACACTGCCCCATGGAGGCGCGATACTCCATCAACCCGCTGGCATCTGTGGTCACCAGACGGGCGGCGCCCGGTTCGGTGTAGTATTCCGAAGCCGTGTGGCTCAGCGCCCCATACGGGCGTTCCCACCCAGCCGTGCCAGAGTCGAAACTGCCGTTCTGCACCACCTGCGGCCCATCGATCGAGGGCGGAGGTTCTCGCGTGGCTCTCTCCGTGGCCGTCGGCTCGGTCGTGGCCGTTGGCACCGCTGTGTCCGTTGCCGTAGGGGAGGGCACCGTCGCCAGCGCGCCACAAGCTGCAAGCAAGCACGCCACAACTGTCAAAGCACCCAACCGAGCGAACATCGCCACCTCCAGTCAGCATTAGTGGAACTCAAAGCACCCGCGCAGGCAATTATATAGCAGCCATCCAATTTTCTTCACCCTCCCATCCGGCCAGCCACCCAACCACTCAACTAACAAACTATCCCAACCATCCCCCAAACCCTTGACAAAAAGTAACCTTTACGTTATATTATATGAAGTAAAAGTTACTCTTTGGGAAGCAAACGTTTCTCAACCATACTCAATCGAGACCCACACAAGGAGCTTGGCATGAAATCAGATATTGAAAACCTGGACAAGCGGCGAATGCGCTATCTAGAGTGGCACCTGATCGGCTCCGTACTCTTCCTGATACTGTCCCTCACCCGCTTCTTCTTCCGCCTAGAGGGATTGAACTCGCAGCCCATCGGCAAGGCCGTCTTCGTCGGCCTGCTGCTGAGCCTGCTGATTTTGGCGGTCAGCACGATCGGTTCGGCGCTGCTTGGCAGGGCCATCAGGGATACCGGCACCCTCAGCGAGGCCTTGAACGACGAGCTGATCCAGGCGCTGGAGATCCAATCCTGGAAGGCCGCCTACCTGGGTTCCATCGCCGCCACCATCTTCTTCGCCGCGGCCTGGTTTTTCTACCCAATCAGCGATCCGGTGCTGGTCGTCCTGACCTCCGTGATCGCCGGCGCGGGCGCTTACCAGGCAACCTTCTACTTCAAATACAGATCGCTATGAGCAAGAAGAAACTGAAAAACCAGATCAAGGTCTACCGGGCGATGAACGACTGGACTCAGGAGGAGTTGGCCCGGCGGGTCAACGTGACCCGAAAGACGATCAACACCATCGAGAACGGCAAGTACATCCCCTCGGCTTACCTGGCGCTCAGCATTGCCAAAGCCTTTGGCGTCGCCATGGAAGACGTCTTCCAGCTCGATTTGGATTAGGTGACTGGATTTCATCACGCGAGCCCCCATAGTCTAGGGCCTAATGTCCACCGGACATTGTGCCCGCCATCCTGCTTACCGCCCGTCTCATCGCTCCATAACTTCGGCTATAATGAAATCAATACCCCTCTCTTCTCTCCGGGAGCATACTGCCGTGTCTAAGCAAATCCTTTTCACCAACGCCATTATCTACACAGTAGATGCCAACGACACCATCATTCCCGATGGCGCCCTACTTGTCCAAGGGGATCGCATCGCCGCTGTCGGCCCTACCAAGCAGCTCATCAGCCAGTACCCCGACGCGGAGCGAATCGACGCCAGCCAGCGCGTCATCCTGCCAGGTTTGGTCAACGCCCACCTTCACCTTTCAATGACCATGACCCGCTCTATCGCCGATGACATTGAAGCCGTTAAATGGCTGCCTGTGATCTGGGCTGTCGAGAAGCACCTCAAGCCCGAGACCGTGTACGCCGGGGCCATGGTTGGCATTGCCGAGATGATCGCTAGCGGCACTACCACCTTCAACGACCACTATTTCATGATGGAAGAGGTGGCCCGCGCCGTGCAGGAAACCGGCATGCGCGCCGATCTGGCTGCCGGCATACTGGAAAACCGCAACAAGAAGAAAGGCCAACGCGAACTGGCCGAGGGCGAGGCTTTTGCTGCTGAATGGAAAGATAAGGCCGATGGACGCATCCGTACCCGCATCGGGCCGCACGCCCTCTATACCTGCTCCACCGAATTGGTGCAGGCTGCTCGTGAAGCCGCCGACCGAGTCGGCGTGGGCATGCACATGCACGTGGCGGAGAGCGCCTTGGAAATGAAAATGGTTGGCAAGAAAGCCCAGGGGCCTACCTCCGTGCAGCACCTCGACGCCCTCGGGGTTCTGCGCGATGATTTCGTGATGGCGCACGGTTTGACCATCGATGAAAAAGACATCCAAATCCTGGTCGAGCGCGGCGTGGGCATCGCCCACTGCCCCCAGGCCTATGCACACGTTGGTGGTTGGCCCTGGCCGCACGTGGACGAGTGGCTGGCCGCAGGTGTTCACGTCGGCCTAGGCACGGATGGCACCGCCAGCAACAACAACCTCAACCTGTTCGACGAGATGCGCCTGGCCACCGAGGTGCGCAAGCTGCAAGCCCGCGATGGTCGCGTGCTGCCCGCCCGCCAGATCATCCGCATGGCCACCATCGAGGGCGCCCACGTGCTCGGCTTACAAGACCAGATTGGCTCACTGGAAGCCGGCAAGAAAGCCGATCTGATCCTGATCGATACGCGCAAACCGAACCTGCGCCCGCTGCACAACCTGCCCGGCCACCTGGTTTACGCCGCCAATGGTAACGAGGTGGAGGCCGTCATGGTCGACGGCCACTTCCTGTACCACGATTACCAATATCAGACCCTGGATGTAAACGAAGTAATGGAGCAGGCCGATCGCGAGTTCGCCGCCCTGCTCGGCCGCGCCAACTGGACCGTGACCCTGGAGGAACCAAAGGCAGGCCCGGCCGCATCACTGCGTCTCGGCTTCACCCAGCAATCCCTCAAAGTCATGAATGTGCTGGTCGGCGCCGCTGAAGCCGATGAGGACATGACCCTCTAACAAACGCTGCGGAAGTTTGTAGACTCCTAGCGACGCCAAAGGCTTTGGCGTCGCCGTGGAAGACGTCTTTCAGCTCGATTTGGATTAGGTGGTTTGGCTGATCGAAAGTGTTTGGTTTCACTCCTGCAAGGAAGTTTCGCCAAAATAATCAGTATCCAATTCCTTCAACTCATACTGCGTTCTAGTAGTAACACCTACTCCATAATCAATCATCAGATCTGTTAGACGATTCCCATCGATCAGAACGACCTTAGTGTTGATACTCGCCGCGAATTCTCTGGCTTCTTTTGAAAAAGAGGCTGTTGTAATGAAGATGCCCTTCCTTGCCCGTTTGCCTTGTAGAGCACCAACAAATTTCTGTATTTCAGGGCGACCAATGGAATTCGACCTTTTCCATTTCTTGGCCTGTATATAGATCGCGTCTAAGCCAAGCCGGTCCTCATCAATTATTCCATCGATGCCTTCGTCTCCACTGTGGCCCACAGCCCTCGCAGCATCGCGTTGAGAACCACCATAGCCCATCTTTACAAGAAGCTCTACAACCAGTTTCTCAAAAAAGCCAGGCGTACTGTTAAGCACATAAGACAGGAGTTCTTCAGAGAGGTCATTCCGAATTCTCTGATACGCATTCTCAAGAGCCTCCTCAGGGGTAAGGTCTTCAATATCCTCTTCTTCAATATCCTCTCTAGTTGTCTCACGAACAGCCTCGCGGAATTCCAAATACTCCGGAAATTGCCGCAGAAATTTCATATCAATCCTTGACGGATCATCAGCAAGGACTTCCCTCCCACGCTCTGTGATCTGGAAATAACCTCTCTTCGGATCCGCCAGCAATCCCGCCTTCTTCAAATACGTTCTAGCCCAACCAACCCGATTATAGAAAACGGGTTGTTGGCCACTGGGAAGAAGCTTAGCACGCTCTTCTCCCGTCAATTTGAATTGAGCGGCCAATTGATCTACAGTATCATGGATGTAATGAACCTTGCCATCACCCGACAATTCAAGAAGTGGCAACATTATTGATTGAAAATCAGGAATGGCCATATTAGACTCCTTACCCCAAAGGGGGCCACATATCAGATCAGGAAAAAGGTCATCCATATACTACCACTAATAGATACATGCAGTCAGTAAGCATGCCTATTACTTAGCTTCATCTTAGCCACGTAATTACCCAACCACCCAACTACCCCACCACTCAACTCCCTTCCTCTGATAAAATGCCCCCATGGCATCCGCTCAAGAGGTCCATCGATCCGGCTTCGTGGCCGTGGTTGGCCGCCCCAACGTCGGCAAATCCACCCTCATCAACGCCCTGCTCGGCCAGAAGGTCGCCGCCGTCTCCCCGCGCCCCCAAACCACCCGCAAGCAGCAGATGGGCATCCTGACCCTCGAGAACGCCCAGATCGTCTTCACCGACACCCCCGGCATGCACCAGCCGCGCCACAAGCTCGGCCAGCGCATGAACGACGAGGCCGCTGCCGCCCTCCCCGAAAGCGACCTGATCCTGTTCCTGGTGGACGTCTCCGAACCGCCCCACGAAGAGGACCAGCTGCTGGCCAACCACATCATCGAACTGGGTGGCGCCCTCCCCATCGTGTTGGCGCTCAACAAGGTGGATCGCCTCAAGCAAGAGGAACACGAATCCCAGTTAGCGCTTTACCAGCCATTATTGCCCCAGGCACACCCCATCCTGATCTCCGCTACTGCCGGCACCAACCTGGGCGCCTTGCTGGAAGCCCTGCTCGAGCGCACCCCCGAGGGGCCGCCCTTCTTCCCTCCTGACCAAGTCACCGACGCTTACGAGCGCGATATCGCCGCCGACCTGATCCGGGAGGCCGCCTTGATCCACCTGCGCGATGAGGTGCCCCACAGCATCGCCGTGCGCATCGATCAATACACCGAGCGTGACCAGAAAGGCGCCTACATCGAGGCCACCATCTTCGTCGAGCGCGAATCGCAGAAGGGCATCGTCATCGGGCAGGGGGGCCGCATGCTCAAAGTGATCGGTTCGGCAGCCCGCAAGGAGATCGAGGCGATGAGCGGCCGCAAGGTCTACCTGCGCCTGCGGGTCAAGGTGCGCCCCAACTGGCGCAACGACGAGGATTTCCTGCGCTCTTTCGCCTTCCGACAGAGGAGTTGAACATGCTTTTATTGCCCCTGGTCTTCATCCTGGCGGCCCTGGATTGGTACGCCGTCGCCCAAAACAAGGTCAGGCTGGGCTACTTCACCAAGCCGGCCGTGATCGTGGCGCTGATCGCCTGGCTCTGGCTGGTCGGCGACCTCCCGGCGGCCCTGGCCGAGCCCAACGCCGCCCCGCTGGGGTGGTTTGCCCTCGGCCTGGCCTTCTCCCTGGTCGGCGACGTGCTGCTCATGCTGCCTCGCGAGCGCTTCATGGGCGGCCTGATCGCCTTCCTGCTGGCCCACCTGGCCTACATCCTGGGCTTCGGCTTCGATATCCGCCACCGCCTGGTGTGGGCCGTGGCCATTCTAGGTGCGCTGGTGCTCATCGTCAGCGCCACGGCTTACTGGCGCATTCGCGCGGCGCTGGTGGCTTCCGGTAAGGACAAATTGCAGATTCCCGTGGCGATCTACACCCTGGCGATCTCCACGATGCTCTTCGCCGCTCTGATCAACCTGACGGTCACCACCTGGGACTTCGCCTGGACTTACGTCTCGGTGGGCGGGGCGCTGCTCTTCTACCTCTCGGATTTGATGCTGGCCTGGAATCGCTTCGTGGAGCCTATCCCCGGCGCCCACCTCAAGGTGCGTATCACCTATCACCTGGGGCAGATCGGCTTGGCGGTGGCCGCCACCATGCACTTTTCGGGATACCTCTAAATCCAATACAACCCGCCCCGTTAAATCCAAACGCCACAGGCATGCAACCTGCGGCGTATTTCATCATAATAAGAGGAGATCAGGCAGTGTCCTCGTCCAGCAGCTCGACGTTTGCCAGCTTCTCGAGCACGCCGATCACGGCGGAGTTGTCCAGGTCGGCCATGCCCATCTCAAGCATGGCGTTGAATAGCTGGGCGTGGATGGCGACGCTGGGCAAAGGGACGCCGTAGCGGCGGGCGGTGTCCATGATGATGGCCAAATCCTTGGCCTGCATGTGGGCCTTGAAGCCCGGCTGGCGGTTCCCCTCGAAGAGGCGCGGTGGCTTGATATCCAGCGTCCAGCATTGGGCCGCCCCGGCCTTGATGGCCTGCACCACTTTGCGGGGATCGGCGCCAGCTTTGCGAGCCAGGATCAGCAACTCGCCCATAGCGACCATCTGAGCAGCCACCATGATCTGGTTGGCGCACTTGGCAAGCTGCCCCGTCCCACTATCACCGATGTGGGTGATGGATTTGCCCATAGCTTTCAGCACGGGCAAGGCCCGCTCGAAGGCCTCCTTTGGCCCACCGACCATGATGGTGAGCGTGCTCTGCTGGGCGCCGATGTCGCCACCACTGACGGGGGCATCCAGACAGGCCACGCCCACTTCGGCGAACTGCTCGGCGATGCGGCGGGCGGCGGCTGGCTTGATGGTCGAGTTATCGACGAAGATCAGGCCGGGGTGCGCACCGGCGATGAGGCCTTCCTCCCCCAAAGCAACCTGCTCGACGTCGGGTGTGTCGGGTAAATTGGTGAAGACCAGGTCGACGCGCTCGGCGACCTCCTGAGGGGAGAAAGCCGCCTGAGCACCTAGCGCCACCAGCTCATCGACAGCCGCCCGGCTGCGGTTGTGCACCACCAGCGGGTAGCCGGCCTTGAGGATGCTGGTGGCCATGGGCTTGCCCATCAGCCCCAGCCCGATATAGCCAACTTTCAATTTCGCTGCCATAAGGAATTCCTATCACTCGTCAGTCAATCAGTTGCCCCAGCCCTCCGGTAAGACAGCCTGGCAGTATGCAAGATCAGGCACGTTTCGACCTCAAGTACAAGAGCAACCCATAAACACCGCTCACAAACAAGATCACGTCCTCATAGACGCCGTACCTGAGGATTTGGACAAATGGCGTGAACGGGATTGCCAAGAAAAGCAAGAGGATATAGATGACCGCACTAACTTGAGGAAGTGCTGTTACAAGGAAGATTATGCCCAGCGCCGTTGTGGGACATGGATACGTGCCGGGATACATCAGCCTGCCAGCATCATGGCCTAGAGCCAATCCAAACAGGGGATAACAAAACACCAATATCAGCAGAGTCAAAGTAAGGTGCCTTTGCCATCCACTTGAGGGAATAGCAAACTGCATTCTATGCCTGAACAGATCAATTGCAAACAGCGCCGACACGACTATGAAAATGGCCCCGAAAAGATAATTACCGTAGCCGTCACCACCCATTTCCCTGGCAAGAATAAAGAACCACATGATCCCATTCCAGGCAAAGGCTGCCGCCAAATACAGCTTTATGGCGTTGTTCGCCGCACGGCCAGGTTTGAGAAGAAACCATCCGGTCACGAGAATCGCTGCCAAGTAGAAAGTGACTTGCGCGGGCCAGATAGCTACGCTATATGCTTTTACGATGCTTAACCACTCTTCTACAGGAATCATTGCCTATTCCTTTCAGCTTATATGCCCAGAATCGAAACAAGCACCCGTTTCCCGCTAGAAAAACGCAAGCCGTGGATGGTATGGGTTTCCCAACTCTGGCGGTATGGTGCGATACTCCCCATTTAGCACGCGCCTCACCAGCCATTCGCACCACGACTCGAATGGCTCATCAAATCCTTCCATCTCCTCCAAAGAGAAGTAAGCCGCGCCATCGGTTTCTACCCCGCCATCCGATCTCGGCTCTCCACTGAGATGGCGGCACAGAAATATCAACGCCATCCAGCCCTCACGACGCAGGTTTTGCAGACCGAGCAAGCCCTCTATCTCCGCCTCAACCCCGCCCTCTTCCTTCGTCTCGCGCAGCGCCGCCGCTTCCGGTGGTTCGCCAGGATCAACCAAGCCCCATGGAATGCTCCACTGACCTTCGAGGGGATGCCCCTCAGCTTGGCGCACAAACAGGGCGCGCTCCCCTCGAAGGACCACCGCACCTGCGCACACCGCGATTTTGGGCGGCCAGTCCGGCGAACGCGTTTGGCCAGTCATCCAATCATCCCTCCGAACCCTAAGAGGCGTAAGCGATCTTGATGCCTTTCTAGCTGCTCCAGCCCTCCGGCAAGACGGCCACGCCAAGGTAGATGATCGCCAAGGAGATCAGCACGGCCAGAGCAGCGTTGCGGAAGCGAACCCGGCCAGCGGCGCTCTTCATGCGAGTGGGCAGGTGGGCGACGACGGCGGCCACGATCATGGCGAAGCCGTGCTCGAGGCGCAGGATGGGGAAGCCGGCGCCGGTGAAGCCAGTCCACAGCAGGAGAAACAGGCCGAGAGTGACCTGCACGTCCAGCAAGCCGCTGTAAATGGCGCCGAGGGCGCGATCCAGCTTGCCAAACTTGTTATTGAGCAACCAGCCGAACAGAAATTTGAGCAGCGCTAGAGCGCCTACGGTAACGATGAACCAGCGCAAGAGCGAGTGCACGTTAAACAACAAATCCATCATAGTCTCCTTTTTGCGATAATCGCACCTTCATTAAACGAATCCAACAATATCAAACTATTGTACTGGAAAACGCGGCCTTGGAGATAACAGGCCGGGGCGAGCAAAAAAAGACAAAGCTGGTATGATTAACAGCAGGCAAGCAGATCTTTCCAAGAGAGGCAATGTGAGGAGTGTGAGCCATGCGAGTGATCATTACTGGCGGGAGCGGCCTGATCGGTTCCGCCCTGACAAAAGACTTGACCCAAGACGGCTACGAGGTGATCGTGCTGAGCCGCAACCCAGAGAGGCTACGCGAGCTGCCGCAGGGCGCCCAGGCGCAAGGCTGGGATGGGGAGAGCGCCCAGGGCTGGGGGCATCTGGCGGATGGAGCGGAGGCAATCGTCAATCTGGCGGGGGAGAGCATCGCCGGGGAGCACTTCTTCCCGGCACGCTGGACGGCAGAGCGCAAGCAGCGCATCCTGCAAAGCCGCCTGAAGGCCGGGCGTGCGGTGGTGGAGGCAGTGCAGGCGGCGAAACACAAGCCCAAGGTGGTGATTCAGTCGTCGGCGATTGGCTACTACGGCTCGAGGGGGAACGAAATGCTGAATGAGGGCAGCCTGCCCGGAGAGGATTTCGTGGCGCGAGTGTGCCTGGAGTGGGAGGCCAGCACGAAAGCGGTGGAAGCAGAGGGGGTGCGGCGAGCGGTGATCCGCACGGGGGTTGTTCTGAGCCTGGAGGGGGGCGCCTTCACACGGCTGCTGCTGCCATTCAAGCTGTTCGCCGGCGGGCCGATGGGCGACGGGCACCAGTATTTATCCTGGGTGCACGTAGCGGACGAAATCGGGGCAATTCGCTTCCTGATCGACAACCCTCAGGCGCAGGGCGCTTTCAACCTGACGGCGCCTCACCCGGTGACCAATAGGGAATTCGCCAAACTGATCGGCAAGCAAATGCGCAGGCCGTCCTTCCTCCCCGTTCCCGGTTTCGTGATGCGAGCGGCGTTCGGCGAGGTGTCCGAGGTGGTGCTGGAAGGCCAGCGGGTGATGCCCAAGCGGCTGGAAGAGTTGGGCTACAATTTTGAATACACACGTGCGGAGGCGGCGCTACACGAGCTGCTTGCTTAAATAGAAAGGCCCAGGTCGGTCTATAAGCCGCATTCTGTCCGGCGGGAGGGGGTGGTTTACGTCCCGAAGGACTTCATCCCACCCGCGTCACGCTCAGGCAGTCATCTATCTAGGCCGAGGGTCTCCCCGCGGCTCGAGCGGCCTACCCGAAGCGTGGAGAGGCGAGCCACCTCCGGCGCGAACGCCTGCTTCTGCTTGGCCTTGCTCCCGGTGGGGGTTGCCTGGCCGCCAGCATTGCTGCCGACGCCGGTGGTCTCTTACACCACCTTTTCACCCTTACCAGCGACGAATCGCTGGCGGTATGTCTCTGTGGCCCGATCCGGCAGGTCTCCCCGCCCCGGGCGTTACCCGGCACCGTGCTCTGTGGAGTGCGGACTTTCCTCAGCGCAGCCGAAGCCGCGCCGCGACTGCCCGACCAACCTGGGATTCAATCATAACCGGGATAAGGGGGGGAGTCAATTGGGAGGGCAGGGAGGAGTGAGCAGGGGATTAGGGAGCAGGAGGCAGAGGATGGGCAGGTGAGAGGGTTAGGTGGTTTGATAGTTGGGTAGTTAGATAGCAGTTATGAGGATTGCAGGTACAGCGCGATTCAGCTATCCCCGAATCGTTTATTTTTGAGAGGCGGGTTTTGCAAAACAGAAGAGAGGTGTTACCCGCTACTTACCTCTTTTCTTGGAGACGCGTTTCTTCTTCGGCCTATCGGTTTCTTTTACCGTGGTTTTAGGGTGTTTTTTGGCATATTCTTCTGTTACATACCTACCCGTGATTGCAGAACGATGCTTCGGCATGACTAACCTCCTCGCCAATTGAATTGACAAATTCATTATTGCTTAACGAAAAACAGAAGTCAACAATTCTTGGGTAATGCACTAATTGAGAAATAAAGTGTCGACTATTCCTTACATCACAAGATGAAGAATAAGCAATAGCATACACTTCCCCTCCTAGACAAAACGAGAGCGGTCAGGTAAAATTGGCGCTCGCACGGTACGAGAAAGTGATTACGGAGGAAGCAAGTTGGCAAACACACGTTCGGCAATCAAGCGCAATCGCCAGAACAAGAAGCGTTGGCTGCGCAACCGCTACTTCAGCGGTCGGGCGCGCAGCTTTGTGAATAAGGCCCGCACGGCGATCGCCGAGGGCGATCTGGAAGAGGCGCGCCAAGCCACGACGGTGGCCGTGAGCGCGCTGGATAAAGCCGCAGAGAAGGGCATCCTGCACAAGAACAACGCCGCGCGGCGCAAGGGCAAGATCATGGCCCAACTGGCGGCGCTAGAGAGCCAAAAGGGGAAATAAGCACCCAGGGAACGACAGAACCGCGGGAGCCATGCATGCGCTCCCGCTTTTTGTTTTCTCGATTATGAATTCCATCCCACCAAGCCACCGCAATCTTGATATACTAAGCACCCGGATGATCCAACCGGGGCAAAACCATCATGTTCGATAAAGAGCGAAAAGCCATCGAATCCCGCATCCTGGCCTACTGCAAAGAGGCCGGGCTGGCGCAACCCGAACTCAAGTGGAGCCGGATCCCGTTCGCCGGGGAGTGGGGCATCTCGACCTCCTTCTTCCAGCTGGCGGCGGACGAAGCGCGGGCGGGGGCCAAGGTGGCCGTGCCCGAACGGGCGCAAGAGTTGGCTGCTGCAGTGGCCGAGCACCTTGGGCAACCCGAGGGGTTCGCCCGGGTGGAGGCGGTCAAGGGCTACCTCAACCTGTACTTCGACAGCGCCGACTACGCCCAACGGGTGATCGATAGCGTGCTGGAGGAGGGCGAGGATTACGGGCGGGGGGAGGCCAAGGGCCAACGGGTGATGGTGGAGTTCTCACAGCCCAACACCCACAAAGCGTTGCACGTCGGGCACCTGCGCAGCATGATGCTGGGCGCCACGGTAGCCAACATGCTGGAGTTCGCGGGCTACGAGGTGGTGCGGTCCAATTACATCGGCGACTTTGGCCGCGACGTAATCCAGTGGGTCTGGAACTACCAGAAGCGCCACGCCGGGGAAGAGCCACCGGAGGATATCACCCGTTGGATGGGCGATATGTACGCCGAATCCACTCGCATGCTCGAGCAAGACCCGGATGGAGAGGCCGAGATTCAGGCGCTCTTCGCCCGTTGGGAGGCCGGCGATCCCGAAGTGGTCGGCCTATGGAAGAAGACCCGCCAGTGGTCGCTGGACGGCTTCAACCAGGTTTACGAGATGATGGGCATCCACTTCGACCGGCTGTATTACGAGAGCGAGGTAGAGAAGCCGGGCAAGGCCTACGCGGACGAATTGATCGAGCGGGGCATCGCCATCGACGAGCGGCCGGAAGGGCCGGTGATCGTCAAGCTGGACGAGCTGCTGGGCCTTGGAAAAGAGACCTATCGCGTGCTGGTCCTGCTGCGCTCAGACAGCACCAGCCTCTACGGGGCCTGGGACCTGGCGCTGGCGCAGATGAAATTCGAAGAATACGACCTGGACAAATCGATCTACGTGGTGGATGTACGCCAGTCGCTGCACTTCAAGCAAATCTTCAAGACATTGGAATATGCCGGTTTCAAGCAGATCGAGAAAGCCGAGCACCTGCCCTTCGAGGTGGTCAACCTGCCGGGCAACGTGATCATGAAATCACGCGAGGGCACGGTGGTGCTGCTAGAGGATTTGATCCGCGAGGCGGTGCAGCGCGCCCGCCAGGTGAGCCAGGAGAGCAACCCTGAACTGGATGAGCAGGCCCGGGAAGAGGTGGCCTGGGCGGTGGGATTAGGGGCCATCAAGTACCCGCTAATCGCCCGCGACAACACCAAGGTCGCCACCTTCGATTGGGAGAGCGCCCTGGATTTCGAGGGCCAAGGAGCGCCTTACATTCAATACGCCCAAGTGCGGGCCAACAGCATCCTGCGCAAGTCGGAGCAGGAGTTGCCCGAAAGCCAGCACCCGGATTACGAGCTAAGCTCGAAAGAAATCGAGCTGATCGACCTGATTTCGCGCCTGCCGGAGGAGGCACAGCGGGCAGCGGAAGAGTATAAGACGCTGCAAATCACCAACCTGGCCTACGAGCTGGCCCGCGCCTTCAACGATTTCTACAACCAATGCCCGGTGCTCAAGGCCGAAGCGGAGGTGCGCGCTGTGCGACTGCGGTTGGTGGCCGCCGCGCGGCAAACCATCATCAACTGTCTGAAAATCCTAGGTATCCCTATTCCCGAAGTGATGTGAATCCCACTCCCAAAGGAGGTTAGATGTCAGCTATTCGCTGCATTATCATGGGCGCCGCCGGGCGCGATTTTCACAACTTCAACACTTTTTTCCGAGACAACAAAGATTACGAGGTAGTAGCCTTCACCGCCACACAAATCCCCCATATTGATGAACGCCGCTATCCGGCGGCGCTGGCCGGGGAACTGTATCCCAAAGGAATCCCCATTCACCCTGAAGAGGAGCTAGAGACGCTGATCCGCCAACATGAGGTGGAGCAGGTGATCTTCGCCTACAGCGACGTGCCGCACGAATACGTGATGCACAAAGCCTCGCTGGTGCTGGCGGCAGGGGCGGATTTCCGCTTGATGGGGACGCGTTACACTCAACTCAAATCGAAGAAGCCGGTGGTCTCCATCGGGGCAGTGCGCACCGGCGCGGGCAAGAGCCAAACCACGCGCAAGGTGACCAAGGACCTGATCGAGCTGGGCTACCGGGTAGCGGCCGTCCGGCACCCGATGCCCTATGGCGACCTGACCAAGCAAGCCGTGCAGCGCTTCGCCAGCTACGACGACCTGGAGGCCCAGGATTGCAGCATCGAGGAGCGCGAGGAGTACGAGCCGCATCTGGATAACGGCGTGATCGTGTTCGCCGGCGTGGACTACGAACGCATCCTGCGCAAGGCCGAGGAAGAGGTGGACATCGTGGTGTGGGATGGGGGCAACAACGACCTACCCTTCTTCGTCTCCGATTTCCACATCGTGGTGGCTGACCCGCACCGCCCAGGGCATGAAGTGTCCTACCATCCCGGTGAGGCCAACGCCCGCCTGGCCGACGTTTTCGTGATCAACAAGGTGGACACAGCGGCCAGCGAAGCGATGATCGCCGTGCGCGAGAATCTGCGAATGCTCAATCCTGACGCAATGGTGATTGAGGCGGCTTCCCCACTGCTGGTGGAAGACCCGAGCGCCATCCTGGGCAAGCGCGTGCTGGTGGTAGAGGACGGCCCGACGCTGACGCATGGCGGGATGGCCTACGGCGCCGGATGGGTGGCAGCGCGGCGCTTCGGCGCGGCTGAGATCATCGACCCGCGGCCTTACGCCGTGGGCTCGATCCGGGAGACCTACGAGAAGTATCCAAACACGGGCGACGTGCTGCCGGCGATGGGCTACGGCGACGAGATGATGGGCGAGCTGGAGCAGACCATCAACAAGGCCGAGGCCGACCTGGTGATCATCGGAACGCCCATAGACCTGGGACGATTGCTCAAGATCAAGAAGCCCGCCCAGCGAGTGCGCTACGAACTGCAGGAGATCGGGCAACCCACGCTATACGATCTGCTCAAGAAGAAGTTCGGGGAAGCCAGCTGAGAGGCATCCGACTAAACAAAACGGGCGGGCTGTGCTTACGCAGCCCGCCCTTGAATTTAACGACCAGACCTTACACATCCAGACGGTAGCCTACCCCGCGAATAGTCTTCAGCAATTGCGGTTTGCGGGGGTTCTTCTCCAGGGCACGCCGCAGCCAGCTGATGTGCACGTCCAAGGTGCGGGTATCACCGGTGTAATCGGTGCGCCAGACCTTCTTGAACAGCTCCTCGCGGTCGACGACCTCCCCCTTATGATCGATCAACATGCGCAGCAAGCGCACCATGCGAGGCGTGAGGGCCGATTTCTTCCCATGGCAGCGCACCTGCCGGCTATCGAGGTCGAGCCAGATCGGCCCGGCTTTGAGCATCGAATCCTCGTCGTCGGGCAAGAGCGGGCGCATGCGGTTGATCAACTTGCGCGCGGTAAAAGGCAGATTGAGGACCACGTTGGCATGTTGGCGGCGAGCAGCGACGTCCGTCTCCGAATCGGCAATCAGCATAATGGGCAGGCCGTTGACGCGCTCCTTGAGGGCAGTACAAATGCGCTTGCCGCTGGTGCGCATGGAAGCCGCGTCGACCACCACCAAATCGTGATCCTCTTTGACGACGCGCTCGAGGGCCGCCTTGCCAGTGGAGACTTTTTCGACCTCGAAACCCTTCTTGCGCAAGACGGGGACGAAGCTAGGGTTGGTCACCCGTCGCCCCTCGATCCAAAGTATTTTTGCTTTTGAGTCTGGAAGAGATCGTTTGGCCATCGGCATTCCCCTCTAGTCTCAAAACTGCTCACGGACGCAGACGATCATAATGGGGAGATTATACCCCATATCTTAAAAGTTGCAAACGCGCCTCCAACGAGCGGTCATCTTTAAGGTAGAGAGCCAATCGTTGCAGCGATGTCTCCGCCGTGTTAGAATAGCATTCACCTATCGCGCTACTCCCCAAGACTTATAATAGAGGTGTAGTATTTGGAGGCCGATATGTCCGACATGGTTGAAGTGGTGATCGACAGCATCCGAGTGGGTTTGATGTCGCAGCAGCGAGTGGTGATCCTGCGCGAAGTGGATGCGGAGCGCTTCCTGGCGATCTGGATCGATCCCTACATGGCAGAGCAAATCACGTTCGCCTTGCAAGAGGTGGAAGTGGCGCGACCGATGACCCACGACCTGATCAAAAACGTGCTGCGCTCACTGAACGCCCAGGTGGTGCGGGTGGAGGTGGTGGCGCTGAAGGGCGACGTATTCTACGGGAACGTGGTGATCGAGTCGAACGGCTTCAACCTGGAGATCGACTCACGCCCCTCCGACGCTCTGGCGTTGGCCGTGCGCGCCAACGCCCCCATCCTGGTGGCGCGCGAGGTGATGGACTCGGTAGGCATCGTGCCGGAAGAAGAACTGGACGATGAGGACATCAAAGAAGCCAAGGCGGCTGGCGACGACGCAGAGGCAGAGGGAGAAGAGGAACATTTATCGGTGTTTGACGACTTCCTCGAAAAGCTCGATACCTCTGAAGATGACGAGGGCGAAGAAGAGAATTAAAGGCAACTATTTCCAAAAGCCATAACGATGAACGAGGCCTTTCCCCCTTCCACTGACCAGGCCAGCAGCCTGCAAATCCTGCCTCACAGCCGCGAAGCGGAAGAGGCCGTGATCGGCGCGATCCTGATCAACCCGGAAGCGTACTTCGACGTCGCCCACTTTCTCAAGGGCGAGGATTTCTACATCCACCGCAACCGCTGGGTGTGGGAGGCCTTCACCCGTTTGAACGAGAAGCGCACGCCCATCGATCTGCTGACCGTTCAAGAGGAACTCGAGCAGATGGGGAACCTATCGGAGATCGGCGGCCCGGCCTACCTGACGGCGCTGACCACCAACGTCCCCACCTCGCTGCACGCCGAGGCTTACGGCCACATCGTGGAGCAAACCGCCATCCGCAGGCGATTGATCCAGGCCGCCAACCAGATCGCCAAGGTGGCCTACCAGGAAGACATCACCGTCGAGACCTCAATTGACGAGGCCGAGAAGGCCGTCTTCGGGGTGAGCGAACGCAAGCTAACCCGCGACCTGCAGCACATCCGCCAGGCCGCCAGCGAATACTACGACCGGGTTGACAGCCTGGCGCGGCGCGATGGCGAGATGTATGGGGTGCCAACCGGCTTCATCGACCTAGACCGGCTGCTGGGCGGGATGCAGCCCTCCGATCTATTAATCATCGCCGGACGCCCCGGCCAGGGCAAGACCAGCTTCTTGATGTCGGCAGCCAAGAACGCCGCGCAGATCCACAAGAAGCGGGTGGCGATCTTCTCTATGGAGATGTCCAGCGAGCAATTGGTGCAGCGCCTGATCTCGCAGGAGACCGAAATCGACTCCCAGCGGCTGCGCATCGGCGATCTGGAAGAGGACGAGTGGCCGCTGTTCGCGCAGGCCATCGAGGTGCTGGGCGGCACTCACATCTTCCTAGATGACACGCCAGCGATCACACCGACCCAGATGCGCGCCAAATGCCGGCGGCTACACATGGAATACGGCCTCGATCTGGTGGTGGTGGATTATTTGCAATTGATGAGCGGAGACCAGCGCATCGATAACCGCGTGCAGGAGGTCTCCTACATCTCGAGAAATCTGAAAGTGCTGGCGCGTGAGCTCAACGTTCCGGTGCTGGCAGCCGCGCAGCTCTCGCGCGCCGTCGAACAGCGCGCCGATAAGCGGCCGGTGCTCTCGGATTTGAGGGAGTCGGGGTCACTGGAGCAGGACTCGGACATCGTGATGTTCATTTACCGGCCGGACCAGTACGAAGAGGATTCGATCTGGAAGAACGTGACCGAGATCATGGTGGCCAAGCACCGTAACGGGCCGGTGGGAAGCGTAAAGCTGGTGTTCCGCTCCGACCTGGCCAAATTTGAGAACGCCGCCACGCTGGACGCCAACCTCCCCTAGCCAGGAGCGCAAGGGATAAGCATGGCCCCATTCCACGGCTTCCCGACCGGCAAAGTTCGCTTCACCCGCCTCCCGGACCCCTTCTTCACCGAACTGCTGCCCGAGATCGACGACCTGGATGAACTCAAGGTTACGCTGTATTGCTTCTGGCGGCTGGAACGGATGGAGGGTGAACTGCGCTACTTGCGGCGCGGCGATCTGGCGGCCGACGAGCGCTTGATGGCCAGCCTTTCCAACAAAGCCAAGACGGCGCAGGGGAAGCTGGATAAGGCCTTGCAAAACGCGGTGGAGCGCGGCACGCTGCTGGAAAGCGAGATTGAGCTGGACGGCAAGCCGGAGTGCTATTATTTCCTGAACAGCGGGCGCGGCCGGGCAGCGGTGGAGGCCATCGCACAGGGCGAGTGGAAGCCCTCCGGCGACCCAGAACGACCGGTGCAGGTCTATCTGGAGCGGCCCAACGTCTTCCGGCTGTACGAGGAGCACATCGGCCCACTGACGCCGATGATCGCCGAAGCGCTGCGCGAGGCCGAACAGCAGCACCCGCCGGAATGGATCGAGGAAGCGGTGCGCATCGCCGTGGAGAACAACGCCCGAAAATGGAGCTACATCGAAGCGATTCTGGATCGCTGGGCAAAAGAAGGCAGAGATGAGCGAGTCGATCGACGAGACACTCAAAAAGGTCGAAAGAAATATGTCGAAGGAGAATTCTCCGAGTTCGTCGACCACTAAGAGGTCCAAAGGAACAGTGGACGAGATCAGAAGAGCAGACCTGAGCGGCGATCCCAACTGCCCGCACTGCGGCGGGCTGGGCTACGTGCGCCTGGATCACCCCGTGGGGCACCCTGATTTTGGCAAGGTGGAGATCTGTGTTTGCCGGCAGAACGAGGTCGCCGAGCACGCCCGCCGGAGGCTTTACGCCCTCAGCCAGCTGAGCGAACTGGCGCATCTCACTTTCGAGGCTTTCGAGCCGCGCGGCCGCATCGGGCTGGGGCCAGCGCAGGCCGACTCGCTGGAACGCGCTTTCAGCGAGGCCAAACAATTCGCCGAGAATTTGTCGGGCTGGGTATTGATACAGGGAGGCTACGGCAGCGGCAAGACCCATCTGGCGGCGGCCATTGCCAACAAAGCGGTGGAAGAGGGAACGCCGACGATCTTCCTCACCGTCCCTGACCTGCTGGACTCGCTGCGCTACAGCTTTCAACTGAGCGACGAGCCCTTCCAGGAGCGCTTCGAGCAGATCCGCAGCGCTCCTCTGCTGATCCTGGACGATTTCGGCACGCAGAACGCCACCAATTGGGCGCAGGAGAAGCTTTTCCAGATCATCAACCACCGCTACGTGAACCACCTGCCGACCGTGGTGACCACCAACCTGCTGCTGGCGGAGATCGAAGGGCGCATCCGCTCGCGCCTGGAGGACCGCGAACTGGTCAGGCACCTGAACATCCTGGCGCCGGATTACCGTATCGCCCACGACGACACCGGCCATCCGGAATTATCCTCGCTCAAATCGCTCAAGGATCGCACTTTCGGGAACTTCGACCTGCGCAAACACGAGGGGCTGCCCAAAGAGGATCTGCAAAGCCTGGAGAAGGCCTTTAAGGTCGCTTACCAGTTTGCCGAGGAGCCCAACGGCTGGCTGACCCTCACAGGGCCATACGGCTGCGGCAAGACCCACCTGGCGGCGGCCATCGCCAACTACCAGGCCGGATTGGGGCACCCGCCGCTGTTCGTCATGGTGCCGGATTTGCTCGATCACCTGCGGGCGACCTTCAACCCCGACAGCCCGGTGAGCTACGACCGGCGCTTCGAGCAGGTGCGGGCCGCGCCGCTGCTGGTGCTGGACGATTTGGGCACGCAATCGACGACCCCGTGGGCGCGCGAGAAACTCTATCAGCTATTCAACCACCGCTACAACACCGCCCTCCCCACGGTGATCACCACCTCCGACCCCATTGAGGAGATTGACCCGCGCATCCGCAGCCGCATGCTGGACACACGGCTCTGTAAGATCAACGCCATCACAGTTCCCGCCTACACCGGAAAACGCAAGCAGCGAAAACAGTAGAGACGCTCATTCGCTATTACCACCGCGACCAGCAGCAGGCCGGCCGCTATACCAACGACTCAAACGATGGAACTCGAAGCATTCTCAAAAACACTTGGCCCCCAATTCAGCCATATAATGATTGGTAGAGGTGCCGTATGACCAGGGAAACCTTAGAAAAGAAGATTAGCGAACTGCTGGACGAGGTGTTGATCCTCGGCAGCATGGTGGAGCAGGCCACGCTGGAGGCGGTCGATACGCTGCAAAAGCGCGACCTAGAAGCCTCGCGGCAGGTTTACGCCGCCGATAAATTCATCAACGAGAAGCGCTACGATATCGAACACCGCACCCTGATCGTGATCGCCACGCAGCAGCCCTTGGCCAGAGACCTGCGGCGGCTGGCAGCCATCCTGGAGATCAGCGGCGAACTCGAGCGCATGGGGGATTATGCTAAGGGGATCGCCCGCATCAACCTCAACTTGGGAGAAGACCCGCTGCTCAAACCGTTGGTCGATCTGCCACGCATGGCCAAGCTGTCCGTGGATATGCTGCACCGCGCCCTGGATGCCTTCGTGAAAGCCGACGCGAAAGCAGCGCGCGCCATCCCTAAGGAAGACGACGCGGTGGATGAACTGTTCATCGCCATCAACCGCGAGTTGCTGGATTTCATGATCGCCGATCCCGACACCATCGACCGGGCCAACAACCTGCTGTGGGCAGCCCACAACCTGGAGCGCCTGGCGGATAGGGTCACCAATATCTGCGAACGCACGATCTTCGTGGCCTCAGGCGAACTGCTGGAGATGGACGTATCCGACGACGAGACGCACTCCTATGAGGCAGGCTAGATAGGCAGCATTGACATATCCCCCCAGGCGTGCCATAATTGCAGCGCGAGGTATGAAAGCCAATGTACCTCCCCCTCTTTGCCATCCCATGGATAAGGAGGTGATGCCAATGTGTAGTGACAGTACCAAATTGTGCGCTGTGGCATCCCTCCTCGTCGTTGAACGATAAGATGCCACAGCGCCCTAGTTTGGGAGCCGTCTTTTTAGACGGCTCTCGGCTTTTAAGGCAAGCTAGCGCGCACTTAACTGTAGGAAAAGAAAAAAGTTGCCCGGGTTGGACAACTTCCGAAAGGATATAACAAACTCAGTTTGAGGTGCCGAAGGTGGGAATCGAACCCACATGGGCGTAAAGCCCACTACGCCCTGAACGTAGCGCGTCTGCCAGTTCCGCCACTTCGGCTAGCGCGGGTATTGTACCTTTAATCCGAACTTTGTCAATATTATCCATCGAGCTTAGCGATTGTTTGCAAAAAAGCCGCATGCTATAATCCTCCAGAGGCAGCACCTGATGGGCAATTTCATCCAGTTAGCATTCGAACTCCTAACCACCCCGCCAGGGAATCTCGCCTATCACCTGTTGTTGACATTCGCCATCTTCGGGGCATTCCAGGCTGCCTATTTCCAATGGCATAACCATTCGCAAGCCCAATTCGGCCGTCAGGCATTAGGCCTGGCGCTGCTGCTAGCGCTGCGTTTCCTGCTGATTGGAGCGGCTATGCTGGCTTGGATGAACCTGCTCCAGCCGCAAGTACTGGCCCCTCCATTGGAGCGGGGCGTGAACACCTTGAGCCTGGCGATCTTGACCTGGCTGTGGGCCTTCCCGCAGCCCGATCGCAAAAGCGACCTAATCAGCGCGCTGGTGGGGCTGGGCGTCGTC
>Ga0209164_1002270_pt1 | contig 21047 bp, 19 predicted proteins | sample MTBNYHSulfiMetaG_FD_187458 | JGI IMG/M metagenome (GOLD analysis project Ga0209164, IMG submission 187458) | Enrichment culture microbial communities from rom New York Harbor, USA that are MTBE-degrading - MTBE-NYH (New York Harbor Sulfidogenic)... | ecosystem: Environmental > Aquatic > Marine >... | reverse complement strand
GTATTTGGGTAAGCTGTGAATATGTTCGCATGAGTGCTCCTTTGATGTGGATGTTAGAGAGGTGCTCATCTTACCGCAGCTTACCTCTCTTTCACCTTCAAAGTTGCACTTGATAGTTGAATTCACCACCTTATAATCTTGCCATTCCTTTGCCAGTTCTGCCGGATTCTCATTTCCAAAAAAATATCCATCAGTCAGCCAATTTTCAATTTCTCGTGTCTTGGCTTTTTTGAATTCTTTATCGCTTCCAGGATAGACAATATTGCAGATTTCTTCAGCAGCATTTTTCTTTATTGTGTGTGTTTTAGGAATATGATTCAATGAACGGTTTTTTGTCATAATCTCTCCGAAAAATTCCTGGAGGATATTTTTCATCTTTATAAAAAGAGTATTTCACATCTAATATTTACAGCGATACCATCGCGACTCGCCTGTCCTCGTAACAGGGAAATTCGCTACCTATTGACATCGGCTTGTAGAAGCTGTGTGAAGCCAACACGCAGGGTACGCCATAAGTTGCCTGTGGGATTTAAATACAGCAAGGAGGTCATGAGAGAAGGAGATCGCCAAACCTGCGTAGTTTATCCTGAGCCGGCGAAGGACGGCATCGCGATGAAGATTAATTCTTAAGTGTCCATTTGCCACGTTTGCCCACTGGGTTGCTTGTAGGATGCCTGTAGGGATTCGAAGGCAGCCAAATCTTTTTCTAATGAATTAGATAAAGAAAATCCAGTGTGAATATTTGCTGCCTGTCCGCATAAAGATCAATACAGATTTCATTTGCTTCTGCTATTTCTTTTTCTTCTCAAGTTAGACGCGGATGTATCCGTTCCTGATCATCGCTGTCCAATTTCCGAAGTTGGAGGTTTCACTGTGGAAGCAGTAAATCAGAAGGTTTACCATAGTCCAAAATATTCGTATCCCGGCTCAGGATTCTGTTTCCTGGATGATCCTTGATATGCTGGACTCTTATTACACCCATTGAAAACCATTGAAGTAATCCCGAACCATTGGTTTAGACCAATCTAAATGCAGTATCGTATTAAAAATTGCGCTTTGGATGGCATGAGCGAATCGCTAGATAGAATTTTCAGTGATAAAAAAATTAAATGGTATAGACCGAAAATTATAGGTAAAATCTCATAGTAGCTAATTTCGACCATCCTGAGTAAAAAAACTGCTCAGAACTATGAAAATAGCTTGATGTGGTGCTTTTATAAAACAAGCGGATTTATTGGAATATACCAGAAGGTTAGCAATGAATAAGAAATATCAACATGTTGAAGAATTGATCAAAGATTTTATAAAGGTGAAGAACCTTAAAGAAGGTGACAAAATTCCCTCCGAGAGGTCTTTGGCAGACATGCTCGGTGTCAGCCGAATGACCTTAAGAAGATCAATTGATGAACTGATTGACCGGGGAGAATTGGAACGAAGATCAACTTCCGGTACATTTATTGGAAATTCAAGAAAACCCAAAGTTTTTTTTCCAGAGGCAATTCCTCAACCGAAAAAAATGGCTAGAATTTGGGATGGGAATATTGAGTCTCGATTGATGGATTTTGATTGTATTTGGGTTCAGTCTTCCATTGAGAAATTGCTTCATGTTCAAGAAAAGTCGCAGGTATATCGAGTGAGAAGGTTTCACCTGGTTGAATCAGATCCTTTCTGTGTGGAAACTTTTTACTTACCACTCAATATTTTTGATGGAATAAGTGCTGATAGTATCAAGGAAAATCCAGCGTTATACAAATATTTTAAAAATAAATTTCATGTAGAACCATTCAGATGTGAGGATCGGATCATGCTGTCCGTTGCCACGGCGGAAGAAGCAAGATTATTGGACCTGGAATCCAATGATGGGGTTGTTTACTTGCGATCACTCATATTTGATAAATTTGAGAATCCGATCATGCTGCGTAAATTAATCTTTCATCCAACAAGAGTCGCGTTCGAATGTCGGAATGCATCTATTTTTACTAGATCATGGGATTGAAGAATAAAGCCACATAAAAAATTTTTGGTGACTGTTCATGCTTCTTAATAATTCCTCGCCGTAGGGTGCCTTGTCAAATATATTCAGAGTTTGATAGGAATAGTCTCATCTACTTTCAATGTAATGTCACTGTTTTGAAATATTTTTGATCAATAAACCTCTCAGCGATTTTTTTCGGGATGATTCTGATGAATTGTTAAACGATCGAAGCCCAATACGTTTTTAAACCAGGAGTGTTTATTAATATCAGCGAAAACCATACCCAACAGGCGAGCAGCTTTAATCTTGTGGAAATTGTTTACACAAATCATTATTTTAGAATTGTTGATCACTTGACGTGCTCGCTCCCTTATCAACGCTCTGATGGAATGAAAATTTTTTACTGGTTTTCTTATTTTTAAATTTCTGTAACTTTCCAGTTAAAAATGGCACGTTTCTTCTTTATTGCCATTAGTCCACTACTTCTTGTTTCTTTTACCGATGTTTCCAAGATTCCTTAATGACGACTATGCTGCTCGTTTCCAAGACAGGTTCCATGATCATGACTGCGCATTGTCCCCGGCAACGGATCAGCCGATTGGCATCATTCACGATGTCGAAAGATCTTTAATGATTGGCCAACTCGCCGGTGGACGAGGTAAAGGCAATACTGGGACAAAGAGACGTAGCGGTCAAAAACGCTTGGATCGGCGGCGGCATGCTGTTGGAGGTCAATCGCTTATGATGATCTCTAATGAAACGTAAGACGAATATGATAAGGAGACGAAGCCGGTCGGCGGCAAACATCTCCGCATTTTTCTTTCGGTAAGGTAAAGTAAAGCTACCTTAAAAAAGCGGATCCTGGAAAAATGCGATCAAATCCTCTGACACCTTAAAATCCGGGAGCCGATCTTTGCCGGGATTTACCGACAAGGGTTGGTGGAAGGAATCAAAGGCGGATGAAGAGGGGGTGCTCATGCTTCGTTAAAACGGTGGGAGCATCGCGGTCTCTTAAAAAACTCAGCGCACTACACAAACAACCAAGGGGCTCGCAGGCTACTCTTGTGACCTACAGTTGTAATCCCCCCGGTGGGGATTATCATGTTTGGTTTGTGATTTGGGATCAAAAATGCGAAACTCCCTGCGAAGAGGATTTTCAAGTAATTCATCAAATTTGTGTTGTATCGGACGGAACATGACTATCGTTGAAAAAGAACTGTAAATCCGCCGAGCGGTTTTGCGATGCCGAATGATTATGCGAGGTATCTGGGAAGATCATGCAAAGTTTTCAAAAAGGTCACAATTGCCATCAGCGATTCAAGGAAGTGGAGGGGTACAAAAAAGAGGGATGGTCGTATCCGGCGCACAGATTCCGTTAGTATTCGCAATGACAAAATTTTCAAGCGTCACGCGTGGGATCCGTAAAATTTTTACGGGGGAAAAACCTCCAATTATTATAGACCCCCCATGGGGGATAGATGTGATCGTCAAGATAGATGAAGGTAAATTAAGAGATCCTTACATTAAACTCTTCTCAAAGGTGCATGGGCGCCTGCTCTTTTCTGGGGGCATTAAGCAGATTGAGGATTCACCAAAGAAGAATTCTTAAACCAAGTGGGAAATATCATCCTGATCCTGTGAAGGACGACTCGAGATGACGATTTATAAGAGACGTCCAGCTGCGCCCCATGCAAAGCCGTGCGAGACTTGCCCGAAAGGTAAAGTACTCGTCAGGGTATTCGAAGGCGTGACTAAACCAATAGCACCCCGTGCAAAGCCGTGCGAGGCCCAGCAGAAGGTTGCGTGTGAGATTTGAATAAGAGAAGTAGATCTTGAGTGAAGGAGATCGCCACACCCGCGGAGTTTAACCTGAGCCCGCGAAGGACGACTCGTGATGACGATTTATAAGAGATGTCTAGGGTCCCTCGTGCTAAGCCGTGCGAGGTTATCCCGAATGGTGCACGCGGGACACCTATCCTTTTTATGAGATTCGCGAAGTCCTCGCAGGGGAAACCCACAACCTACTGACACAGACCCCCCTGGGGGGACTATAGTACTCGTCAGGGTATTCGAAGTCAGTGGCAAAAAAGGCGCCCCGTGCGGAGGCCGCCTTTGGCGCTGGCGGGACACCTGTCCCCTTCAGGGGATTCGCGAAGTCCTCGCAAGTGAAATCCACAACCTACTGACTATAGTCCCCGCAAGGTATTCGAAGGCAGATTAAATTAATAGCGCCCCCGGCGGGATTCGAACCCACAACCTACTGATTCGAAGTCAGGCGCTCTGTCCGTTGAGCTACGGGGGCGTGGCTAAAATTATACTCTAATGAGAATTTAGTCATTGGCTGTGAAAAACACCACAGGTAGGGGATAAGAAATCTTAAAAATCTACAGATACTACTTGACTTTATGTAAAATTGTTGTAAGATATTTGCATAAGACTCGATAAAGGCAAACCGGTTGCGAGGCCGGGGCGCAAAGCTATGGGTCTAAAACCGGGAAACCGGCATTAGATCGCCAAGCCGCCGAAAGTCTGAATGTCTTTTAATAGGATATTTAGGCAAGGGGACACAATAAGTTAGATATCGCAGCGAGTGTAAGAATCGCTCGACTTAGCCCAAAAACCCCGGCGGATTTGGCGAAGCCCAAATCCGCTTTTATTTTATCGGGAGGTAAGGAAGAAAATGGGAAGATTCTTTCTGAATGTAATAAAAGTTTTACTGGTCACAGCGCTGATCGTGGTGCTCACCTTCGGTGTGTGGGTCTATTACCGCGGCACGCAGCCGATGACCATACCGGAAGCGCGAGGGATCACTTTTTGGCAATTCATCATGGATCGATGGGAAATCCAAAAAGATGTGGATGCCCGAGTTAGCGCGCTCCCGCAGTATCTGGGATGCCGCAATGATATTTTGTATTACTTGCCCATCAACTTCCGAGGAGCTGCGAATTACGCCTATGCCTCACTGAACCCGGAATCGAAGTTGGCTTTCGCGTTTAAGTACTGGGAAGAACAAAAGCCGGACCAGGTGCTTCCGAAGCTGAGAGAAGTCAATATCGCTGAAGCGCCAAATGCGTTCTGGGATTATTTCGAGCGCGCTTACTGGCGGGCTTTGGTCACGATCGATTACATGGCAGCGGAATGCAAGTTGGGTCCGGTGAATTTTGACAAGATCTTGGGGGCGAATTAATTAATATGAAGCGTTCAGTATCCCTGTTCTGGCTGGCAATACTGGTGATCATCCTTCTTGTTACCTCCTGCCAGCCAGTCTCCAAAAGGTCTCAAAGAGCGACCGCAACCGCTTACGCAGCCGCTTATATGAACAAGGCCATGGAAGCAGCGGAGAACGGCGCGCTGGCGCTCTGCAATATCGACTTTAACAATGGCGCAGAAGAATACCTGAATAATATTTGTAGTTCTTCCACAGAAGTGGGTTGTAAGTTGTTTTCCGGTCAGATCGAATTCTACTGGAATGAACTGGACCGGTCGTTGAATTCTGAAAAGGTGGAATGTATAACAGGAACGTCAAGATTCCTGGAGGAGGGAAGACAGTTCGGATTATTGGTTCAGTATTGGCAGATCAATCTTGTAGGGACGGAGGGTTGGGCACCGAGCGCAAAAAACCGCGAATATTGGGTCCAGGTTGCGGAGGAACATGGGCTTTGGAAATTCAATCGCGTGTTGACGAATGACGAGATCGCCATGTATTTGACCATCGAGGGAATGGCAGGCGAGAAATGATATTACAAGGAGAAACGGAAAGGAGTACGAAATGAGCAAGAAGTTATTAGGTCTTGCCGCGGCGGTCGTGCTTCTGCTGGTTCTATCCACACCCGTTTTCGCGAACGGGGTGGTTCAGGGGACCAGCGGTGGTGTTATCGCAAATGCGGAAAAAAATGATAAGGACAACAACGGCAAAGGAAATGATAAGTCCAGCGGTACTGACGGAGGAACCGTGGACAATGCCCCGCCGGATCCCGGCGTCAGTAGCGGACAGGACAACACCAAGACTGAAACCATCAAATGGGTGCTGCCGCATGGAGACACATTCATGATCAACGATGAGCAGATCAATGTCGTTCTTGATTGGGAGAATATTGTTGTGACCTCAGACCGCGAGCCGGGCAACGGCAGCGTGATCTTCATCGGGATCGGCGGCTCCAATGATTACGGCGATGAAAACTATTACTATGATACCTGCGGTGCCGGAAACGGGCGTGGAAATTGCAACGGTAATGGCAATGGCAACGGCAACGCGGGAGGACCATTACCCAATTCGGATTGCGGCGGTGTGTGGGTGACCCCGGGATTTATCTCTGCATCTGCGCGGCAGATTGCTCCGAACTTCGCGCTGATCACAGGGCAGGATCCCGACGAAAACGGCGTCACTGTTGAATACAACGTCAGCATCTCACCGACGATCGTATCCTATGAAAAATGGACCATCGTCGCCCACCGCAAAGTTGCCTGTGTGGAAGACGAACCGGGTAGTAATAACCCGAAAGACCCAACGGATGAATGCCCGAAGGGCTGGCATCAACTGGTGGAACACATCTGGGCTTGCACTGCTAAGGAAAAGATTTATAGCGAAGGGATTGACGACTTAGTGATTGGCGCTTCACTAAAACTGGAATCTCGTGAATGGATCCAAAATGAATTGGCGGTAGCCTATCCAGGCGCAAAATTGATCAATCCGGATTGGGGGTTTACAACCAAGCCCAAGTGCACCTGGGTCGGCGATGTCTGCACCTTCACAACCACCTTAAAAATTCCAGTGGTTGATCCGGGGTGGTATGATATTAAGTTAGAGGGGCTAACGGAAGGCACCAAGGCAACCCCAGCGCGCAGTTTTGAGATTATTGGAGGAGAATTCGGCGTTTACCTGATGGATACAACCGCATTAACGCAATAGCCCTGTACCCAATCAGGATAGCAAATTCAATCTAGGGAAGATGATGGAGCTGTGATTATGAAAAAGATATTACCTATTGTTTTAGCGGCAGTCGCGTTCATTGTCGTGCTGCTGGTCTTGTCGCCTACCCCGGAAGAAGATGTCCTGGTGGCTGCCTATGATCTGCCGATGGGGCATGTGATCCAATCGAGCGATTTTTTCCTGGCGTCCTTTCCTCAGGACATGATCCCTGAGGATGCGATAAAAAATCCTGATCAAGTTGTGGGCATGTCATTGATGATCGGACGGTCGGAGGGGGATATCATTCGCTTATCTAATATCGGCACCGAACCGATGGCGTTGGCGGCCAATGAACGCGCAGTGGCTGTCACGGTAAATAATGCTTCCGGCTTGGCCGGCTTGCTGCGCCCGGGGGACTTGGTCGGGCTCACGGCAGTGATCGAATCTACAGGCGGGGGGGAAGAACGCGGAACTTATAGTAAAGCAGCCGTGGAAAACTTGAGGGTGTTGTATCTTTCACCGGATTTCCTCGCGACTGCGGATGGCGCCAATGTGGTCACTACGACCACCGATAACACTACCGCAACCACCCGCACAGAACGAAAAAATGAAGGCGCTTTGGTGCTGGCTGTTAAGATCACAGAGGAAACCATCATTTATGACTTCACCAATGTGGAGCCCGAATTGGGTGTCAAGGAGCGCGTGGTCAATGTGATCGAGATGCTCAACGCACTTGAGGCAAGTGACAGCGCGAAATTGTTCTTATATCTCATGCCAAGAGATGCAGAGAAGATTATCACCTCTGGCTTATGGCTGCCGGAACTCATCATCAAGCCCTATGTCCCGACACCAACCTTAAATCCTTTACTGCTGGAAACATTGGTTCCTGGAGTGCCCGTGGTTGAGGGAGGCCAGTGATGCCGGGTTGGCAGAGCGACAATCACAATTCACTGGATGACGGCCAGGAATCGGTAGTCATGCTGCTCGCGGGTCCGCCAACCCGCGTCAACGCGTGGTTCAACGCACTGCAGATGGATACCCGCTTCCGGGTGAATACCTTCTCTACCGATCCCAAGGATCTGGAAAGCAAGATGGGCTACAACCCCGAAGCCGTCCTGCTGGATGCGACCATTTTCAGCGGCCCGGAACCCTTGACGAACTTCCTGACCCGCACGGCCAGCGCGGTGTATGTGGTTCTGCCAAAAGAAGCAGGGGAGGATGCCCGCAAAGCCATCAGCGACCTGCCTTCAGTTCGGGGTGTATATATTAATGATGTAAATCTGGCGCAGGTAGCCGGGCGGATTTTCTCTGAGGTTGTGGCCCTTAGAAATCAGGCGCCGATCATGGCATCCCCCAGCAAAGGCTACCGCTCTGACCGGATCGCGGGTGGCTTGCGCGTGATCTCTGTATGGAGCCGAACTGGTGGTTGCGGCAAGAGTACCATCGCGGCTGCCCTGGCCATGGAATCCGCCCAGCGAGGCATCAAAACCCTGCTGGTAGGCCTCAGCGTTCCGGATATATCCCTGCCGACATTTTTGGACTTGAAAACGACGCCCAACCTATTTGGCTGGCTGGCGAGCCCCAACTTTGAGTCCGGCATTAAAGGAAACGTGCAGTCCAAGGGGAAACTGGATGTCCTCGTTGGACTGCAGGATGGGATCAAAGAAGGCGAGCTGGTAAAGCCACCTGATGACCCTTCATCCATTAACCAACTGGTCATCAACGCAACCTTTGGCGGATATAGTGTGGTCATTTTGGACACGCCGGTTTCGGGCGCCTATTTTAACGCTATCTCAGCCAGCAATACCATGATCCTTGTATCAACCCCCATGATCGACCAGGCGGTAACAAGCGCGGAAGCCTACCGCATGGCCTTCAAACGCATGAGGGACCAGCACCGTATCGGTACGGGTAATGTGTTTGTGGTGATCAATCGCTTCCGGCCAGGTTTATTAAGTTCCAATGAATGGCATGAAGCCGCGGACGCCTATACTCAGGCTATGGGTATCGGCCATTTTCCACCGGTGGCGGAAGTGATCCCGGATGTCCCAGAGGTCGCCTTCGCTGCCAATGCCGGACGAAATGTCCTGACCGCGGGCGAAGAGTTTGCGGCGCCCATTCACCGACTAGGGGATGTATTGTACGGCGACAGCGGCGGCGGTTCTTCAAAGGACGAGCAGCGCGTATTCAAGCTGGGCCCGATCCGCATTCGGAAAGGGACCGCGGGAGCATAACTCATGCTGGATACCTTCTATAAGACGATCGACGAAAGCGAGATCAACCAGGTATTGGATGAAGGCGCATCCCGTATGACTGACGGGCTGACCTTCCGCGACCTGGTGGATATCGACCGTCTGCATATCACCGCCCGTGGCATTGTCCAGAAGGTATTGAGTGAGAAACGCGTTGATGCGGATACCGGCACGATCGCTTCAATCGCGCAGCGTTTAGTAGCCAGGATCTCCGGGCTGGAATTCCTGATGCCCTTGTTTAAACGCGATGACATTTCCAATATTTTCATCAATCCGGACGGCACCCTGCGCATCCAGAAGAAGGGGCAGAAGGAATTTGAGGTTATCCGTAAGGATATTAAAGGGCGAGAGGTAGACCGTATTAGTGAAGCTCTCTTAAGGACGTCAGGACGCGCGCTCACCGAAGCCACGCCCACCGTGGACTGTAAATTGCCTCGCATTGAAGCACTGCCCGGGTTGATGGGCGGTGCGCGCGTCAAACTGATCCACCCGGTGATCGCTACCGGAAAATATGATATGCCTTCGATCAGCATTCGGTTATATCAGAACGCACCGGTCTTCCCGGAAGATATTATCAACTGGAAGGAAGCACCCGCGAGAGTAATAGAGGATCTGCTGAAAACCATCAGCGATAAAAATGCCCGTTTCCTGATCGTTGGCGGCACCAACACCGGCAAGACCACGTTGTTATCCGCTTTGTGCAACGGCGGAATCTCTAAAGGGTCGCGAATCATTAAAATCGAAGACCCGGAAGAGATCTGGCTTGAGCATGATCATGTGGTGACGCTGGAAGCTCGCCCGTCGCCGCCAGGCTCATCCGTGGCTCCTTACACGGTGCGGGATGGTGTGAATGACGCCATGAGAATGTCGCCGGACTGGCTGATCGTCGGTGAGGTGCGCACAGGCGACGCAGCGCTGACCCTTTTCCGCGCGCAGATGAGTGACCATCCAGGTATGTCCACTTTTCACGCGGAAAGCCCGGAATACGCCATTTATCGCGTGGGTAACCTGCTCATCTCGGATACGCAGGAAACCGATATGCGTAACGCAAAGAGCACATTTGCCATGGCGGTGGATGTGGTGGTGCAGATCGGCTGGGAAGGCAAAGAACGCAGGATCCTGGGCATTTACGAAATCGAAAAAATGCTGAAGGATGATGATGTCGTGATTCATCCATTATACAAAATTGGGGAAGAAAGGATGAAACCGCTTACGGTGAGGTAGATGATGGAGAATTTAAATCAGTTTTTTCCGATTATTGCTGCGGTTTTGGGAGGATTATTTGTCTACTTTTTAGGAGAACAATTCTCCGGAAAAGTCTTTCGGCAAAGGACTTCCAAACGCGTCAAAGACTTGATAGGTGTTGAAGAGATTAAGAAACCAAAGATTAAACCCACCGATTTTGGTTCTGAGGTATTCAAGATCCGTCTCGCATTTCAAAAAATGGGTATTGACGTTTATCAGCGTGAAAAATTAGCACTTAATCTTACTCGGCTTGCCTTATCGATAGCCCTGGTTTCCGTTTTGCACTTTGTTTTCAATTTTCCTGTTACTTCAAGTATGGTGGGAATTGTAATCAGCCTCATGGTAACCAATTCCTTCGTTGATCAGGCATGGAAAAAAATGTGCAATGATATCGACAAGGAGATTCCGATCTTCCTCTCTGGTTTTACCTCAACTATCCAGGTTAACCCGAATGTACTCCAGGCGGTAGAGGAGGAGTCTTCCGTTTTGGCCGCTGACAGTCCATTAAAACACTGGTTGCAAGACCGGTTTGTTCGAAATGGTCAGGACCGGGGGGTTTCCGCGATCGACGAGGTTGTTGAAGAGGCATTCCGGATTTCAAACTCGCTTGGGATCATGGTCTTTTTGATGGGCCGATTGTGGCAGACAGGTGGTACGGAATGGAAGAGGTCTTTCGCCCTGGCAGCAACGAATTTGGAGGGCGTTATGGAAGCCAAAATGCTGGGCATCGCAGCTGGCTCTGCTGCCAAAGGTGCTGTTTTAGTTGTGGCGGGGATCACCCTGGGATTAATTCTGTTCTTGGCGAGCAGCGCGGTTTTCGCTCAAACAACCAAATCTTTCTTAGTTCAGGCTGTATACGTTGGGACGATCTTAATGATGGTCTTCGGATACAGCATCATGAGTAATATGATCGACAATCTTGTGTGAGGGAATGATGGACAGAATATTATTCTTACGCATCTTGTTATTCAGTTCAGCGATATTATGCGCCGTCGTTGTTTATCTGATAGCTAGTCAGATCAACGTGGAAAAGTCTGCCGGAAAGCGTGTGCGTGAAATGGTAGCGACTCCATCAGAATCCTTGTTTGAGATCGGGGGATCGAAAATCTCAGCAAGAATGAAAGGGAATATTTTTTCCTCTTGGGAACGCGCATTATTTTGGGCGCAATTGGATTTCTTTTATCCTGGTTGGACAACTGCAGGGATGTTATTCAGGGGAATTGTTGTGGCTATCGTATTAATTGTGATCATTTTCTTAGTTAAAATGCCTGTTTTTACCTGGTTGTTAGTGCCATTTTCATTGTTTGCTCCTTATTTATTGGTTAAGGGAAAGGGCGATGAGGTAATGAAAAGAGTAAAACGGTTGCTTCCAGAAACAGCTACCGTCATCGCGGCTGAAATGGATGCCGGCGCCACCGCAGGCCAGGCGATTGAACGGGCAGGTGAGCTGCCGGGACCCTTGGGTCGGGTGATCAGTCTGGCGGTTTCCCGATCAAGGCAGAGCGAACGGGCGATGTTCAGCCGCGGGGCGAATCCGGGTATGCTGATGGAAGAGTTGAATAAGTATGGTATGCCTGAATTATCCCGTTTTATTATGCAGGTTGACCGAGTAGCAGCCAAGGGTGTGGATGCACCGCGCATTATGGTGGAGATCGCCAAAGGACTAGCCAGGGAATATAAATCGCAGGTTCAGGCAGTATCCTCAAATATGGATACGGAATTGCTCTTCCCCATGAGCATTTTCTTCTTTCTGCCTTTCATCGTATCCATCTTGACGCCGCTTATGTACTCCTTGTTATCGGTATTTTAAAGGGTCGAAAATGATCTTGGATTTAATCGGAATCATCGGATTAACAATTCTCTCGGGAGTGAGATTGGGACAATTGATCGAAGGGGATTGGTTGGTATTCCCACTGTTTTTCCATGCTTTCCTGTCATCTGTCATTTTGGTATCAAATCTGAAAAATCCAAGACGAGCGCCATTTTTCCAGAGGTTTGTCGCCTGGATTTCTGCTGCGCTTCCAATGTTGGTAAAAATTGAAGTGATCGTGCCATTTTCAATAAAACTCATTTCGCTAGTGGGTGTAATGGCAGCAATTTGGGCATTACTCGCTTTGGGTAAATCCTTCGACGTCCCACCTGCAGACCGTGGATTGGTAAAGATAGGGCCATACAAGTTTGTCAGACATCCAATGTACACCAGCCAATTTATTTCTGTCTTTGTTTTCGTGCTGGTAAATCCCACAATCAGAAATCTTTTAGTTTTATTGGGATTGGTGATTTCAACCATTCTGCGAATACGTTGGGAAGAGGGCTTGATCCTTGGCTATAAAGGTTATTCAAGCCAGGTGAAATTTAGAATGATTCCCGGAGTTTGGTGATGGAAAACATGGTCAAGATTTCCAAAAACATCATCTTGGGTTTTATTCTAATCTTCACGCTGTCTAGCTTTACCAACGTGCCCGATGGTGTCTTTGGCAACCTGTCCCGTGATCGAACCCCGCCATTGGTCAGCCTAATGGTTCCCGCGCCCACAGGGAAAAATGGCTGGTATAACGCGCCTGTGACGATCCGCGTGGGCGGGATCGACAGCGATACGGGTATTGCTAACCTGCAGGCTTCTGTAGGCGGGAAGGCCTGGTATGAAAATGCGGTTTCGATTAAGCAGGACGGCACTTACATGGTATATGGGAAAGCCACCGACCGGGCGGGAAATTCCTCAACGACTTATGTGATCATCAATGTGGATATGACCCCGCCAGACTATCAACTGGCGATCCCAGATCCCAAGGGGTATGATGGCTGGCATGTATCATCGGTGCCTGTGCGAGTTGTGGGAACCGATGCGTTATCTGGAGTGGCGCAAACTTATCTTGTCGTTGAAGGTGAGTTAATCGACAGCCAACCAGGCAGCTGGGATCAACTCGAAGTCTTTGATCGCGAAAAAAGCTCTGATTACCAGCAGATTGTGTTGGGCACGAATGAGGAAACAACCTCATCCATTGCGATGGTAGAAGCCAGCGGAAATTACCGCGTATCCGGATTTGTGGAGGATATCGCCGGGAATCAGACATCCTTTGAGACTGAATTTAAGGTCGATATGATCCCGCCGGAAGTGGGTTTTCATTCACCCAAGAAATTCTTTGGCAATATTTCAGTCGAAGGCACGGTGAATGATCTTGGCTCAGGGGTACAGCGGGTGCTCGTGGATACGGGCAGCGGCTGGCAGGAATTGGAATCTACTCAGGGATACTGGAGAACTGACTGGCCTACGGATGGTTTAAAGGATGGCGAGTACTTATTAAAAGCCCGGGTGGAAGATGCGGCCGGGAATCAAGCTTTCACCTATTACGCCGCGACGGTCATCAACCACTTCTGGCCAGTCTTCGCGCTCATTGGTATCCCATTAAGTTTCTGCCTCGTTGCTCTGCTGGATCCGCGGAGAGCCGCTTGGCACGAGCTAACCAAATCCATTAAAAAGTACGCGCACATGGAGAAAAGCGCCATGCTGCTCGGAGAGGAGCTTGAATGATCGACTTTTTTGCCAGCACCACGATCGCCCTCATCGTGATCATGACCTTGGTGGTATTTTTATCCAATCAGCGCCAGGCAAGGATCCTGAAGCAAATGCGCGAGGTGGTGGAAGACTGGTATGAAGCCCAAATGCGCGACCGGCGGGAAAGCTTCCGTTCCAAGATTACCATGCCGGATGTGCACCAGTGGGTCGGCAGCCAGGTGAACCTGACCGTCATCGAGCAGGGGCGGAAACTGGAGAATCCCCCGGCGGTGGAATTCCTCACTGCTGAGGGCGCGCGGCTGGTGGTCAGCCCGCTAAAGAAATTCAGCTTGCGTGGTGAATTGCGCGCCATCGAAGGCAAACGGCGCAAAGTGTCCAAGCTGGTCCAGCCGTTGCTCGGTTACCATCCAGGGCGGGTCAAAGCCATCGAGCGTTCCAACCAGACCGCGCATGAATGGTATGAGGTGGAGATCGAAACCGCTGCTGAAAAGCTGAGCATGAATTGGGGCCGGGTGAAAGCCCTGTACTTTTATGTCATCCCGCAGGAGGTAGCCAAGGAGAGATCCCCCTGGTTTAGTTTGGATATGGAACTTCTGAAGCAGAATATAAAGAAGGCGCTGCCTTCGCCCAAGAAAAAAGAACCGGATAAACCAACGCAGGCGAAAGCCCCGCCGCTGAAATCAAGGAAAAAGAAGACTACTGTCCCAAAGGTTGAAGGAACCATGGCAGCGGAAATGAAAGGAGGGAAGAAATAATTAATATTTGTTCTGGTGGATCGCGAGGCACGGTCAGGCAAGTCATAAATCTTTGTAGTTAGAAAAAAATAAAAATAAAAGGAGAACGAGATGAACAAAATCATGAGCTTTATCAAGAATGACAAGGGAGCGACGATGGCGGAATATGCAGTAATTGCTGCGTTGATCATCATTGTGGCGTTCGTAGCCTGGCAGTTGTTGGGCGCGCAGATTCAGACAGCGATAAGCGAAGTAGCTGGATACGTATAGAGAATTTGGATAAAAGGATGGTGGACATTGCCTAAAGGGCCGTGTTCAAAATCCAGAACCTGACGAAAAGAAGAAAGAGAAATCGTTCAGGCGCGTATTAAGGTGGATTGGGCGGGGCCTAAATGTAGAAATCTGATTTCCTACATAGGCGGCGGCGATCAGACGAACACACTGGGAGCCGCCCTTTCTACAAAACCTGATTAAAAATAAAAAAAAAAGCAAAAGGAGAACGCGATGAACAAGATCATGAGCTTTATCAAGAGTGACAAAGGAGCGACGATGGCGGAATACGCAGTAATTGCTGCGTTGATCATCATTGTGGCGTTCGTAGCCTGGCAGTTATTGGGCGCGCAGATTCAGACAGCGATAAGCGAAGTAGCGGGATACGTTTAGAAAACAAGAAGCAAGGAGTAAACAAGATGACATGGCGAAGGAAGGGCAGGAGAGGAACGGCAATGGCCGAGGCAGCCATCACCCTACCGGTGGTGCTGTTGCTGACCTTTGCCATGGCGAACCTGGCGATGGCCTGGTATGCGGCGGTGGCAGCGAGTAATGCAGCCAACTATGGGGCGCGGATGGGGTCGGTCTCACAGACGGACCCCATTGGGGCCGCGGTGATCGCAGCGCAGGGCCGGCTGGACAACATCTCGGTAGGGACCTACTCGATCAATGGTAGTGGAGGTGGAAACAGAGGCGCGCAGGTAAACATAACGGTGGATTGGGCGGTGCCGAACTTCATCGGTGGGCTGATGACCTTGCTAGGCGGCGGCGATCAGATCAACTTTGAAGGCACCGCCCTTTCTACATTCAGGCAGGAGGGCTGGTAAAAATACTAGTTCAAATGGTGATGATTGAATGATGGAATCAACAATCATATTCATGGCAATGTTGGTGTGGCTGGTTGCCTGCGCTGTTTTTGATTGGCGAAAAGGAGAAGTGCCTAACTGGCTTACGCTGCCTGGTATGGCCGCGGGAATCGCTTATGCCTCGCTATTTCACTCAGAGCGGTTGGTTTTGGTGGCTGCAACATTCATCATCATGCTCGGTTTGTTTTTCATCAAAGGCATGGGCGGTGCGGACGTGAAAGTACTGACTGGCGTGGCTGGATTATGGCCCGCTGGGTTGGTTGCCGCGCTGCTTGCTCAGGGCATCTGGGGTGTGATTGTGCTGATCCGCAAGGGGCGAGGCGCGGAATTTCGAGCCATTCCGGCGTATGCAGCGGGTGCCGCTTTAAGCGCGATTATCTTGTTATAGGAGAGGAAGATAAATCTGAAAGGAGTATGTATATCAAACGAAATTAGTATATAAAAAATGGTTGTAATGTATTTCTAAGATAAATTGTTAAAAATTCTATATTCAAAAGCAAAAGGAGAACGTGATGAACAAGATCATGAGCTTTATCAAGAGTGACAAAGGAGCGACGATGGCGGAATACGCAGTAATTGCTGCGTTGATCATCATTGTGGCGTTCGTAGCCTGGCAGTTATTGGGCGCCCAGATTCAGACAGCAGTAAGTGAAGTAGCGGGATACATTTAGAAAACAAGAAGCAAGGAGTAAGCAAGATGACATGGCAAAGGAAGGGCAGGAGAGGAACGGCAATGGCCGAGGCAGCCATCACCCTACCGGTGGTGCTGCTGCTGACCTTTGCCATGGCGAACCTGGCGATGGCCTGGTATGCGGCGGTGGCAGCGAGTAATGCAGCCAACTATGGGGCGCGGATGGGGTCGGTCTCACAGACGGACCCCATTGGGGCCGCGGTGATCGCAGCGCAGGGCCGGCTGGACAACATCTCGGTAGGGACCTACTCGATCAATGGTAGTGGAGGTGGAAACAGAGGCGCGCAGGTAAACATAACGGTGGATTGGGCGGTGCCGAACTTCATCGGTGGGCTGATGACCTTGCTAGGCGGCGGCGATCAGATCAACTTTGAAGGCACCGCCCTTTCTACATTCAGGCAGGAGGGCTGGTGATGAGGAAGTTTTTTACCAACCGGTTGGGTTACGCCATGGCATGGCATGCGGTAATTCTCACAACCATTGCGATCCCATTTCTTACTTTGACCACTGAGGTTACCCGCGCCTTGTTCGTGAATGTTCAAATTCAGACCGCTGTGGACGCTGCCTGCGCAGCCGCTTCACAGGCAGTGGATGTCCCGTATTTTATTGATACAGGCGAGGTGGTTATCGACAGTGACCAGGCGGTATCATATGCCATTCGTGAATTCTCTTCCACGGTCGCCAACGCGAATATCCATCGGTATGCCCCTGTATTAAGTAGTGTGAGTATCATGAATAACACCATAGTGCAATGCAGTGCAACTGCCACAATGGAGTGGTTCTTGCCGGGCGTTCCACCGATGGCTATCAATGTGGCATCAGCGTCCGAAGCAAAAGCCAGGCGTTAACTTTTTTGGATTAGAAAGAAGCAATTAAAGATAATTCGCACATCAAACTTTTTAAATTGTCAATTAAATTGACATGAAGTCTCAAAGATCAGGCAACCCCTGGTCTTTTTCAATCTCACACCAAACCCCTTGGATCATTAAAATATTTTAATGGCATACCTGTCGGTAAGTTTAATTTTTTAAAGAAACTTACCTTTGATATACCAAGGGAAATGAAATTCAATTAAGTTGTATGATCGCTTGGAAATAATCGGTGATCTTAAATGGCTTTCCGGATAAAAGCGTCTGTGCTCGAAAGAGTCTAAAAATCGCCTTTGTGACATAAATCGTTGTGAGGATCAAGAGCCCGATGGACAGGGTAATTTGCCATACCGGCACCGCTGTGACAGACATTCGCGCGATCATCATCACCGGGGATGTGAGGGGAAAAATACTGAGGATTACAAAAAAGGGTAAGTTGGGGGCTGAGGCGATTGTCGCGCTGAAAAACAGCGGGATGAACAAGGGGAAGATCACAAAGAATGTCGCCTGGCTTCCTTCCTTGGGGTTGGGTACCAGCGCGCCAAGGCCGGACATGAAACTCCCATACAGAGCATAGCCGAGGATGAAATATACCAAACCCCATAGCATGATTGAAAACGAGGGTACATAGATCTGCTCGACCAGCGACGCGCGCCCGGCCATCGTAAGCAGCAGTGTTCCGCTGCCCAACCAAAGAACCGTCTGCAGCAAGCCTGCGATTCCCAAAGCGATCATTTTCCCGATCAATAGATCCCTGGTGGAGGTCGATGTGACCAGGATCTCGATCACCCGGTTCTTCTTTTCATTGGTAATACTGTTGAGCATCAAGCTGGAGGAGCCCAGGATCAGCATATAGAAGAGGATCGTCATGGAATAGGGCAGCCATACCGCATCGCTTTGCTGCGGCGCAGGTTGGGCTGATTCCAGCTGGATGATGGTGGAGGTCATTGGCGACAGGAAGCGGGTGGATTTATCCCCATCGGCAAAAAGGTTTAGGGCGATCACGCGATCCAGGATGTCCGTGTCATCCGAGGTGGAGAAAAAGTTGAAGTCACGTTGGACGTATTCAACCCGGCCATTTTCCAAATAGTTTTTATCAATGATGAAAAAACCGGAAATGGAGTCCTGCATCACCATCTCGCGGCCTGTTTTTTCATCTGGTATGAGGAAAATTACCTCCTCAACCTCTTCCGGTATAAAATAGATCAAGCCGCTCTGATCCACGATTCCTTGCCTGTTGGATTGCTCAGTCTCTGCAAATAAATCCGGTGAGTCTTCTGGCGCGATCGAGCGATTGATGATATATGCCCCGCTGTAGAATAGAAATCCAACGATCGGGACAAAAAACAATACACGCTGATAAGACTTCCTTCGTAGGAGCGTGATCAGTTCAAACCGGAAGATCTTAAACAGATTGCGCATTTTTCCTCAATTTGGAAATTAGTTCTTTGATCGATAATCGCTTTCCGTATGAAAGCATACTGATCCTGAATACTTTTGCTGCTAACAGTAAAGCCAGCAATGCGGAAATCCACAAAGTAAAGATCGCCAGGATAAACTGCCAATCGGGAACGGCAGTAAAGCTGACCCGGATGGGCATGGTCACGATGGCGGTTAAGGGGAAAATAGACAAAAAGATCGACAAGGGTTTATCCGGATTGGACAGAATAGAGGTTGAGAACCAGATCGGGGATAAAACTGGCAAGGTGAATAAGATGCTCACCTGCTGGGCTTCATACAGCTCGGCTACGGTCACGCCCGCCATGGTCATCAACGCGGCAACAAGAAGGGTGCCCGGCGCCAGGATCCCAAAGAGAAGCATAAAATGGGTGGGTTCCAGACGGGGCAGCACGCCGGATTGAATGATCATTTCCAATCCGATCAATCCAAGGGCGGTGAAGAACAACCAGATGAACAACTGGGTCAATCCCACCAAGAGGTTTGCGATGATCTTGCCAACCATCAATTGGTTAGATGACGCCGAGGAGACGATGACCTCAATGGTGCGGTTTTCCTTCTCATCCACCACCGACTGCATTAAATAATTTCCGCTGATGTTGATGGTGATTGTGAAAATGAGAATAAAAATGAAAGGAAAAAGGATGGATAACCAATTTCGTGCATCCAGCTTTTGTGTTCCATCCAGCGATATGATGGTTAATGTGCTCCCTTTTCTTATTCGTTCGGAAATTTCTGTTGATTCTCCGGCAATGAGATTTCTGCGCAGAAAATCCCTCATGCGGGCGTAGGCATTCTCCCCGGGTTTCTCGGCAATGTAGGTATCCACCTTCCCGGTCTCGAGGTAATCCGCGGGGATGGCGAAGAGAGCCTGGATCTTCTGGTTGATCAGATCCTGTTTGCCTAGTTCGAGATCCTGATACACTCGCATCTCCACCGGTTCGACGGGAAACGAGAGAGAAGAGGATGGAATTACCGCCTGACCAAAAACACCCGAGAAATCAATATACCCGATCGGCAGAGGATTGGACTGCATCCTCTGCGAGACAAATCCCAAACCGACCGCGAGCAGGATGATCACGGGCATGCTGATCACGCCAAAAACAAAACCCTTGGTTTTCACACGGCGGGTGTATTCCATGCGGAAAATGCGCCAGAGTTTCTTCACTTTATTTCTTTTCTGCCGGTAACCGTCTGGATAAAGATCTCATCCAATGAAGGCTGCTCAACCTCAAAGCTCTCCAATTGGACACCGCTGTTCACCAGCCCAGCCAGGACGTCATTGGCTGTGGCGGTTTCAGACATATAGAGCCGCTGATGGTCATTCACGGGTTCGACGAAATCCACTCCACGGATGTTACCAGGCAGCTGGCCGGCTGCCTTCACCAATATCTCCCGCCTGGCGAATTGTGCTCGGAGGTTTTCCAGGCTGCCCTCAAGAACGATCTGCCCTTTGTTGACAAGGAGGATGCGGTCGCATAATTCTTCCGCCTGGTTCATCTGGTGGGTGGACATGATGATGGCCGTGCCATTTATCCGTTCCTCACGAAAAACGTCCTTGACCATCTGCGTATTGACCGGGTCCAACGCGCTGAAAGGCTCATCCACAATGACCAGTTTGGGCTGGTGGATAAAGGTGGTGATCAACTGGGCTTTTTGCTGCATGCCTTTGCTTAGTTCTTTCAATTTCTTTTTGCGGTAATCCAGCAGGTCAAAACTGTCCAGGTAGACCTCCAGTTTTTCCTTTATGAGGCCCATCTCCATGCCCTTGAGCGAAGCCAGGAAAGTTAGGCACTCCTCCAGGGTGATGTCTTGGTACAGGCCGCGTTCCTCAGGCAGATAACCGATGAGATCTTTTTTTGCTTCGCTCATCGGCCCGCCTAACACAGATATGCTGCCTGAATCGGGTTTGAATATGTCCAGGATCATGCGGATAGTGGTGGTCTTCCCGGCGCCGTTAGGCCCGATCAAACCGACGATCTCTCCGCTATCTACGTGAAAACTGATGTGGTCAACGGCTTTCACCTGGCCGAAAGTCTTGGAAATGTTTTCTGCGATAATTGCTGGCATTCTTCTCCTGAAAAATTCCCCCTATTGTAATACAGACGAATTTTCCTAAAAACCTGTCAAGGCCAAGTTAAAAAGTCCTAAAGCTGGCTAAATAGAAATGTCCTAAGTGTCAGGCAAGAGTACCGGTTTGCCATTAAGTTTCTTGCCATACGTACGCCAGGGGTGATCCGCAGGGGGCGAAATCGCACGGG